>Ga0137432_1000209_pt1 | contig 41356 bp, 30 predicted proteins | sample EasRivERMZT820_2_FD_102337 | JGI IMG/M metagenome (GOLD analysis project Ga0137432, IMG submission 102337) | Soil microbial communities from meander-bound floodplain in the East River, Colorado, USA - East River MetaG ERMZT820_2 | ecosystem: Environmental > Terrestrial > Soil > Floodplain ... | reverse complement strand
GGTTGATAGGTGGGTGGTGTAAGCGCAGTAATGCGTTCAGCTGATTTGTACTAATCAGTCGATTGGCTTGATTACACTTTTCTGATGGGTGTCGATGATGTTTGTCCATGACGACTATGTCGTCGATTTCAGCGCATGCTCGAGGAGTCGGCAGCGGCCGGCTCGACGCTACCAAATCGATTGCAATCAAGAAAAAAGGCTCGGTGACCATAGCTGGCTGGTCACACCCATTCCCATCTCGAACACGGAAGTTAAGCGGTCAGCGCCGATGATATTGGGTCACTCCGAGAAAGTAGGTCGTCGCCGGGCTTTTGTTGAAACTCCACCGCGCGCGGACACCCGTCCGCGCGCGGTTTTGTTTTGGTTCGAGACGATTCCCGCCGGCGGCGAGTCGAATGGCTGTCGCAGGAGTGAATCTGTCCGGTCGGCGGGGCGTTCGAGGCCCGGCTAGACTGACTTCCGAGTGCCGAATGCAACGCCATCTCCTCCATCCGAGCGAAGTCAAGGTCGACGACGAGCTGACGACGTCCGTCGTGGTCATCGGAAGCGGCGTGGCAGGGCTCTCCGCGGCGATCGCCGCGACCGAGAGCGCGCCGGTGACTCTCGTCACGAAGTCGTGGCTGTCCGATTCCAACACCGATTGGGCACAGGGGGGCGTCGCGGTCGTGCTCGCCCCGGGCGACACGTTTTCAAAGCACATCGAGGACACGCTCGACGTCGGGCAGGGCCTCTGCCACGAGCCGATCGTGCGTCGCGTCGTCGAAGGGGGGCCCGACGGGATTCGCCGGCTGATCGAATGGGGCGGGCAGTTCGATCGTGGACCACAAGGGCAGCTCTCACTGGGGCTCGAGGCGGGCCACTTTTCCGATCGGGTCGTCCATGCTATGGGGGACGGCACCGGGCGCGAGATCCAGCGCATCCTCGTCGATCGTGCGCGCCGTTGCCCGCAGCTCAATCTGCTCGAGCACGCCTTCGCGATCGACCTCTGCGTCGACTCGGGTCGCGTCACCGGTCTGCTCGTCGCGTTCGGCGGCAAGCTGCTTCGCATCCGCGCCGGGGCCGTGGTATGCGCGACCGGCGGCTGCGGCCAGGTCTTCCGGGAGACGACGAATCCCGAAGTCGCGACGGGCGACGGGCATGCGCTCCTCTTCCGTGCCGGCGCCCGGCTGCGCGGGATGGAGTTCATCCAGTTCCATCCGACCACGCTCTACATCGCGGGCAGTTCGCGCCTGCTGATCTCGGAGGCGGCGCGCGGCGAGGGGGCGATCCTGCGCGACTGCAACGGCGTCGCGTTCATGGAGAGCGAGGATCCCCGCGGCGAGCTCGCCCCGCGCGACCTCCTGAGCCGAGCCGTCCTGAAGCAGATGGTGAAGACGCGCCACACCAACGTCTACCTCGACCTGCGCCACCTCCCGCCCGCGTTCGTCCGCGCGCGCTTCCCCCGCATCTACCGCGTCTGCCGGACGTTCGGCCTCGACATCACCCATGACCTGATCCCGGTGACGCCTGCGGCGCACTACATGATCGGCGGCGCCGTCGTCGACCCCGAGGGCCGCACGACGTTGCGCGGGCTCTTCGCCGTGGGCGAGGTCGCCTGCAGCGGCCTCCACGGCGCAAACCGCCTCGCCTCGAACTCCCTCCTCGAAGGTCTCGTGCTCGGCGACTCGACCGGCCGCGTCGCCGCGCGCGAGAGCGACGTCCCGCCGGCCGTGCGCGACGACGGAGAGATCGCCCCGCTCGAGCGTCGCGAGGACCGCGAGTTCAACTCCGCCGACCTCGTGAATTCGCTCAAATCACTCATGTGGCGCCAGGTGGGGATCATGCGCACCGGGCTCGAGCTCGCCGAGGCCGAGCGGCGCCTCGAGGCGTGGCAGCGCGTCGCCGACCGCGTCTGCCGTCCGATCCACCGTGACTTCGAGCTGCGCAACATGCTGACGATCGCCCGCCTGATCACGCGCGCCGCGCGCGAGCGCGACGAGAGCCGCGGCTGCCACTTCCGCGGCGATCACCCGCAGCGCAACGACGCCGCCTGGCACGCCGACCTCGAACTCCAGCGCGCTCCGGGGGGCGAGGTCGAGACGCGCCGCGTGCCGCTCGCCGCCGCATCGTCGGGATCGAAGCCTTGAGCCGCCCTCCCCGCGAGGAGGAGCCGCCCGACGTCCGCGCCGTTCCGGCCGAGCCGCGCCGCCCGCGCGGCGAGCCGGTCCCGCTGCGCAAGGTCGAGTCGGCCGTGCTCGCGCACGTCGCGCTCCACGACGACGAGGTGCCGGCCGAGGAGGCGCTCGAAGAGCTCGCCGGCCTCGCGAAGTCGGCCGGCGCGTCGGTCGTCGCGCGACTGCTGCAGAACCGCCGCCAGGTCGATCGCGCCACCTGCCTCGGCCGCGGCCGCGTCGACGAACTGAAGGCTCTCTGCGACGAGAAGGGCGCCGCGCTGGTGATCTTCGGCGAGGACCTCTCGCCGGCGCAGGGCGTCAACCTCGAGAAGATCCTCGGCCGGCGCGTCGTCGACCGCTCGCAGCTGATCATGGACCTCTTCGCGGCACGCGCGCGCACCCACCAGGCGCGCCTGCAGGTCGAGCTCGCGCAGCTCGAGTACTCGCTGCCGCGGCTGCGGCGCATGTGGACCCACCTCGACCGCTACAAGGGCGGCATCGGGATGCGCGGCCCCGGTGAGACGCAGCTCGAGCTCGACCGACGCGAGATCGAGAAGAAGATCAACGATCGGCGCCGCCGCATCCGCGGCATCGAGCTGCAGCACGAGACGCAGCGCGCGGGCCGCGAGAGCCGCTTCACCGTCGGGCTGGTCGGCTACACCAACGCCGGGAAGTCGACGCTCTTCAACCGCCTCACGGGTGGCGACGCCGTCGCCGCCAACCGGCCCTTCACCACGCTCGACACCAAGACGAGCCCCTGGAAGGTCGGCCGCGGCTGCTCGGTCCTCCTCTCCGACACGATCGGCTTCGTCCGCAACCTGCCGCACCACCTGATCGCCTCGTTCCACGCGACGCTGCAGGAGGCGCTGACCGCCGACCTCCTGCTCCACGTGGTCGACGGTGCGCGACCCGACGCGCTGCAGCTCGTCGCCGCAGTCGACTCCGTGCTCGCGCAGACGCGCGCCAACGGCCGCCCGCGCCGCCTCGTCGTGAACAAGGTCGACGGCGTCGCCGAGCGCGCCGACCTGGCCCGCTTCGGCATCCACGCGCTCCACGTCTCGGCGCGCACCGGCGAGGGGATCGCGCAGCTCGCCGAGCTCGTCGCGACATCGGCGCGCGCGGGCCACGTCGAGCTGCGCCTGCGCCTGCCCCATCGCGAGGCGGCGCTGCTCGCCGCGCTCGAGGCGAGCGCGCAGGTCCTCGAGCGCGCCGTCGGCGACGAGGCGACGCTGCTGCGCGCGCTCGTCCCGCCGGCGCTCGCGGGCCGCGTGCGCGACTTCGTGGTCGCCGACGAGCCGGCCTGACGGCCGCACCCGCCGCGGCGCCGCTCACTCCGCGCCGAGCTCCACGAGGACGCACGGCCCGTTCGCGATCACCTCGAGCCCGAGCTCGCGCGACCGCGCGACCGCCCGCGGGCTCTCCGCCCCGGGCTGCATCCAGATCCGCTTCGCCCCGGCCGCCGCCGCCTCCTCGACGATCCGCTCGGTCACGTCGGGCGGCGTGATCACGGAGACCGCCTCGACGCGCTCCGGGAGCTGCGCGAGCGTCGCGAAGCACGGCCGCCCCTGCACCGTCGCCTCGTTCGGGTTCACCGGGAAGGTGCGCCGCCCGTGCGCGAGGTAGGCGGCGAAGACGCGCGCGCCGAACTTGTGCATGCGGTTGCTCGCGCCGACGACGGCGAAGCTCGGCGAGGCGAGGAAGCGGCGGATCGACTCGGTGGGGTCCATGGCGGGGGGTGGGTCCGTCGTTCGACCCGTCAGCGCGGCAGCGCCGGCACGGCCGCCCGCGTCTCGCCGCGCTCCGACGCCTGCAGCAAGATGGTCGCCTCGCCCTTGCCGACGACGTCGCGGAGCCAGGGGGTCGGCAGACACGACGCGAGCAGCGCGAACGGCTTGTAGCCGGCGCAGGTGACCACCGTCTCCTTCGAGAGGTCGGCCCAGCTCACCGGCGCGGCGAATTCGAAACGCCCGTGGTCGTCTGTGAGCGTCACCTGCGACCCGCACGCCACGCGCGCGCCCGGCACCGGCCGCCGCGTCGCTCCCTCCTCGACCGAGCCGCGCAGAGCCCCCTTCCACGCGACGTCCTCGGGACCGAACACGACGAGGTCGCAGGTCGTCAGCGCGTGACGGGCGAGCGAAACCGGGTTGCGCACCGCGAGCCGCTCCGCGCGCCCGTCGATCCCGGGCCGCCGCGGCACCGCCGGATCGTGCGTCGCGAGCAGCGACACCGACGTGTAGCCGACCGTCAGCTCCTCGAAGACGTACTCGCCCGTCCCGACGCGCCGCCCCTCGCCGGCGCCGAGCACGACGAGCCGCGTCGGGTCGACGTCGACCGGCTCGAGCGACGGGAAGTCGAGCGTGCGCACGCGCAGGTGGTAGGGGCGCGTCCGCTCGTCGCTGCGCATCTCGTCGGGATCGGGCGCCTTGACCGGCAGCGCGTCGCACGCGATCACGGCGAGCGGCGCGTCGACATGGTCCACGAGGGCGCCCGCTGCGGTCCGGCCCGACGGGAACGGCGCGGACGGACCGTGCATGACGAGGAGCGTGGTCAGCGCCACCCCCGCGATCGGCGCCGCGATCAGCAGCAGCGCGATCCGTCGTCCCGCTCTCGGGTCCATCGCGAGCCTCCGCGCCCCGTCCCGGCGGCGCCCGACCCATCGTGCGGTCGGCGCGGGATCAGTCGGGCGAGTCGTCCGACGCGTCCGGTTTCTCGACCGGGTCCGACGCCTCGGACGGGTCGGGCGCATCGGCCGCGGCGACGGGCGCCGTCGCCAGGTTCGCCTTCTCGAGCGGCGCGGTCTCCTTGCATTCCGGGTAGCCGGTGCACGCCAGGAAGCGGCCGCGGCGGCCGCTGCGGATCACCATCGCCTTGCCGCACTTCTCGCAGTTCACGTTGGTCGGCTCGGGCTTCGGCGCGAGGTGCTCCGGCAGCGGCTTGGGGTTCTTGCAGGTGGGGTACGCCGAGCAGCCGAGGAACGGCCCGCGCCGGCTCCACCGGATCAGCATCTCCGCGCCGCACTTGTCGCAGACGATCCCCGACGGCTTGGGGATCAGCGGCTCGCCCTTCTCGTCGACCGAGTAGGTGTTCTTGCACTTGGGGTAGCTGCTGCACGCCAGGAACTTGCCGGTCCGTCCGGTGCGCAGCAACATCTTCGAGCCGCATTTGTTGCAGACGTGCGACGTCTCCTGCGGCGCCTCGCGCTTGGGCTCGGTCGGGTCGAGCGGCCGCGTGTTCTTGCAGTTCGGGTAGGCCGAGCAGGCGAGGAAGCTCCCGCGCGGGTGGAGCTTGATGATCATCGGCGAGCCGCACTTCTCGCACGGGTCGCCGTCGCCCTTGTCGGGGTTCTTCTTGTAGTCGCGCATCGACGTGGTCGCCTTCTCGAGGTCGACCATGAACTTGTCGTAGAACTTCTTCAGGATGTCGAGCCAGTCGGCCTTCGCCTCCTCGATCTCGTCGAGGCGCGTCTCGAGTCCGGCGGTGAACTCCGAGTCCATGAGCTGAGGGAAGTTGTCGACCAGCATCTCGGTGACGGTCTCGCCGAGCCGCGTGGCGTGGAACGCGCGGGCCTGCAGCTTGACGTAACCGCGCGCCTGGATGGTCGAGATGATCGTCGCGTAGGTGCTCGGGCGCCCGATGCCCTTCTTCTCGAGCGCCTTCACCAGCGTCGCCTCGGTGTAGCGCGGCGGCGGCTGCGTGAAGTGCTGCGACTTGTCGAGCTTCTGCAGGACCAGCTGCTGCCCCTTCTCGAGCGGCGGCAGCTCCGGCATCGAGTCGTCCTCCTCGCCCTTCGACAGCACGAGATGGCCGGGGAAGATCATGCGGCGGCCGCGCGCCGTGAACTGGTAGCGGCCGGAGTGGATCTTCGCGTCGGTCAGGTCGAACTGCGCGGGCGCCATCTGCGAGGCGAGGAAGCGCGCCCAGATCATCTTGTAGAGCTTCAGCTGGTCGGCGGTCAGGAACGGCGCGACCTTCTCCGGCGTCTGCTCGAGGTAGGTCGGGCGGATCGCCTCGTGCGCGAGCTGGGCGCCCTTGCGTTGCGTGAAGTGGTTCGGCTCCGCCGGCAGGTACTCCTTGCCGTGCGCGTTCGTGATCACCTCGCGCACCGCCGCGATCGCCTCGTTCGACACGTTGTACGAGTCGGTGCGCATGTACGTGATGAGGCCGACGCTGCCCTCCGCGCCGAGCTCGACGCCTTCGTAGAGGCTCTGCGCGATGCGCATCGTCCGCGACGCGGAGAAGCGCAGCCGCGTCGAGCCCGCCTGCTGCAGGAGGCTCGTGGTGAACGGCGGCGGCGCCTTCACGGTCTTCTTGGTGCGGGCGACCTCGCCGACGATGAAGGGCGACTTCAGGATCTCGTCGTACGCCGCCTGCGCCTGCGCCGCGTCCTTGAGCTCGAGCGGCACGTCGTCGCGGCGGCGCAGCTCGGCCAGGAACGGCTTGCCGCCCGCCGCCGCGAGCAGCTCGGCGACGACCGTCCAGTACTCCTCGGGCTTGAACGCCCGCACCTCGCGCTCGCGCTCGACGATGAGCCGGACCGCGACCGACTGCACGCGCCCGGCGGAGAGGCCGCGCGTGATCTTCTCCCACAGGAGGGGCGACAGCTTGTAGCCGACGATGCGGTCGAGGATGCGCCGCGTCTGCTGCGCGTTCACGCGGTCCATCGAGATCTGCGTGGCGTGCTCGAACGCCTCCTTCACCGCCTTCTTGGTGATCTCGTGGAAGGTGACGCGCGCCGTCTTCTTCGGGTCGAGCTCGAGCGCCTCGCGCAGGTGCCAGGCGATCGCCTCGCCCTCGCGGTCGGGGTCGGGGGCGAGGTAGACCATCGACGCGCCCTTCGCGGCCTTGCGCAGGTCGGAGAGCGCGTCCCCGCGGCCGCGGATCGTCTGGTAGAGCGGCGCGAAGTCGTGGTCGACGTCGATCCCGAACTTGCCCTTCGGCAGGTCGCGCACGTGGCCCATCGACGCCTTCACGATGTAGGCCTTGCCGAGGAACTTGTTGATCGTCTTGGCCTTCGCCGGCGACTCGACGATGACCAGAGATTTCGCCATGGAGGGCTGGTTTTCCTGCGGGTGGGGGAGGCGTTCCGCCCGGTGCCGAGGCGCGAACCGCGCCGCGGCGCGCCTCGCTCCCCGGGGAGGCGGCGCCGTTGGGCGCGCCTTCTTATCGGCGATTCCGGGCCGCGGCAACTTTCGTCCCTACCGATAAGGTCTTTGCCCCATGCGCGCGCGTGCGCGCGTGCACGCGTGCGCGACGCGTTTGCGCTCGCGCTCCCGCGCACGCGCGCACCCATGCGCGCACGTGCGCCCACGTGCGCCCACGTGAGTGAATCCTCCTGGCCGGAAAAGCGACCGACCTGGAATCACCGCGCGACGCGGCGACTCCAGGTCGGAGCTTCTTCGGAGTTCGTTCGGGGGTCGGCTTACAGGTCCTGCGGGCGCACAGTGCTGCGCTTGTTCGCCTGCGCGCGCTTGGCGGCCGCGCTCAGGATCTCGCGCACCTTGCCGTCGACCGCGGCGGCGAGGTCGCCGGCGCAGATCATCTTCGCGCTGCGCACGAAGCCCTTCACCTTGCTGGTGACGACCAGCGACTCACGACCGCCCTTCTTGGCCTTTGCACTCTTCGCCATCGGATCCCCTCCAAGCAGCGCAAGCGACCGCGGAGCCCTGTTTCGGAGCGCGACGGCCTTCTCGAGCTGAGCGCGCCACCGACGTGGCGACGCGACCACGGACACGAGCTCCAGCCAGCGGAATGGACCCGACATTCGGGCCGGTCCTGGCCGGAAGGGGCGCCGAATTAGCGGTGCGATGCAATGAAATCAAGCAAATCGCCAAATCGGAGCAGCTTCACGAATTCGCGATCGGCCGATCCGGCGGCGAGTTCGCGCTGATCCGGGCCACGCGCTGCGCGAAATCCTGGAAGGCGCGGCGCAGCTCCCGATGCTCTCGCTGCCGTTCTGCGAGCGCCGCGGCCTCGGTGCGGTGGAACAGCAGGAACGGCTCCCACGCCCGCCGCAGCCGGTCGCGCGCGCCGTCGACCTCCTCCTCCGCCGCCTTCACGAACGCGTCGCGCACCTGCGTGCGCAGCGCCGCGAGTCGCTCGGAGAAGCGGCGCAGCGCGCGCCGCCGCACCGAAGGGAGGATCGCGAGGCCGCCCAGCCCGAGTCCCGCCGCGAGCAGGAGCCCGCCGGCGAACCACGCCGCCGTCAGCGTCTTCACGAACGCGATGCTGCCCGCCCCGACGCCGATCGCGCCGACCGTGACGGCGAGCTGCGCCTTGACTCCGCGGTCGGCGGCGTCAAGGAATCGCCGCGGCTCGCCCGGCAGGTCGAGCGTCGCCGACTCGCGCCCGAAGGCGTCGACGATCGCGCGGAAGACCTGCTCGCGCCGGTACTCGAAGCGCGCCGGCTCGCCCGGCAGGGCGCGCCCCTCCGCGAGCGGTTTCACCCGCTCCTTCAGGTAGGCCGCGCTGCGCTCGTAGAGCGCGATCTCCTCCTTCACGATCCAGTCGATGGTGCGGCCGACCACCACGCGGTACTTCGCCTCGAGGTCGCCGAGCACCTCCTTCTGGAACGCCTCGCGCAGCGGCTCGTCGTTGCGCCCGAACGCGAGGCTCTTCACCCCGCCGTGCTTCTCGAAGAAGGTCCGCGCGCGCAGCTCGCAGGCGGGGAAGAGCTCGTAGATCTCGGTGAGCGGCCGATAGGCGCGCTCCTTCAGGTCGCGCCCGGCCTGCTCGATCTGGCGGTCGAGGTCCTGGACCGAGCGGTAGTCGTCGTCGAGCACGCGGCTCGAGCGGTCGAGCGCCACGCCGAGCGACTCCAGGAGCGCGTCGCCCGAGCGCAGCGGGCTGTCGAGCTTGAGCCGCATCTTCTCGCCGCCGGCGAGCGTCGCGCGGATGAACTCGCGCACCGCGTCGAATCCGCCGCCGCCGCCGCTCCGCTCGAGCCGCGCCGAGATCGGCAGCACCACCGGCTCGAAGCCGTGGTGCGACGCGCACTGGAGCTTGAGCCACGCGACCACCTGCGCCACGTCGGACGGCTCGCGCCCGTCGATCTTGGTGAGCAGGAAGACCACCTTCTTCTTCCAACGGTCGGCGACGAGCGAGAGCAGCTTGTTCTCCGACTCGCTGTAGGGGCGGTCGATCGACGTGAGGAACAGGACGAGGTCGGCGCGGGGGATGAAGCGCTCGGTCAGCGCGGAGTGCTCGCGCAGGACGGAGTTCGTGCCGGGCGTGTCGACCAGGCTCACCTCGCGCAGCAGGTCGAGGCGCAGGTCGCGCTCGACCAGGTACTCCTCGACCACCCGCTCGCCGTCGGCGTCGCCGTGCTGCAGCACCGCGATGCGGTCGGTCACCGGCGTCGGCCCGACCGCGCAGACGTCGCGGCCGAGCAGGACGTTGATGAAGGTCGACTTGCCCGCCTTCACCTCGCCGACGATCACGAGGAGGAAACGCTCGTCGACGTGCTTGCGCAGCGTGCGCGCCACGTCGTGGTCGCCGCCGCGCTCGTCGACGTCGCGCGCGAGCGCGACGAGGCGGTCGAGCAGCGCGCGCTCGTCCTCGAGCAGCGCCTCGTGTTCCTGCAGCAGGAGGGGCGTGGTGGGGGCCAAGGTCGTCCGCCGCTACTCGCTTCGTCCGGAGCGCGTTCACCCGCGCGCCGCGTTCCTTGCGCCGGTTTCGGGGGGCCGATAACGTCCTCGCCCCTTCGAGCCGGCCGGACTCGCCATTGTCGCCGATCCGGCTCTGGAGCGAGCGCCGCCTCCCCTCCCATCCGGGATCGCACGATGGATTTCGCCGACCTCACCGTCCCCGGCTACGAACGGGTCCTGCGCGCCGAGGAGCCGTCGAAGGGGTGGTGCGCGATCGTGGCGATCCACGACACGACGCTCGGCCCCGCGCTCGGCGGGCTGCGCATGTGGAAGTACGCCACGAAGGACGAGGCGCTCACCGACGTCCTGCGGCTCGCGAAGGGCATGACCTACAAGTCGGCGGTGGCGCGCACCGGACTCGGCGGCGGCAAGGCCGTCGTCGTCGGCGACGCCCAGAAGGACAAGTCGGACGAGCTCTTCTTCTGGCTCGGCCGCGTCGTCGACCACCTCGGCGGCCGCTACATCACGGCCGAGGACGTCGGCACCAGCGTGCTCGACCTCGACCTGGTCGCGCGCGAGACGAAGTGGGTGACCGGGCGCGCGCGCGAGGTCGGCGGCAGCGGCGACCCCTCGCCCTTCACCGCGCTCGGCGCCTTCGTCGCGATCCAGACGGCGCTGATGGAGGCGACCGGCAGTGCCGAGGTGAAGGGCCGGCGCGTGGCGATCCAGGGGCTCGGCCACGTCGGCTACTGGCTCGCGAAGCACCTCGCGGAGGCGGGCGCGAAGCTCCTCGTCGCCGACCTGCAGCCGGCGCGGGTGGAGCGGGTGGTGAAGGAGTTCGGCGCGCAGCCGGTGCCGCAGGAGAAGGTCCACGCCGTCGAGTGCGACCTCTTCGCGCCGTGCGCGCTCGGGGCGGTGCTGAACGACACGACGATCCCGCAGCTCCAGGCGAAGGTCGTGTGCGGCGCCGCCAACAACCAGCTGGCCGAGGAGCGCCACGGCGAGGCGCTCGTGAAGCGCGGGATCCTCTACGCGCCCGACTACGTCGTGAACGCGGGCGGCATCCTGAACATCAGCGTCGAGCTCTCGCCCAAGGGCTACGACGAGCGCGTCGCCGAGGAGCGCGTGCGCGGCATCGGCCGCGCGCTCGCCGACGTCTTCACGCACGCGAAGAAGAGGGGCATCCCGACCTCGCGCGCCGCCGACGAGGTCGCGCAGTCGATCCTGGCCGAAGGGAAGAAGGCCCGCGCGCACTGACGCGGACGGAGGGCCGCGGACCAAAGGCCGCGCGCTGTCGCGCGCGTGGCGTCGCGCGCCGTCAATTCCGTGCGGGCGCCCCCGGATTCTTCGGCGCGTCGGGCACGATCTTGAAGAGCTCCGGGTCGAGCGCGACGCCCACTTCGAGCTCGAGCAGCAGCGTCTCCTTCACGCGCCGCCCGCCCTGCCACGTCACTTGTCGGCGCGGCACGACGCGCTCCCCCATCCGCTCGTGGTTCGAGAGGAAGTCCTCGTCGACCGTATCGCGGCCGGCTTCGCGCGAGAGGCAGCGCACGCGCGCGAGCAGCAGCGTCTTCGCGTCGAACCACGCCTGCCACCGCTCGTCCGGCACGAGCTCGCGCTCGACCACGATCGTCGTGTTCGGATCGGCGCCCGGATCGGCGACGAGGCGCGCCGGCTGCGGACCGGGCGCGGCGAGCTCCTCGAGCAGGTGGCGATACCGCCGCGAGCGCGGCCAGTCGCGCGAGTGGTCGATGCCGGTCGGCCGTCCGTCCTCGAGCTCGATCTGCTTCCCGTCCGCCTCGACCTGGATCACCGAGCGGCCGGTCGCCGTGACGACCTCGCGCCGGAAGCGGCCCGGCTCCTCGGCGTAGATCTCGAGCGTCGCGTCGATGGGAGCGCCGCTCGGCGGATAGAGGACGAGGCGCGACTTCGAGTGGAGCGTCCCCGGGCGCTGCGCGGCTGCGCCGCCGGCCGCCTCGGTCGCCCGCGCGAGGACCGTCGCAGTGTCGAAGGGGCCGCTCCAGCCGGGCGGCGGGACGGGCCCCCCGGCGCAGGCCGCCAGGGCGAGGAGCGCAGCCAGGAGCCCGCCGTGCATGCGCCCCAGGCGCAGGGCCGCGCGTGGTGCGTCTCCCATGGCCTCTCCCCGGGGAATTCGGGCGCCGCCTACATCAATAAGGTCGCGGTCGCCGGCGCCGGATCCCGTCGTCAAGTGCGCGCGCGCCGGCGTCCTACCGACGCCTCGTGCCGATCGGGCACGAACGCGCCGAGCGCGGACACGAAAAGACGGCGAAGCGGGGGGGAGCGGTCGATCGGAGTCGCGCAATCCGAGCAGGGGACCGGCGGAGCGCGGCGCGACCGGGAGACGCGACATGGCGCCCGATGATACCGGCCTCCTCCGCGCCCTCCCGCGCGGCGCGACGCCGAGAAACCTTTCCAACACTCGATCGTAGAGGTGGCACCTCGCGCCGCTCCGAAAGGAGCGACGCGCGGCGGGACGAGGGCATGCAGCGGCGGCGGGAAGTTTCGAGCGAACCGGCCGTCGATCAGGAACGTAGGAGCCGCGCGCGCTGCACGAGGAGTTCGAAATCGCGACTCGCATCGCAGCCGTGGTTCGATGTGCGATGCGGCACGACAAGTGATGAACGCGCGACAAGAACTTCGAGTTCGTCCGAGAACGCGAACCCGAAAACAGGACATCGGAGCGACTCGCCTTAGTCGCTAGGTAACCAGAGTGGGGCAATAAGGCGTAGCGTCGGGAGCCGAGAGGCTCCCGTTGCTATTTCTGGCCCGCCTCTTCGGGAAGGACGAAGCTCGCGAGCGCGTGGCGCTTGCGCGCGAGGACGTGCAGCGCCGCCTCGATCTCCTGTGCGCGCGCCGAGTCGACGATCCGTCCGCCACCGTCCGCGCCGATCAGCAGCAGCGCGCCCTTGCGATCGGCGCTGTAGGTCACGAGCACCGCGACCGCGCCGACGCGCGCGCCCTCACGCTCGCCATCGAGCAGTGCTTCGAACCGGTGGATGCCCTGGAGCTGGCGCGGCCGCCCCGCGCGCCGCGCGAAGGTCGCGGCGACCTCGAGCGATCCGCCGCGCAGCGCGGCGAGCTCCGCCGCAGTCGGCGGCACCGCGAGCGCGAGCGCCCCTTCGCACGGCGCGGGCTCGATGCGCAAATCGTCGCGGAGCTCCCCGCCGATCGGGCTCTCGTCGCGCAGCACGAATCCGCCGTCGGGGAAGCGCCCGGCCGGGCGGCGGAACGGCGCGCCGCCGAGGGCGACGAGCAGCCCGCCGCGATCGACGAACGGGACGAGCTTCGGCGCGAGCGCCTCCGGGAAGAGCTCCCCCTGGGCGAGGACGACGGTCGAGACCTCGCCCGTCTCGAGCGCGCTCGCAAGGTCGGGCGTCGTGCGCGCGACGCCTTCGAGTCCGGCGGAGGCCATCGCGGCGACGACCTTCGCGGCCGGGGCCCCGTGCACGAGCGGCAGCGCCTCCTCGTCGAGCACGGCGATGAGGCCGGGCGACCTTCCGAGCCTCTGCCAGGCGCTGCGCAGCAGCGTCGGGAGGAGCGCGACCGCGCTCGCCGTCGTCTTCGCGTCTTCCGAGGTGGGTCGCCCGAACCACACGCCGCGCACGACGAAGAACGGCTTGCTGCGGTCGGCGCCCGAATACCACGGCTCCAGCATCCGTTGGAATTCGCGCTCGCACGTCGCGTCGCCCGGCGTGCCTGACTCCTCGTTCCATTCGAAGGTCGCGGCGTCGTAGGTGGACGGCTGCTTCAGCGCCTGGATCGTCCGCAGCCACGGCACGTCGGGCCCCTCGATCGCGCCGAGCACGAGCGCGACGTTCGGCGCGACCGCGTGCGCCGCCGCCGACGCCGCGCGCAGCACGCGGACGTAGCCCTGCACGTCGGGCACCTTGCCGACGACGCCGGCGCGGTTCGCCCGCGGGAAGAGCTCGACGAACCGCAGCGACGGATCCGCGACCATCGCCGCGACGACGCGGCGCACCGTCGCCGCGACCTCCTTGGGGTGCGCTCCGATCGGCAGCGCCCATGCCGGTGGGCGTTGCAGCACGACCACGCCGCACGCGCGCGTGTCCTCGGTCCCGTTCGCAGCGCCGTCACCTGCGACGCCGAGCGCGGTCCGCAGGTGCGCCTCGTCGATCGCCCCGGCCTGCGGCTCGAACGCGCTCCAGTCGAGATCGACGCGGCGGAACGGCTCCCGCATGCCGCTACCGCTCAGGATCCGGTGGCGCGTCCGGCGCAGGCGGATCTCGCGAAGCGCGATCGGTCCGCCGCGGATCCGCAGCTCGAAGTCGGTCCGGACGTCCGCCGCGTGGCCGCGCATGCGGAGCCCGTCGACGGCGAAGCGCGCCATGCGCGTCTCGCCGGCGCCGGCAGCGTCCTCACCGAAGGTGACGAGTTCCGACGCACCCACAGCCGCCGCGTCGCCGATCTGGAATCGCCGCCCCGCGAGCTCGACCTTCGTCGCCCCGCCGGTCGCGGTGTAGCGCACGAACATCTCGAACGGCTCCGGCGTCGCGAAGGGGAACGCGTCGCCCACGTCGAACCGCAGCACCGTGTCGCGTCCGGCGCCGCGCGCGTTCGCCTCCAGGATGAACTCGCCCTTCGCGTTCGGGAACGCGAGTCGCGCGTCGCACTCGGTCGTCAGCGCGATCCCGCCCTCCTCGTCGCCCGGCCGGAAGAAGACGTCGTCTCGCGTCGAGAGGTGGCGCCGCTGCACGAAGTCGGCGACGCCGACCGGCCCGTCGAAGCGCGGCGGAGCAACCTTGCGATTGCTCCGGCCTGCCCGCAGGCGATCGGTCCAATCCCGCGTCAGCCTGACGTAGAGCCTCCCGTGCTCGAGCGACGGCGCGATCGCGGTCCCGTCATGGAACTGGTTCCACGACTCGACGACGACCAGTTCGTGCGGCTCGCCCACCAACTGCTGCCACGCCCATTCGTAGACGGCTCCGCTCTCGCGCGGCCGGAAGACGCCGAGCGGCTTCTCGAGCTGCCGGTCGTCGTAGCCCGGCGCGAGCGAGGCGATCGACCCGCGCTGCGGGCCGAGGATCGCCGAACCCTCCCGCCACACGCGATCGCCGAGCGGCGGCTGCCCCTCGCGATTCCACGAGCGGTCGACGATCAGTAACGGCGCGCGGCCGAGCTCCTCGACGAAGCGCTTGCGCAGCTCGGCGAAGAACGCCGCCGGCGCGGGGCCGTACTTGCCGCCGTCGCCGCCGCCGCTCACGCGTCCGAACGCGACGAGCGGCGCGCCGTCGAGCACTGCCCAGTCCTCGGGCCGGAGCGCGCGCTGGAACTCGAGGATCGCGGCGAGCGTCGCTGCACGCGTCGCCGCGTCGTCGAGGTCGAACGGAGCGCCGCCCTTCGTTGCGAGGCACCACGGCTCGACGAGCAGCGCCGCCCGGATCGGCCGCGCGAGCCGTCCGCGCATGCGCTCGAGCGCCGTACCGAGTGCTGCCGGCCACCCCGTCGCGGCGTCCACGCTCGCGCACAAGAGGATGTCGAGTCCCGCGTCGGCGGCGTCGGCGAGCTCGCCCGCAAACCAGTCGGGCGAGTCGGCGTGGACGAGCTCCGGATCGACGAAGTGGTCGCGCAGGAGGTCGCGGCCCGCCGTGTCGACGAAGTGCGCGCCGGGGTGGTCGTACCACGCGTAGAACGTCGCGGCGACGAGGGGAGCGGGCGGGGCGACGGCCGGGGCCGGCGAGGGCGGCGTCCCGCCGTCCTGCGCGGCGCAGAGCGCGACGACGAGCGCGGCCGTGATCGCTGCGGACACCGGGACTCCGTTGCAGAAAGGGCAGGCGCGGTGCGCCGCCGGGACCGCGCGATTGTCGCCGACCGTCGCCGCGCGCGCCAAGCGGCCACGCCCGACTACGATGGCCGCGTGGCTCCACGCACCGACCCGTTCGACTTCGCGGCCTTCATCACCCGGCTCGAGCGCCGCCTCGCGCAGCCGCTCCCGGGGCTGCCGGCGCAGCTCGCGATGGCGCCGCGCCCGCGAAGCGCGCCGCGGCCGCCGTTCCACCCCGAGAACGCCGTCCCGGCCGCCGTGCTCGCGCTCCTGTTTCCCGACGGGCCCGACGGCGCGGACGGCGGCGCGCCGCTCCTCACGCTCACCCGCCGCACCGAGCACGTCGCCTCGCACAAGGGGCAGGTCTGCCTGCCGGGCGGCGTCCTCGACGACGGCGAGACGCCGACCGACGCCGCGCTGCGCGAGCTGCGCGAGGAGATCGGCGTCCTGGCGCGCGACGTCCGCATCCTCGGTGCGCTGACGCCGGTCTTCATCCCGGTCACCGGCTACCGCATGGAGCCGTTCGTCGCGGTCGCGCCGCGCCGCCCCGACTTCGCGCTCGCGACGATCGAGGTCGACGAGCTGATCGAGGCGCCGCTGCGACAGCTCCTCGATCCCGGCTTGCGCGGCGAGCGGCCGCTGCTGCGTCCGGGCTTCAGTTCGCCGGCGACGATCCCCTTCTTCACACTGCTCGGCCATGAGGTCTGGGGCGCGACGGCGATGGTCCTCGCGGAGCTCGCGGTCGTCGCGCGCGACGCCGGGATCGACGTCGACGGAGCGGTAGGTGGGCGCTGAGCGGCTGCTCCTCGCCACCTTCGCGGCCGTCGCGGTCCTCGTCCTCGCGCCCGCGGCGGCCGCCGCGCCGCAGGGAAAAGTGGTCCACCCCGGCCCCGACAGCGGCTGCGCGTGGGGGCGCGACGTGAATCCCGGCAACGGCGAGAAGCTCGCCGCCGCGGTCCACGCCGAGCTCCTCGCGATCGTGCGCGCGCCTCCCAAGGCGCGCGCCGAGAAGGCGGCCGCGCTCGCGAAGGCGCGCGCGAACGCCGCGATCGAGGCGTGGAAGCGCTTCCGCAACCCGGAGCTGATCGACCTCGCGCGCGCCTGCCTCGCCGACTCCGACTGGCACGTGGTCCACCGCGCGCTCCACTGGCTGCGCGTGCTGAAGGATCCGGAGCTCGTGCGCGAGGCGTGGCCGCTGCTCGACCGGCCCGAGGCGCGTCTGCGCGAGAAGGCGGCGCTCTCCTGCCTCGAAGGGTGGAGCGCCGCCGCCGCCGCCGCGCTGGGAAGCGACGCGAAGGCGGCGCTGCTCGAACGCGGCGCGAAGGAGCGCGACCCGTACGTGAAGGAGGTGCTCGCGGAGGTGCTGCGCCGCGCGAGCGGCCGCTTCACGCCGCACGAGGCAGCGGCCGAGATCGCGATCCAATGCGGCGACGGGCTCACCTGGACTCCGTTCGTGCGCGGCCTGAAGCACCTCGGAGAGGTCGCGCCCGGCGTCCACCCGATCGAGAGCGGCGAGCCGGTCGTCGGAGCGGTCGCGATCGCGGCGGCGACGCGCTGGACCCTCCCGCTCCTCGATTACGGCCAGGAGGAGGTGCCCGGCATCCACCTGCAGCCGTTCGAGAATCCGCGTCGGAACGCGACGCTCGTCCACACGGGGCAGGACGTCGGCGGCTGCCTCGACGGCGCCGGCCTCTACGCGATCGGCGACGGCTTCGTGCGATACGTCGCGACCGGCTCCGACTGCGGTACGCTGATCGTCGTCGAGCACCGCTTCGCGGCACCCGCCGCCGCCGCGGACGCGCCCGACGACCGCGACGCGCACCTGACCGCCGTCTCCATGCACGCGGGCGGGACCGTCTTCGTCGAAGCTGGGGAGAGCGTGAGCGCCGGCCAGCTCATGGGCACGGTCGGCCTCTCCTTCTCGATCGAGAACGGCGGCCAGTTCGCGCACCTGCACTTCGGCCTCTACCGAGGCCCGTTCCGCGTCGGCCACAACTACGGCTACCAGCCGGCGACGCAGGACCTCGGCAGCTGGCTCGATCCGGCCGACGCGCTGCCGAAGCTGCTGCGCGGCGAGTCGCCGTTCGGGAGCGACAAGTAATCGGAGCGGCGGGCGCGTCCGCCGCCGACGCTCAGGCCGGCAGCGTGTCGCGCGCGGCCGCGAGCGCGGCGTCGAGGTCGGACGCCTTCGCGATCGCCCCCTGCGCCGAGCCGGGCGAGCCGCCGCCGCGGCCGCCGAACCTCTCGGTGATCGCCTTCACCAGCGCTCCCATGGCCGGCAGCGCGGCGTCGCCGGCCGCGCCCGAACGCGCGAAGACGAGCTTTCCGCCCTCGCCGTCGGCGATTCCGAGCAGGGCGACGACCGGCGGCGCGTCAGCAGTCGCCGCGAGCTTTCGCGCGAGCACCTGCGCCTCCTCGAGCGAGAGGTCGGCGAGCTTCGCGACGACGACGCGCCGCCCGCCGAGAGCGGCCGCGGCGGCGAGGAGCTCGCGCGCCTGCACGTCGGCCGCGATCTCGAAGAGCTGCTTCACGCGTTTGCGCAGCGCCACCCCCTGCTCGGAGAGCTTCGCGACCTGGATCGCCACCTGGTCGTCCGCGGTCGAGAGGCGGCGCGCCGCGTCGCCGAGGATCCGCCGCCCGCGCTCGTACTCGCGCAGCGCCCGCCCGCCGCAGACGAACTCGACCCGGTGGTGGGCCTTCGACTTCTCGACCCCCTTCACGACGATCAGGCCGACCTCGCCGGCGCGGCGGGCGTGCGTGCCGCCGCAGGTCGAGACGTCGAAGCCGACCACCTCGACCAGCCGGATCCGCGCGCCGTGGAACGTCTGCCGGCGGACGTTGAACCGGGCGAGCTCGTCCGCGCCGACCTCGTGCACGCGCAGCTCGCGGTCGGAGAAGACGACGTCGTTCGCGAGCGCGACGGCGCGCGCCACGACCGCGTCGGTCGTGCCCGGGTCGACGTCGATGGTCGACGTCTCGGCTCCGAGATGGAAGCTCTTCGTCTCGAGCTGCGCCGCGACGACGAATGCCTGCGACAGGATGTGCTGCCCCGTGTGCTGCTGGAGGTGGTCGCGCCGGCGCGCTGCGTCGACCTTCCCGTGCACGGTCGCGCCGACCGCCGGCAGCGCGCCGCCGGCCGGGACCTCGACGAAGTGGAACACGCGCCCGCCCTCGTCACTCTCCGCGACGACGTCGACGACGGCGAGTTCGCCGATCCGGCCGGTGTCGAACGGCTGCCCGCCGCCGGTGGGATAGAAGGCGGAGCGGTCGAGGACGAGCGCGCGCCGTCCGTCGCGCTCCGCGACCTCGACGACGCGCGCGTCGAACTCGAGGAGGTGCGGGTCGGTCCGGTCGAGGCGTTCGGTGGCGGGGGCCGGGGCATCCATGCGGTCGGAACCTCACTCGGGCGTCAGTCGGGATCCAGGACGAGCGTCGCGAAACGGTCGGGCCGGTGGAAGGTGTTCGAGAGCGTCGGCCGCAGCGCGAGCTGCGCCTTGTTCATGACGTCGCAGCGGAAGACGTTGGCGCGCAGCCGCGCGCCCCGCGCCGGCGCCCCGCCGAGCGCGGCCCACGGGATCCGCATCTCCGCGCTCCAGACGTGGCCCGGCAGATCGACCCAGACGGCCGCCTTGAAACCGGAGCTCCAGGCGAAGTCCTTCTTCCCGCCGGCGATCGCCACGTCGAGCTTCTCGCCGTTCGGCGCGAGCTCGAACTCGAAGTAGTCGTCCGGTCGTTTCGCGTCGACACCCAGGAAGAGCTCGACCACGTCGCCCTCCCACAGGCCGAGCCGCTCGTGGTCGCGGTCGGTCCCGGCCAGCGTCACGATCTGCGTGAACGGGCAGACGAAGGCGAGCTGCAGGAACTCGTCGTTCCAGATCGCCTTGACGTCGGTCGCCACATCGGGGCGCGCGAGCGCGCGGTCGGACGAGAGCTCGACGATCTGCGCCGGCGCGGCGTCCCACGCCGGATCGTGGGCGCGCCCGTCGAACGCGACCTTCGCGACGCGCCGCGCATGCAGCACCGGCGCGGGCCAGCCGCGCGCCAGCACGCGCCGCGCGTTGTCGAAGTAGATCTTGCGCAGCACCGGCGCCGGCAACCCGATCGCGTCGATCGTCCAGCTCCCCTGGATCGGCGTCATGTGGGGGAAGCCGCGCTCGAGCGTCTCGAAGAAGGTCCAGTGCTTCGAAAAGAAGTCCGCCGCGGCCGCGTCGTCGGGCGCCTCATCGTCGCCCCCCGAGCCCAGGATCAGCCGGTCGTACACCTGGAAGTCGGTGCCGAGCAGGATGCGCTCCTGGTGCTTCGCGAAGAGCTTGCGGACGAACGCCGGGTCGCGCCGCCCGATCTCGGGGATGCGCGCGGCGACGTCGACGCAGAGGTTCTTGTGCGAGTCGAGCCAGCCGTCGACCTTCTCCAGCTCCTCGGGATCGTCGGCGAAGTGGACCGCGACGAAGGTCGTCTTTTCGTGGCGGCCGACGACGCGCAGGAGCTCGTCGAAGAGCTGGTCGCGCGGCGGGAAGCGGGACGGGTCGCCGAACCACCAGTCCCGGTGCGACTGGAGCTCGCGCCACCGCTCGTTCTTCTCGTCGTAGGGCTGCCAGAACGCCTTGGGGTCGGCGACGTGGATGAAGACGGGGAGGCCGAGCTCGCCGCACTTCTCCCATGCGAGGTCGAGCTTCTCCGTGTCGACCGGGATCAACTTCCCGGCGCCGTCCTTGAGGAAGAGGCCGAGCCGCTTGTACTCCTTGAGGGCGATCGCCCCCTGCGCCGCGCCGTCGGCCACCTGCTGCGCCGCGCGCGCCGCGAAATCGGGCGCGTCGAAGCCCGACCAGTCGAGGTTCAGCGCGAGGCCGAAGCGGCCGGGATGGAGCCGCTCGACCCGCTCGCGGTGGTGCTCGAGCTGCGACGGGCCGCCGCCGGCGGGGCGCGTCGCCGTCCCGCCGCTCAGGTTGAGCGCGAAGCCGATCCCGGCCTGGTCGAGCAGCCGCGCCGCCCGCGCGTAGCGCTCCTCCGTCGCCTCGACGTGGACGTGCACGTCGGCCAGGCGGCGCGCCGCGCGCCACGCGACCGCCTCGGGATCGTCGCTCGCCCTCGCGAATGCCGAGCAGACGACGGCCGCGGCGGCGGCGAGCGGGACGACACGGCGCATGCCTACTCCTCGCGACCCGGTTCCGGCGGGCCGCGCAGGATACTCGCGCGCGCCGCGCCGGTCAGTCGGCCGGCTTCATCACGAAGGGCGCGCTGAGCTCGTGCTTGCCGAACTGGATCACGAGCTTCGCGCCGTGCTTCGCGCTCCCGTCGAGGTCGAGCCGGACCAGGAGGTGGTCGGCGCGCACGTCGACCTTCCGGTAGGCGAGCGGCACCTCCGTCCCGCCCTTGGTGAGCTTGACGGTGAAGGCGTCGAGGTGGTGGTCGCGCACCTCGACCGGGTCGAGGAAGACCAGTGCGAACGTGCCGTCGGCCTTGCGCTCGAGCACGAGGTACCACTGCCCCGGCGCGATCTCGACCTTGCCGAACGCGAGGTCGATGTTGGTGTCGAGCGTCGTCCAGAAGTTCTGGCCGAAGCGCCAGCGCGCCGGCTCCGACTTCGCCACGACCGCGTCGTAGTCGTCGCGCCAGACCGGCTTGCCGTAGTCGACCATGACCTCGCCGCCCGAGTGGTCGCCGTTCCAGAAGAAGAGGCGCGTGCAGCCGCGCGAGCTCTGCTCGGGATAGGGGATCTGCGGCGCGTCGGGTTTCGGCTTCTGCTGCGGCGCGAGCGCGGCGAGGACGAACGGCGCGGCGATGAGCACGAAGACGGGCGCGGCGAAGCGAGCGAGGCGGCAGGTCGACATGGGAACCTCACGAGTTCCGGGGGCGCGAGGTGTACGCGCCGCCGCGACACCCGTTCCGCCGCACCTTAGAGCCTGTCTCGGTAGGCCCTCGGTCGCCGGACGGGCGGCGCACCCGCATCTGCATCGTTGCGCCTCCTCACCGAATCTCTCTGTTGATTCGCCTCGTCGGCGCGCCTCGCATCTGCGGGTGCGGCGCTCCGTCCGGCTCGGTCGCGCCTACCGAGACAGGCTCTCAGCGCCGGACGGTGCTCCCGCCGGCGTCGCGTCCGCTGCGGCAGTCGCGCTCGACGCTGCCGAGCGAGTCGAGGTCGTTCATCGGGGCGATCGCGTCGGGGTCGGGCGCGAGCTCGGCCGTGAGGAAGCGCGCCACGAGGCCGTGCAGATCGAGGACGGCGGGGGGGAGCGAGCGGTCGTCCGTCGCGAACAGCGGCCCCGGGGCGCGCAGGCGGACGTGCCAGCGCTGGCCGCCGGCCGCGCCGCTCGCGTGGAAGCTGCGCAGCCCCGCGAGGTCGGCGGTCGCCTCGCTCGCGCCGACGTAGAGGAAGGGGGCGCGCACCCGGTCGAGCCACGGCATCGCGCAGCCCGCGTCGGCGCCGTCGATCAGGACGAGCGCGCCGACGTGCGCGCCGCTCGCCGCGGCGCGCGCCGCCGCCGCCTCGGCGTCGCGGTCGGCGACCAGCGCGACCGCCTTGCCGTCGAGCAGGCGGTTCCACGGGTGGCCGGGCTGGTCGGCCCCTTCGTCGAGCTGCCGCAGCGTCAATTCCAGTGCGTCGGCGTAGCGCGACCAGACCTCGCCCGGCTCGCGCTGGAGGACGAGCGCGACGAAGCCGTGGCTCGCGAGGTGGCGCGCGAGCGCGTCATAACGCGCGACCGGCGTGTCGGTGTGCGCGGCGATCAGGACGAGCGGGGCGGGGCGGCGGGCGGGGGCGAAGCCGTGCAGCACGAGCGGCCGCGCGCGCCCGAGCAGGGCCGGCTCCTTGCGATCGACGGGGGTCGGCTCGCACGGTCCCTTTGCCCCGAAGCGGTCCTCGCCGGCGGAAAAGAGCAGCGCCCCGAACGCCAGCGCGGGGAGAAAGTCGGGGAGGAGGAAGCGGCCGACAGTCGCCAAAGTTGAGATCGCATGGTTGCTCGGCGCGGTCGATTGTCCGACCGGCCGGGACGGTTCGCCCCTCCTCCCCGCCACCCGGTTCGGTCCGACGCGCCCTCGGGCGCCTCGCAAAAGCGCCGCTTCCCGGCGCCGTCGCAAGCTTTTCCCACGGCCGCGCGGCGCGGCGCGCGCCTCGCGTCAACGATTCCCTACTCTCGCGCGCCACGCACCTACGGAGGTTCTCCCGTGCAGAATCGCATGCGCCGCCTCGCCGCTCTCCTGCTCGGGTCGCTCGGTCTGCTCGGCGCGGCGGCGACGCCCCAGGCGCCGCAGGCGCCGCCCCAAGACGCCGGCGCGCAGTGGGACAAGGTCTTCTCCTCCAAGGACGCGCACTGGAAGTCCGACGCGAACGCCTTCCTCGCCTGGACGATCGAGCGGATCGATCGCGAGAAGCTGCTCCCGAGCAAGCGCGCGCTCGACCTCGCGATGGGGGACGGGCGCAACGCCCTGCTCCTCGCGGAGAAGGGGTTCACGGTCACCGGGATCGACGTGTCGGAGGTCGCGCTCGAGAAGGCGCGCGCCAAGGCGAAGGAGAAGGGGCTCGCCCTCGACGCCAAGAAGCAGGACCTCTTCGCCTTCGACTACGGCAAGGAGGAGTGGGACCTGATCTCGATCGTCTACTTCAACCCGGCGCTCGGGCTCGCGGCGAAGCTGAAGGACGCCGTCAAGCCGGGCGGCCTGATCGTCATCGAGGGGCAGGGGAGCGAGCACCAGGGCGGCGGGCCGCCGCCCGCCACGCGCTTCAAGCCCAACGAGCTGCTGCGCACCTTCTCCGACTGGCGCATCCTCCACTACGAGGACGGCCGCTTCGAGAGCGACTGGAACCCGGGCCCGCCGACGCACGTGGTCCGGCTGCTCGCACGCAAGCCGGCCGCCGCGCCGAAATAGGCGGAGCCGCTACGCGCCGACACTGCGCGCCGCAGGCGCCATCGCGAGGAAGTGGCGGTGCACCCGCAGGTCGCGCGTGAGCTCGGGGTGGAAGGTGCCGGCGAGCAGGCCGGGCGCCTCGACCAGGATCGGCTCGCCGTCGAGCGCTCCGAGGACGGCGACGTCGCGTCCGACCGCGACGAAGCGCGGGGCGCGGATGAAGACGCAGTGGAACGGGTCGACCACGCCGTCCGACGCCGCGTCGTCGGCCCGGACGTCGTCCTCGAGCTTCAGGTCGACGTCGCGCGCGAACGAGTCGACCTGCCGCCCGTAGGCGTTGCGCGACAGCGTCGCGTCGAGCAGTCCGAGCCGGCGCGGCCGCGTGCCGTCGTCCTGCCCGAGCAGGATCGCGCCGGCGCACGTGCCGTAGAGGCAGAGCTCGCCGCTGCGGCTGCGCGCGACGATCTCCGGCGTGAGCCCGAACAGGTCGAGCAGGTGGCGGATCGTCGTCGACTCGCCGCCCGGCAGGATCAGGTGGGTGAGCCCCTCGAGCTGCCGCTTCTGGCGCACCTCGACCGGCGAAGCGCCGAGGTCGGCGAGCCGCCGCAGGTGCGGCTCGCTCGAACCCTGGAGCGCGAGGACGCCGGCGCGCATCGCTCTCTCGACTCACCAGCCGCGCGTCGCGAGCCGGTCCGCCTCGGGGATCGACTCCATCGAGAGGCCGCGCATCGCGCCGCCGAGCCCGCGGCACGCGTCCGCGATGACCGCGGGATCATTCCACTGGGCGGTCGCCTTCACGATTGCGGCGGCGGTCTTGCTCGGGCTCTCCGACTTGAAGATGCCGGAGCCGACGAAGACCGCCTCGGCGCCGAGCGCCATCACGAGCGCCGCGTCGGCCGGCGTCGCGACGCCGCCCGCGGCGAAGTTCGGGACCGGCAGGCGGCCGTGCTGCGCGACGAACTCGACGAGGTGGAACGGCGCGCGCAGCTCCTTGCTGCGGTGCATGAGCTCGTCGGACGGCATGACCGACAGCTCGCGGATCTGCTTCTGGATCAGCCGCAGGTGGCGCACCGCCTCGATGATGTTGCCGGTGCCCGCCTCGCCCTTCGTGCGGAGCAGCGCAGCGCCCTCGCCGACGCGGCGCAGCGCCTCGTCGAGGCAGGTCGCGCCGCACACGAACGGGACCTTGTAGGCGCGCTTGTCGATGTGGTTCTCGGGATCGGCCGGCGTGAGCACTTCGCTCTCGTCGATGAAGTCGACGCCGACCTGCTCGAGGATGCGCGCCTCGACGAAGTGGCCGATGCGCGCCTTGGCCATGACCGGGATCGTGACGGCGGCCTGGATCTGCTCGACGATCTCGAGCGCCGCCATGCGCGCGACGCCGCCCTCCTTGCGGATGTCCGACGGGACACGTTCCAGCGCCATCACGGCGCACGCGCCGGCGTCCTCGGCGATCTTCGCCTGCTCGACGTTGGTGACGTCCATGATGACGCCGCCCTTGAGCATGCGGGCGAGGCCGATCTTCACTTCATCGAGTCCGGCCGGCACCGGCAGGTCGCCGTTCGCGGCGGTCGCGTCCTTCGCGGTGTGCGGGGCATTCGGTCGCAGCATCGGGTCGTTCCTCGTTTCGGGGACGGAGCGGATCAGACGAGCGGCGGCGCCGTCGCGGCGCCGGCGCCGTGGAGCACCGATTTCAGGACGCGGCCGAGGCGCGCGAGCGCCGGCTCGAGGTCGGACTCGGCGGCCGTCGCGTAGGAGAGGCGGAAGCCGTCGAGCGCGCCGCCGGCCGGATCGAACGGGGCGCCGGCCGTGATCTCGACGCCCGCGCGCGACGCCTCGGCGACGATCCGGTTCACGTCGCTGCCGCGCGGGAGGTCGATCCAGGCGACCATGCCGGAGTGGGGCCGGCGCGGCCGAGCTTCCTTGGGGAAGTGGACGTCGATGGCGGCGTCGACGCGCGCACGCCGGCTCTCGAACTGCTTGCGCAGCCCCTTCACGTGCTCGTCGAGCGAGCCGCTGGCGAGGAGCTCGTGCACGACCGCCTGCGCCGGCAGGTTGGTCCCGTTGTCGCACGTCTTCTTGAGCGCGAGCAGCGGCTCGAACAGCACCTTCGGCACCAGCAGCCAGCCGATGCGCAGGCCGGGCGCGAGCACCTTGGAGAAGGTCCCGAGGTAGATCACCTGGTCGGTGGTGTCGCGCGCCTTGAGCGGCGCGGGCTCGCCGGGGTCGGAGAGCTCCGCGAGCCAGTCGTCCTCGAGGATCGCGGCGCCGTGGAGGCGGGCAGCCGCCATCAGCCGCTCGCGCCCCGCCTCGCTCAGCGTGAGGCCGGTGGGGTTGTGGCGGTCGGGGATCGCGTAGATCAGCCGTGCGCCGCCGCCGCCGAGCGCGCGGTCGAGCGGGGCCGGCTCGAAGCCCTCGGTGTCGTAGGGCAGGCCGACCAGCGCCGCGCGGTGCCAGCGGAAGACGTCGAGCGCACCCGAGAAGCTCGGCCGCGACGTCACCACGGTGCCGCCGTCGGCGAGGAGCAGGCGCGCGACCAGGTCGAGCCCCTGCTGCGAACCGTTCACGATCACGATCTCGTTGCGGTCGGTCGCGACGCCCTGGCGCTGGAAGCGGGCGCGCAGCGCGTCGCGCAGCGGCTCGAAGCCGGCCGGCGAGGGGTAGTCGAGCAGCCTTTGGCCGTCGTGCGCGAAGGCGCGATCGAGCGCATCGGTGATGCGGTCGACGGGGAAGAGGTCGGGGTGGCCGACCGCGCGCGAGAGGGGGATGCGCGCCTCGGCGCCCGCGGCACCCGGCGCATGCACGCGCGGCAGCGGGCGCGCGTGCGCGAGCCAGCGCGCCCAGACGAAGTCGGGCGCCGCGGCCGCATCGCCGCCGCGCGCCGCCGCTCCGTTGCGCGCCGCTTTCGCCGCGCCGCGCTTCAGCGCCGGTCCGCGCACGCGCAGCGTCCGCGTCGCGCCGCGCTCGGCGACGAACGTCCCGCGCCCGACGCCCGTCTCGAGCAGGCCGGCGGCGCGCAGGTCCTGGAAGCAGTCGACGACCGTGGTCCGGTTCACGTGGAGGCGGTCGGCGAGCTCGCGCGACGAGGGGAGCCGCGCGCCGGCGGCCAGCTCGCCCGACTCGATCCGCTCGCGCAGCGCCGCCGTGATCTGCTCGCGCAGCGGCCGTTCACTCGATCGATCCAGCGGGAGTTGCATGGGACTCAGCCTGCCAGAGTGGGTGGTTGGGTGTCAACCATCCATAATGGATGGGTCGATTCCCCGGGGCGTCCGCTAGGATCGGGCGCCATGTCCGCCGCCGACCCCCGCGCCGACGACGCCGCCCGTCCGCTCGCAGGACCGGGTCAGGCCGATCCGCCGTCCGACCGGCCCTTCGTCCGGGTGCGCGCTCTCGACGGGAGCGACGCGGCGGCGGAACACTCGATCGAGGACGCGATCTTCCGGGAGATCGTGCGGCTGCGAGAAGCGGGCGAGAGCGCCGCGCTCGCGACCATCATCGACGTGCAGGGGTCGGCGCCGGCGCGCATGCCGATGAAGATCCTGGTGCGCGGCGACGGCAGCACGCTCGGATCGGTCGGCGGCGGCTGCCTCGAGGAGGAGGTCAAGCGGCGCGCGCAGCAGGTGATCGACGAGGAGCGCCCGACCCGCCTCTCCATGACGCTGACCGAGGACGCGACCCCCGGCGGTGCGCTCATCTGCGGCGGCCGCGTCGAGGTCTTCCTCGAGCCGATCACCGCGCCGCCGCTCGTGATCTTCGGCGGCGGCCACGTGAGCCGCGCCGTCGCGCAGCTCGCCGCGCGCGTCGGCTTCCGCATCGTCGTCACCGACGACCGGCCCGAGTACGCGAGCCGCGAGCGCTTCCCGATGGCGGCGCAGACGCAGGTCGAATTCCCCGACGCGGCGGCGCGCGCGCTGCCGATCGACCGCGCGACCTTCGTGCTGGTCATGACGCGCACGCACGCCGATGACCGCGCCATCCTGCTCGAGCTCTGGAAGCGGCGCGCCGAGCCGCGCTACCTCGGCATGATCGGCAGCGGGACGAAGGCGCGCCTCACCTTCGACGAGCTTTCCGCCGAGGGCGTCGAGAAGGAGTGGCTGCGGCGCGTGCGCACGCCGGTCGGGCTCCGGCTCGGCGCGCGGACGGCCGACGAGATCGCCATCTCGATCGTGGCCGAGATGCTCGCGGTGCGGCGCGGCAAGCCGGAGGGGCGCTGGAACGTGCGCGAGCCCTCGCCCGAGCTCGGTGGCTGAGCGCGTGGTCGTGCGCGCCCTGCTCGCGACGATCACGCTGGGCGCGCTCGCCGCCGCCGCGCGCGCCGACGAGATCGCGCTCTTCCAAGGCGAGCCGCGCCGCGCCGTCGTCGTGACGGCGGAGACGGCGGTCGCGATCACCTTCGAGCCCGAGGCGGGCGGCGCGCCGCAGACGCTGCCGACGGCGCGCGTGCGGGAGATCGTCCACGCGCGCAGCAGCGACGCCTTCCGCGTCGCACGGGACGCCGAGGCGGCCGGCCGCTTCGGGGCGGCGGCGAGCCTCTACCTCTCGGCCGCGGGCGCGATCGCGCAGGCGACCGTGCCGGTGCGCGCGCTGGCCTGGGAGCGGCCGACCGGCCTCTTCCGCGCCGCCGAGTGCCGGCGCGCGCAAGGGCGCGACGCAGAGGCGGCCGCCCTGCTCGACGAGCTCCTGCTCGCGCTGCCGACCACGCGCTTCCGCGGCGACGCGCTCGACCGTAGAGCGCGGCTCGCGCTGGCGGTCGGCGACGTCGCCGGCGCGCGCACGCGCCTCGAACAGCTGCGCGACGACGCGGTGCGCGCCGGGCTCGGGCGGCGCTGGCAGCTGCGCGCCGAGCTCCTGCTGCAGCAGATCGACGAAGCGCGCGACCCCGAGGCGGCGCTGCGCAGCTACGTCGCCTTCGAGTCGCGCGCCGCCGAGTTCCCCGACGTGAAGAACCTCGCGCGGCTGCGCGCGGGCCGGCTGCGGCTCGCAGGCGGGCAGCACGAGCGCGCGCTGGCCTTCTTCTCCGACGCGTTCGCGGAGCGCGACCGGATCGGTGGGGAGGGGGGCGACGCGCTCGAGATCGCGGCCGGCGCGAGCAACGGGCTCGCGCTCGCCCGTCTGGCGGCGCCGGCCGTCCCTCCGGAAATGCAGCACGCTGCGCTCGAAGACTTCCTGCGCACGCTGGTCCAGTACGGGCCGCGGCTCGGCCGCTCCGAGCTGACCGCCGAGGCGCTGGTCGGCGCGGCGCGCGTGCTCGCCCGCAGCGCCGACGCCCCCGACCGCGACCGCGCGCGCCGCCTCGCCGAGCGCTGCCTCGACGAGCACCCGGCCACCTCCTGGGCGCAGGCGGCCTCCGAGCTGCTCGCGAATTCCGCAGTGGAGCGCCAATGAGACGCGGTGCCGAGACCGGCCCGATCCGCCGCGGGCTCTACGTCGTGCTCTGGCTGCTCGTGAACGCCTTCTTCCGCGTCTACTTCCGGATGCGCGTGCGCGGCCGGCCGCGCCCGTTCCCGCGCGGGCCGCTGGTGGTTGCCGCGAACCACACGAGCTACCTCGATCCGATCGTGCTCTCGCTCGCGGTGCCGCGCCGCGTCCACTTCCTGGTCACGTCGATGGTCCACGACCAGCTCTTCTACCGGCCCTGGATGTGGTTCTTCGGTTCGATCCCGGTGCAGGAGGGCTCGGTCAACGTCGAGGCGATGCGGCGCGCGCTCGCGGTACTGCGCCGCGGCGGCGTGATCGCCATCTTCCCGGAAGGGGGGATCAGCGACGACGGCCGCGTGAGGGAGGGGCAGATCGGCGTCGCGTCGCTGCTGCTGCAGGGCGGTGCGCCGGTCGTCGCCGCCGGCATCGTCGGCACGTATGCGGCGCTCCCGAAGGGGCGCGCGCTCCCGCGGCCGGCGCGGATCGAAGTGCGCTTCACCGACGTCGTCCGCCCCGACGAGCTCACGGCCGACCGGCCGCCGCGCGAAAAGCGGCGCGAGCTGCGCGACCGCGTGATGGCCGCGATCGCGCGCGGCCTGCCCGAGTCGATGGCGCCGCTCCGCTGACGACGCGCGCCGCTCCGCAGGCGGTCACCCCTCGTTCGCGTCTTTCCCGTCGAAGAGCGCGCGGATTTCGGCGGCGAAGCGCTCCTGCACGACGGCGCGCTTCACCTTGAGCGTCTGCGAGAGCAGCCCCGACTCGACGGTCAGCGGCTGCTCGAGGACGCGGAAGCGGACGATCCGCTCGTGCGCGCGGAAGCCCTTGCGCACGCACACGCGCTCGTCGATCTCCAGGCGCAGGACCGCGGCGCGCTCGACGGGCGCGGCCGCCGCGGGCTCGCCCGCGCCGCCTGCGCCGCGCGGGACGATCAGAGCGGCGAGGTGCTTCTCGTCCTGGCCGACCACGACCGCCTGCTCGATCAGCGGCGAGCTCGTGAGCGCGTTCTCGATCGGCTCGGGCTCGACGTTCTCGCCCGAGAGCAGCACGATCGTGTCCTTGGCCCGGCCGGTGATCACGACGTCGCCGTCGGCGGTCACGTGGCCGAGGTCGCCCGTGTTGAACCAGCCGTCGGGCGAGAGCACCGCCGCGGTCGCGGCCGGATCGTCGAGGTAGCCGCGCATCACCTGCGGCCCGCGCGCGTGCAGGACGCCGCGCCGCCCGGCCGCGAGCGGCGCGCGGGTCTCGGCGTCGCGCGCCACGACCTCGGTGTCGGCGAGCGGCCGGCCGACGGTGCCGCCCACGTTGTGGCCGGGCGCGCGCAGCGTCAGCACCGGCGACGTCTCGGTCAGCCCCCAGCCGTTGGTGAGGTCGATGCCGAGGCTCGCGAAGAAGAGGTCGACGTGGTCGGGCAGCGTGCCGCCGCCGCTGATCGCGATCCCTTGCGCCAGCCGCTGCGCGCCGAGCGCGTGCACGATCTTCGACAGGACGACCCGGCGCAGCAGCGCGTCGACCGGCGCGAGCAGCGCGTCGCGCAGCGAGAAGGGGGTGCCCGGGAAGCGGCGCCGCCGCGCGCGCCGAGCGCCGAGCTCGAGCGCGCATTCGACGAGGCGGCGCTTGCGCGGCGGCGCGGCGGCCACCTTCGCACGCACCCCCTCGAGGATCATCATCCAGAGGCGCGGCACCGCGCCGACCACGGCGGGGGCGCGCGCGGCGAAGTCCTTCCCGAAGTTGCGCCGGTCGCTGTAGACGATGGAGAGGCCGAGGGTGAGCAGGGCGTACTCGACCATCCGCTCGAACATGTGCCACGGCGGCAGGATCGAGAGCAGCGAGCCGCCCTCGCGCAGGAAGTCGATGACCGCGAGCACCTGCGTCAGGTTGGCGGCGAGGTTCGCCTGCGTGAGGACGACTCCCTTGGGCCGGCCGGTCGTCCCCGACGTGAAGACGATCGAGGCGACCTCGTCGGCGCTCCGCTCCGCGACGCGCGCGGCGAAGCGCTCCTCCGCGCCAGGGCGCGCCTTCGCGAGCAGCTCCTCGAAGGAGAGCGCGCGCGGCGCCGTCCCGGTGAGCAGCACCGCGACCTCGATGCACGCCGCGCCCGCGATCCGGCCGAGCAGCTCGGGCCGCTCGACGATCGCGACGCGCGCGCCGACCTTCTCCGCGATGTAGGCGACCTCGTCGGCGGGCGCTTCGGCGCCGCGCGGCACGTCGGGACAGCCGAGCGCGAGCAGCGCGAGGTCGCAGAGGAGCCAGCGCTCGCGGTTCTCCGAGAGGAGGAGGACGTTCTCGCCGCGCCGCACGCCGAGCTCGTGGAGCCCGTCGGCGACGCGCGCCGCCTGCGCGAGCACGTCGCCGCAGGTGAGGACGCGGTCGGCGCCGCCGCCGCGGACGGGCGTCACGAGCGCGGGGAGGTCGCGGCGGCGCGCGAGCGCTTCCGCGACCAGGGCAATGAGCGGGCGAGGCGTCGGGCGGGTGCTCATCGGCGACCCGCGCGACATTACTGTCGCGGCGGCGGGCGATGAGCGAAGAGCGAATGCGGGGCGAGGGGACGGCCGAGGAGCGTCGAGGAGCGTCAAGGGCGGCGGGAAAAAGGGGGAGCGGACGTCGAGGGCGGGGGTGAAGAGGCCGCGGGGAGCAAGTCTTCGTGGCGGATCGGGGTGCCCTCCGCCGCCAGAACCAACTGTGAAGAGGCGGCTGCGGCTGCCTGCGCGGCCTATGGGACCGTCGATTTCATCTGACTAAGAGAAGACGGCCGCGCGAGCCCCTCTCGCCACGAAGACTTCTCCCCGCGGCCTCTTCGCACGGTCCTCGCACGACGTCCGACATCGTTGCTGCGCCGCGGACGATGAACCGACCCTGACTCGCACGAACGGTTCGCCGCCGCGAGCGCCGAGTCGATCCTGAAGTGCGCGGTACGAAACGCAGAACTCGCCGGCATCGCGCGCATCGACGAGTCCCTGCTCGTCCACGGTGCGTTAGTATTGAAGAAGGGAGAGGAGAGGCGCGCTTCGTTCTTGGGTCGACGGGGAGGCGTCGATGGGCGTCCGGTCTCGTCTCGCCGTCAATCTTGTGTGGGCCGTGCATCGACCGCAGCGCAGCAAAGATGTCGGACGTCGTGCGAGGTCGATTCGAAGAGGCCGCGGGAGAAGACCTCGTTGAGGGAGGGCCTCCAGCGACCGTCGACCACTGAATCAGCTGCAGGCACGGTCCCATAGGTCGCGCAGTCCGCCGAGGCCGCTCCTGTTCAGCTGGATTTGGCGGCCGAGGGCAGCCCTCATCGAAACGAGGTCTTCTCCCGCGGCCTCTTCACCCCCGCCCTCGACGTCCGTTCCTTCTCTCTTCCGCTCGATCCCTCGGTTCGCCCCCTACGGAACGCAGATCGGCACCCCCTCCTCCGCCGCCGCCGGCGCGTCGGCGTAGAGCGCGCCGATCAGCGACTGGTAGCGCGTCTCGACCACCTTCCGCCGCACCTTGAGCGTCGGCGTCAGCTCGCGGTTCTCCTGAGAGAACGGGTCGAGCAGCAGCGCGAAGCGGCGCACCCGCTCGGGGGGCGCGAGCTCCTCGTTCGCGCGCGCCACCGCATCGCGGAAGAGCGCGCGCACGCGCTCGTGGTCGACCATCCCGGCGCGGTTCGTCCACTCGAGACCCTGCTCCTGGAGGCAGTTCTTGAGCGCGCCCTCGTCGGGGACGATCAGCGCCACGAGATAGGGGTGGCGGTCGCCGACGAGGCAGACGTCGCCGATCAGGCGGTGGCGCTTGAGGAGCCCCTCGACCCGCGCCGGCGACACGTTCTTGCCGCCCGAGCCGATGATCAGGTCCTTCTTCCGGTCGGTGACGAAGACGAAGCCGTCGGCGTCGACGTGGCCGACGTCGCCCGTGTGGAAGCAGCCGTCGGCGTCGAGCACCGCGGCGGTCGCGTCGGGTTGCTCGAAGTAGCCGAGCATCACGTTCGGCCCCTTGACCAGGAGCTCGCCGTCGTCGGCGACGCGCACTTCGACGCCCGGCAGCACCCGCCCGACCGAGCCGGCGCGCACCACGTCGGGCTGGTTGACGGAGACCACCGGCGACGCCTCGGTCAGCCCGTAGCCCTCGAGCAGCGGCAGGCCCACGCGCGTGAAGAAGCGCACGATCTCGGCATCGAGCGGCGCGCCGCCCGACACGAAGAAGCGCACGCGCCCGCCCATGCGGCGGCGCAGGAGCGAGAAGACCAGGCGGTCGGCCAGCTCGCGCCGCACGCGCAGCCGCAGCGGGAGCGGCTCACCCGCCTCCTTCGCCGCGCTCCACTCGTCGGAGACGCGCAGCGCGAACTCGAAGAGCGCGCGGCGGTACTTGGGCGCGCGCTCGAGCGTGCCGAGGATGCGGTTGCGCACCTTCTCGTAGAAGCGCGGCACGCCGAGCAGGAGCGTCGGCTTGATCTCGCGCACCTCGGTCGCGACCTTCTCGGGCGACGTCGCGTAGGCGATCTCCCCGCCCGCCATCAGGAGCGCGAAGTGGCCGGCGGTGCGCTCGAAGCTGTGGGAGAGCGGCAGGAAGGAAAGGGTGCGGTCGGCCTCGGTCACGCGGATGTGCTGGAGGATCGCGGCGCAGTTCGAGAGCAGGTTGCCGTGGGTGAGCATCACCCCCTTGGGATCGCCCGTCGTGCCCGACGTGTAGAGGATCGTCGCGACGTTCTCCGGCGCGAGCGCGGCGAGGCGCGCGCGCACGGCGGCGCCCGGCTCGACGGCGGCGACGTGCCCACGGCCATTCGTCCGGCCGTTCGTGCGGCTAGGCGGCGCGGCGCTCGCGACGAGTGAGCTCCAGCCCACCAGCTCCGGTCCCGCCGCGCGGGCGGAGGGGGCGGCGCCGTCATTCGCGTCGTCGAAGAGGAAGACGTGGCGCAGCTTCGGCAGGCGTGCGCAGGCGGACGCGATGCGCTGCCATTGCGCCCGCGTCGAGACGAAGAGCGCCTCGCTCCCGGAGCGGCGCAGCAGCGCCTCGACCTCGCCCTCCGGGTTGGTCGGGTAGATCGGGACGTCGACGAGCCCTGCGGAGAGGCAGGCGAGGTCGGCGAGGAACCACTCGGGCCGGTTCTCGGAGAGGATCGCGACGCGCGCGCCGGGCGCGAGGCCGCGCGCCACGAGGGCGTCGGCGACCGCCGCGACCTCGGCCGCGCAGCGCGCGAAGGAGCGCGCCTTCCAGCCGCCGGCCCCCTTCGCGTCTTTCGCGTGGAGGAACGGCTTCTCTCCCAGACGCGCCGCCTGCGCGAAGAAGAGCTCGCCGAGACTCCTGGCCGTGGTCATCCGCAGGCGCTCCTGTCGCCGTGCCCGATAGCGCGTCGTCGCCCGGAGCGCCGGAGATCAGCGCAGCTGCGCGACCTTTTCCACTTTGAAGGCCATGACGAACACCTCGTCGCGGCTCGGCAGCCGGTCCGCGCCGATCTTCAGCGGGGCGAGGGCCGGATGCGAGGAGAAGTCGATCGTCCGCTGCGGCGCCCAGCAGCCGTAGTTGCGGCAGAGGTCGTTGGCGAGCTGCGTCGCAGCCGCGAGCCCCGCGTGGTCGCCCGCGCCCTCGGGCTTCTGGCGGTGCACGACCGCGGCCGCGACCGCGGCGGGCAGGCTCCACTTCTTCATGACGCGCTCGTTGAACGCCACGGAGTGGGCGGCGATCAGCTTGAGCATCGTCTGCTTGGAGACGGTGCGCTCACCCTTCAGCGCCATCTGGCGCGCCACGCCGAGCACGGCGAGCACGCCGACGTCGTGGAAGAGGCCGGCCACGTAGGCGTGCCCGGAGTCGAGCTGCGCCTTCTCGGCGATCGCGCGGGCGATCTGCGCCGCGAGCAGAGAGTGCTTCCAGGTCATGTCGGAGAACTGCTCGAAGGGGCGCCCCTTCACGCGCGTCGTATGGAGCGCGATCTCGAGCAGCAGGAGGCGCATCGGGGGCTGGCCGAGCCGCGCCACCGCGTCGTGCAGCGTCTCGTCCTTCTGCGCGCCGCGATGGAGCGGCGAGTTCGCGAGCGTCAGCACCGCGCCGGCGATCGCCGGCTCGCACGCGACCGCGCCCGAGATCTTCTTCACCGGGAACTGCGGGTCGTCGACCATCCGCAGGACGTCGAAGGCCGACGCCGGCGGCGGCGCGACGTCGCTCGAGCCGGCGGCGATCGCCTGCTCGAACTCCTCGATGAAGCGCCGGTCGACGTCGAGGTCGAGGAAGCGGTCGTCGACGACGCCGTGGCGGAAGCTCTCGATCAGAGCGGCGATCTCGCGCTTGCGCCGTTCGTCGTCGGGAGCGCCTTCCTTCGTCAGCTTCTTCTCGCTGCGAAGCGGCGGCGCCATCGGTTCGACGGGGGCGGCCGGAGTCGGAGCGGTCGGCTCGACGTTCCGCAGGCGCGAGAGGAGCTGCGTGATGAGACCCAAGCGACGACGCCTCCCGTGGTTCCGACGGGGATCCAAGGGCCGATATCGGCCGCCGGGCGGCCCGCGCTGGTGGCGATTCACGAACGCCGCCAGCGCACCGGCGGCTCCTCGGAGGGCGCCCGGGGGCTCAGCCGTCGACGACGCGACCGGCGAGCGTGAGCGCGTGGCGCGGCTCGTCGGTGCCCGGCAGCGTCACGTCGATGCGCCCGACCAGCGGGACGGGGCGCGCCTGCGCCGGCAGCGCGACCTCGAGCGTCCACGCGCGGCCCGCCTCGTCGATGGTCCAGCGCAGCTCCGGCGCCACCGCCTTCGCGGCGCTCCCGGTCAGCACGACCGCCGCCTCGGGATGGGCGGCGGCGAGCGGCGCGGCGCCGCGCCGCAACACGCGCAGCCGCCGCGTCGCGCCGAGCGTGCGTCCGACGTCGCCGAACTCGACGCGGTCGCCGTCGGGGAAGTCGAGCCGCGCGCCGACGGCCGCCGCGACCGGCACGAGCGCCTGCTTCACGCGTGGATGGTCGCCCGGCAGCGCGATGGAGAAGAGGTGGCTGCCGATGCGGGCGCGGCCGTCGAAGCGCACCTCGAGCTCTCGGCGGCCCGCGTCGAGCCAGGCGGCCGAGAATCCGGGCTCGTCGACGCGCGGCTCGTCGAAGCGGACCGCGCTGCCGTCGGCGACGGCGACGGCCACGTGCACGCGCGCCGCGTCGCCGAGCACGAGCTCCTTCATCTCGACCAGCGGCGGAGCGAGCGTGTAGAGCGGCGCCACGTCGGCGGCGAGCTCGAAGACGAGCCAGGGGCGCGCCGGATCGTTGGTCGCGACGCGCAGCTCCTTCACCACCGCGCCGAGCGTCTTGTCGGCCCGGAAGGTCACCGGCAGGAGCAGCTCCGCGCCCGGGGCCACCTCCGTCGGCTGGAAGCCGGCGATCAGGCAGCCGCAGGTCGACCGCACCTCGCCCAGCGTGAGCGGTGCGTCGCCGGCGTTGCGGCACGGGAACTCCTCGATCCGCTCCTCGCCGAGCCAGAGCTTGCCGAGCTCGGCGCGGCGGCGGCCGTCGGCCAGGCGCGGCCCGGCCGGCCCGCGCGTGCAACCGGCCAGGAGCGCGACGGCGAGGGCCGCGCACGCGGCGCGCGCGGTGCGCTGCGTCACGGCGCCGGTCCCGTTTCGAGGAGCTCGAGGAACTGCGTCTCGTCGAGGACGGCGACCTCGAGCTCCTGCGCCTTCTTCAGCTTGCTGCCCGGCTTCTCGCCGACCACGAGGTAGGAGAGGCGCGCGCTCACGCCGGAGAGGAGGCTGCCTCCTTGGGCCTTCACGCGCGCCTCGGCCTCGGCGCGCGTCAGCTTCCCGAGCGTGCCGGTGAAGAGGAACGTCTTCCCTTCGAGGCGGCCGCTCCCGCGCTCGACCCGGCGCGGCGCGACGCCGCGCCGCGCGAGCTCGTCGAGGAGCGCGCGCCCCGCGTCGCTCTGCAGGAAGCCGACCAGGCTCTCGGCGGCGCGCGGTCCGATGCCGTGGATCGAGCGCACGGTTTCGACGGTCGCCTCGCGCAGCGCCTCGAGCGTCCCGAACGGCTGCGCGATCGCCTCCGCCGCCGCCTCGCCGATCTCCGGGACGCCGAGCGCGAAGAGGAAGCTCGCGAGCGGCCGCGTCTTGCTCGCCTCGAGGTTGGCGAGCACGTTGGCCGCCGACTTCTCGCCCATCCGCTCCAGGTCGACGAGCACCTCGCGCGTGAGGCCGTAGAGGTCGGCCGGGCTCTTCACGATCCCGCCGTCGACGAGCTGGCCGATCAGCTTCTCGCCGAGCCCCTCCACGTCCATGGCGGCGCGCGAGACGAAGTGCTCGATGCGGCGCTTCACGCGCGCGGGGCAGCGCTCGTTGGGGCAGCGCAGTGCGACCAGGTCGGCCTCCTTCACGACCGGCGTGCCACACGCCGGGCACGCCGACGGGAAGGTGAAGTCGCGCTCGGCGCCGGTGCGCTTCGACTCGATCACCTGGACGACCTTCGGGATCACGTCGCCGGCGCGCTGGATCAGGACGGTGTCGCCGATCTTCACGCCGAGCCGCGCGATCTCGTCTTGATTGTGCAGCGTGGCGTTCGTGATCGTGACCCCCGCGAGCGCCACCGGCTCGAGCCGCGCGACCGGCGTGAGCGTCCCGTTGCGGCCGACCTGGATCGTGATCTCCGCGATGCGGGTCGTGGCCTGGCGCGCGGCGAACTTGAACGCCTGCGCCCAGCGCGGGCTCTTCGAGCGGAAGCCCAGCCGCGCCTGGAGCGCCAGGTCGTCGACCTTGACGACCACGCCGTCGAGCTCGATCGGGAAGGCGTCGCGCCCCGCCTCGAGCTCGCGGTAGCGCGCGAGGACGGCTTCGAGGTCGCCCTTCCTCGAGAAGGGGCGCGGCGTCTTCAGGCCGAGCCCCTCGAGCCACTCGAGCGACTGCGAGTGGGAGGCGAGCGGCGGCCCGCCCTCGACCCGGCCGAGCGCGTAGGCGTAGAACTCGAGCGGGCGCGCCTTCGTGATGCGGGCGTCGAGCTGGCGCAGCGTGCCGGCGGCGAGGTTGCGCGGGTTGGCGTAGGTCTCCTCCCCGCGCGCGAGCAGCTCGGCGTTGAACTTCTCGAAGTGGTCGCGCCGGATCACGACCTCGCCGCGCACGTCGAGGCGGCGCGGCACGTCTCCGCGCAGCGCGAGCGGGATCGAGCGGATCGTCCGCACGTTGGCGGTGACGTCCTCGCCCTCGCTGCCGCTGCCGCGCGTCGCGCCGACGACGAGGCGCCCGTTCTCGAACAGCAGCTTGCAGGAGAGGCCGTCGAACTTGGGCTCGACGACGAGGTCGCCCGGCAGCGTCTCGACGCCGAGATGCGAGAGGAGGCGCGCGTGCCACTCGCGCAGCTCCTTCTCGTCGAAGCTGTTGTCGAGCGAGAGGAGCGGCGGGTCGTGGGCGACCGTCGCGAACCCCTCGCTCGGCTGGCCGCTCACGCGCTGCGTCGGCGAGTCGGGGGTGACGAGCTCAGGGCGGCGCGCCTCGATCGCCTGCAGCTCGCGCAACAGGCGGTCGTACTCGACGTCGGCGATCTCCGGCCGGTCGAGGACGTGGTAGCGCCAGTCGTGGTGGGCGATCGCGCGCCGCAGCTCGGCGGCGCGCCTGGCATCGGTGTTTGCGTCGGGTTCGCTCACGTGAGCAGCATCGCGTCGCCGTAGGAGTAGAAACGGTAGCCGAGCGCCGCCGCCTCCGAATAGAGCGCGAGCAGCCGCTCCCGTCCCGTGAACGCCGCCACCAGCGCGAGCAGCGTCGTCCGGGGCAGGTGGAAGTTGGTGATGAGGCCGTCGACGGCCCGGAACCGGTGGGGCGGCCGGATCATCAGCCGCGTGCGCGCGCGGCCGGGCGGGACGCTCCCGTCCGCGGCGACGGCGGCCTCGAGCGCGCGCGTCGTCGTGGTGCCGACGGCGACGACCCGGCGCCCTTCGGAGCGCGCCGCGGCGATGGCGGCGGCGGCCGCCTCCGGGATCTCGTAGAGCTCCTCGTGCATCGCGTGGCCGGAGAGGCGGTCGCTGCGCACCGGCAGGAAGGTGCCCGGCCCGACGTGGAGCGTGATGCGGGTCGCGGCGACGCCCGCCGCAGCGAGCTGCTCGAGCAGCCGCGGCGTGAAGTGCAGCCCGGCGGTCGGCGCCGCGATCGCGCCCGGGACGCGCGCGAAGACCGTCTGGTAGCGCTCGCGGTCGAGCTCCTCGCGGGCGGCGGCGTCGGGGGCCGACGGATCGCGCTCGATGTAGGGCGGCAGCGGCAGCTCGCCCTGCTCGAGCGCGCGCGCGAGGCCGCCGACGATCCGGACGCGCCGCAGCTCGCCGCCCGGCGGGTCGACGACGATCAGGCGCAGCCCGTCGTCGCGCCCTCGGTCCAGCGTCAGCGTCTCGCCGGCCGGCAGGCGCGCCGACGGCCGCAGCAGCGCTGGCACGATCTCGTCACCGTCGGGGTCGGTGCCGCCGTCGCCGCCCGTGGGGTGGAGCAGGACCTCGACCTCGCCTCCCGTGGCGCGCCGCGCCCGCAGTCGGGCCGGGACCACCCGCGCGTCGTTCAGCACGAGCAGGTCGCCCCTCCGCAGGTGGCTCGAAAGGTCACGGAAGATCCCATGGGTCGTCCGTCCGGTTTCCCGGTCGTGGACGAGGAGGCGCGCGCCGTCGCGCTCGGCGGAGGGCGTCGTTGCGATTCGAACGGGGTCGAGCGGATAGTCGTAGAGGTCGAGCCGGTCGTCCTCGGCCTCGGAGCGGGGTGCGCTGGGTGGGTCGGTCGACATGGGCGCTGGGGGAGTGGGGGCCGACGGGCGGCGGGCGGGCGCGAGCCGACACTTTCCGCGTTCGGTGAAGTCGCGTTACTATGCCGCGTTTCAATCGGACGGGGGAATCTAGAGTGCCGATCGGCGCGCGCCGGGTGCCCTGCGAAGGAAGGGCCCCGGATGGCAGTCGCGACGATCGGCGATCGCGCTCTCGACCCGGGTCCGCACTCGAAGGGGAGTAGCTGACAGGTCCTATGGCCGGCTGGCGCGACACGGTCCTGTACGTCTACTTCGGCCTGCTCGCCGTGCTGTCGGTCTATGGCGCGCACCGCTACCTGCTGGTCTACCTCTTCTACCGGCACAAACGCGACCTGCCGCGGCCGCAGTCGCATTTCGCGCAGGCGCCCCGCGTCACGATCCAGCTGCCGCTGTTCAACGAGGCGACCGTCGTCGAGCGGCTGCTCGAATCGGTGGCCCGGCTGAACTGGCCGCGCGACCGCCTCCAGATCCAGGTCCTCGACGACTCGAATGACGAGACCAAGGAGCTGGCCGAGCGCAAGGTCGCCGAGCTGCGCGCCCGCGGCGTCGACATCGACTACGTCCGGCGCCCCGACCGCTCCGGCTTCAAGGCGGGGGCGCTCGAGTACGGACTGCGCACCGCGACCGGCGAGTTCATCGCGATCTTCGACGCCGACTTCCTCCCCGAGCCCGACGTGCTCGAGCGCACCGTCGACTTCTTCACGAATCCGCGCATCGGGATGGTGCAGGTGCGCTGGGGCCACCTCAACCGCGACTTCAGCCTCCTCACCCGCCTGCAGTCGATGCTGCTCGACGGCCACTTCGTGATCGAGCACACCGCCCGCAACCGCTCGGGCCGCCACTTCAACTTCAACGGCACCGGCGGCGTCTGGCGGCGCGAGGCGATCGCCGACGCCGGGGGGTGGCAGCACGACACGCTCACCGAGGACCTCGACCTCTCCTACCGCGCCCAGCTGCGCGGCTGGAGTTTCGTGTACCTGAAGGAGGTCACCGCCCCGGGCGAGCTGCCGGTCGAGATGAGCGCCTTCAAGGCGCAGCAGCACCGCTGGGCGAAGGGGTCGATCCAGACCGGCTTGAAGGTCCTCCCGACCATCTGGCGCAGCGATCTGCCGCTCAAGGTGAAGTCGGAGGCGACCTTCCACCTCACCGCGAACGTCTGCTACCCGCTGATGCTCGCCATGTGCCTGCTCATGCTGCCGGCGCTGCAGGCGCGGCTGGCGGAGCCGGGTCGCCTCTCGAGCGAGCTCTTCGACTGGTCGGTCTTCGTGCTCGCGACGACCTCGGTGCTCTCCTTCTACGTCGCCGCGCAGCGCGACGTCGACCCGGGCTGGCGCAGCGGCCTCAAGTACCTGCCGGCGGTGCTGGCGCTCGGGATCGGCCTCGCCGTGAACAACGCGCGCGCGGTCATCGAGGCGCTCTGCTCCCACCAGACGCCGTTCGTGCGCACCCCCAAGTACGCGGTCAAGGACGGCGAGCGCGCGAAGCCGAGCCAGCGGTACAAGAGCCTGGTCGGCCTGATGCCGCTGGTCGAGATCGCCTTCGGGCTCTACATGAGCGCGATCGTCTGGATCGGGGCGATCAACCGGATCTGGATGGTGGTCGTCTTCATCTCGCTGTTTGCCTTCGGTTTCTTCTACGTCGGCATCGGCTCCCTCCTGAACCGCCGCAGCGCGGGCCGGCCGCCGGCACTGCCGATGGCGGCGACGGCGCCGTAAGGCGCGCGCGGCGGGAAGAAGAATTCGAGCGGACGTCGAGGGCGGGGGTGAAGAGGCCGCGGGAGAAGACCTCGTTTCGATGAGGGCTGCCCTCGGCCGCAAGACCCAGCTGAACAGAGGCGGCCTCGGCGGACTGCGCGACCTATGGG
>Ga0137432_1000205_pt1 | contig 41672 bp, 45 predicted proteins | sample EasRivERMZT820_2_FD_102337 | JGI IMG/M metagenome (GOLD analysis project Ga0137432, IMG submission 102337) | Soil microbial communities from meander-bound floodplain in the East River, Colorado, USA - East River MetaG ERMZT820_2 | ecosystem: Environmental > Terrestrial > Soil > Floodplain ... | reverse complement strand
CATGGCAATCAAAGGCCGCGCGGGGGGTCGACGGCTCACCGACCGTCAGGTCCGTGAGCTTCGTGAACAGTATCGCCTGGGTGTGCCCTCGAGCGTCCTGGCACGGGAGTATGGGCTAGCTGTCTCGACCGTCGGGCATATCGTGGACGGTCGCTCCTACCGCTATGTCGGAGGCGCGCCGATCGGCCAATCGAGCCAAGACCCACCGGGATAAACGGTTCTCGCTTGGCCCGTGCCCAGATCGATCGCGTTTTGATCCGGGAGCGGTACGCCGCCTTGAGGCGCGCGCAGAAGTGGTCCTGCGTATCCGACTTTGTTTATCAGCCCCGTCAGGGCGTCCCCGGTGGGCAGGGGCGGGGCGTTGAAGCCGATGCGTTGGGCCACGGTGGGGCTGATGGCGGCCAGGGCGCGGTCAGTCGCAGCCTTCGCAAAACTTTCGAGGTCGGGCAGCACCCCCCGGAAGTTGGCGGGATTGAAGGTGTCGGCGCTGAACGTGGTGCCCCGTGGGAGCGCCGCGGCGGCTTCGGCTGACGGGGCCTGGGCGCGCTGGGCCATGCGCTCCACCAGCCCCCCATACTGCGCCAGGAACTGGGGCGTGCGGACGTTCGGCAGCAGCGCCGCCAGCTGCTGGCGGGCGCTCTCGCCGACCCCGAAGGCGGTCTGCTCCCGGGCCTGATTGGCCGCGGCCACGCGCCGCTCCTCCGCCACGTTGAGCTCGTCCACGCGCTGCTGCTCCGCGCGCTGGGCCTCGCTCGCCGCCGCCTGCAAACCCTCCAGCTGCGCCTGGCGGGGGCCCAGCCACTGCTGGAACTGGCTCTCGGCCTGCTGCGCCGAGAGCACCCCCTGGCGCTGCAGCTCCTGCAGGCGGTCGATCTCCGCCCGGCCCGCCGTCTGGAGCCGGGAGCGCTCCTGGGTGTAGGCGGCGTAGGCGTTCTGGGGCAGGGTGCCGCGCTGGGCCGCCTCGAGCTGCAGGTCGGCCGTGGCCTCCGCCCGCGCCCGCTCCTCCGGGCTCATCAGATCGGTCGCGAAGGTCTGCCGGCCGGTGAGGGGGTCGAGGCCCACCGCCCGCCCGCCGACCGTCTGGACGCTGGGGCGGTTCAGGTTCTGCTCGGCCTGCTGGATGCTGAGCTCCTGGAGGCGCTGCTCGAGGGGCGCCTTCGCCCGGGCCTGCTGGAGGGTGAACTGCGCCTGCTCCACCTGGGCCTGGAGCTGCGCCCGCTTCAGCGGGTCCTGCTCCTGCGCCAGCTGCTGGCGGGCCCGCTCCAGGTTCACCTGCGCGGTCTGCAGCTCGACGGCGGCGTTCGGGTCGGTGCCCAGATCGAGCTTGACCGGCTTCTGGCCGTTCCACTTCTCGTTGCCCGCCGCGTCGACGTCGTAGGTGACGACGTAGGTCTCCCCGTCCGGTCCCCGCTCTTGCTTCTGGACGGTGTGGGGCTTCTTCTTCTCCTCCACCTCCCGCGCGGCCAGCGCCCGCTGCACTGTCCCCTGCTGGGCGGTGAGGTCGGAGTTGATCCGGGAGCGGTTGGTCTCCAGCTGCGGGATGTTGAAGTAGTCGGGGGAGGTAGGGTTGGCGCGGGCCGCGGTGATGGCCGCGTCGGCGTCCTCGAGCTGCCACAGCAGGCGCTGCTCCTGGTTCCGCGCCCGCTCGTACTCGTCCTTGGGCTCGGGGTAGGGCAGCACGCGCTCCGCCGCCGTGGCCGCCTCGGTGGTGGGGCCAGGCGGGCCGCTGGTGACGGCGTCCCCGGAGTCCGTGGTGCCCGTGGCCGGAGGGGGCAGGCCCGCCGCCGCGATGTCCTGGGCGGTGGCCCCGGCGGGCGGGGGGCCCTGCCGGCCCCGGGCGATCCACTGCGCGATTTGCATGGCCAGTGCTGAGGCCGCCATCGTTTAGCTCCTCCCTCCCGTCACTGCGCTCCACCAAGCGGGAGCCGCTCCCGCCGTGGCCCCCACTGCGCCCTGCACGGCCGCCTTCGCATTCCCGACCAGCTGGCCGGCCCCCTTCATGAGGTCGCCGCTCGAGGGGCGCCCTTTCCAAGCGTCGGGGGGGTCGCCGAAGCCCACCAGGAGGTTCTTCCAGTAGGGGTTGGTGAAGATGTTGTCCTTGGTGACGCCGGCGTTGGTGGCCCCCACCATCTCCCCGTTCCCGAGGTAGATGGCGGCGTGCCCGGCGTACCCGTTGCTGGCGTCGGGGCGGAAGAACACCAGGTCGCCCACGTCCGCCTGGGCCGGGTCGGCCGTCTTGAACAGGGCCTTGCTGGCCGCGGCCGCGGAGCCGTACTGCCCGCCCGTGCCGTAGGCCTGCTCGATGAAGCGCTGGCACAGGTTGTAGAAGTCTTTGCTCCCCAGGTTGGCCAGGGCCCAAGAGGCCGCCACCGCCTGCTTGACCGGGGCCGCCCCGATCGGGGCGGTGGCGGCCCCGCCGGCGTCACCAGCGGGTGCCCCTCGGCCTCTGGCCCCGCCTCCAGCGTCCGAGGACGCGAGCGCCGTCCACCAGGCGGGGGCCGGGGCGGGGGCCGGGGCAGACGCCGCGGGGGGCGTGGCTGGGCCCGGTGCGCCCCCACCGGTGTATCGCTGCTGGCGCTCCCGTACCGTGCGGATGTACTGGTTACCCCCTGTCCCGTTGGCGTCGACGGCCCCGGTGATGTTGCCCCGGGCGTCGATGGCGCCGAGGTAGGCGGCCAGGGCCTTGTCCTCGTTGCCGTAGCGGTCGAGCCCGCTCTTGAGGATGCGGGCGCTCCACTCCGCGTTGGTGGCCGGGTCGAGCAGCTCCCGCTGGGTAGGCCGGTCGGGGAAGCCCCGCTCCCGGGGCATCACCTGCCCCAGCCCGGTGGCCCCGCTGCTCTTGTTGATGGCCCCCGGGTTCCCGCTACTCTCGAAGTCCCACACCGCCGCCAGCAAAGAGGGATCCAGCCCGTGCTTCTGCGCCGCCTGGGTGGCCAGGCCCCAGTGGGGCGCCACCGGGGTCCCCGCCCGGGCTCCGCCCGGTTGGGGGCCGGTGTAGGCGGGTGCGGCGCCCAGGAGGGCTCCGGGGTCGGCAGACGGGGTCGGTGCCGTCGGACGGCTGACCGCACTCCACCACTCAGGGGGCACCGCCACCGCCTTTCCACTCGGGTGTGACGCACCTCACCGCGGGACCCCCCCTCGGTAGGCGATACTCGAGGCACGAGGTACAGGCTCGATGTCACCCACCCCAGCACCCCCGCCCACGCTGCGCCACCGGCTGCTGTCGACCGCCGCCGTCGTCCCGCTCTCCTTGCTCATCCTGCTCGTCCTCATCGGGGGCGTGGGCAGCATCGGCCTGGGGATGCCCGGGCTCGTCCTGGCCGGCGGGGCGTACCTCGCCGTCGTGGTGCTGCTGCTGCGGGGCATCTGGAGCGCCCCCACCCCCGCCCCCGCCGGCGACGTCACGGGCGCACCGCCCCCGCGAGGATGACGTCCGCCGGGTCGGCGTCGGGCGTGACCCCCACGCGCTTGCGGATCGCCTCCCGCTGCGCCTCGAGGTAGGCCGGGGGCACCGGGGGGCGCTTGGCCAGGGCGTACAGCTCCCGGTCGGCCTGGGCCAGCTCGGCCTCCCCCCGCTGGGGCTGCTGCGGGTAGCGGGCCCGGAAGGCGGCCAGCTGCGCCCGCGCCTCGGCGATGCGCAGGTTCTGGCGCCGGATCTCGTCCGGGGACGCTTTGGGGTCGACCCCGGCGTAGTGGGGCACGGCCAGGTACTCCCAGGCCGCCCGGTTCTTCGGGTCGCGGGCGATCCGGCTGCCCGCCCGCACGTCGGCCTCCTTGGCCACCGTGCGGAGCGCCCGCTGCACCATCTCGGCCTTCTCGGCGTCGCTGGCGTCGCGGTACGCCTGGCCGGCCAGCAGGAGCCCCAGGTAGCGCCCGGTCTCGGAGCCGTAGGCCTGCTGCAGCACCCGCTTCTGGGCCGGCGTCTGCGTGGCCCCCGCGTAGGTCACCTCCGGCTCGTCGAAGACGCGGGGCAGCACCCCCGGGTACAGGGCCGTGCCGTCCGGGCCCTTCAGCGAGGCCAGGCGGGCCGTCTCCGCCCGGGGGGCGGTGGCCACGGGCGGGGTGGCCCCCACGGCCCGCTGGAGGGGCGTCCCGCCCTGGCGCACGGGCTCCCCGGTGGTGGGGTCGACGCGGGCGGGGAGGGTCTCCCGGGCGAACGGCAGGCGCTCCAGCACCCGCCCCACGACGTCGCCCCGCTGCACCTCCCGGGCGTAGGGGTCGGTGGCCCGGGCCAGGGGCGCCGCCACGGCCAGGGGCCGGCCGGCGAAGCCGGCGAGCTGCTCCCCCGTGGCCTCCAGGAACTGCCCCTTCTTGCTGCGCTCCCCGAAGCGGAGCATGTCGTCCAGCCAGCTGTCGCCCAGGGCGGTGGCCACCACCTCGTTGACCAGCGCCTTGCCCCCCGTCCAGGCCGCACCGGGGCCCTCCCCGCTCTCGGCGCGCTCCCGCTCGTAGGCGTCGACGGCGTTGGCGATCAGGTCCATCTGGGTGCCGACGGCGCCCAGGGCCCGGTTGGGGAACCAGAACAGGCGCGCCGTGCCCCCCGGTCCGGCGCCGGGCACCTCCACCCGGAAGCTGTTCCGTCGCCACAGGGGGTCGCCGGCCTCGTTCGTGCGGGCCTCCAGCGCGGCCCGCTCGTCCGGGTCCTGGGGGCCGTCCCCTGTCACGGCGCCCTGGGCGGCCTGGTAGGCGATGGCCAGGGTGGTGGCGGTGGCGGCGCCGATGCGCCCCCGGGCGTGGGCCCGCACGGCCGGGTCTTTGGCGAGCAGCTTGTTCCAGTTGGCGGCGCCCAGCGTGGTCAGGTCGCCGGCCTGGCGCAGGATGCGCTCCGGCACCCGGATGTAGGGGGCCAGGGCGTACACGAAGCCCCCCCAGAGGCGGTCGGCCGCGCCGGCGTCGGGGTCGGAGAGGGTGCCCCGGGCCTTGGTCAGCAGTTCCCCCAGGGCGGACGGCTTGCCGGCGTAGGTGGCCTCCTCGGCGTAGCGCTTGGCGAAGTCCTCGAGCCGCTGGCCGGTGAAGCCGAGCTGCTCGCCCACCTGCCGGGCCCCGGCGTCGTTGACGGCCCAGATGGCGCGGTCGGTGGCGGCGTTGAGGCGGGTGGCCCAGCTCCCCACAGTCCGGGCCAGGCCCCGGCCCTCAGAGAGGCCCCCGGCGACGGCCAGCTCCTGCGTCGTGCCCCCCAGGGGCGTGCCCCGGGCCTGCGTCCCCTCCACGAACACCCGGCCCCCCTCCCGCAGCGCGCGGGGGACGGCCCCGGCGGCGCCCCGGGCGTAGCGCAGGGCGCCCCGGGGGCCCGCGGCGCCCACGGCCTCGCCCACGTTCAGGGCGGTCTGGGTGAGGCCCCCGGTGAGGTTGGTGAGCAGGGACAGGGGGCCGGCCAGGCTGTAGTTGTTGAACACCTCCAGCACGTTGCCCAGCAGGGACGCCCGGCGGGCGGGGTCGGTGCCGGTGGCGACAGCGGCGGCCTCGTCCTGAAGCGAGGCCAGGCGCTCCACCACCTCCGGGGGCGCGGCCCGTCCGGCGGCGGTGGCCCGGCGCATCGCCTCTCGGTCGCTGGGCAGCAGCGTCCGTCCGGCGGCGGCCCCCAGGGTCTCGTCCGCCAGCGCACCGCGTCCCACCCGCCCCAGCTGGCGCAGGTTGGCCCCGCCCAGGGCGCCCAGGGAGGCGCCGGCCAAGCCCCGGCCGAGGCGCTCCTGCCAGGTGGCGTCCTCGTCCGCCGTCGCCGCGGCCCCGAGACCCCCGGCCGTGCCCGCCGCGACGTCGAAGGCGCGCTCCCCCGGCGTCTGGGCAGCGCGGGCCATGAGGGGCGACGTCGCCCGCCGGGCCAGGCCCAGCAGGGAGCCGTCCGTGGCCGGCGCGCCGGCCACGGCGGCCGCCGCCGCAGGGGGCGGGGGCAGCACTTCCTCGAGCCCCTTCCCGGCGAGGTACTCCCGGGCGGCAGCCTCCCCCGCCTCGCCCTTCCCCACGGCCAGGAAGCGCAGGTCGTCGGCCGCCGCCTCTCCGTCCGGGCCTGCGCGCCACAGGCGGGCGATGGCGTCGAACACCCGTTGCTCCGCCGCCCCGTCGCGGGAGCGCTGCGCCTGCTGCTCGGGAGTGAGGGGGGCCTCCCGGAAGCGCTGCCCGCGGCGGATGCCCAGCGCCCCCTCGTCGGCGGCCCCGGCGGCGGCCGTGCCCAGGCGGTAGGGCAACACCCGCGCCAGGTCGGCGAGGGCGCCCACCGGCTGCCCGAACTGCGCCCAGTTGAGTCCGCCCTCCAGGGCCCCGGCCGCCCGCTCGCCCAGCCCGCCCTCCGTCTCCAGGGCCCCCTTGACCGCCCCGACGCCCCCCAGCCCCGCGGTGGCCACCTGCCCCAGCCGGCGGCTCCCCTGCTCGAGCCCGCCCAGGCCGGGGGAGACGATGGCCGCCAAACGCCCCTGCGCCTCCGCCTGCTCCGGGGTGAAGCCGGCGCCCAGGGCCGCCTGCTCCCCCAGCTGGCCGAAGCCGGCGGGGACGGCCCCCAGGGCGCCCAGGGCCGTGCCCAGAGGCCCGGGCAGGGCCTGGCGCCCCTGCTCCAGGGCCTCGCCCATGGCCCCCGCCACGCCCTGCACCGGCGCGAAGGCCCCCCTCGGGACGCGTGAGGCCAGGGCCCCCGCCTGCTCCCACGGCGTCGATGGCTCCCAGGCGGAGGGCGCCTGGCCTGGCGTTCCATGGGGGACCAGCCCGCCTCCGGAGGCCCCCGAGAGCGAGGGCAGTGGCGCGCGCTGCGCTTCCGAGAAGCCGGTGCCGATCTCGCTGCCCAGCGAGGCGAGCTGGTCCTGCGCCTGGTCGGCCCACCCCCCGACGGACTGGTGCGCCTGCTCCACCCCTCCCAGGAGGGCCCCTCGGGCCCCGGAGAGGGCGCCTGAGGCGCGTTCGCCGATCCCGCTGAAGGTCGACCCGATGCGGGAGCCTAGCGCCTGCACGGGGCTCTGCGGCGGTGGTGGGGGCGGCGCGTCGACCGGCTCCGGCTCAGGGGGCGGCGGGGGAGCGGGCGGCGGGCTCTGCCCGTAAGGGGGCGGCGGGGGAGCGATCGGGTCGGGCAGGCCCCCCAGGGCGCGCCCGGCCTCCAGGGCCCAGGCCGTCTGGGGCACCGCCTGCAGCGCCGCCGTGGCCGTGTCCCGGAAGCGGTCGGCGGTGTAGCGGCGCCAGGTGTTCAGGTCGACCGGTGGGAGCGGCATCGCCAAGGGGGCCTCGCTGCCTACATCCCCACCGTGGCGGCGCTGGGCCCGACGTAGCGCGGGGCCGCCGCCTGCAGCTGCTTGAGCACATCGTCCCCCGGGTAGCCTTGACTCTCGTAGGCGCCGAGCGCCATCTGCTGCTGGCTGGGGCTCATCGACGTCCAGTTACGCAGGTTGATCTGATTGGGGCTGGGGAGGGCGTACTGGTTCTGCGCCTGGGCGCCGGCCATGGCCTGGCCGCCACTGAGCAAGTCCTGCGTACGGGTGGCCAGGGTGGCCGCACCCGGCGTCCCCTGGGCGCCGCTGCCAGCAAAGCCGTACTGGCCGGCCAGGCCAGCAACCAGGTCGCGGAAGCCCTGCGGGGTGTTGGCATTCAGCTGCTGATACTTCAACCAATCGCGGGGCCCCTGGAGCGCGCTTTGCTGCTGGAGGAGCGAGAGCGCGGTGGTGCGGTCGGCCTGCTGCTGCTGGAAGCCCTGGTTCCACTGCTGCTGTTGGGCGGCTTGCGTCTGCTGGCCGTTGTAGGTGCCCAAGAGACCGGCTTCGGTGACGCCCTGCGCGAACTTCTGGGCACGCTCCTGGAAGGTCTGGCTCCAGGCCTGCTGGGCTTTTTGGAGGGCGAGCGTTTCGTCGCCCGTTCGCATCGTCCATTCCTGGTAGGCCTGGCGCGCCGCCTGGTCGGCGGCCTGGGAGGCGGCGATGCTGGCCAGGGCGTCGGTCTGGGCGTTGCCGGTGCCCCCCGCTCCCCCAGTCCCGGCCCCCACCGCGGCCGCTTGCTGGGGGGCCACCCCGCCGACCGTCTGGGGCGTGACCCCCTTGTACTGCGCCAGGAAGCGCCACCCGGCGGCGGTGGGCTTCACCTTGCCGTTGGCGATGTTCTGGTAGAGCCCCTGCCAGTACTGCTCCGGGGCGGAGAAGGCCGCCGTCGAGAGGCCGGAGCTGCTCTCCGGGCGCCCGAAGAGGTTGGCGATGTAGTCCAGGCCCTGGGTGTCGGGCGTCTGGCCCATGTTGAAGTCCCAGGTGAACAGCTGCGGCTGGTTCAGCCACTCCTGGGGCGTCTGGGGCTCCTGCCCGGTGGTGGGGTCGCCCGTGCCCCCCTGCCCGTAGCGGGCGTTCATCTGCTGGCCCAGGATGTTCGTCAGCAGTCCCGGCTGATCGAGCCGGAACTGGTTGTAGGTGCCGCTCCCCGGGATGTAGCCGGGGGCGCTTTGGAGGTACGAGAGGTAGTCCGGGTTGATGGGGATCTGGGCCTGGCCGAAGCCCGGCACGCCGTAGCCGTACTGGATCCCCGCCGTGCCCGCCCCGATGGTCGCGGGCGTCGACGGGGCCACCGTGCCCCCCCACTGGTTGTAGCCGACGAACGGCACCTGGCCCCCGGCCCCCCTTGGGGCGGAGCCCGCCGCGCCGGCTTGGGCGCCCTGGGCGCCGGCGCCGCCCGCAGCAGCCGCTTGCTGGGCCCAGATCTGGGGCGCCTGCTCGCCGTAGGTGCCGTACCAGATCGCCTGCTGGTCGGCGGGGAGGGCGTTGAAGCCCTGCGCCTGGGCCGAGGGGGCGGCCCAGGCGCCGGACTGCTGGGCCCAGATGTAGGGGGCTGCTGCCCCGTACTGGGCGGTCCACACCTGCTGCTCCCACGCCGGGAGCTGGTAGAAGCCCTCCATCTCACTCCTCCTGCGCGGCGGGTGTGGCGTCCTGCGCCCCCCGAGTGGCGTGTGGCGCCTCGGCGGGGCGCGGCGGGGGGCCAGCGGGCGGTGGGAGGTGGACCGGCAGGCCCTGCTCCCGGCGCCAGGCGGCGCCCCCCTGCACGGCCTCCACCAGGCCCCGGGCGCCCACCCGCTGGAACTCCGCCTGCCACGCCGGCGCCAGCGGGAGCCCCTGCGGGCCGAACAGGGTGCGCCCGTAGAACTCCGAGAGCTCGCGCTGCGACGCCGGGGCGGCGAACGGGGCCTGGTTGCTCTGCAGCAGCCCGTCGGCGATGGCGTCCCCGGTGGTGGCCACCCACTCCGCGATCTCGTCGGCGACCCCCTCCAGCGAGTCCGGCTTCGCCGCCGGCACCAGTCGGGGCAGCCTCGAGGAACGCAGCGCTCGGGAGCCCATCTGGTATCCCCTCTATCCCTGCCCCGGCAGGGGGATGCTGTTCGCCGGCACGTTCGGCTGCACCGGACCGCCCGCCGGATTTGACGGAAGTCCGGTAGCGCCGTTCTGCACCGCCGCGCGGCCCGCCGGCCCGAAGCCGGACACGCTCCCCTGAGGCGTCGGGGTGAGGGGCATCCCGTTGCCGGGGGAGATGGGGGAGGGCAGGCCGATCCCGCCCTGGGACGGTCCGCCCAGGCCCGGCGGCCCTCCGGGGCCTCCCGGACCACCGCCGCCGGCCAGCATCGCCGCCAGCTCCGGGGGCAGCCGGGGCGCCCCGTTCGGTCCCGCGCCGATCTGCTGCAGCTGCTGCTGGTCGCCCATCCCCAGGCGCTGCCACACCCGCTGCATCAGGCGCTCCTGGATCTGGGGCGAGCGCTTGAGGTTCTCGATGAGGAGCCCGCGCTCCACCTCCCCGGGGTCGCCCCCCAGGGCCTCGATGGCCATGGCCGTGGTCTCGAAGCCGGCCTTGACCATCTCCACGTGGGCCCGGATCTCCAGCGTCTTGTTGCTGGGCGTCTCCGGGTCAAGCTTGACCGTATAGCGGTGCGCCCCCTGCAGCTCGTCCGGCCCCACCCCCAGCCAGCCCGAGGGCCCGGCCTGGGCGGTGGCCAGGGGCCGGCGCAGGCGGGCCCCGGTGCCGGGCGTCGGCCCCCACGAGTAGACCCGCTCCCCGATCTTCTTCTCGATCAGCCAGCTCTCGAAGGAGACGCGCTCAGAGAGGGCCACCTCGGCGTTGGCGATGATGGGGTCCCACGCCAGGCGCGCCAGGTGCGCCGCCTGGTTGAGCGCGTACCCGCTCTCGTCCCCGGACACCACGCCCTGCACCACGCTGGGCAGGGCCAGTTCCAGGAAGCCCCGGATCTGGGTGATGATCTTGTCGATGTCCACCCCCGAGCGGGGCGGGTCGATCGGCCCGACGTCCCAGGGGTAGATGGTGCCCGGCTGGATCGTCGCCGTCTGCGCCGCGAGCGCGTCCCGCTCGCTGCCGTCCAGCCCGAAGGGGGCCACCTGGGGGCCGGCCACCTGCCCCAGCGAGGCGGCCAGGGTGGCCCCCGGGGGCTGGGTGCGCTTGAAGCTGGGGTAGCCGGTCAGGTACGCGGCGTTGCTCTGGATGGTCAGGTACGAGTCCAGGGCCCGGAAGAGGGACAGGAAGGGGAACAGCACGGACAGCCCGGCGCGCTCCGGGAGGCGGGAGGCGGTGGTGATGCCCAGGGCGTGGAAGTAGGGGCCCCGCAGCGTCTTCGTCCAGGGGTCGCCGTACCCGTGGCGCCCCAGGCGGCGCACCAGCGTGCCCCGGCCCAGCCCGCGCCCCTGCTTGCGGGCCAGTTGGTTGGGCCCCAGCAGGAGGTACCTACACGATCGCCAGTCCCACAGTTCTGCGAGCGTGAGGACGGAGGTACCCGCCATGGCCCGGCTCCACTCGGGGCGGGGCAGGCCCATGGCCTCCTCGCGCACCACGTTGCCGCTGCCGTCCAGGCCGGCCCCGAAGCGGTCGAGGGCCTCGATGTAGGGGACGTCCTGCACCTCAGCTACGTAGCGGTCGCCGTCGGGGCTGCGGAAGTAGTAGAAGGACTCGGGGGGCACGTCGGTCGACGTGATGGGGTAGGGCGCGCCCTGCTTGTAGACCTCCGTCTGGGAGTCGTAGCGCTCGCCCCGCTGCTCGGCGGTGAGCGCGCCGTCGGCGTCGAGCTCGGTTTTGAGGCGCCGGCTGTAGTTGGTGTAGCCGGCCCAGCGCCGGGTGCGCTCCACGGTCTTGAGCACGCCCTCGCCCTTGGTCACCAGGCTCCACAGGAACAGGCGCAGCAGCTGGCGCCGGGCCTCCTGCTCCTGGCGCCGCCAGGAGGCCTCGAAGAAGTGCTCCCGCAGCTCGGAGTTCAGCTCCGCCTTCTGCGTCTGGCCTAACGGTTCGAAGTTGATGTTCTGCGGGTTGACGGAGAGCGCGGCGGAGATGGTGTTGACGACGTTCAGCTGGATGGGGGAGCGGATCTCCTGCGTGGTGGTGCGGTAGGCGTCCGGCACGTTGAGCGTGTACTCGCTCCAGAGCACCTTCTCGGTGGCCTCGTAGAGGCGGTCGCGCTCGCCGAAGTCGGCCCGGAGCTGATCCAGGATCTCGCCGGCTTCGGCGGCGGCCCGGGCGTCGTCGACAGCGCTGGTAGCCCGGGGCGGGGAGGTGCGCTCCTCGCTCGCCGACGGCGAAGCCGAGGAACGGGCGCGTCGGTCAGGGTTCCCCTGGGAGCGGCGGCGTTCGGCCAAGGGCAGCAGCCTCCTACCCGGAGGCGGCCCTGTACCCCGCGTCCTGTGCGCCCATGATACGGCCGTGCTGCAAGCGGGCGTATCCTGCACCGACCATGGCCCCCGAGCCCCCCGCATTCGACCCCGGCCCGCCCCCCGTCTGGGAGGGCGACCGCTGGCTCGACGACGAGCTCCTGCCGTTCATCGCGTGGCTCGGCGTGGCCCTCCGCGAGCGCCCGGAGTGGCAGCACGACGGGTTCCGGAAGGTGACGGTGTTGAGCTACGCGGGCTGGCACCATGTCACCGGGCAGGAGGACCTGCTCGAGATCACCGACCGCGAGACCGTCGAGGACACCGTCGTCGTGGTGCTCACGCGCGCGCTCCCCCCGCCGGACGGCCGTGTGTACTACGCGGCGATCCCGCTCCCCCACTCCCTGCTGACGACGGGCGAGGAGCACGGTTGGCTGGCCGAGACGCTGCTCCGCCAGGCAGTGGACGCCGCGCCGACGACGCCGCCGCCGGGCCTGCGATCGCGCGGGCGAGCCACACCAACGCCGGACCCTACCCGAACCTGACCTTCTGGGGCCGCTCGCTGGCCTGCTGCCCCACCGGCCCCAGGGCCATCACCGTCGCCCCGGCCAGGGCGTCCGAGACGTCATCGTGGGCCGCCACGGGGAAGCCCAGCAGCTCGCGCTCGGCGGTGGGCCACTCCGGCAGCTGCTTGTCGACGTACAGGAGGCCGGCCTCGCCCCGGGCGGCGGGCAGGCGGGCGCGCACGGTCTTGTCCGTGGACACCCGGACGGCTGTGACCACCACCGGGTGGCGCCCGGAGAGCCGCTGCCCCAGCTCCAGCAGCATCCCCTGGGTGGCCTCCTGGCGGAAAGCGGGCAGTTCCACCCCGACGGCGTCGGGCCGGTGCACCAGGATGTGCTCCGCGAGCGCGGCGGCCAGGCCGTCCTCGTTGATCTGCTTCCGGAACAGGCCCACCACGTAGAGGCGGCGCTGCGGGTCGCGGGGGTCGTAGGCCACGGTGACGGCGCACGTGTAGTCGGCGGCGGTCTTCTCGCTAAACGCGGTGTCGACGTACATCATCCGCACCGCCCGCGGCGCGATCTCGGTCAGGAAGCTCGGCGGCAGCGGGCGGAACCACTCGGCCGCGCGGTAGACGTTGCCCCCCATGAGCAGGGGGTTGCCCTGGTGCACCAGCTCGAACTGCGCCGTGCCCAGCCGGGCGCGCTCCCCCTCCACCCAGGCCAGCGGGAAGCGCCGCGGCCACAGGGAGGCCCGACCCTCACCGTCGCGCTCGGCTCCCGGGTAGGCCTCGGAGAGCTGGGGCCACACCTCGGCGCGCCAGCCCTGGGAGAGGAGGTGGGCGGCCAGGTCGGCCTCCCCCCAGCGGGTCATGATCGCCACCGCGCTGCCCTGCGGGTGCAGGCGGGTCAGCAGGGTGAGGTCCAGCACCCGGCGCACCCGGCGCATCTCGGCCTCGCTCTGGGCCGTCTCCTGCGTCACCGGGTCGTCCAGGAGGAGCAAGTGGCAACGGCTGCCGATGACCGACGAGCCGAAGCCGGAGACGCGGTAGGAGGGGTCTTTCACCCCCGGGGGCACGCCCTCGAGGTAGAGCCCGTCCTGCGACCAGCCCCGGGCCGGGTCGGGCCGCCCCGCGTCCTGGGGAAACACGGCCCGGTGGGCGCCGTTCTGGCGCAGGGCCACGTCGACCACGCCATGAAACTCGCTCGCCATCACGTCGCTGGAGGTGATCGCCAGCACCGCCCGGTCCGGGTGGTTCCCGAGATACCACAGCGGCAGCATGAGGCTGGTGTAGGTGCTCTTGGCCGTCCCCGGCGGGGCGATGAGCAAGAGGCGCCCGCCGGGGGTCTGCACCGTCTCCCGCAGGGCGGCGAGCCAGGCCAGGTGGTGCCGCGCCGGGCGCAGGCCGTGGGCCACCAGGGCGTACACCTCCGGGCGCCTTCTGGCTAACTCGAGAGCCACCGCGTCCCACGTGCCCGCGGCCGCGGGGGCCAAGGCGGCCTCAGCGGTCGCGGTCATCGCTCCCCAACAGCGCCCGGGTGAGGCGCTCCACATCGGCCTCGTCCACGTGGGCCCGCAGGGCCTCCCGATGGGTGACGGTGGCGTCGACGGAGGCGTCCACCTCCACCGTCTGCACCGCCTTGCCGAAGCCCCGGTCGGCCAGCCACTGCGCCGCCTGCAGCCGCAGCACGGTGGGGTGCCGCTCCCCCCGCAGGACGCGCAGCATGAAGGCCACCAGCTCCGCCCCGTCCCGCGTCTCGGCCTGCACCAGCGCCGCCAGGCCCCGCGGGCGTCCTCCCCCGTTCCCGGTGTTCCCGGGCAGGAACCGGCCACTGGGGCCCCGGGTTACCGACGGGTTCTCAGGCACCTCAGCCCTCCTGGGGCTCCAGGGTACCGCGGCCGGGAGGCCCCACCTCGGCGCCGGCCCCGGGCGCCGAGCCGGCCACCTGGTAGCGCCCCTGGCCCACCCGCTCCAGGCGCCCCTCTCGGGAGGCCTGGGAGGCCGCGTCGCTCACCTGCTCGCCCGACAGGCCCAGGTCCTGGGCGCAGGCCGCCACCACCAGCTCCCCGTCGTGCGCCTGGGCCCACGCCAGCACCCGCCCGCGGCTGCGCCGTCCGGCGGGTGCGCCGCCGGACGGCGCAGCCGCGGGCGCGTCGCCGTCCACGTCCTGCACCACCCCCAGGGCCCGGCGCAGCTCCCGGGCCTGGCGCCGGCGCCGGGTGGCCTGGGCCTGCTTCTCCGCCGCCTGGCGCGTCAGGCGCGCCGCGTCCCGCTCGGCCTGGGCGATCGCCTCCAGCGTGTAGGCCCGCCAGTCGCTCAGGTCGTGGCGCTCCCCGCGTGGCGCCTCTGGCGCCCTTCGAGGCGACTGGTCGCCCGGCGCCCCTTGCGCGACCTGCGGGGGGCCAGCGGGGGCAGCCCGCTGCCCTGCAGGATCGCCCAGGAAGTCCGGCACCACGGTGGGCCCCTCGGCGCTCATGGTCACCTCCAGACCGGTCGAGGACCCGGCGACCACCGCGCCGGCGACCCGGCCGGCTTCACTCGGCGCCCCCCACAGCGTGCCGTCCCTGCTCTTCGCGTCGACCATCGCCCGCACCTCCCGCTGCGCCCGCTCGTGGTAGCGCTCCCAGGCCTCCCGGGAGCGCACCAGGCCGCCCCCGCCGGTGAGGACCGACGCCACCCGCAGCGCCCAGGACGGGCCGTCCGGCGACCCACCCGCCAGGCGCTGCAAGTGGCCCCGGAAGCCGGCGGTGGCGCTCACCTCCCGCCCCAGCGCCGCGGCCTCGTCCTTGGTCATGCCCGTGACGGCCCCCTGCTCCTGGTCGGCGGTCACCATGACCCCCTCGTGGGGCCCGCCGCGCAAGGGGTTTGGGGCCCCGATCGCGCACGGTCCCGATCTGGTAGAGCGCCCAACGCAAGGGGTGCAAGGGGTTTGGCCACGCTATTTACGCGCGCGCGAGGGAAGGGGAGAGGAACGTAGGTGAGAACAATAGGGCCCCAAAACCCCTTGCACCCCTTGCGCCCAGATACGGGCCCCTTGCGCAAGAGGCCAAACCCCTTGCAGGTCTGCGCCCCACACCGGCCCCTCATGGGACACCCCCCAGGCCGCTCAGCCCCGCCGATCCGCGCCAGTTGAGGCCCAGCCAGCACGGGGGGCGCGCCTTCCCCCCGCCGGGCCCCGGGACGGTGCGCTGCCCCTCCGCGATCCCCGGTCGCAGCTTCTTCAGGCGCAGGGAGAAGGCCGTCTCGGTGATCACCGGCCGCTTGCCCCGCCGGCAGTCCTCGTTATAGGCCCGCCACAGGTCAGACTTGGGGAGGAAGCCCGCGGGGTCCTCCCGGGTGGAGCGGTCGAGCCAGGCCGCCAGGGGGTCGACCGCCTCTCGGAAGCCCGCGGCGGCCTCCTCCATGCTGGGCGTGGAGGTGAAGCCGTCCCGGCGCAGGCGCGCCCACACCGCCACCACCCGGTTGAGCACCCCCGACTGCTCCTGCGCCGAGGAGAGCTCCGCGTCCAGGTCCTCCGGCCGGCGCCACCCGCGCCCCTTCCGCGGGAAGGCGCGGGGGAAGCTGAGGATGAGGTACCGGCGGAGGTAGCCCTCGGAGGCGTCCCGCGCCGCGGGCAGGTTGTTGGCGGAGAAGACCAGGCGGCAGAAGGGGTCGAAGTCGAAGTCCGGCTCGAACTTGCGCTCGCCCGTCAGCGTGTCCCCCACCGTGAGGGCCTTGAACACGGCGGTCTCGGTGACGGTGGCCGTGGGCAGGTCGGGGCACAGGTTGGCCACCTTGTTGACCAGGCCGGCGACGGCGAAGCGGTCGTGCTCGAGCCTCCGCAGGGACAGGGAGCGGGTGTTCTGGCGCCCGACGAAGGCGCGCAGGGCGGCGATCGCCCGGCTCTTCCCGTTCGACCCCTCCCCGAGGAAGAGCACGCACTCCTGCAAGCGGGCCATGGGCACCGCCACCGAGGCGTACACCTCCCAGTGCACCCCCGCCAGGAAGACGTCGGACTCGAGCACCTGGGCGTAGAAGCGCTCCGTGGCCGGGCAGTCCGCCGCCGGGTCGTAGTCCACGGGCAGCTGCACCGCGGCGAGGTGCCGGGGCGAGTGGGGCGCCAGCTGCGCGGTGACCCCGGTGGCCGTCTGAGACAGGCGCAGGAGGCCGTTCTTGAGGTTCAGCGTGTCGTCGGGCGGGCGGGGCCACAGGACGGGCGCCTGGGCCCGCAGGTGCTCCGCCACCCCCTTCCACAGGTCGGGCGTCCAGTGGTGCCGCAAGCCGGCGTCGTCGAGCTCCTGGATCACCCACCCCCGGACGAAGCGCTCGCCCCCCCGGCGGTACACGCCCCCCTCGTAGACGTAGAGGGCGCTGCCGTCCTCCGCCTCCAGCGCGAAGTGGTGGCCGGCCAGGAGGCGCCCCGCGAGCTCGTAGACCACCTCCCCGCTGGCCAGGGCAGGCGTCCCCGCTGGCGCGCGCGGGCGGCGCGGCTTCGGCGCCGCTGGTGTGGGCGCCGGTCCGGGTGAAGGAGGCGTCGGTGGAGGGCTCGAGGGGGCGGGTCCCACGGGGATGCCCTGGACGGACTGGGCGGTCGTGCCGCCTGCCGAGGCGCCCGCCACGCCCAGCCAGTCCTTCAGGTCGTCGACCACCTTCGAGCCCAGCTTGCGGGCCAGCTCCGGGATCCCGGTGATGGCCTGGCCCGCTGCCAGGCGCTGCCAGGTCGTCGCCACGTCCGTCCGCCGCTCGGCGTGCTCCTGGTCCCCGGCGACCAGGGCCACCGTACACAGGAAGTCGCCCGTCTCGTCCAGCCCCCACCCACTCGAGAGGAGCACCCCCGCCACGTCCAGGGCCAGGAAGTGCCGGCGCCCGTCCGTCCAGAGCGAGGCCAGCAGGGCGCCCGCCGCCACCCGGCGCACCAGGCCAGGCAGGAGCGCGGCCTCGACCGCGTCCGCGTCCGGGATCGCCTCCGGGGGGCCGCCCGCCTCCCAGCGGTACGGCTCTCCCGAGGGGTGCGCGCTCCCGGGCAGCAGCGAGTGGCCCCCGGTCGAGCGCAGCTCCACCAGGGTCGCCTTCTGCGTCCCCCCGGGTGGCGCGGTGGGGTCCAGGAACTTCTCCGTGCGCAGGCCCGCCGTCGGGACGTAGAGCCGGTGCGAGGCGGGGGCCGAGGGCCGCCCGTAGACGGCCCCGGTGGGCGGCAGCCAGAGCGACCCCAGCTGCGCCGCGGCGGGGGTGTCCAGGTCGACGTCCACCACGCCGCCGGAGGGGTTCCCGAGCAGGAGCCCGCAGTTCACGTCGGCCTGGGCGAAGACGCGGGGGAGCTCGCGCTCGGCGTGGCGCTCCTTCTGCCAGCCGGCCCGGTTGGGGTTCTTTGAGCGGGACGGGACGGGGATGACCGACCAGCCGATCGCCACCGCCGTCTTCGCCACCCGCAGGGCCGGAGGATCCGCCGACGCCGACGCGCCGGTCACCGCGAGGCACCTGCGCTGAGCAGCGGCGTCACGGCCTCCGCCATGCCCCCCACCCGGAACGCCTGCGAGGCCGTGCCCCGACCCGAGCGGGCGAGCAGCTTGCAGAACAGCTGGGCGCCGGCGTCCGCCTCGTCCCCCACGAACACCACGTCGATCCGGCACGTGAAGCGCTGCGCCTCCGCGAGGGCGGCCGTCGCGTCGTCCGGCTGGCCGTCCGTGATCACCACCAGGGCCAGGCCCGTCCCGTCCACCCGCCGGGCGTACCCGAGCGCTCCGGCCAGGTCGGTGTTGGTCTCCGCCTCCGGCACCACCCCGCCGGGGAGGAAGCGGGCCCGCTCCGAGAAGCCGATGATGGCCAGCCTCCCGGGGTGCTGCGCCTGCAGCTTGGCCAGCTCCTCCCTGGCCACGTCGATCCGCCGCCGCCCCCCCCGGGAGTCGGCGTTCGCCATACTCCCGCTGACGTCTACGACCACGACGTGCGTGGCGTCCGCGAACAGGCAGGCGACCCCCACGTTCTGGCGCTGGGCCAGCGCCGCCAGGCTCCCGGCCACGATCGACGTGCTCACCAGCAAGACCTCCAGTGCTGCGCGTACCCGTTAACGAAGGCCTCTAACCAGAAGCCGTTGCCATCCGTCGCTGGTACATCCGCCGCCATGTCGCGTTCTTGCAGAGGCGGCAGTAGCGGGAGCGTTTGCCGTCGCCCCGCGTGATCCAGGCGGTCGTCTCCTGGGTAAAGAGGTGCCCGTTCCGGCAGTGCGTGGCCGGCCCCTTCAGCCCGCGGGCCAAGCGGGCTGCCTTGCGCCGCGCGCCACGGCGCCGCTCGTTCTCCCTGGTGCAGATGGAGCAGAAGTTCCTGCCCCCGCGTACCGTATAGGGGTGCCCCTTGCCGCAGGTCCCCCGGCGGTTCGCGATCGCCGGGGGCGACATCCCCCGAGCCAGGTTGACGCGCTGTGGCACGGCCTCCAGATGGTCGGGGTTGACGCAGAAGCGGTTGCGGCAGAGGTGGTCGATGACCAATCCCTGCGGCACCGGCCCATACGCGCGCTCGTATGCGTACTGGTGCGCCGGCACGAGCCGGCCCTCGATGAAGAACTTCCCATAGCCTGACGGCGTCCGGGACGCCGACCACTCCCGACAGCCATCGGGGCGGGGGGCCCACTTGGCGTCGAACCGCTGCTCGACTACGAGACGCGCCTGTGCCTGCCGCCAGGCGTCGTAGCAGCCCTGGTCGTGGAAGCGCTTGCGGTCCGCCAGCGAGGGGACGACCTCCATCCGCCGCCCGCACCACTCGCAAGGCAGCGTTATGCGATTGATAGAGTCGCTCCGCATTCGGTACCTCCACTACCGCGTGCCACGCCCCCGGCTGTCGCAAGCAGCGCGGGGGCATCGCTCTCAGTTGAGCGTACCGAGAAGACCTGTTCATCTACATGACCAATGGGTTGCGTAATTGTTGGCAAAAGCCCAAGCAGCCACATGGGCCGCGGCCCAGGGGTCGTACGGGCTGCTGCCGCCCCAGCCCGCCTGCTGGGACATCCAGCGGTACGTGCGCGGCATGAACTGGAACAACCCCTGCGCCCCGCTGCCCTGGTCGTTATCGACCCAGGGCCTCCACCGGCTTTCGCACCAGGCCACCCTCGAGAGGTCGGCGTAGGGCACCCCGTAGGCCGCCGACGCGCTCGCCAGGGCCGCCCGCACCTCCCCTGAGGGGCCCCCTGGGCTTTGCGCGCTGCCGACGGCGCAGGCCAGGGTGAGGTACGAAGCCAGCAGCGACCCCGCGGCGAAGCCGAGCGACCAGTACCACCACGCCCACGCCCCCCTTGGCGGGCGAAGCCCGGGGCGGCGCGCGTTCACCGCACCCCTCCATCGGGAGGCACGGGCTGCCCGGCGGCGTGCAGCACGCGGTAGGCCCACCAGGCCAGCCGCTCCGGCACCGACCGCCGCCCCCGCTCGGCCTCCGCCACCACGCTACGGGAGTAGTCCAGCTCCGCGGCCAGGTCGCGCTGCGAGATGCGGGCGACCGCGCGCGCACGGCACAGCGCCGCCCCGTCGATCCGCGCCAGTTCCGGGGGCCGCGAGGCCGGCGCCCTGAGGGGCGGTGGGCGCCACACGGAGACGGGGCGGCGCAGGGCCTGGGCTGCGCGGCGGATGAGGTCCCGGGCCTCCTGCAGCTGCGGGTCCGGCGCCGGCGGCGGCGTCCCCAGAGGCCGCCCGTCCAGGCGGGTGATCAGGCGCAGGCCCTGCGCCGTGGTGCTGCGGGTGTAGCGCTCCGGTTTCGCCGTCTGCGTGGCATCCACGTCCCGTCCCTCCCCGTCCCGTCTTCCGAGTGGCGGTGCGTTGTGCCGAGTGGTGCTGAGTGGTCCCGAGTGGTGCTAAGTGGTGCTCTGTCGCCCTCCCTCGGGTCAGGGCACGGCCACGTCCCCGGGACGCACCCACCGGCGCTCGAAGGTCTCCCCGTCCTTGGGCCAGCTGCTCACCAGGACGGCGCCGTCCCTCGAGGTGATGTCCTCCCGCTGGAGCACCTCCGCCGCGACGAACACCCCCAGCCGGGGCGTCCCGCGCAGGAGGAAGACGCCGTTGGTCACCGGCGCCCGGTACACCGTCTGCTCGGGGAGGGGCTCCTGTCGCCATTGGCGCCGGCGCCGGTCGAGCGCCTCGTACTGCTGGGCGTCCGCCTCGAAGGCCAGCCCCACGTCGTACTTGCGCCGGCTCAGGGGGTCGCGCAGCAGGTCGTAGGCCTCCTTGGCCTGGCGGAAGCGGTCGGCTGCGTCCGGCTCCCGGTTGCGGTCGGGGTGCAGGTGCAGGGCCTGGCGCCGGAAGGCCGCCCTCAGCTCGTCCCCCGTGGCCTGCCCGGTCACCCCCAGGAGCGCGTAGAGCGTCGGCGGAGGCCCGCCGCTCTCATCACCGGACACCACCTGCGTCTCGCCGTAGCCGGGCTCGAAGAAGCGGCGCAGCACGGCGACGTCGAACGCCACCCGCCACTCCCCGTCCACCCAGCCCATGGCCGTCACCTGCCCGCCGGGGCGCAGCCGGGCGCCCCCCAGGTACTCCACCACCAGCAGGCGCACCACGGGCTGCGGGGCCGCTGCGGCCACCGGGCTGACCGCCGGCACCGTCGGCTTCACGCCCAGGTACAGCTCGCACAGGCGAGCCACCGTATCGCCGTAGGCGGGGTCGACCAGCCAGGCCCGCCGGTCGCGCTCCCACTTCCTGGCGCTCGGGGGCACGGCCTGCTTGAACTCGGCGACGAGGCCCTGGTGGTAGCTGCTGACGAAGACCAGGTGGTCGTCTTCCGGGGTCAGGCGGGCCGTGTGGCCCCCGAGCGCCCCCACCACCGCCGGGCGGTGCAGCTGCCGGCTCAGTCCTGGCACGCCGCGCTCCCTTCTTCCACCGGCTCGCGCTTCAGCAGCGTGACGCGGATGGGCACGTAGCCCTCGACGGGCACCAGACCGGGCTCGTACGGCTCGTACTCGATCAGGATGCCCCGGAACTCCTGGCGCTCTTCGGGGGTCAGCAGGTGCAGCCACTTGAGGGCGACCCGCACCAGTGCGTGCTGGGCCGGCTCGAAGGCCTCCTCCGCGGGCAGCTCCTCCACGTAGCGCCGCACCGCGTCCGCGTCAGGCATGCTCGCTGTCCCCTGCCGGGGCGTCCGCAGAGAGGGCGCCGTCGATCATCTCGTCGCAGCTCGGCGACCAGTCCTCCCCGCTGTGGATGACGCTCTTGGCGAACGACAGGGCCACGCGCAGCCGACGCACCTCGCCGATCAGGTCGAAGAGCGTGTCGGCCATCCGCTGCTTCTCCCCGTAGCCGCTGACGCCCCGCGTGCGTGCCACGGCGTCCCGCCGTGGCACGATGACCCACAGGTCGTCCAACTGCCCCGCCCAGTGCTCGATCTCGTCCAGGTCCTCGACCGTGACGCGGTTCGCGACGTGCTTCGGCATCAGCGCCTCCCCAGGCACCGGCCCGCCCGGTACACCTCGCAGGCGGGCCCGCAGCGCCAGCAGCCGAAGTTGGGCGGGAACACACCCGCGGCGATCCCCCGCCACGTCTCCCGCAGGGCGTCCAGGGCGACGAAGAGTTCTCCCTGAGAGAACTCCGTGTCCAGCACCTGCAGCTGCGGGCGCGACCCCCGCACCCACACCAGGTGGCGGAAGCGCAGCCCGGAGAGCGGGAAGCCCTCCTGCTGCAGGGCGGCGAGGTAGACGCGGGGTTGCAGGTCGGTGCGCGGCTTGGAGGCGGCCCAGGGCCTCCTGGCGGTCTTGACGTCGACCACCGTGCCGTCCTCGAGCCACAAGTCCACGAACCCGATCACCGGCACCGGCACCCCCGGCACGGACAGGCTGATGCGGCGCTGGAGGGCCGGGTCACCGCGCTCCGTCCGCACCCGCATCGCCCGCAGCACCTCCGCCGTCTTCGGGAGGGCGCACAAGAGGCGGCCCTCATTCTCCAGGTCGGCCGGGAGGTCGCCCCCCCAGTCCATGCGGCCCGTCGCCTCCGCCTCCCCCACGCACTCCGGCCAGACCGCCCGCCAGTCCTCCAGGAGCGACCCCACGGTGACGTCGCCCCGCTCCGGGCTGCGCAGGGCGCGGCCCACGGTGAGGTCCCAGGCGCTCCCGAAGACCAGCGGGGGGCTCACCACCCGGGGCAGGCCGTCGCGGTACAGCTCCTTCCACCGACGCGCACACTCGCCGTACGTGTTGGCGCTCGAGGCGGACAAGTGGTGCAAGGAGAGGCCTTCCATCACCTGCGCCTCCGCTCCGCCAGCGAAGCCAGCCACACCGCGTACTCCAGCACGCCCACGGCGATGACCGCCCCGCAGACGCAGGCGCCCAGGACGACGAAGAACACCACGCGCTCGGTGCTCACGTCTCCGCCTCCGCCGTGGGCACGGTCGCCTCCGTCACCGCACCCGTTGCGGGCAAGCCCGCCGCCTCCGGCGACTGAGCCAGGCGCTCGGCCACCGCCGCCACCTCCTCCGCCGTGGCCGGGATCCCGCCCCCCGTGGCCGCGACGATCGCGTCGGCCCCGTAGCGGTCGAGCAGCTGCTCGAGGGTCGCCGCCGTGTCCACACCGTTGCTCGTCTCCGGCGCCCCCCCGGGGGGCCCTGGCGCCACAGCGGGCTGCACGGCCTCCAGCTCGCTCGGGTCATACACCGCCCCGGCGAAGACGCTCGGCGTGTACCACCGCGCCCCGTTCGTCAGCGCCCTGGCCACCAGCAAATTGCGGGGGTAACTCTTCCAGGTCTGGCTGCCCGCCAGCCCGGCCTTCCGAGCGTCGTCCAGGGTGAAGGTCGACGTGCCCAGCTTGCGGTTCTCCCCCTGCGGGCCCCCGGGGATGAACTGCATGGCCCGCTCGTGGAAGTCGATCGAGACCCGCTGGTCGGTCATCTCGGTCACCTGGTACGTGTAGCGCCCCGACCGCTGGATCAGCGCGCCCACCAGCGCCGCCCCCAGCGCGGGCTTGCCCGAGATGACGGTGATGTTCCCTAAGGCCGTGGTGGGCCCGATCCCCATCTCCTGGCCGGCGAGGAGGATCGCGTAGGCGTGCTCCGTGCTGGACGTCTTGAACAGCCGCGAGGCGTGCAACCGCCCCGCCTGCTCCCACAGCGGATCGCTCACGCGGCGTCCTCCTCCTCCCCTGTCACCAGCGCCTCCTCCACGGCGAGCGCCAGGATGAACCCGTCCTCCAGGCCGAGCAGCCGGCGGGCCTCGGCGCAGGCGACGGGCCCGACGCCGGGGGGCAGGGCCTTGCCGTCGGTCAGGCAGTGCAGCGCCACCGCCGGCGACCCGCAGTGCTCGAGCAGGGCCTGGGCCTCCTCCAGCCCGATCCCCGGCAGCGAGGCCAGGAAGGCCAGGCGGTCGTCCACCCGCGCCGCCGGCCGGGCCGGGACCAGGCGCACCGCCTCTCGAGAGCGGCGGGCCAGGCGCAGCAGGGTGGGCGCCACGTCGGCGTCCCCCTGGCAGGTGAGCACCGCCGCGCCCATCTGCTGCACGTCCGCCAGCGCGCCCTGCAGGGCCTCCCAGCGGAAGCGCGAGCCCCGCCCGTCCCACCAGGCGTACCCGTCGTCCCCCGGCGCCAGCGTGCCGGTGACCAACACGTAGACCCAGGGCGTGATCCCGAGGCAGCCCGCCACCTGCTCCCGCAGGCGCTCGGCCACCACGGAGGCGACCAGGTCGCCCGGCGTCTTGCGCTCGGCCACCACCAGGGCCCCGTCGGCGCAGGTGAGCCACACGTCGCCCCACAGCAGGCGCCCCGTCTCGCAGGGGACCGGCGGGTCGTGCGCGGCGAAGGCCTCGGCGCAGGCCCGGCGCACCGGCGCCGGCTCCCGGTCGTCCAGCAGGGCCGCGACCACGGCGGGAGGAGGCATCAGTCCGCACTCAGACCCTGAGCTTGCGCAGCCCGAACGCACGGCGCTGGCCGGCATATCGCGTGTTCGAGAGTGCAGCCGTGGGAGGCGCCTTGCCACCGCTCACGCGAGGGACGGGGGAACTCGTGGTGGCGTTCTCGCCGACGAGTTCGCGCTTCAGGCCTTCCGGCAACAACGCCACGCCCTTGCCCTCGGGACGCGGCCGTGGGTCTGGCTCCGCCATCCTGACCACCTGCGCACCACGCAGCACGAACTTGAAGGGGTCCGTGTGGAGGCCCCGGTCGAACATGACCAGGGCGACCTGACAGCGCGCTGGAGTTAAGTACACGTAGCGGAACCGCGTCGCTGGATCGCTGAAACGGATGGTTTGCAGATCGACCGCGACCGTTCTGGCCGTAGGAACAGCGTGCTTGACGGCTTCCGCCAGCATGCAGTGCGCGCTGCTTCGCTGCTCAGACCTGGCGATGATCTCCTCCGTCACTTCGACGACGATCCGCGGTGGGCGCGGCCGTCGAGGCTTCTGGGCGCCTTGGGTCATCCTTTTCATCGTCCGCTCCTCTCAGGGAATGCCGTCCTCCGCTCCACACCCGGGGGCTACAGCTCAAGCAGCTCAGGCACCGGAGGTCTGCCCCGTGAGGGCCACGACTTCCGGCGACGTCAGGTCGAAGTGGGCGCCGGCGGGGCTCGTCTTGAGGATGTTCGCGAACACCGCCCGGTCGCCCCCGGCCGCCTTCCACAGGCCGGGGAGGAAGGCCTCGGCGATCGGCTTGCTGATGCCCCCCGGAGGAGGCGCGCCAGCGGGGGCGGGGGCAGGGGCCCCTGCGGGAGCGCCCCCTGCCGAAGGCCCGGCCGTCCGGAGCCGCTGGGAGTCCTCCAGGGCGTCCTGCTCGGAGGGGAAGACGGCCTCCAGCACCAGCGCCGTGCGGGGCTTGGTCAGCCCCGCCTTGTCCGTGTAGGTGCCCAGCGCCGCGTCCTCCACGAAGCGGATCCGCACCGCCTGCCCGTTGGCCTGGGAGAGCTGCAGGCCCAGGCGCAGGAGCGACTCCCGCAGCAGCTTCCACTCCGCGCTGGAGGTGATCATGGAGCGCGTGATGGGCCCCCGCAGCGGGTCCAGGGGCACCACCGTCACGTCCACCGAGACCCGGCGCTCGGAGGGGTCGTCGGTCGCGTCGTCGAAGGCGACCTTCCCGACGCCCTTGACCAGCCTGACGGCGCGGGCCTCCGCCTGGAACGTGCCGTGGTAGATCGGCTCCCGCTCCCCGGTGTGCTGCATCGCCTCGTCCAGGAGGCTGGTGGGTGCTGGTGCGCTCGTCGTCTGGCTCACGGCTCAGGGCTCCTCTCGCATCGGCTCTCGGCTACTCGGTGCTACTCGGTGCTACTCGGTGCTGCCGGCGGCGCTTGCGTACGAGCGCCGGCTCGTCGGTGTGCTCGGCGAGGTCGCGCTCCGGCCACGGGCGACGCCCGAGCTGCTCCTCCACGTAGCGCTCCAGGCGCTCGCTGACGTGGCGGGGGGCCCGGCCCCACCCGCCGTAGGCGGCGTGCACGGCCTCCAGGGCCTGCTCCGCGTCCCCGCCGACCGCCGCCCGGCGCTTGAGGCGCTCGATGGCCCCCCGGCTCTCCGCGCTCTCCCGGTCGGGCCAGCGCCGGCGGAGGAGGTCGAGGTCGTCGCGCTGGGCGTCGATCACCAGGCGCCAGATGGCCTCCGCGGCCCGGGCCTCTTCCGAGAGCTCCCGGACGGCGACCACGCGGGGGCGTCCTCGCTCGCGTGCGGATGGGCATGCCGCGGCCATCGTCTGCTGCCTCCTGGGGTGCATGGGGGACGGACCGATCAGACGGGAGCGCTCCTCACCGGCACCGCGGGCATGGCCCGCGGAGGCGAGCCGCTCAGCCCTGGAGGGGGGGACGCTCCCCGGCCCCTACCAGGCGCAGGCCCCGGGCGCGCGGCCCGGGGGCGGCGCGCTCTTCCTCCAGGGCCAGCAGCTCCTGCTCCTGCACGAGCCTCAGCCAGAGCCCCGGCCAGCGCGGGTCGTGGACCAGCAGCGCCGCGATCCGGCGCCCCTCGGGCCCGGGCACCGGGCGCCGGCCCCGGCGCCACTTGCTCCAGTTGCCCGGGTCGACCCCGATCCACTGCGCGTAGGCGTCCTGGGTCACGAGGCCCATCCGCCGGCGCTCCCGCTCGTGCGCCGTGTTCCACGCCCGCAGGGCCGGGCGCACCACCGGACCCGCGTCGGCCCCCGTTTCGACCGCGACCGCCGCCCCCACCATGTAGCCGTCCCTCGCAGCCCATCCGCGTCCCCCCCGCTCCGGGGGGCCCCCTACCCGCGTTGGCCGGTCGGAGCGCAGCGCGGGGTCTCCGGGGGAGGAAGTGTGCCGGGAGAGTACGCCCCGCTGGTCCGGTGTGTCAAGACCCCTAGTGGCTTGATGTCCCAGGTTAGGCGCATCGTTTTCGTACCCCGTCCGTTCTCTCTCTCTGGGGCGCTTGTCATCCAGGACAATCCGTGCTATGCCGTAGTGGCACACCACGCAGCGCACCAAACGCCAGACAGGGGGCGGGCATGACCACTCGGGAGCAGGCCGAGGACGCGCGACCGGGAGAAGCGCCGGTGGCGAACGGAGAGGCGGACGGCAACGGGGACGGGTACGGCGGGGAAGACGGCGAGCCGAAGCCCTACCACCGGGCCCAGGCCCGGCTGCGGGTGGACGGCCCGGCGTTCGGGCGGGCGGTGGACGCGCTGCGCGAGGAGCGGGGGTGGAGCGTGCGCGAGCTCAGCAAGCGCTCCGGGATCCCGCTCACCACGGTGGCCAAGCTGCTGCGGGGGGAGACGGAGCAGCCGGACGCGGAGGTGGCCTGCGCGCTGTCCTACACCTTCGGGTTCCCCAACCCCGGGGCGCTGCTGGGCCGCCCCGGCACCCGAGGCGGCGGCCGGGCAGCGGGAGCGCAGGCCCAGAGCGGCCCCGGGCCGATGAGCCTGGCGGGGCTGATCGAGGGCCTGCTCCGGGGCGTCTGGGCGGCGCAGGACAGCCAGCGGAGCGCCCAGCCCGGCGCGGGCGTCGCGCCGGAGGCGCCCGGGCCTGACCTCACGACGGGCGAGGTGGCGGTGGAGGTGAAGGCGCCGGCGGCCGCCGGGGCCCCCGCCCTGGGCGGCCCGGCCGGCGTGCAGGACGTGCTGCGCCGGGTGGGGGGCCACCACGCCCCCGTGTTGGCGGTGGGCGTGGTGGTGCTTAACGAGCCGCGGACGCTGGGCTAGGGAGGCTGCGAGGCGAGCAGCTCGTTGCCCGGCAGTCGCCCTGGTGGGCCCGGAGGCGGGCCAGGGCGGCGGCGAGGGCGGCCGGGTCGGGGATTACGGTTGTGTCCAGTCGCAGGTGTCGTCCTGTACGCTCCCGTACTCCCGCCACCCCCCGCCCGGCCCCGGGGCCGGGCGTCCCCGGCTGCGGTCCCCGCAGGGACGTCCCGCCCTCCGCCACCACGTGCCCGGCCACGGAGAGCGCCCAGGCCACCGGCCGCGTCTTGCTCGGCCCCTTCTCCCGCGCGACCTGCGCCCGCACGTCCAGGGCCCCCACCAGCGCCCGCATAGCCTCGTCCTTGTCCCGGCCGGTGTCCCACGGCCGGCACGCCAGCAGGTCGGCCCGGTGCTCGGACAGCGCCCGGAACGTGGCCACCTCCCGCGCGTGCGTGCTCTTGTCCGCGCGCGCTGCGCCGGCCAGCTCGTCCAGTTCCCGCTCGAGCTGCGCCAGGCGCCCCGCCCACGCTTCGTTGTTGGCCTCCGCCGCCGCCCGGCGGTAGCCCGTCAGGTGCAGCACCTGCTGCTCGCCCGCCCGCAGGTCGCGCACCACCTTCCGCTGCTCCGCCACCAGGCGCTTGCGCTGCCGCTCCCGGTCGTCCGCCGCCTGCCGGCTCCGCTCCGGCGTGGGCCGGACAGGCTGGTAGTCCAGCACGGCCTGCCATACGGCGTGGTCGAGCACGTCCGCCCGCACGTGCGCCGGGGCCGGGCAGGCCTCCCGCACCCCGGCGGCCACACCGTCCCGGGCGTGGCCGTGGTTGCCGGCGCACTGGTAGTAGGTGACCAACACCCCCACCGGCGCCGTCCCGTCGCCCTCCTTCGAGACGGCGCTCCGCCCGCCCGACCACAGGGGCCCCCCGCACCCGGCGCACGTCGCCCGTCCGCCCCCCAGCAGGCACCGGGACGCCAGCGAGTCCGGCGACGAGGCCCGCCGGGTGTTTCCGGCCAGGGCCCGCTGGGCGGCCTCCCAGACGTCCCGGCTCACCAGGGGCCGGTGGCGGACGGTCTCCAGCACGCGCCAGTCCTGTGGGGCCCTCGGCTCCCGCACCCACTCCTCCGCCTCCCCCCGGCCCCGCAGGCGCCGGCGGGTGCGCCCCGTGGCCTCCAGCCCGCAGTAGGCCGGGTTGTGCGCGAGGTAGCCCAGGCTGCTGCGCTGCCAGACGCCCCCGTGGGGGCCGGGCACGCCCTCCGCGTTCAGCTGCCGCACCAGGGTGCCCAGCGAGGCCCGGCCGGCGGCCAGCTCGCCGTAGACGCGGCGCATCACCTCGGCCGTGTCGTCGCGCTTGGGCAGCAAGTAGGCGTAGCGCTGGTCGGCCCGGGGGAAGCGCCGGGGCTCGGCCTCGTGGTTCCACCACATGCCGTAGGGGGCGGGGCGGGCCAGGGGCAGCCCCTTGGCGGTCATCCGCTTCTCCTTGCCCTCGCTGGTGCGCCGGCGGATCAGCTTGACCTCCTCGCCGGAGCCGTCCGCCTTCATGCTCTTGATGGCGCCGGAGAAGGGGCCCTCGGGCACGTCGTCGAAGGCCAGGCGGAGCGGCACGCCGGCGTCGCGCAGCTCCACCTCGATCCAGCCGTAGTCGTTGCTCTTGCTGCAGAGCCGCGTCACGTCGTAGGCCAGCACCAGGTCGTAGCGCCCCTGCCGGCACTCCTCGAGCACCTGGCGCAGGGCGGGGCGCGACTTGAGCATGTAGCGGTGGTGCGTCTCGGGGCGGACGGCAGCCACCGTGTGGCCCCCCTCCGTGCACCACGCCCGCATGCGCTCCTCCTGGTACTCCAGGCTGATCTCCTCCTGGGTGCGGGCCTTGCGCCCAGTCGCAGGACTCTTCCGAGGGTAGAGGCAGACGGCGCGGTAGATCGGCGCGCCGTGCTGCTCAGCGACCATCCTGGGCGCCTTTTTGCCGGTTGGCCTTCATCTGCCGGATGTAGCGCTCGACGGCGACGACGACGGCCTGGTTGATGCTGCGCCGTTGCTCCTTGGCTACCTCGGCGAGTTGTGCGTGGACATCTTCGGGAAAGCGGATGTTCGTGGTCACGGTGCGGGGTTGCTCCATGGTGCCAATGTAGTACCGCTTTCGCAGCGGTCTGTCCAGATGGTACCATATTGGTGCGATTGTCCCACCAAACGCCAGAGAAAGATGACATACTCTCCTGGAGAGGAACGCAGAAATGGCGGTCAAGGTGCGGGTCTACGTTGGGGGGGTGCTAGTTGCTGAGGAAGAGGTCAGCGGTCCGCTCTCCACGAAGGGCGCGGAGCCTGGGAAGGGGAAGGGGCGCCTCATCGCTCGGGGCCCCCGCGGGGCAGCACCGAGGCCACGGTGGGGGGCCGGAACGCGGTCAGCTCGGCGACGTTGATCCCCAAGGAGTAGGCGAGGACGCCCACCGCGCAGCAGTGGTACCACAACGGGAGGGTGTAGTCTCCGGTTAGCAGCTCGCCCGCGAAGAGCACCAACCAGCCCCCCAGGAAGAGCACCGCGATGATCTGGCGGAAGATGAACACCGCCAGCGCCGCCTGCGCCGGGGCCGGGTTCGGGGCGCTGGTCGCGGTCGCCGTCCCGCCGGGCGGCGCCACCGCGGTCACCGTCCCCGGCGGCTCCGACGTCCCCGGGGTCACCGGCGGGCGCGGCACGGGGCGGATGGGGACGGGACCGGAGCCGCTGCTCATCGGCGCTCCGTCGCCACCCGCAGGAGGCCCAGCGCCAGGCCCAGCATCGCCGAGGCGCCCAGCAGCAGGGCCTCTACGGAGCGGGGGAGGCCACCGGGGCCGTCAGCACCAGCACCACCGTCTCCACCACCAGCAGGGCCAGCAGGGCCACCACCAGCACCCGCAGGGCCAGCACCTCCACCTCCGGGGGGAGTTGGGGTGCGGGGATCGCCCCCAGGATCGGCAGCCGGCGGTACACCCACCGCCCCACCTTCGCCTCCCACAGCAGGTGGCGCCGGCGCCAGCGCCGGAACGACGACCGTAACGAGGACGGTCTGGATCGCGGTGACCTGGGTGACTTGGGTGACTCGGGTGATGACGGGCGGGGGGACGACGGTGATGGCGGGGAGGAGCTGGGGGGGACCGGGGACGAGGACGGTGACGACGGGTGGCGCAGCCGGGGGCCCAGGTTCAGCGGGTCGCGGGTCCGGTCCGACGTCGTCATGCGGGGCCTCCGGGGGAGCGGGCGGGCGACCAGTCGCCTCGAAGGCCGCCCAGGGCGGCGCTTCAGTGCCGGTGGGCGTGGGGGTCTCGCCCGTGGCCGTACTGCCCGGCTCGGTGGGCGTCGGCGCCGCTGTGGGCGTGGTCGTGGGCGTGGGGGAGGGCGCCGTCGGCGTCTCCGGCGTGGGCGTGGGAGTGGTGGTGGGCGAGGCGGTACTCGTAGGGGCCATCGGAGGGGAGGGGGACGGAAACGGTGATGGTGGCAGCGTAGGCGTTGGCGACGGTGAGGGGCTGGGTGTAGGCGTCCGGCTGGGGTTGGCGACGAAGGGGCAGCAGTTCACGGCCCCGCCCGATGTGTTGGATGGTGTCGATGACGAAGTGGCCGTCGCTGTTGTGGTCACCGACGAGGGTGGCGAGGTGGCGCTGGTAGGCGTCGAAGAGGCGGTACTCGTAACGCCCGTGGCTGAAGGGGTCAACGACGAGAACATCACCGCGGTGGAGGGCGACGTTGGGGATGGACTCGGGGTCGAAGACGGGGTTGGCGTCGTGCTGGGCGTCGGCGTGTTGGTCGCTGTCCATGTGGGCGAGGGTACCGGCGTCCGCGTCTGGGGGGAAGCGGGGCACCCGCCGGGGGGCGCGGGCACCAGGTCGGCGGGGTTGTTCACGTGGGGCAGACGGGCGGGGTCGTCCAGCGAAAACGTGAGCTGGGTGTAGACCGGGCTGGCGTTGGCCCCATTGAAGTGGCACAGCGTGATCGTGCCCTGGCCCCAGGCGGTGGGGCCGCAGGCGCGCAGGAAGAGCAGCGCCCCCAGCACCCCGAGGGCGAACCCGGCGACCGTCCACGGCTTCGCCGGATGCGGGCGCACCGCTAGCCAGGGAACAAGAACGCCAGCGCCAGGAAACACACGGCCGCCGCCAGCAGGCTGAACCGCGGCGGCGAGGCGGGCACGTACACCGCCGCGATCCCAGCCAGGATGGCCGCGATGAGCAGCAGGATGAAGTGGATGCTGGGCATCGTTCGCCCCCCCTCTCTCAGCTAACCACGCCAACCGCAGGCGCCGTCCTTGAAGAAGGCGTCCCCGAACTGGAAGGGCTGCCACACCCCGCCGCTGCGCAGGGGCTGCTCCCCGGCCAGGGGGGTGCCCCGCTGGCGCCCCGCCCTCGTCTCGTCCAGCCAGCTCTTGAAGATCCCCGGCCAGGCCTCGTAGGGCAGGTCGTTGATGTCCGGCATCAACGCGCCCCACTTGGCCGGGGCGTACTCGTAGGCCAATTCCGCGTCTGAGAGCGCCTGCTCGGCCATCGGGGGTCCTCCTCGTGCCTACGCGGCCGCCGGTTCTTCCCAGCTCAGCATCTCGAAGTAGGCGCGGGTCAGCGGCGTCAGCACCGGGGGCGGCACCGGCGCCACCGCCGCGCCCCGCTTGACCGTCTCGGTCCACCACCAGAAGGGGTCGAACCACGCCGCGGCCACCGCCTCCCGGCTCCACCCGCTGGGCCACAGCCACCAGTTGCCCTGGGGGTCGTGCCGGGTCAGCTCGGTGTGGGCGTGGCACCAGTCCCAGTTGCCCGTCCGGCCGCACAGCCCCAGCACGTCGCCGGCGCCCACCCGCTGCCCCACCTGCGCCCGGAACTCCTGCAGGTGCATCACGTGCAGCCACGCCGGGGCCACGGCCACCGGGTCGTCCAGCGCGACCCAGAGGTGGTTGCCTTCCCCGGTCGTCCAGCCGTCCCAGGGCAGGGCGGCCAGGACCGTCCCCGCGCACGGGGCGTAGACCCGCTTGCCGCAGTCGGCATTGCCCCCGCTGCCGGCGTTGAGGTCCATGCCGGGGTGGAACACGGACCCGGTCCAGGTCAGAAAACCCCAGCCGCCCTGGAGGGGATCCCAGCGGGAGATGCCCTCCAGCGGGGCGGCCACGCCGTTGACCAGCACGGCCCCGGTGTCCGGCCGGACGGTGCGCACGTCGCCGCTGGTCGTCGCGCTCACGCGGGCGGCGCCTCCGGAGCCGACGCCGGCTCAAGATGCGCGGCGTCCACCACCAGCCGATAGCCCTGCCCTTCCTGGGCCCCGCTCATCTCCAACAGGGCCAGCCACACCAGGGGCAGCGCCCGCTCAAGCTGGGGGCCCAGGTGGGCCCGCACCCGGGGGCCGATGATGATCCAGCCCCGGCCCGCGTGGTCAGCGGCAGACGCACCGTTGGACGGCTCGGCCGGCAGCGCGGGCCGCTCCAGGGCAACCGTATTCACCGGCTATATGCCCAGGCCCCACGTCCGGCTGAGCGCGACGCTGGCGTTGATCGCCGTCTGGAGTGCTGGACACTCGGCCAGGGCGTCCTTGATCGCCTGGGCCTGGTCGAGCGTCATGGCCAGCCCCCAGCCCCCTTCCTCTACGGGGTCGATCATGTCTTGGGGGCTCACCGCATCCAGGGTGGCCTTCATCACACACAGGTTGTCGATCGACACCTTCAACCCGGTGCTGTTGGCCCCCACGGTGGCGTTGAGGGTGGCGGCGTCGAGCGCTGCGGTAGCGCCAACGGCTGCGGCCATCTATGCGGTTCCTTCCTCGAGTGCGGTGAGCCGGGTATCGACGTCTTTCAGGGCGGCCAGGAGCACCCCGGCCGTGTTACTCGCGTTGGCCTGCCCCTCGCCGGTGAGGAACAGGGGGGCTGCTTGCTCCGCCACGAAACCGGCTTGCTGCCGAGCGGCGGCCATGAGCGGCCGGGCGATCTGGGCATCCCGCTCCCTCTTCCAGTCGAAGCGCACGGGAGGCGGGCGCCGGTAGCGCTGCTGGCTGGCCGGGGGCGGGGGCGGGGCGGTGTAGGTGAAGGTGACCGGCTCGGTCGTGCGTACGGCGGCCATCGCCTCGCCGGGATCGAGCGGGGCGATGGCCTGCTTGACGGCGGCCGAGGAGGGCTGGATGGTGCCGTTGGTGGCGTAGACGACCGACCAGGGCGTCCCGGCGGCGCCCAGGGCGTAGCTGTTGGCGGCCCCCGGGAGCACCATCCCCCCGGCGGGTTGCAGCTCCAGGTGGTGGCTGGCGTAGAGCCGGGCGGCCCCGCCGGACAGGATGCCGTCCGCGACGAAGAGCTGCCCGCCCCCGGCCACGTTCGCCACCAGGGCCGAGGCGCCCCCGTCCGGGGACAGGGTGAGGGTGCCGGTGGGGGCGATGACCGCCTTGGGCGTATCGAACGCGGTCACCCAGCCCGTCCCGGCGGGGGCGGTGGCGAACTTGATCCCCCCGTCCGTCATGGTGATCTGCTGCGCCTGGTTATTGGTGAGGTACGTCCAGTGGCCGTCCGTCGCCAGCCGGGCGTTGTGGGTCAGGGCCGTCGCCTGGTAGCTCGTGTGCCCGGCCAGGGAGCCCATGGCCCCCACTCCCACCGTCCGCCAGGACGCCTCCCATGCGGACGGGTTCACCCCCACCCCCAGGTGGGTGTCCACCCGCAGCGCCCCGGCCCCCGTGCGGGAGAGCGTGGCGTCCGGGGCCAGCGCCGTCCCCTGCTCCCCGAAGTGGAGGGCGTCCCGGATGATGGCGTCGGCCTGCATGGTCACCGGGCCGGTGAAGGGCTTGGAGCCGTCTGTGAGAGCGTAGGGGGCCAGCACGCTGGGGTCGAGCTGCCCGGCGGTGATGCTGCCCGGGGGGATCACCGCGGTCACCGGCGCGCCCAGCAAGCCCCCGGAGTGGTCGTGGCCAGACAGCCGGCTCCAGTTGGTCCACTCCCCGCCGTCCGGCTGGAGGCCGTTCACGTAGTCCTCGATGCCGTCCAGGGGCTCCGTCGCAAGCAGTTCCATCGGCCCCAGCTTGATGGTCATCCGTCTGGCCTCACAGCGTCCTCGTTTCGGCCCACGTCATGCCGTTCAGATCCTGCCAGCGGGCCCCGAAGAAGCGGAACCAGCGCCCGTAGGGGGCCACCGTGCGGTACTGCACGCAGGTGATCCCGATCAGCCACTCCGCGCCCCGGCGGCGGAAGCGCCCGTCCGGGGGCAGCGTCTCCTGGAACTCGATCATGGCGAAGCGCCCCACCGTCTCGTCGGGCAGCGTCAGGATGACGTGCCCCGGCAGCTGCGCCGCCTGCACCAGCAGGTCGCGGACCTGCTGCGCCGTCTTGCGGTCGGAGGCCCCGTCCCGGCGGGCCACCCGGTCGCCGGCCAGGACGGTGAAGGCGTACTCCATCCGGAAGGCCGGGCGCAGCTGCTCGCGCAGGGTCAGGGTGGCCACCACCGGCGTGGCCAGCGCGTCGTACGCCGTCGACAGGGGCGCCCCGGGCGGGGGCGCGGTGGCCCGGTAGTGCTCGCGGACGTCGATGGTGCGCCCGGTGGTGTCGTCGGGGAACAGCACCCGCCCCCCGGCCTGGGTGAGGCGCTGGAAGAGGGCCGTCCAGGGCGCGTTGGCAGGATCGTCCCCCACCGGGTCCACCCGGTACTGCACCTCCACGCTGCGGTGCTCGTCCAGCACCGGCCCCGTCGCCGCGAAGGTCAGGTAGGCTTTCAGGTCGCCGGGGGCCATCAGGCTGTGGCGGGGGAAGCGGGTGTAGGCCTCCTGGTCGGTGAAGTCGTCCGGGGCCAGGTGGGCGTCCTGGGTGAAGGGGGAGGGGCCGTCCCGCGGCAGGCGCAGCCAGCCGTAGGTGCCGTCCCCGAAGCCGACCACCAGCAGCGGGTTGCCCCGGTCGGCGGGGCCCGCGGGGTCGGCCGGGTCGGGCGCGCCGACCACGCCCTCGTGGGTGGTCACCGTCAGCGAGGTGACCACCTTCCCGGGCAGGTCGAGCACCGAGCCCTCCCAAGCGGGCAGGAACGCGCCCACGCCCCCGCCCCCGGCGCTGCCCGGGCTGGTCGGTTCCCCCGGGACCCAGTTGCCGTACTGCAGCAGGTGGCTGGTGTGGGTGGAGGCGTTGTGGAGCGCGCCCAGGCCGTACCAGGCGCCGAAGCCGCAAAACGCGCGCACGGGGCCCCGCAGGGGGGAGGTGTTGTCCACCAGACGCTCCGGCCCCACCCGCTCCGCCGCCGCGCCGGTGAAGCGCCACAGGCTCTCCCCGGCGCGGAAGTAGAGCGCGCCCAGCCAGGCGTGGGGGCGCTTGCCGTTCTCGGCGCTCTGGCTCTCCCGGAGGTCGGGGGTCAGGCAGCGCGCCGTCCCCGTGTCCGCGCCCCCCTGCAGGGCCCACACGGTGCCGTCCGCCTTGAAGACGAACAGGCGCATCTGCAGCTCGCCCAGGCCGGTCACCGGCACGCTGGCGTCCCCCACCTCGATGGGGTTGGTCCAGTTCAGGGGCACGGTGGGGTCGCCCTCGCACTTGCTGACCGCGTAGGGGACGTCGGGCTGGTCGCCGGTGCCGCACACCCGCCACAGCTCCGGCCCGGTGTTGAGCACCAGGGCCGCCTCCGGCGCCCCGCCGGCGGTGAGGTCGGTCCAGCCGCCCCCCTGGTAGCGCCACAGGTGGCCGACGGGCCCCGCGCTGTCCGTGAGGTACAGCGCGTCCTGGGCGCCCGGGCCCCCGGCCGTCCAGCGCGCCCAGCTGCAGGCCTCCACGCCGGCGCCCAGGTCGAGCGAGAGGGCCTGCTCCGCGCCGGTGTCGCCGTCCCACCGGCGCACGTAGCGCCCGGCCATGACGAAGAGGCGCGTCTCGGGCACGGTTGCCACCACGTGGACGGCCTCGACCGCGCCGGCCACCTCGCCTTCGGCCGCGGCCAGGGCCAGGGGCCGGAAGCGGGGGCCCAGCCCGCGGAAGGCGCCGCTGCTCCAGGCGTTCTTGGCGAAGAAGTAGCGCGCCGGCGGGCCGTTGCTCTGCTGGGTGGCGTCGCCGTAGCCCAGGTACATCCGCCGGAAGGAGTAGCTGCGCTCGCGGTAGAGGTCGCCGGTCTCCTCCTCCTGCACCGGGGCCTGGTAGTTCGCCATCGGGAGGACGCGCTTGCCGACCAGCCCGTCCCGGAGCATCAACCCGTGCGGTTGCCCCTCCCCGACCTGGAGCGTGATGTGCCAGGGGTAGGGCTTGCGCCCGCTGGAGGGCGAGCCTCCCGAGGGAGCGGGCGGAGCGATGCCGCTGCGGTCGGGCGCCGTGACGGCCACGCTCAGACGCTCCCGCCGTCGGTGCCAGGGCCCCCGGCGGGAGCGCCCCCGGCGGGGGTCGGCGCCATCCACAGGGGCCCGTTGACCAGCGCGCCCTCGAGCCCCGGCGCGGTGGTGCGGGTGGCTCCCCGCAGGCCCAGCAGGGGGCCGATGCGGTCCTCTCGCCCGCCGGCGAAGAGCCACGGGGCGTAGCTCACCGCCGCCCGGGTGGCCTCCGCCGCGGCCTCCGCTTGCGAGGGCATCCGCCCCTCGGCGGCCACGGTCTCCAGCCGGTCGCGGGCGATGCGCCAGGCCTCCGCGTGGGCCAGGGCCGCGCCGTACTGGACGGGCAGGGCCAGCACGTCGCCGTCGGCGGTGGGCCCGCCGGGAGCATCCGCCCCGTTGACGTAGCCGAAGTGGGCGCGGTTGGCGATCACCCCCAAGCCCGGGTTGCGGGTGCCCCGGGGGAGGGTGAGCCAGGCGTGGCCGGCGTGGCCGTAGACCGTCCAGCCGGGGACGCTGGTCCCGCCCGTGCTGCGCCCCGCGGTGGGATCGAGCACGTCGACCACCTGCTGGGGCAGCGTGAGCCAGGGGGCGTACGCCGTCAGGTCGATGGCGCCCGTCTCCGGCACGAACGGCGCAAGGGGATCGTCCGGGTCTTCGCCGAGGAAGTGGAGGCCGTAGCGCATCCAGCAGCGGGCCAGGCCGGCGCGCACGATGCGCCGCAGCAGCTCCGGGGGCAGGTGGTGGGCCTCCACGGCCTCGCCCCCCACCGGTGGGCTGACGTAGGAGCGATCGGGCTCGAGCTTGCCCAGGGCGGGGTCGTAGCTCTTCACCCGCGCTTGCCGGTCGGGGGCCTGGGTGGCGCCGCGGCGCAGCAGGTGTAGGTCGACCCAGCCGCCCAGCTCCACGGTGGAGCGCAGCACCTCCACCACGATCTCCCGGTCGCCGCCGCTGGCGGCCTCCAGCAGGGCGAAGGGGCCCAGGCGGGAGGCGGTCTCCTGCTCGAGCTCGGCCAGGGTGCAGCTGCCGGGGACGGGTGAGACGGGGGTGACCATCGGTCGTCGCTCAGGGGGCCAGGGGCGCAGCGGCGCAGGGGCGGCGCCGGCACCCTAGGGGGCGTCGGCTCGGGTGATCACGTCGGGAGGGGACTTCGGCTCGCTGCCCTCCGGGGCCAGCTCCGGGGGCATCACGGTGGGGTCGACGGGGCCGCCCTTCGTCGCCGACAGGGCGCCCTCGCGGGTGTAGCCCACCGGCTGGCCGTCGACCAGCACGGTGCCCCCCACCTGCGTGCGCTCGCCGGGCTTCCCCTTGGCCTCCGCGACCGCCTTCTGCGCCGCCTCGGTGTCCTGCTGCTCCTGGGTGCGGGCTTCCTCCGGGGTGGCCGCGAGCTGCTCCTCTTCCGGCGCGGGCGTCGGCTTCTCCGCGGGCGTGGGCTCCGGCGGCGGGGTCTTGCTGGTGCTGCTGCGACTGCTCACGGCGCGCTCCTCTCTCTGGGGTGCTCACGGCGCGGGTTCTTCGGGGGACTCTTGCGACACCGCGGTGACGAAGCTGCGCAGCCCCGACAGGGTGGAGCTGCCGTCGCTCGCCGACTGGAAGACGCGGAAGTAGTAGCGGGTGCCCGCGGTCAGTCCGGCGAGGGTGACGCTGTGGTTGGTGACGGCCGGCGCCGGCTCGCTGGCCACCGACAGCGGCACCAGGTTGGGGTTGGGGCTGTAGTTGACCTGGCCGCCCGGCTGCGCCGTGGCGGTCGACCAGGTGACCGTGGCCCCCGTTGCGGTGATCGCGCTCACGGTGATGGCGGAGAGCACCGGGCCCGGGGGGATGGGGCCGGGGGTCTGGGTGAAGCGGTGGACCTGGCTCTGCGACGTGTTCCCCGACCCGTCCTCGGCCGTAGCGGTGAGCAGGAACTGGTAGTAGCCGCCCGGGGTGAGGTCGCCCAGGTGCAGGGTGTGGAAGTTGCCCGGGGGCGAGGGTGCCGTGGTCTGCAGCGGGCCCAGCGCGCCGCCCGGGAGCAGCCGGCGGTAGTCGCAGCCCACCGTGGCCCGGCCCGCCGGCCCCCCGGCCCGGCCGGTCCAGCAGCTGACCCGGGCCTCCTGGATAGGCTGCCAGGCGTCGTTGCGGGGGATCTCCAGGGCCACGTCGCGGACCAGGGGTGGGGCCACCTGCTTGCCCTTGCCTTTCTTCGACCTTCCTTACGAGGGGGTCAGGGCACGAATGTCCCTTGCTGAAGCGCCCCGGCTGGATACGAGATCGTCCGGTTGGGCTGCATCAGGGTCACCGGGTTGGCGGCCACCCAGGCGACGCGGAAGGTGACGCGCAGCACCCGGGTGTCCTGCTGCATCAGGTTGAGCAGGACGACACCGGCGTCGTCGGAGATGACGCCCTGGTCGAACATGCGCATGTTGATGTCGTCGCGGATGGCCACCTTGAAGTTGCTGGTGTCGAAGGCGAAGGCCATCACCCCGGTGGCCCCCGGGGCGAAGCCGGAGAGGCCCATCTTGCTCACCTTGGCCGGGATGTTCCACACCTCGCCGGCCCAGCGCCCCGACTGGGCCCCGGCGTTGGCCGGCCCGCTCGCCGGGTAGAGGAAGCCCCGGCTGCCGTCGCGGGTGTTGCGCAGGGTGCTGCGCATGCTGGTGCGCAGCAGCCAGGCGTCGGGGTCGTAGCCGTCCTCCTCCACCTTGTTGAGGGTGGCGTTCAGGTCGTCGAAGACGTCGTGGGTGGCGCTGGCGACGGCGCCGGTGACGGTGTTGCCGGCGGCGGTGGCCGCCGTGAGCACCGGCTCCGGCCACAGGGTTGGCTTGCCGGTGCCGAAGAGCACGGCGTCGTCCACCTTGGCCCCGATGGCCTCCGTGACCTGCGGGCGCACCAGGCCCCAGAGGTCGTAGTCGGCGTCGTCGAAGACGGTGTCCGGGATGGGCACCAGCACGGCCAGCTCTTCGGCGTTCAGGAAGAGGTTGTCCCACTTGAGGTCGCTGGTCTGCTTGAGCCCGGTGTCGCCGTTGACGAAGTAGGCGATGGGCTTCCTATCGAGGATGGGCAGGCGCTTCTGCTTGCGGGACATGGGCACGCGATCAAAAGTAGAGAGGACGAAGCTCTTCTCGGTGCTCTCGGCGATGATCTCGCGGGCGGCGTCTTCCGGGATCAGGGGACCGGCCTCTGACCGGTCGATCATGGCGCTGAAGCTCATCTACGTCGGCTCCTGCGGCGGCCCCGCCCCAGGAGGGGGAGGCTCCGCGACTGGAGCCGGCGACCTGTACGCGCCGGCGGGGGTGTCAGGCCAGCCTGCTGGTTTCCGGAGTGCGGGGGACTCGGTGTGAACGCAGCCGGGCTCAGCGCTGGCCGCGCAACCAGGCGTTCATGGACAGATTGGGCCGGTGGCCGTTGCCGCCGGTGACCAACTCGGGCTCCTCGTCGGGAGCGTCGGCGTCGCCCAGGGCGCCGGCGCGCCACTCGGCGAGCACCTCCTTGCGGAAGGCCGCGCTCTTCTTGAGCTTGGCGGCCTCGTCCGCGCGCCAGCGCTGCTCGAGGTGCTTGAGGGTGCGCTCCACCAGGGCCTTGCGCCCGTCCAGGCCGGGGGGCACGTCCGCGAGCACCGTGCCCCGCTCGCCCTCGGGCAGGGCCAGCACCAGCGGGTCGAGCGTGGCCCCGTCGTAGGCCCGCACCATGCCGGTGACGAACTCCTCCTGGGCGCGGTGGGCGTCGAGCTGGTCGCGCAGCTGGGCGGCCTGGTAGACGTCGGTCTGCCGGGCCTCGCGCTCCTGCTGCTCGAGCGCCGCTAGCTGCTGGGCGCGGGTCTGGCGCCCCGCGTCGGCCTGCTGGCGCTGCCGGCGGGCCTCCCGGCGGTCGACCTCGGCCTGGATGCGCCGCGCCTCCTCCTCTCGAGAGGTGGGGGGCTCCCAGGGCGTGTCTGGCTCGTCGGGCTCCGCCCCAAGGGGGGCGTCGGCCTGTGCTGTGGGAGCACCGGACGCGCTCCCAGAGGGAGCATCCCTGCCATCGGGCGCTGCGGGGGCCTTCGAAGCGGCACCGGGGGCGGCACGCGAAGCGTCGTCCGCCGGGCTCCTACCGAGGAGCCGGTCGAACCACGATCCGGTGCGCTCCGGGGGGCGCTCCTGGCTCCGCGCTCGCTCCGACGTCGCGTCGGGCTGCGTTCCGGAGGGGGCACGGGCGGGAGTCGGGTGCTGGGTCGCTGGGGTGTGCGGGTCCTGGTGCGGGATGGGGTAGCGCTCCCTTGGGGGGCCACCCCGCTCCCTGGGCGCTGCTGGCGCCGGGGTGGCAGGCGCGGAGCGAGGGGGCGCCGGCGGATTGGCCGGGCCGGGCTCCGCCCTCGAGGGGGAGGGCGTACGGGAGCGCGCGGTCTGCGCCCCGGAGGGCGGTGGAGGGGGGGGCGACGGCGGCGCCGCGGGGGCCGGCGCCGCCGTCGCTGCTCCGTCGCCTGCCGCCGCGGGTGTCGATGCCCCCGTGTCGCTCATCGCGTCCGGGGGCATCGTAATGACGTCGTGTGCTTCGTGTCAAGCAATCTTTACAATGCACCGGCGCGCCGCGCCCTCCGCCTGTACCGGGGGCGCGGCGCGACCACGTCTCCTCAACCTGGGGGCGGTACCATCTACTGAACGCAAGTGCCCCCCGCGCCGCGTCAACGGCCGGGGGGCTGGCAGCCCGTCTGGGAGGACGAGATGCATCAGGAGTCTAGCGGCGCACAACCTTGCGAGGTCTGTGGCCGCGCGTTTCACCCGCACCCGTCTCAGGTAGGCCGTCGTCGCTTTTGCAGCATGGGGTGTCGGCGGACCAGCGAAGGGCGGGTCACTCTCATTTGCCAGTGGTGCGGAGCCACCTTCTCAAGGAAGGCCAGCAAGGTCCGCTCCGGTCGTGCGGCGTACTGCGGGAAGGCGTGCGCCGACCGTGGACGACTGGGACTCCTGGTCGACCGGCTTCGCGACGGCATCGACGCGTCAGGAGGCCCCGACGCCTGCTGGCCTTGGAAGGGGGCCGTCCACAGTCGGGGCTACGGGAAGATTACCGTTGGGCAACACAACGGGCGCCTCCTGACGGAGACGACGCACCGCGCCATGTGGCGAACCATTTGCGGCGAGATCCCCCCTGGCCTCTTCGTGTTGCACCGCTGCGATAACCGTCCGTGCTGCAACCCACGGCACCTCTTCCTCGGGACGCACCGCGACAACATGCGGGACATGGCAATCAAAGGCCGCGCGGGGGGTCGACGGCTCACCGACCGTCAGGTCCGTGAGCTTCGTGAACAGTATCGCCTGGGTGTGCCCTCGAGCGTCCTGGCACGGGAGTATGGGCTAGCTGT
>Ga0137432_1000204_pt1 | contig 41751 bp, 31 predicted proteins | sample EasRivERMZT820_2_FD_102337 | JGI IMG/M metagenome (GOLD analysis project Ga0137432, IMG submission 102337) | Soil microbial communities from meander-bound floodplain in the East River, Colorado, USA - East River MetaG ERMZT820_2 | ecosystem: Environmental > Terrestrial > Soil > Floodplain ... | reverse complement strand
GAATCCGCTCACGGGTCGGGTGGTGACCTGGGCCAGTGACAATGCCGCGGTCGCGACGGTGAGTGCGACCGGTCTGGTGACGGCTGCCGGGGTAGGGACGGCGACGCTGACGGCGACGAGTGAAGGGCAGAGCGGCGCAGCGACCGTGACCGTCCTCCCGGTGCCGGTCGCATCGGTGAGTGTGACGCCGCCGAGTCTCGGACTCACGGTGGGCCAGACGGGGCAGCTCACGGCGACACCCCGCGATGCGGCGGGGAATCCGCTGACGGGTCGGGTGGTGACGTGGGCCAGCGATAATGCGGCCGTCGCGACGGTGAGTGCCACCGGTCTCGTGACCGCGGTGAGCGCGGGAACGGCGACGCTGACGGCGACGAGTGAGGGGCAGAGCGGCACGGCCATGGTGACGGTGACGGCGCTGATCACGGGCCTGGATTTCCCAGGGAACGTGAATTGGCCGAACGTGAGTCCATCCATGATGTTTGTGTGGAACGCCGCGTTGAGCGGAACGGCTCCTTTCCCGGCCTATCCCGCGACCTACATCTGGCGGGTGTATCCGCGGCAGCAGGACGGCTTCTGGACTTTTCTCTTCCACGCCAACTACCAGCCGCCCGTCTTCGACCAGGAATTCAAGAACGAGTACTACGGGATGCATCCGTTTAAGGATCCACCGATCACGCCGAACACCATGTGGGAGATCAGTAGCTACGGCGGGGACACCTATGTCAATCCGGTGGTCTTTAACCGGTGGTATACGCAGGTCGCGGTGGTGAATGAATCGGGGGGAATGGAGCTCCACACCTATTACTGGAACTGGCCCAACACGACCACCGATATCGTGACGACCGACCCCAACCCCTCGAAACCGCCCGCGTCCAATCCGGCGATCATCGTGGGGGATGCGCCGTGGAATCCCGGCCACGAAGTGCCGAATGCGATCATTCGCGGCTTCCAGTATTACGACGTCAAGCTCACGCTGAGCGAGATCGCCCAGGAGATTGCGGCTCCCGGGTCGGTGCGGCAGCCGTGGTATCTCAATCTGAACCCGACGCCGACCGACATCTCCGACAAGAGCGGGAACGGCCATCATCCGTCGTGGGTGGGGCCCCTCCGACCAACCCTGTGGACCGGGACCGGCCCTTAATGCCGTAGGGACCTCGGGACCGTTGGAAACCAGCCAACCATTGCGGAGGTGATGTCGGATACATCTCCGCAGTGGACCCTCTTCCATCCTAAGTGTACGACACTGCCCGGCCACGACTCTCGCGCCGGACGCCGCCGCTGCCCAGAGCAAATCCGCCGAAAGGCGGTGACGCAGAACTACGGGGCTACCGCAGGGTCTCCTGCCACGCTCGCCGAGTCGCCAGCGATCCCGCCATCATCGCGGGCCTGGCGACTCGCTTTTTTCCGAGCACACGGAGACCTACCCATGGTGTTCAAGCCTGAGAACGCGAAGCGTCTCGCTCGTAACGCCGCGCGGCGTTGGCTAACGGGATTCGTGCTGGCCGCTGCCGTGTGGGCCTGCGATCAGCCCGATCAGCTAACTCAACCAGACGGCATTAACGCGCTCGTCGTGGCGTCCGTGAGCGTGACGCCCTCGAGCCTCAATCTCACGGTGGGCCAAACGGGCCAGCTGACGGCGACGCCGCGAGACGCTTGGGGGCGTCGCCTTTGGTGGCGAGTGATCACCTGGGTGAGCAGTGATCCCGCGATAGCGACTGTGAATTGGAACGGCCGGGTGCGTGCCGTCCGCGCCGGGGTGGCGACCGTGACTGCCAGGAGCGAGGGGCAAATCGGGTACGCTACGGTGACGGTCACGGCGGCGGCGCTCGCGCCGGTGGCGTCCGTGAGCGTGACGCCCGCGAGTCTCGACCTCACCGAGGGGCAGACAGGGCCGCTGACAGCGACGCCGCGGGATGCGGCGGGGAATCCGCTGACGGGTCGGGTGGTGACCTGGGCGAGCGACAATGCGACCGCGGCGACGGTGAGTGCGTCCGGCGTGGTAACCGGGGCCAGCGCGGGGACAGCGACCGTGACGGCGACGAGCGAGGGGCAGAGTGGGTCGGCGACGGTGACAGTCACGCCAGCGCCCGTGCCGGTGGCGTCCGTGAGCGTAACGCCGGCGAGTCTCGATCTCACCGAGGGGCAGACGGGGCCGCTGACGGCGACGCCGCGGGACGCGGCGGGGAACCCGCTGACGGGCCGCATGGTGACCTGGGCGAGCGACAATTCGACCGTGGCGACGGTGAGTGCGTCCGGCGTGGTAACCGGGGCCAGCGCGGGGACAGCGACCGTGACGGCGACGAGCGAGGGGCAGAGCGGCTCGGCCACGGTGACGGTGACGCCTGTGCCGGTCGCGTCCGTGAGCGTAACGCCGGCGAGTCTCGATCTCACCGTGGGGCAGACGGGCCCGCTGACGGCGACGCCGCGGAACGCGGCGGGGAACCCGCTGACGGGCCGCGTGGTGACTTGGGCGAGCGACAATGCGATCGCGGCGACAGTGAGTGCGTCCGGCGTGGTAACCGGGGCCAGCGCGGGGACAGCGACCGTGACGGCGACGAGTGAAGGGCAGAGTGGGTCGGCGACGGTGACAGTCACGCCAGCGCCCGTGCCGGTGGCGTTCGTGAGCGTAACGCCGGCGAGTCTCAATCTCACCGTGGGGCAGTCGGGGCCGCTGACGGCGACGCCGCGGGACGCGGCCGGGAACCCGCTCACGGGCCGTGTGGTGACGTGGGCGAGCACCCCTACGACCGTGGCGACAGTGAGTGCGTCCGGCGTGGTAACCGGGGCCAGCGCGGGGACAGCGACCGTGACGGCGACGAGTGAAGGGCAGAGTGGGTCGGCGACGGTGACGGTGACGCCTGTGCCGGTCGCGTCCGTGAGCGTAACGCCGGCGAGTCTCAATCTCACCGTGGGTCAGACGGGCCCGCTGACGGCGACGCCCCGGAACGCGGCGGGGAACCCGCTGACGGGCCGCGTGGTGACCTGGGCGAGCGATAATACAGCGGTGGCGACGGTGAGTGCGTCCGGTCTGGTGACGGGGGCCAGCGCGGGGACCGCGACCGTGACGGCGACGAGTGAGGGGCAGAGCGGCTCGGCCACGGTGACGGTGACGGCCGGGACGTTACTCTCGGGCCTGGATTTCCGGGGGAACGTGAATTGGCCGAACGTGAGTCCATCCATGATGTTTGTGTGGAACGCCGCGTTGAGTGGGACGGCCCCCTTTCCCGCCTACCCCGCGACTTACATCTGGCGGGTGTATCCGCGAGTGCAGAACGGCTTTTGGACGTTTCTCTTCCATGCCAGGTACCAGACGACGCTCTTCAATCAGGAATTCACGAACGAGTACTATGGGATGCATCCGTTTAAAGATCCGCCGATCACGCCGAACACCATGTGGGAGATCAGTAGTTACGGCGGGGACACCTACCTCGTTCCGGTGGTGTTCAACCGGTGGTATACGCAGGTCGCGGTGGTGAATGAATCGGGGGGAATGGAGCTCCACACCTATTACTGGAACTGGCCCAACACGACCACCGATGTCGTGACGACCGACCCCAACCCCTCGAAACCGCCCGCGTCCAATCCGGCGATCATCGTGGGGGACGCGCCGTGGAATCTTGGCCGCGAAGTGCCGAATGCGATCATTCGCGGCTTCCAGTATTACGACGTCAAGCTCACGCTGAGCGAGATCGCCCAGGAGATCGCGGCGCCCGGGTCGGTGCGGCAGCCGTGGTATCTCAATTTGAACCCGACGCCGACCGACATCTCCGACAAGAGTGGGAACGGCCATCACCCGTCGTGGGTGGGGCCCAATCGCCCGACTCTGTGGACTGGCACTAGCCCGTAGCCGTGGCGTGCGCGCAACACGCGTCGGCGGTTGCGCGCACGCTTTCTGATTTAACCACATGTGGTAGTTGCTGTTACGCGATGATGGGCGAGGGCGTGTGTCTTGCTTCCAGCCTGGGCATGGCACCCCAGTTCATTCTCGGCATCTCCGCCTTCTACCACGACAGCGCTGCGTGTCTGTTGCGCGATGGCGAAATCCTCGCGGCTGCTCAGGAGGAGCGCTTCACACGGAAGAAGGGCGACGACTCCTTCCCGAAACACGCCGTGGACTACTGCCTGCGAACCGCCGGAATCGGGACGAGGGACCTGGCGTACGTTGGGTTCTACGACAAGCCGCTGCTGAAATTCGAGCGCATTCTGGAGTCCTACCTTGGGGTCGCACCGCGGGGGTTTCTCCAATTCCTGAAGGCCGGTCCGCTGTGGATGAAGGAGAAGCTGTTCCTCGATCGCCGCTTGCGGGAATCGCTGGACGGATACGCGGGCGAGATGCTGTACGCCGAACATCACGAGTCGCACGCCGCCAGCGCGTTTTTCCCTTCGCCGTTTAAGGAGGCCGCCGTCGTCACGATGGACGGCGTCGGCGAGTGGGCGACCGCCACCATCGGCGTCGGCCGCGGGAACGAGATCAGCCTGCTCCGCGAGCTGCGCTGGCCCGATTCGCTGGGGTTACTGTACTCCGCGTTCACGTATTTCACCGGCTTCAAGGTCAATTCCGGAGAGTACAAGGTCATGGGGCTCGCACCCTACGGGCGGCCCAAGTACGTCCAGCGGATCTACGAGCACCTCATCGACCTTCGCGAAGATGGTTCGTTCCGTCTCAATCAGGACTACTTCAACTATCTGACTGGTCTCACGATGACGAACGGCGCGTTCGACAAGCTGTTCGACGGGCCGCCGCGCGAGCCGGAATCCAAACTGACGCAGCGCGAGATGGACCTGGCGCGCTCCGTTCAGGAAGTGTGCGAAGAGATCATGCTGAGGATGGTCCGAACGGCCCATCGCGAGACCGGCCTCAGCCAGCTGTGTCTCGCCGGCGGCGTGGCGCTCAACTGCGTCGGCAATGGCCGCATCCTGCGGGAAGGGCCGTTCAAGGAGATCTGGATCCAGCCGGCAGCCGGCGATGCCGGCGGCGCCCTCGGCGTCGCGCAAGTGATCTGGCACCGCCACCTGCAGCAGCCGCGAGTGACGAACGGCAGCGATCAGATGCGAGGCGCCTATCTCGGGCCGGCATTCAGCGACGCGGAGATCGAGGCGTTTCTGAAGCGCCAGGGCGCCGTGTACCAGCGCTTCGAACGGAACGATCTCCTCACCCGCGTCGCCGGCATCCTGGCCGACGAAAAGATCGTGGGATGGTTCAACGGCCGGATGGAGTTCGGTCCCCGCGCGCTGGGCAGTCGCAGCATTCTCGGCGACCCGCGCAGCCCGCGGATGCAGGCCCAAATGAATATCAAGATCAAGTTTCGCGAGGGCTTCCGTCCGTTTGCGCCGAGCGTGCTGCGCGAGCGGGCACGCGACTACTTTGAGCTCGATTGTGAGTCGCCGTACATGCTGCTGGTGGCGCCCGTGGAACGGTCGCGGCGCATCGGACTGACTTCCGAGCAGCAGCAGCTCTGGGGGATCGACTTGCTCAATATTCCCAAGTCCGACCTTCCCGCGGTGACGCACGTGGACTACTCCGCCCGGATCCAGACGGTGTCTCGTGAGACCAACCCGGATTACTACGATCTGATCGAGGAGTTCGAGCGGCAGACGGGCTGCGCGGTCGTCGTCAATACGTCGTTCAATGTGCGCGGCGAGCCGATCGTCTGCACCCCCGCAGACGCGTATCGCTGCTTCATGCGTACCCACATCGATGTCCTGGTGCTCGGGCCCTTCGTGGTCGAGAAAGCGAAGCAACCCGAGTGGGAGGAGAAGGCCGATTGGCGCCTGGAATTCCAGCTCGACTGACCGCGCCTGAAGGGCGCAAGTTTGGTCTCACGGTGGGCGCTGCGTTCCTGCTCCTGGCCGCGATCACGCTCTGGCGGGGTCATCCGATCCCGATGCGCATCTTCACTGTTGTGGGAACCGCGTTGCTCGTAGCGGGTCTCGCCATTCCGACCCACCTCGCACCGGTGTATCGCGCGTGGATGGGCTTGGCGCACGCCATGTCCCGCGTGACAACGCCGGTGTTTATGGGGGTGGTGTTCTTCGTCGTCCTGGCGCCGATCGGAATCGTGATGCGGATCTTCGGGCGCAACCCGATGCGGCGCGAGGCCGTCAACCAGAGCTACTGGGCTGCGCCCAATCAGCTGCGCGGCAGTCTAAAAAACCAGTTCTAGACGTTCGCTACCACGCGCCCCGGCGGAACACCACGACGGGAATCGTGCGGAGCATGATCCTGAGGTCCTCGACCACGGACTGCCGCCGCACATACTCAAGGTCGTATTCGACCTTGTGCTTCACGTCGTCGATCGAGCGATCGTAGTGCTGGTTGACCTGGGCCCAGCCGGTGATGCCGGGGCGTACGCGTTGGCGTCGCTCGTACCCGGGGATCTGGTTTCGCAGCTGAGCGAAGATCGCGAGCTGCTCGGGGCGCGGGCCCACGAGATTCATGTCCCCCAGGAGCACGTTGAGGAGCTGCGGCAGCTCATCCAAACGGTATTTGCGCAACACCCGTCCCACCGCGGTCACGCGGGGGTCATCGGGCGTGGCCCACATCTCCGGGTCCCCACCCGACGGTCGCATCGTGCGAAACTTGAAGATCGTGAACGGCAGCCCGCCGTGATCCCAGTGCCGGCGCCCATTGTCCGAGTGGGGCCGCAGCCAGCGGCGATCGACTCCCACGCGGGTCTGGGTGTACAGGATGGGTCCGCGCGAGGCGAGCTTGATCAACAGCGCGATGCACGCCATCAGCGGCGCCGCCACGACGATCCCGAGCAAGGCGACGGCGATATTGAGCGCGCGTCGCGCTCCCTCCGCCCGCGCGGAAGCGTCGGACGCGCGGGGAACGGCTGGAGGGAGCGCGTAGGTCGCGGCCGATGGGCGGGAAAGGACGACCCGCAGATCCTGATTCGTTGTCGGTCGAGCAGAGGTTGCCATGATGGCCGACAATCGCAAGGCTCATGCAGCGCGACTTCACCGCGGACCGAGGATGTAAGTCGCACTGCCGTCACTCGTTGCGCGAGAGGTGCGGCCGCCTGTCGGGTGCTTGCGACGTAGCGCCGCGTCGGCTGGTGTGGGGCACCTGCGACACGGTCGCTCCTGCGATGACGCTCAGTTCTTGGGAGGCTCGTCGGGCGGAGTGGCGTCTTCGAGCGGCGTGACCAGCAGCTTGCGGTGCAACCCCTGCCGCTCCATGAGCCGATACAGCGTGGTGCGATCGACGCCGGCGATGCGCGCGGCGCGCGACATGTTCCCTTCGGCCAGCACCACCAGCTGCTCGAGATACTGGCGCTCGAACTGCGCGAGCAGCCGGTCCCGGGCTGTGTGGTAGCTCGCTTCGATCGCGGGTTCGGGTACCGGCGAGGTTGCCACCGTGGGCTCCTCGCCCGGACGATCGTCGCCGATCACCGGGATGTCGCGGGGCTGAATTTCGCCGCCGGGCTCGAGCAGCACGACCATGTGCTCGATGACGTTCTGCAGCTCGCGCACGTTGCCGCGCCACGGGCGGGCGACGAGTGCGCGCATGGCTGCCTGCGACAGCCGCGGCGGGGCCGTTTTGGGGCGATGCCGGCTCCAATACTGCATGAGTAAATGGTTGGTGAGCGTGGGGATATCCTCCGGCCGCTCGCGCAACGGCGGGACGTGGATGGGCACGACCCGCAACCGGTAGTAGAGGTCCTCGCGCATCGCCCCCGATTTGACCGCCTCCTCGGGGTTGCCGTTGGTGCAGGCGATGAATCGCACATTGACCACGGCATCGGTCGTCTCGCTCCCCACCCGGCGGACCACGCCGTCCTGGATGACGCGGAGCAACTTCGCCTGAATGGGCTTCGACATCTCGACCAGCTCGTCCAGGAACAGCGTGCCGCCGTCCGCCACCTCGAGCAGGCCTGGTTTGTCGCGCACAGCGCCGGTGAAGGAGCCTTTGACGTGCCCGAACATCTCGGACTCGAGCAGGTTCTCGGGCAGGGCGGCGCAGTTGATTGCGACCAGCGCACGGCTCGAGCGGCGGCTGTGGTGATGAATGAACTGAGCGATCAATTCCTTGCCGGAACCGCTCTCGCCCGTGATGAACACCGATGCGTCCGTGGGCGCGACGCGCCGGGCCAGATCCAGCGCCCGGCGGAAGGCGGGGGCCGAGCCGAGCACGGTGACGCGTTCACTGTTGCCGTTCTCGCTCGCAAACTGCGCTTGTTGCGCACTCGACTCCCGCGCCACGAGCACAGCGTGCGCCGCGCGACCCAGCAGAATCTGCAGGTGCGTGCCCGTGAACGGCTTGGGGAGATAGTCCCAGGCTCCGGCGCGCAAGGCTTCGAGGCTCGAGTCGAGCGTCGGATTGCCGGTGATCATGATGACGATCATCTCGGGATGCGTTTCCGCGCAGCTCCGCAGCAGTTGCATCCCGGACACCTCCGGGAGGCAGAGATCGATCAGGGCGATGTCGAACCGGTTATGCCGCAGCGTGTCGCGCGCTTCTTCCCCGCGGGAGCAGAGCGTGACCTGATAGCCCTCGTACTGCAGCACGCTGGCGCAGCTCTCCCGCAGCGTCCGCTCATCATCCACCATGAGGACGCGGATGCTGGCCTTGTGCTCGTGCGTGAGCTGGCGCACTCCGACGACATCCTGAGCGCGGGGCGGGACCGTGGGACCGGTCCGAGACGGACGGTTATTGGAGATGGGAGCCGACATCAGTTCGTGGGGCCCTCGTGCTCGTGTGGACGGCTGAGCTGCATGATTCCTGGACCGTTGCTGTACGGGTGGCACGGATTGGGCCGGGTCAGCTGCTGGCACGCGCATTTGGCAAGTGCCTCACTTACAATCAGTTCGGCAACGTGTCAAGGGCACCGTTGCTGTGGCGCGACACCTTGTGTGTGCCAAAAACCGGCGTGTTGCACGCGTGCAACAGGATAACTCGCCTGCAGCGCCCGCTCCGTGACCCACGCCACCGAGGACGGTGCCTGCGGGCGGTATCAACCTTGCTATCACGCTACGACGTGCCAGCAGACCTGCCCAGCGGACCTCCGGTCGTATACAACGACACAGCCAACCTCGAGCCTGCCGGGCTTGAGGAATCGGTCGATTGGCATCGCCGCCTCGCTGCGGTGCAGCGCTACCGCTGGTGGGTGGTTCTGCTCACGGTGGTGGGTGCCGCCGGTGGCATCATCAGCGCGCGCAGGCTCCCATCGAGTTATCAGGCCCAGGCGACGATCTGGATCCAGTCGAGTGACCCGCGGACCACGGGCGGCGGCACGCGCGGTCCGATCGGCTCCGATCAGCTGTTCTCCGCGTACGCCTGGCTCGATCTCTTGCGCTCGTACGTCGTGCTGGACGACGTCGCCCGCGAGCTCCGGTTGTACCTGTCGGCGCCGTACCGTTACAGTGAGGCGTTCCGCTCGTTCAGCGTGGGGACGCAGTATCATCCCGGCCATTACCGGCTACGCGTGGATCGGACGGGCAACTACCGGTTGGAACTGGCTGACAGTGTCCTGCAGCAGGGGTCGGTCGGCGACTCCATTGGCCAGACCCTCGGCTTCCATTGGGCGCCAACCGCGGACGCCATCCCCACAGGTGCCGACATTGACTTCACCGTTCGGCCGCTCCGCGATGCCGCAAAGGATCTGGGCAGCGCGCTGGTCGTCACCATGAAGGAGAATGGCAACTTTCTCAGCATCTCGATGACAGGCGCCAGCTCGGAGGGTGTGGCGAGGACCGTGAACGCGGTCGCGAACCGCTACGTCGCGGTCGCCACCGAGTTGAAGCGGGTAAAGCTCACGGAAGTGGCGCGGCTCCTCAACGAGCAGCTTCTGGCGGCAAATCGCGACCTGCAGCGAACCGAGAGCGCGTATGAAAAGGCTCGCGTCCGGTCCATCACGGTGGCTCCCGATCAGAATGCCGCGGGTGCGTCGGGCGGGGCGTCCGGCGCAGGCGCGGGGGGGGGAGCGCTGAGTGACTTCTTCAACCTCAGGCTCGAGCAGGAAAGACTGCGGCGCGATCGGGAAGCGATCGAGCGAGTTCTGGCAGATGCGTCGACGTCAGGTAGATCGGTCGACGGTCTGGCACTCATCGGGGCGGTGCAGCGCTCCGCCGATCTGAGCCAAGCCTTGAGCGAGTTGACGAAGAAACGGGCCGAACTGCGCGCCCTGCGCTACGGGTACACGGAGGACCATCCGGCGGTCCAGCGGGCGGCGCAACAGGTTGCGGAGCTCGAGCGGACGACGATTCCCGCGCTGGCGCGCGCCTTCATCTCGGAGCTCGCGGCGCGGGACCGCGTGCTGGAGCCACAGATCGCAGGCGGCGGCCGAGATCTCCGTACTATCCCGCAGCGCGTCATCGAGGAAGCGCGGCTGCGTCGCGATTTGGACCTGGCCTCGACTCTGTACGTGGGTGTGCAGCAACGCTACAACGAGGCTCGTCTTGCGGAGGCGAGCACTGTTACGGATGTCAGGGTGCTGGACGCGGCGGTCCCGCCGCAGGAGCCGCTGAAGGACAAGGCGTCTCGTCACATCATCTTGGGGTTCGCCGCCGGATTGGGATTGGGACTCCTCGGTGCCGTGCTGGCCGACCGCTACGACCCGCGCATGCGCTACCCCGACCAGCTGACCCGGCAGATGGGGCTCCCGATCCTGGGCGCGCTGCCGCATGTGAGCAATCGCGTGGCCGGCCCCGGTGACGAGGAAGTGGGTCAGGTGATCGAGACGATGCGCCGTGTGCGGCTCGGCCTGATGAACGCCCATGGTACGGCTGGTCCGATGGTGGTCACGATTACCAGCCCGGGAGTCGGCGATGGGAAATCCTTCGTTGCCTCCAATCTCGCGCTGGCGTGCGCCCAAGCCGGGCAGCGGACTTTGCTGATCGATGCCGACACGCGTCGCGGGGCGCTGCATCACGTCTTGAAAGCCCCCCGCCAACCGGGGCTCACCGACTTCCTCGCCGGCAGAGCGCCGCTGGAGGCCATCACTCAGACCGTAGGCTATCCGGGTCTCGATTTCATCGCTGGGGGACGGCGCACGCGCGAGTCCCCGGAGCTGCTGGGATCGGCCGCCATGGTGGATTTGCTGGTGCGCCTGCGCGCCGCGTACCAGGTCATTCTCGTGGACACACCCCCGCTTGGAGCGGGGGTCGACTCGTACACGCTCGGCTCGCTGACCGGCAACATGATGCTGGTGCTGCGGACCGGTACCACAAACGTGGCACTCGCCCGAAGCAAGGTGGCGATGCTCGCCCAGTTTCCGATTCGCCTCGTGGGCGCGGTCCTCAACGACGTCCGTCCCGGTGAGAGCTACGCCTACTTCTACAGCTACCTGCCGGGATACGGAGCCACCGACGAGGGCGGCGCGGCCATTACGCGCCGGCGCATCCAGGACGCCGACGTCAGCACGCGCTAGGCCTCGCGGCTCCCGGCGTCCCCGTCACCGCTTTCTTCGTCGACAAATCCCTGCAACCAGCCGTCCGGGAGATCGGTCCGCGCTCGCTGTAACGCGGCGGTGGCGCGCAGCATGAGCCCCGCTGAGTCGATCGATGCCGCACGGAAATCCGCGACGCCGTGAAACCCCGCGCGCAGCCGGATCGCGGGCGGCGGTGACTCGCTGCGCCCATTCGGCTTCACGAGAATCGCGGCGGCCAGTCGCTCGGCGAGACGCCGCACCTGCGTCGGATCGGTGTCGAGCGCTACGACGGCGAAGACCCCTTGCTCCAATCGGCCGACGGCATCGGAGTGCCGGGTGGCCGATCGCAGTGCCGCGGCGATGCGGCGCAGGAGCGCCAGCGAGGGTTCTCCCGACTCGGTGTCGGGGGCGAGCAGGAGACAGGAGATTCCCGTGCGGCGGCGCGCGGCGTCCGAGCCAAGCTCCTGCGCCCGCCGCGTGAGACCGCGCACGTTGTACACGCCCGTCATCTCGTCCACAAGGCCGGTGGTGCGTGCGTGGTCGGCGTCGAGCTTTGCGGGTACGAACACCCCCAGCGCGGCCACCAGCTCCTCAGCATCCAGGGACTCCCCGAGACACCCCCATGCGCCGACGCGCAACGCCGCCAGCCGGTCACGACGAGTCGGGGGCCGCGACAGCGCGAGAAACACGGGCGTGCTTGGCGAGATCAGGTTCTGCTCGTAGAGATCGCGGCACAGCTCATGGCCGGCTCCATCCGGCAGCTGCTCGTCGATGAGGATCGCATCGGGCGGATCGCGGCGAATGTGGGCGATGGTCTGCGCGCGCGTATACGTCTTCACCACCCAATAGCCTTCCGGCGCGAGAATGCTCGCGAGCGAGCGGCTGGTCCATTCGTGCTGGCTCGCAATGAGAACGCCGACGGGGCGCGCCGACGGCGGTGTCTTGCGCATGCGTTCCTCTCGGGACGGGCCCGGAATGGCGAGTGCAGGGGTGCAACGGGTCCGGCGGGTCGCGTAGTCTAGTTTGCATGAGTCGTGCGCGACATCCCCCTCGCGCAACATGCGTCTTGCCAAGTGGTTAACAATGTCAGCCCGACCTCCGCGTTGCTCCAAGTGATGCACGCGGACCACAGCCCCGGCGCGCGGCCGGTGCGGGGCCGCACGATTGGGGCGAATCTGCGATACCGGCGCGCCGCGTAACTCAGGGGTTTTCGCTGATTTGGCGCGCCGTTGCGCACCCATCAGGCAGCGGCCCGAAACTTGAGAGGCCTACCGGCATGCACTGCAGCAGCTGTGTTGCGCGCGGGCGCCATGACGACCTACCGCGGGGGCCCGCCAACCCGGTGCCGGTCTGGGGCGCCGATCGGATTAGCGGGCTGCGGTGTGGACGCTGCGGTGTGCTCCTCGATGCCGAGGATGTGGCTCGGCTGCTCCTCGCCAAGCAATCGCAGCTCGAGCAGTTCGGCTTGCTGAACCCGCCGACGCCAGGGCCACCGGCGCCCGTGCTCCGGTGGAAGAAGCGCTGATATGTGCGGGATCATCGGCTACACCGGCGACGGCCGGCGCGAAGCGGGACCGATTCTGCTCCGAGGGCTGGGACGCCTCGAGTATCGCGGCTACGACTCGGCCGGGCTCTCCATCCAGACTGATCGTGGCCTCGTCACGCGCAAACTCGCGGGCCGCGTCGGGGGACTGCAGAGCCTGATCGAGCGCCTGCCAGTGCACGGCGCCAGCGGCATCGCCCACACGCGCTGGGCGACGCATGGGCCCCCGACCGCGCGCAATGCGCATCCGCACATGGACTGTCACGAGCGCATCGCGCTCGTGCACAACGGGATCATCGAGAACGCTGATGTGCTGCGCGCGGCGCTCGAGCGCACCGGGCACAGGTTCTGGACCGACACCGACACCGAAATACTCGTCCATCTGATCGAGGAAGCGCCCGGTGACACGCTGGAAGCGCGGGTGATCGCGGCGCTGGAGCACGTCGTCGGCACGTATGGCATCGCCGTGATGTGGGCGGAGGAGCCCGGGAAGATCGTCGTCGCACGCCAGGGATCGCCGGTGCTGCTCGGTCTCAGCGAGGGCGAGTACTTCGTGGCGTCGGACGCGGCCGCGATCCTCGACTACACACGCTCCATCGTGCACCTCGATGATGGGGATATCGCCGTGCTCACGCCGGAGCACTACCACATCGTGGATCGCGACTCACACGTGCAGCTGCGCGCGGTGGACGAGGTGTCCTGGGATCTCGAGGCGATCGAGCTGAACGGCTATGCGCACTTCATGCAGAAGGAGATCGCCGAGCAGCCGGAGACCGTGCGCAGCACGCTGCGTGGCCGGCTGCTGCTCGAGGAAGGACTCGCGCGGCTCGATGGTTTGAACCTGAGCGCCGACGACTGCGCCGCCATCCAGCGCATCACGATCGTGGCGTGCGGGACGTCGTGGCACGCCGGTCTCGTGGGACGCCACATCATCGAATCGCTCGCGCAAGTTCCGGTGAGTGTCGAGTACGCCTCGGAGTACCGGTACCGCCGTCAACTGGCGCTCCCCGGGACGCTCACCGTTGCGATCTCGCAGTCGGGCGAAACGGCGGACACGCTCGAGGCGATGCGTGCCGCGCGCGCCGCGGGGTCACGCGTCGTCGGGCTTGTGAACGTCGTCGGCAGCACCATTGCCCGCGAATCGGACGGCGGCATCTATCTCCACGCGGGCGCCGAGATCGGTGTCGCCTCGACCAAGGCGTTTACCTCACAGATCGTGGCGCTCGCGCTGCTCGGGCTCTACCTGGGCACCCACCACGGGTTGCCGCTCGAGCAGCGGCAGGCGCTGGCCTGCCGCTTGGCGCAGCTGCCCGGGCTCGTGGCCCGCACGCTGGAGCTCGAGCCGCAGGTCAGAATCTTGGCCGAGCACTTCGCCGAGGCGCCCCACGCGCTCTACCTGGGCCGCGGCGTCAACTTCCCGGTCGCGCTGGAGGGCGCCCTCAAGCTCAAGGAGATCACCTACATCCACGCCGAGGGCTATCCCGCGGCGGAGATGAAGCACGGGCCCATCGCGCTGATCGACGCGAACATGCCGGTCGTCTTCGTCGCACCCGCCGATGAGGTGTACGCCAAAGTGGTCTCCAACATGCAAGAGGTGCGTGCACGCGGCGGCCGGATCGTCGCGATTACGACCGAGGGGAACGGCGACCTCGGCACCCTCGCGGATCACCAGCTGCGGGTCCCCGCCACGGCCCCGTTGCTGTCGCCCATCCTGACCGTGATTCCCCTGCAGCTGCTTGCCTACCACGTCGCCGTCCTGCGGGGCTGTGACGTGGATCGGCCGCGTAACCTCGCGAAAAGCGTCACCGTTGAATAGAATGAGGGTTCCATGTCGCTAATCCGTCGGGGCGGTCCCCTTGCCGCCGGTCTCGCATTGACCCTCCTCACCGCGCCGCAGCTGTGCGCGCAGTCCGGCGGAGGGGGCATTCTTGCCACCCGCGACGCGCTCCGCGAGGAGCTGGAGCGACTCGACGGCCAGGGGAACAAGGGCCGTGCGGGCGCCGCGCTGATCCGGGCTCGGCTCGAGAACGGGGACTTCCAAGCGGGCGATCACGTTTTCATTCGTGTCGAAGGCGAGCCCCAGCTCACCGATACCTTCGCCGTCGCGGCCGGACCTCAGCTCGAGCTGCCGCAGGTCGGAACCGTGGCGCTGCAAGGCGTCTTGCGATCAGAGCTCGAGGGACACCTGACGTCCCACCTCGCGCGCTATCTCCGCGAGCCCGTCGTCGAAGCGCGGCCCTTGATCCGGATGTTGATCGAGGGGGGCGTCGTCCGGCCCGGCTACTACGGTGCCGCGCCGCAACAACCCGTCGTCGACGTCATCGCCCAGGCGGGCGGCTTCACCTCTGCGGCCATCGCGAGGGAGATGCGCATCGAGCGCGGGTCGCAGGTGATCTGGAGTGGCACGTCGCTGAGCGACGCGATGGGGCACGGGCATTCCATCGACCAGCTCAGTCTGCGCGCGGGCGATCGCCTCTTCGTGCCCAGTCGCCGCGACGGGCGCGGCCTCACCGCGCTTTACCTGGTCGTCAGTATCACCACGATGATCTTTACCATGACGCAACTCAGTCATCGATGAGCCGCGAGCGCCCGATCCTGTCGGTCGTGGGCTCTTAATTCCCTCGTTGTAGCCCAAAAGGATCAGTACCGCGCCCTTTTCCCCTGGATCTGCTTAGGGGATTCCCTGGGCACCGATTTTTCCGCGCCACGACTGGGTTTCCCGTCCCATAGCGAGGTTTCCGGGGAGGTGTAGCTTTCTCGCGCCCTAGGAACTCACATGGTCGGGGATGCCCTCACAGCCAGCCAAAGCGCAGTTGAGTAGACCCTCGCCCGACGCGCCGTCCCCGCGCCCGGGCCTCGCGGGGCTCCCCCACCAGATTCAGCTGTCCGCCACCCAGCAGCTCATCAACCTATGGCCGGCCGACGTCGGCCCAATCCCGAGCCCCACCGAAGTGGCGCAGGTGATGTGTATCCTCGTGACCGCCATTTCGGAGATGCAGATCACCGATTCCGCGGTCGTCGACCCGCGGGCCCATTCACCGCTGGGTCGCAGCCTGCTCGCCGCGTTGCGCTCCGAGTTGCTGCGTTGCTGGAAAGACGGGGGCGTGGCGGACGCGGAGCTGACGCCGCTGCTGGCCGCGATCGAGCGCGTGCGCGCCGCGATCGCGCCCGATGCGTCGCACTCGTTGGGCGCGCAGCTGGCGGGGGCCGACGGGCTGCGGCTGTTGATCGACGTCGCGCACGATCTGCGCTCACCGCTGACCTCCATTCTGTTTCTCGCCGAAACGATGCAGCGCGGGCAAAGTGGACCCGTGAACGACGTGCAGCGCCGCCAGCTCGGTCTCATTTACACCGCCGCCCTGGGCCTCAGCTCCGTCGCGAGCGATATCATCGATCTCACGCGCAGCGAGCTGCTGGTCGAGCAGACGCCGGTGCCGTTCTCGGTGAAGGGCGTGCTCGAGGCGGTGCACGACATCGTGCGGCCCATCGCGGAGGAAAAACAGCTGGTCCTCCGGCTCACGCCGCCTGCCATCGATGAGCGGCTCGGTCATCCGGTCGCGCTGAGCCGCGTGCTGCTCAACCTGACAACGAATGCACTCAAGTTTACCAGCCAGGGATCCGTTGAAATCCGCGCGGAGGACGTGGGACCGGAGCGCGTCGAGTTCTCGGTGGTGGACACCGGCAAAGGGATCGATACGTCGATCATGCCCACGCTGTTCGATCCCGTGCGCCGCGCCCGCCGCAGCGGCGAGCACGAGGAATACGTCGCCAGCTTGTTCTCCCAAACCGGTCTTGGTCTCACGATTTGCCGCAAGCTCGTCGCGACGATGGGCTCCGAGCTGGACGTGGAATCCCGCGTGGGGTGGGGGACTCGCTTCTACTTTATGCTGGAGCTGCCCGCCTGTCCGACACACCGCATTGGGCGTCGCACCGGCGGCACGGAACGGCGCGCGTTGGACCTCCGCCCACGGCGGGACAGCCCGACGCAGACGCGCCTGTAAGAGCTAGCGCGCGTCGAGCGCGCCGCGGGCGCGCGCCAGCAGCTCGCGCGGATCGGGGCGCGAGCCGGGAGGCGCGCTGCTGACGCCGGCTTGCAGCGGGCGCGCCAACCCGGCCCGCGCCACTACCTTCTGACCCAAGCGCTCGACCAGTCGCGCAACTGCCGCTTCGTCCGTCGCGGGCGCGAACACGGCGAACTCATCCGGTCCAACCCGGCCAATGGCGTCAGAGATGCGGCCCTCCTGCTTGAACGCGCCCGCCACCTCGTTGTCGTCGCCGTCGTGCTGCGCGTCCCGAAACACCACGCAGCTGAGCGGCAGACCATGGCGCGAGCTGAACGCGGCGAGTTCCTCGGAGCGCCGCGCCAGTCCCGCGGCGTTGTACAGACCGGAGGTGCGGTCGACCAGGCTGCCAGCCGTGACGCGATCCATCGCGAGCTTCGCCTGCACGTACGCGCCGAGGCGCAGCAGCAGTTCTTCGGCATCGAGCGGCTCACTGTGCACCTCCCAGGCGCCGGCGCGCAGCGCTTCGAGCCGCTCCGCGTGGAGCAGGCGGTCCACGCTGGTCAGGATGATGGGGATCGCCGGGGAGAATACAGGATCGGCACGCAGTGTGCGGCAGAAAGCAAACCGGGGCGGCTGGGCGATCGTGGCGTCGAGCAACACGCCGTCGGGCACTTCACGGTGGACCTGCGACACAGTGCTCTCGGCATCCTCAGCCGTGACTACCCGGAACCCACCGGCGACGAGCACGCTCTGGAGCGCGCGCCGAAACGTCTCGTCGTGAATTGCGACAAGGATGAGTGGCGACGGAGTTGGTGGACCGGCACGAGCGGTCATAGATGCTTGCGCGCCGCAAAACTAGCCCGCGCGCGGACAGACTCAAGTGAGGCGGAGGCTATATAAAGGAAGCAGGGGGAAACCCTAGTCAGCCCGGGGAGACACACTGGCCGAGCGCCCTCGGGACTAGCATTATGTGTCGTCGCGACGGGGAGCATGGCATGCCGGTTCGGTTGGTGCTGGCGGATGATCATCTGGTCCTCCGCCAGGCCTTGAGGGCACTCCTGGAGAAACGGGGCCTCGAGGTTGTGGCGGATGAGGCGGACGGGGGCGCCGCGGTGGACGCGGTGCGGCGACTCGCGCCCGACGTCGCCGTCCTGGACGTCGCCATGCCCGTGCTCAACGGCGTGGATGCCGCCCGCGAAATCGCCCGCATCGCTCCCACCTGCGCCGTCATCCTGCTGTCCGGCGTCGAAGACGCCCGGTTCGTGCGTGAGGCCCTGCAGGTGGGGGTGCGCGGGTTCGTGCAGAAAAGCCAGGGATCGGACGACCTGGTCCATGCTATAGAGGAAGTGCGGGCCGGCCGGCTGTATGTCAGCCCCGGGGCTTCCCAGGCGATCGTCGACGCCTGCGCCACGGCCGAGAACGGTGGAAAGTCACACCTCACGCCGCGGGAACGACAGGTGCTCCAACTCGTGGGCGAAGGGAAGTCGACCAAGCAGATCGCCGAAGCGCTGCACATCAGCGTGAAAACGGCCGAGTTTCACCGTGGACGCCTGATGAAAAAACTGAATGTGCACGACACCGCCAACCTGGTTCGGTACGCGATTCGGGAAGGATTCATCACGCCCTAGTGCAGCGCGTCGCGCGCGCGAGCCAGCAAATCGGGGGGCGACAGGCGGTGCGGATCGGTGTACGCTGAGGAGGTGCGCGACGCCCTCGGCTTCCCCACATCGGCGCTGATTCCCGACCGTAACCGCACCCCGACGCCGCTCGACACCGCATCGGTGATCCGCTGCACCATCCCTTCCGCTCCCGTCTCGTCCGTCGCCGGCGCGAACACCGTAAACTCGACGGGCCCGGTCCGGCCGATCGCATCGGACACGCGGCCCGCGTGTTTGACCGCGATCGCCAGCCGGTCGGCAGCGCCTGCCGTCAGCGCGCCGTCGCGCGGCTCGAACACCGCGCAGGCGAGCGGCAGCCCTTCGCGCGCGGTGAACGCGGCGAGCTCGCGCGCGCGCCGCGTCACGCCGGTCTCGTTGTACAGCCCGCTGATCTGGTCGATGAGCCCGTCGTTGGTGAGGCGATCCAGCTCGAGCTTGCCCTGCACGTACACGCCGAGGCGCAGCACCAGCTCTTCAATGTCGAGCGGCTCGCCGCGCAGCTCCCAGGCGCCGGCGCGTAGCGCGTCGAGCTGCTGCGGGCGCAGCGCTGGTCCTGCGGTCATGACAATGATGGGCGTCGCGCGCGAGATCATGCCGTCGCCGCGCAGGGTGCGGCACAGCGTGAGATTGTCGCTCGCGCGCTGGTCGAGTCCGAGGTCGAGCAGGATGGCGTCAGGGAGCTGGCGTCGTGCCAATTCGAGAACCTGCTGCCGCTTGGCGGTGGCGATGACCCGATACCCGCCTTGCGTCAACACGCTCTCGAGTGACTCAGTGAGCCACTTATCGGCGTTCGCCAGTAAAACCAGCGGCTCTACGGCCATAGGGGCCATGCGCGGGTTATGTTACGGACTATGATAAAGACCGCAAGGACGGTGACACTGCTCACGGTCACACTTTGGGCGTGCGCGACATTACGAAACGCGCTCACGTTCGAGCAGCCGCAGATCGAGCTCCAGGAGATCAATGTCACGGGGCTGGGATTGAGCGGCGGCACACTCGATCTCGTGTTCGACGTGTACAATCCCAATGACTACCGGTTGCGCAGCACGCGGCTCGAAGTTGGCCTCGAATTGGCAGGCACGGACTTCGGGGATGCCCTTATAGACAAACCCCTGGATTTGTCCCCGGTAAATCATAGCAGAGTCACCATGCCCGTAAGATTCACGTGGAGTGGGGTAGGGGCGGCCGCTCGATCACTATTGGAGTCGCAAGAACTGCCATACGGGATAACCGGTGCTGTGTTGCTGGATACGCCCATTGGTGAGAAGCGAGTTGAGCTGAAAAGCAACGGCACGGTTCCGTTGAGGAAGCTGCTTAATTGAGAAAGCTGATCGATATCCAGTTGCCCATCGAGCGTGCCTTCTTAGTTGGTGCACCGCGCAAAGGGTCGGAAGAAGCCCTGCACGTTGACGAGCACCTCGAAGAGTTGGAACGCCTTGCCGATACGGCCGGCGCCCAGGTCATCGGGAAGACCATCCAGCGCATCGAAGCGCCCACTCCAAACTTCTACATCGGTCAAGGCAAAGTCGAATCGTTGAAAGACGAGATGGCCTCGGCCGGCGCGACGCTGATGCTCTTCGACGAGACCCTCAGCCCCCTCCAGGGCGTCAAGCTCGAAAAGAGCCTCGGCGTGCGCGTCATGGATCGTACGGAGGTCATTCTCGACATCTTCGCGACGCGCGCGCGCAGCCACGAGGCCAAGCTCCAGGTGGAGCTCGCGCAGCTCGAGTATCTGCTGCCGCGGCTGACGCGCATGTGGAGCCACCTGTCGCGTATCCGCGGCGGCATCGGGCTCCGCGGACCCGGCGAAACGCAGCTCGAAACCGACCGCCGCGCGATCCGCCGCAAGATCTCCATCCTCAAGAAGCGGCTCAAGGACGTCGCCGAGCATCGTGCCAATCAGCGCCAGGGCCGGCGCGATCTGCCGACCGCGGCCCTCGTCGGCTACACCAACACGGGAAAATCGAGCTTGCTGCAGGCGCTCTCCGGTCAGGACGTGTTCACCGAAGACCGCCTGTTTGCGACCGTGGACACGCTGGCGCGCGAAGTGGACGTGGGTGAAGGGTATCGCTACCGGCTGACCGACACGGTCGGGTTCATTCGCAAGCTGCCGCACCATCTGGTCGCCTCGTTCAGAGCGACGTTGGAAGAGGCGGAAGACGCGGATCTGCTCTTGCATGTGATCGACGCGAGTCATCCCGGGTGGGAAGAGCAGCTCGACGTCGTCGAAACAGAAACCACGAGCGTTTCTCCCAAGCGGGTGATTCACGTATTCAACAAGGCTGATCTGCTACCCGATCCAGCAGCTTTTCTCGAATTGGTTCGAGAACGGTATCCGCACGCGATACTTACGTCCGTTGCGCCGCACCCCACACGCGTCACGCCGCACGAGGACGCGCCGCACGCCGCACGCCCCACGCTCGGTGTCGAGGACCTCCGCCGCGCCCTGCGAACGTCAGCCCAGGCTCTCAGGCCAATTGCCGAGATCCGCGTTCCAGTGAGCGACGGAAAGCTCTTGGCGACATTACATCGTGACGCCGAAATTCTCGAACAGCACCAAAGCAATGGCGTCGTGACGTTGCGCGCGCGGATCGAGGCGCGCCTGCTTGGTCGGCTCAGACAACAGGGGGTCGAGGTGGTACTCGGATGAGATATCTTCCGTTGCTCTTGCTGCTCGGCGGGTGTGCCAGCTGGTTCGACGACAGCACCGGACCGCCACCCCCGCCGCCGCCTCCGCCCCCTCCGCCGCCACCCGCTGCCACGTTTCAAGCGATTGGGACCTTCACCCAACCCACCTATCTCGCCGCGCCGCCGGGCGACACCGCGCGCGTGCTGGTGACCGAGCGGGCGGGGCGCGTACGGCTGCTGAAGAGCGGCGTGCAACAGCCGCGGCCGTTCCTCGATCTGCGCGGGAAGATCGACTCGACCGACGAGAATGGGCTGTACAGCCTCGCGTTCGATCCGCAGTACGCCGCCAATCGGAAGTTTTACGCCTTCTACACGAACATGAACGGCGACATTCGCATCGTGCGCTACCTGGTCTCGGCGGCCAATCCCGACAGCGCCGACGAGTCACAGGCCGATACGATTCTGGCGATTCCGCATCCGGTCGCCGGGTTTACGCTGCCGTTCGGCAACCATCACGGCGGCCAGCTCCAGTTCGGCCCGATCGACGGCAAGCTGTACGTCTCGGTGGGCGACGGCGGTTGCTGCGGCGATCCGCAGCGCAATGCGCAGAAGAAGAAGACACTCAACGGGAAACTGCTCCGGATCGACGTAAGCGGTGCGACCGGGTACACCGTACCGGCGGACAATCCGTACGTGGCCGACACCGCCTACTCCCCCGAGATCTGGTCGTGGGGCTTCCGCAATCCGTGGCGCTTTTCATTCGATCGCCAGACGGGCGATCTGTACATCGGCGACATCGGGGACGGGGCGTGGGAAGAAGTCGACGCCGTCACCGCACCGAACGCGGGGAAGGGCGTCAACTTTGGCTGGAGCATGTTCGAGGGCACGCATTGCTACAACACGCCCTGCAACCCGAGCGGGATCACGATGCCGGTCGTCGAGTACGCGCACGCGAGCAACATGTGCTCCGTCACCGGCGGTTACGTGTACCGCGGCACTCGGGTGACGCAGCTCATAGGCCATTACGTGTACGCCGACTTATGTAGCGGGTTCGTGGGCTCGTTCCTGCTGGCGGGAGGCATGGCGACTCAAGGCTTCAATTGGACGTCGCAGCTATCTCCCGGCGGCAGCATCGTCTCGTTCGGCGAGGATGCGCGTGGGGAGCTGTACATGGTCCTCTACAGCGGAGGGGTGTATCGGATCGTGCCGGCGCCTTAGCGTCGCCCTGCTCTTGGGTCTCCTGGTCGCGTGCAGTGACCCCGTCGACAACGGGCCGCCACCTGGGGGGCTCGAGCTCGTCGGGAACTTCAGCAATCCCGTCTATCTCACGGCGCCCCCCGGGGACAGCGCGCGGATCTTCATCGTCGAGCAGGAGGGCCGCATCCTCGTCCGGCACAACGATACCACGCTGGCGCGCCCGTTCCTCGACATCCGCGGCCGCATCACCTTCGGGGGCGAGCAGGGCCTGCTGAGTCTCGCGTTCGATCCGCAGTTCGCCACCACTCGTCGCTTCTACGTGTACTTCGTCCGGAGCGGCGATCTGCGCATCGTGCGCTACAGCGCCGCGGCGAGCGACCCCGACTCGGCCGATGAGGCGAGCGCCGACACGGTGCTCAAGGTCGCGCATCCGGGGCAAGACAATCACAACGGCGGGCAGCTCCAGTTCGGGCCCGACGGAAAGCTCTGGATCGGGACGGGAGATGGGGGCGGGGGCGGCGATCCCGACGGCAACGGCCAGGACAAGCACGCGCTGCTCGGCAAGCTGCTGCGGCTGGACGTGAGCGGGGCGAGCGGCTACACGATTCCGGCCGACAATCCGTTTGCCAGCGACACCAGCGCGCGTCCCGAGATCTGGGCGTACGGGCTGCGCAATCCGTGGCGGTTTTCGTTCGATCGGCAAACGGGTGATCTCTACATCGCGGACGTGGGGCAAGGCGCGTGGGAAGAGGTGAACGTCGCGCCGGCACCGCAGCGGGGGCAGGGCGCGAACTACGGCTGGAATACTATGGAAGGGACGCACTGCTACCCTAGCGGTCCCTGCACCAACCCCGGCCAGTTGCCGTTCGTCGAATACCCGCACTCGGGCGGGGCGTGCTCGATCAGTGGCGGCTACGTGTATCGCGGCAGCGCGATCCCGAGCCTCGCCGGCCACTATCTGTACGCCGATTTTTGCAATGGCAACGTCTGGAGTTTCGCGTATCCCAATGCGGGCGTCGTGGACCGGTCGGCCGAGCTGCGGCCGGGCGACGGTGTCAGCGCGTTCGGCGAGGATGCGCGCGGCGAGCTCTACATCCTACAGTTGGGCGGGTCTGTGTATAAGATCGTTCCTAATCCGTAGGGGCTCGGGGTTCGGGCCTAGGGGCTCGGGAACCAAGCACAAGACCCAACTCGATTCCGACTAAAGCGCCCACCCATTCGAGCAGTGACGACCCTCTGAGGTGCGTCGTCATCGGCACGACGATCATGCCTAGCAGGACGATCGCGACCGCGATTTTCGCCGCCCTGCGCCGCCCTGCGCCGCCCGTATCATCCAGTGACGTTCTCCCCGCCCAGAAGCCCACGAAGATCGTCCAGCCCAGGACCCAGCACGCGTTGATGATCGCGAGCAGCCAGCCGGGCCAAAGCTCCGGGTAGAAGATCAGCTTCCAGCCGTCGCCGATCGTGTAGCCGAGGTCGCAGCGCCAATTGGTATTGAAGCCCATGCACACGCGGCCGCTCTCGTGTCCGGTGTTGGCTGTGAACGTGTCGCCGGGGGCGATGTTGGTGAGCGCGTGTTCCCAGCGCAGGTCCGGCTGCTCGAGCGTGAGCTTCAGCGCCGGCATGTTGTAGCGCATCGTGAGATCGCGCCCTGCGACGGCGAGGATGGTCGCGCGGTTGCCCTGCGCATCCAGGACGGCGGCGAGTGGGGAGGGGCGGCCGGGCGGAGACGGTGGAAAGGTCGCCTTCACGTACAGCATTCCGTTCAGCATGGTCGCTTCGGGGACCTCTCCTTTATAGAGGCCCCAAAGGTTGAAGTCCGGTCTCGGGACGACCTGGTAGGGTGACGTTCCGAACGTCGGCGCGAGCGCGGCGGCGGTGCCGAGCCAGACGAGGATCGCGAGGACCGCGGCGCCGAGCGCGTGCAGGCCGCTGCGGGCGGGGGAGACGGTGAGCCAGCGGGGCGCCAGGTGCACGAGTCCGACGCCGATGGCGGTGCTGATCGTGTTGCAGACGACGTCGCCCACGCTGCGATCGCGGCCCGGGATCCAATGTTGCGCGAATTCGACGGAGAAGGAGAGCAGCGCGCCGAGCGCGACCGCGCGGAGGGGGCGGACGCCGCACAGCGCCACGCTGATGCCGAGGGGGATGAAGAGGATGAGGTTCTGGAGCAGCTCGGCAAGGGCGGTGTCACCACTGGCGAGGCTCCAAGACCAGTCGACGGAGGCGCTAGTCCCGCCCGGTTGCAGGGTTGCGAGCAGGATGGCGCCCGTCGCCGCGGCGAGGATGAGCCAGGGGACGAGCTTAAGCAGCCGGGAATTCATCGAGCCACAAGTTAACCGTGCCTCCCGACTACTAGCGAATCAACAGAAAGACAACTCGGCCACTTCACGCGCGCTGAAAGCGCGATCTCCGATTGCTGCGATTCTCCCGATGGCGAAGTGGTGATGCGCAATATCGGGAGTCCCTGGAGGGCGGACATAGAGCAAAAAAACGCGCGCAATTTTGTACCGCTGTGCATGCGAATGATGACTACGCCCACCACAACGTCCCTAACGTTTCGTGATCCGGAGCGGAGCGAAGCACGGGAGGTTTTTCCAATCGCTGAAGGGCCGGGGTGGTGGAATTGGCAGACACAGCTCTCCCTCAAAGTGCTGGGCGAAAGCCCGTGCGGGTTCGAATCCCGTCCCCGGCACGCTCCTGGTTGATAACGGACGTTGACTCGGCAAACCGCAGATGATAAGTTCGTTAGACCTTGAGGGGGAGCTGTGGTCCTAGGACCACTACCCGAGGCCGCTGCGAATCGCAGCGGCCTTCAGTTTTCAGATCCGTTACCCCTTAGCGTTCTAGAGACTGCCCGCGACGTTGCATAAACCGCCCGCGTCCTTTCATCTACCGACCGAGATCTTCCATCAACCGCCCGAGATCTTCCATCAACCGCCCGTGCGCGTCCATCAACGGCCCGTGCGCGTCCATCAACCGCCGGTGCGCGTCCATCAACCGGCGGTGCGCGTCCATAAGTCGCCAGCGAGCTTCGATAAGCCGCCCGCGAGCTTCCATAAACCGCCCGCGCCGTTCCTTAAGCCGCCAGCGAGCTACCTCAAAGCCCCGACGACCTTCCATAAGGCGACACTCGCGGTCCACTTCGAGAGGAAATCGGAGGGCTTCGAAGAACGATCGGGAGATCTGTGTGGAAAAACGGTGCTGTCGCACAGAGGTTCTTGCGCTAAATCCAATCAGAGTTTGCGGTTCCCGCCGGCCCGGCCTTTGGGGAGTTTGGTCACAAGTCACATGTGATGCGCGATCTTAGCCCTAGGCAAGTAGTTACGCCTCCCGTATGTTGTTCGGCCCAGATTCTTTGGTGTGCACCAGAACGTTTAGAAAGGTTGGGATAGATAGCCTCGCACCTTTTACGTCCGGAGCCCTAGGCGTTGCGGTCGTTTTTCCACATCACAAAACTCGCGATGATGTTGATGGTCATCGATTCCTGTCTCGGCGATCCTGCCGGGCCGGGTGCGCTCGTCGTTGGGGTCGATGGCGCGTCTGTGGATACCGTGTGGAATGGTGCGCCCGGCGAAGTGCTCCCCGGCACCATTCGGCTCTCCATTCGCGATGTGTCCGACCGGCCGATCCCGGCCGCTGAGCTGACCTGGGAGGTCGTAGGTCGCGGCGGGCAGCTGTTGTCGGCTGCGAGCCAGAGCGATGCGGCGGGGAATGCCAGCGCGGTGTGGCAGCTCGGTACGGATGCCGCGGAAGAGCAGCGCCTCCATGTCGTTGTCATGACGTCTAACCATCAACGTGATTTCGAGATTCGGGCCCGCGCCGTACCGCACATCGTGGCCCAGGTGCGGGCCGTCATCGATACACCCGCGGTGGTGCGCCTGGGTGACACGCTGGCCGTCGCCGTGAACGCCGTCGATCCGTACGGAAACGTGTTTCCTGCGCCTGATGTCGCGTTCGCGGTCCTTGATACGTCTCGGGCCCGGGTCGCTGGTTCGGGCGTCGTCACTGGCCCGCGTCGCGGCAGCACGGTTGTGCGGATCAGCAGTCATGGAGCCGAGACGGTGGTGCCGTTGCAGGTGGTCCAGTACGTGGCGGCGATCCAGCCGGCGGCCGATGGGATCGAGCTGTGGAGCCTGGGGGCCGCGGTGCAGGTGGCGTACGAGGTTCGCGACGATCGCGGCCGAGTCGTCGCTGACACGAGCGCGGCGCTGGTGTCGCTCGATACGTCTGTGGCGCGCATTGTCGATGGACGAGTGCAGGCAGTGGCGAAGGGTGCGACGGCGGTGCAGGCCGCGATCGGACCCGTGCAGTCGAGTGTGGCAGTAGCGGTGAATCAGCGGGTCGCCGTGCTGAGTTTCCTCCGCGACACGATCCGGTTCGATGCGCTGCATGACACGACGACGGTGCATCCGATCGCACTGGACAGTCTCGGCTCCACCATCCCGCATCCCAGCGTCGTGCTGCGGACCTCGAACGGCACGGTCGCCACGGTGGCAGGCGTAACGTTGCGCGCGCTCACGCCCGGGGTCACGACCGCGACGATCGAAGATCCCGTCACGGGCGTCGCGACGAGCGTGCCGGTGATCGTGGAGCAGCGCGTGGCAATGATTCAGGTCGACCATGACATGCTGCTGTTCGAGTCGCTCAATGCCGTGCAGCAGGTGCAGGCGACTCCGTTGGACCGGCTGGGCAGTCTGGTCGCGGACGCCGGCGTGGATTATTCGGTGGATGGTCCTGCGGTCGTCGATGTCGACTGGACTGGGCAAGTCCGCGCCGTGGCGAACGGCAGCGCCGCCGTCGTGATCGGGAGCGGCCAGGAAACGGTGCGCGTCGTGGTAAATGTGACGCAGCGGCCGGTGCGCGTGGTCTTTCCTTCAGATACGATCCGGTTCACGGCGCTGGGCGACAGTGCGACGGTGCAGGGCACGGCCTTGGATTCCCTGGGCTCACCTCTCGATGATGGAGTCACCAGCGTGTCCGTTGGGGACAGCGCTGTAATCCAGTCCGCCGGTTCAGGGACGATTCACGCGTTGGGGAATGGTACTACCACCGCTGTCCTCACGGTTGCCGGAATCACAGGACAGGTTGCGATCGTGGTGGATCAGGTTGCAGCCAACCTTGCCGTCAGCGTGGATTTCCCGAGTGAGGTCATCACGCTGCCGGAGGGTGCGCAATTCCCGCTGCGTTGCGACGCGAGAGATCGCAACGGAGTCGCGATCAACCGTGATGCGACGCTGGTTGGAAGCCGCAAGGGTACGGTGAGCGGAACAGGGTGCGCGAGCACGCGGGTCGAGCTCTCCGGATATGACACGCTCTCTGTTGAGATGAATGGAGTGACAGCTCGATTGGCAGTTATTGTGGCGACGCGGCCTGATTCAATAGCGGTGCTTGCGACCGCGCAGCCCCTGCAAAGCGACGACAGGATCAGATACGTGGGCGAGGACCTCAGGAATCAATCAGTCCTCGCACTGCAGCCGTTGGTACACGATATCCTCGCGGCTTACGGGAATCCGACAACAAGCCTGGATCGCGCGCGTGTGCTTCGTGATTGGGTGGCTCGAATGGCGGTACATCCCAACCGACTTGTCCATCCGGACAACAGCACAAACAACCAGGGCGTCCTTCCGGCCGGGAAGTCCTGGGCAGACGTGAATGCGGTAACGAGTGCGAAATTTGACGAGGACCGGGAGTATTGGTATCTCGTCGGCTATGACGGCTATGCAATGCTGGATCGTCTTCTCGGCACTCTGGACCAGGCTACCGGCATGAGAGACGATGACGGTTTGATGGAACACGTGGCCGGCGCGCAGTACCGCATTCGAGACATCGTGGGCTATCGCTACGTGCTTTGTACCTTTCAAGCGATAATGCTCAACGCGTTATGGGCGGCGGCTGGACTCCACAGCACAGTCGCCTCCACAATCGGACACGATCCGGCAGCTGTTTTCATTCCCGAATTGAACGATTGGGTCTATGAAGACCCGACCTACAACGAGGAGTACTTACTCGACGGTGAAGGCCAGCCAATGTCCCCCGTTGCGCTCCTGTCGTACAGCACGGCGGGTGAGGTAGGACGGTTACGAGCACAGAAGTTCACTGGGCCGGATTTCGACCCTGAACCTTACATCACGGCGCATAGCTACCTGATTGATCACCCTGAGGGCATGGTGATCATGGGAAGTCAACTTAACGGAAGGGTAATAGGAGTCGGTGGGTGGCCATCGAAACAGGTCCAAATCGACGTTCCGAGACTTGCAAGCGAATCACCCTTCAACGAACCGCTTGCCTATCCCCCAGTAACGGCTGCGGTAGCCTTCCCGACACTGGGCGTGATTGTGGAGCAGCTGGAGATGGAGGATTCCACTTTTGTTGCACAACTCGGATCGGCTTTCCCAAGTCACCAGCGTTTCGAACGGCGGGTAAACGGAGGTGCCTGGACGAGCGTGAGCGCGGTCGACGTGCTGCCGGTCGGTGCCTGCCGTGTGGAGTACCGCAGCTTGGATGTCTTGGGGGACGTCAGTGCCATCGCAGCGCTGGACGTATGGTTGCCGCGAGCGGCGGCCTTTGTCGGATCCGGCGATCCAGGCAGCGTACGACAACAAACAGCGCTGTGCACCCAGTGAGCCGTCCGATCTGGTTAACCTCTCGCCGCGCGGGTACATTCACGGTCCCTCGTGGTGGCGAGAGCGTGCCACCGTTGGTCCGATTCACAATTTGCGCGTGGGAGAAACGGATCGCCGTGGAGCCCTTGCCCGCGATATCCGCCCAGCAGTTTCCTTCGCGGCGTGTTTGACTCACACATGAGCCCCGCCGTCGGCATCGTAATCATTTTGGGGACGTCGTTGCTCGCGTCCCTCGTGTTCACGCCGTTGGTGCGCCGGCTGGCGTTCCGCCTCCGGCTCATCGCGCATCCCACATCGGACCGGTGGCACAAACAGCCGACCGCGCTGCTCGGCGGCGTCGCGATCGCCATGGCCACGGTCATCGGGCTCGCCGCCGCCACCTTCCTGGTGGGCGACGGCTGGGCCGTCCGTCCCGCCAGCGAGATCGCGCGGCCCCAGGTGGCGCTCGGCGTCGCCATCAGCGCGTTGCTGATGTTCATCGTCGGCCTCACCGACGACATTGTGCGGCTGCGCGCGCAGACGAAATTCCTGTATCAGCTGCTGGCCGGCGTAACGCTCGTGAGCCTCGGCGCGGTGCTGCCGCTGACGCCGTCGTACGTTGCCAATGTGTTGATCACCGTGTTCTGGTTCGTGGCGCTGACGAACGCGTTTAACCTGCTTGATGGACTGGACGGGGTCGCCGGCGGGGTGGGGGCGATCGCGTCGTTCTTCCTCGGCGTGAGCTTCGCGAAGCAGGGCGCCTGGCTGCATGCGTCGCTCGCCTGGTCGCTCACCGGCGCGACACTCGGCTTTCTGCGCTACAACTTCCACCCCGCGTCGATCTTCATGGGAGACGCGGGCAGCCTGTTGATCGGCTCGGTGCTCGCGGGCCTCGTGGTGTCGTCGCCCACGACGGCGTCGGCCAGCCTGGCGTCGATCATGTTCGTGCCGCTGGCGATCGTCGCCGTGCCGCTGGTTGACACCACTCTCGTGACGGTGACACGGATCCTCGCGGGGCGGCCGATCTCGCAGGGCGGGCTCGATCACAGCACGTATCGCCTGATCGCCCTGGGACTGAACGAGAGCCAGGTCGCACTGCTGTTGTATGCGTTCGCCGCGATCGGCGGACTGTTCGCGCTGTTCCTCACCCGTCTTGACGCGGGACTCGGCCTGCTGCTCGGCACGGCATTCTTCGTCGCGATGAGTTTGCTGGCCGCGTACCTGGGCCGCATGAACGTTGCTCACCCTGGCGAGGCGCCGAAAGCGAGAGCCGTCACGCTGCTGGCGCGCAATCTGCTGTATAGGCGCCGCTTTGGAGAGCTGCTACTCGATGTCGTGCTCGTGACGCTCGCCTACTACGGCGCCTACCGGCTGCGGTTCGACAACACGCCGCCACAAGCGTATGTAGCCGCATTCGAATCGACGATCGGCCTTGTGATCGCGCTGAAGATCACGCTGTTCGGGTTGTTCGGCGTGTATCGCGGCGCGTGGAAATATGCCGGGATCGTGGACATGTACCGCATCGTCGCTGCGGTGCTGCTCGCCGCCGTCGGGATCTTCGTCTACGGCGAATGGCGGGTGGCGCCGCTCGCGGCATCGCACAGCATCATCTACATCGACGCGCTGCTCAGTGCCGTGCTAGTCCTCGCGTCCCGCATTTCGTTCCGCTCGCTCGAGCTATTTCGCAACTCACTGCAGCGGAAGGGCGAGCGCGTGTTGATCTACGGCGCCGGCGATCGGGGCGAGCTGGGGCTGCGCGAGCTGGCGCACTCACGTGAGCGCACGCTGCGTCCGGTCTGCTTCCTCGACGACGACATGCACAAGCACGGGACGCAGATCCACGGTGTACCGATCGTGGGGGGGCTCGAGAGTCTCGCGTATGCTGTCGACCGCTACCGGGTGGGCAAAATCGCCATCGGCACGACCCAGCTGTCGGCCGGGCAGATCGCGACGATCCGGGCCTTCGCCGAGGGGATGGGTCTCGAGGTGACGGAAGTCGGCTTTGGCCTGCGGCGCATGCCGAGCTCCGAGCCGCCGCACACGTCCGCCACGAAGGCTAGAACGGCATAATCCGCGTCGTCTTCGTCGTCAACCAGGACTGGTTCTTTCTGTCGCACCGTTTGCCCGTTGCGCTCGCCGCCAAGCGCGCGGGAGCGGAGGTCACGGTCGTCGCAGGCGACAGCGGGCAGGGAGCGGCGATCCGCGCGCACGGGCTGGGATTTGTGCGGCTGCCGATTTCGCGAAAGGGCATGAACCCGCTGGTCGATTTCTGGACGACGGTCTTCCTGATGGGCGTCTACCGTGAGCTGCGACCCGATCTGGTGCACCACAGCACACCTAAAGCGGTGCTGTATGGGACATTCGCGTCGCGCGTCCTGAAGGGCGCCGCGGTCGTGAACACGATCAGCGGCCTTGGCTACGTCTTCAGCTCCAGCGATCTTCGCGCGAGACTCGCGCGGCCGCTGCTCCGCACCATGTATGGCGTGGCGCTGCGCCATCCCCGCAGCCGCACCATTTTTCAAAACGCCGACGATTTGAACGACTTCGTACGGTTGCGGATGGTCCGCCCGGACGATGCCGTGCTGGTGCGTGGGTCGGGCGTGGACTGCGAGCGCTTTCGCCCTTCACCGGAACCCCCAGGGCAGCCCGTGGTGCTACTCGCCTCCCGCATGCTGTGGGACAAGGGTCTCAGCGAATTCGTTACCGTGGCCCGGGAGCTCAAGGGGAAAGCTCGCTTCGTGCTGGTCGGAGCCCCCGATCCAGGCAATCCCAAGTCGGTCCTCACCAGCCAGCTCGAGGCCTGGGCTGATGAGGGCGCGGTGGAATGGTGGAAGCAGCGCGATAATATGCCGGAGGTGTTTGCGCAGTCGAGCATCGTCGTTTTGCCGACCGTGTACGGGGAAGGTGTCCCTAAGGTGCTGCTCGAGGCGGCGGCAGCCGGCAGGCCGATCGTGGCTACCGCCGTGCGAGGATGCATCGAGATTGTCAAAGATGGCGTAAACGGGATTCTGGTTCCCAAAGGAAGTCTGATCAATCTGACGGCAGCGATTGAGCGTCTATTGGACCACCCCGAGCTTCGGCTTGCATACGGGAACGCCGGTCGGGAAATCGCGTTGTCAGAATTCTCCGAGGAGAGCGTTGTAACCCGAACGTTGGCCCTGTACCAGGACCTTCTGATGTCCAAGCGCCTGCAATGAACACTTCTCTGACACTCCTACAATGTCACTAAAGCAGTCGTTGCGGGAATCATCATCATTTCGGTGGTTATGGACGGCCCTTCGGCAATTGCGACATGTGGGCTCCGAACGCTGGTTTCTCCGCAACGCTGCGAGTCGCTCGGAAAGCAGAACTCGCCGTACCATTCTTCGGGCTTTTGCGCGCATTCACCGTCGCATCTGGTGCGCTCATCAAGAACGCGAGCTGCTATTAATGGCGGACTGGCTCTTGAGCCATCGGTCGGAGGCGTTGCCGGGAGACATGGTTGAGTGTGGATGCTTTCGAGGCGGGTCTACTGCGAAGCTGTCGATCGTAGCAGCGGAGACCGGCCGCCAGCTCATCGTGTGTGACAGTTTCGATGGTCTACCGCCGCCAACCGAGCGCGATCGTGTCCACGCAAATGCGCGAGGTGGGACTGTTACGTATGTCACAGGTGACTATTCCGCACGCGGCGTTGATACCGTACGTGCGGCGGTTGCCCGGTATGGTGCTCTGCAGGTCTGCACATTTGTTCCTGGGTACTTCGCGAATACTCTTCCGAAGTTAAGGGTGCTTCCCGCATTCGTCTTCATTGATGTGGACTACATCGCTTCCGCCCAAGAATGTCTCAAGCATTTGTGGCACCATCTCGCACAGGGTGGGCGGTTTTACACTCATGAAGCTGGAGTAATTGATTATGTGCTCGGCATCACCGATGAGGGGTGGTGGAGAGAAACCATGAGTGCGGTACCACCTTTGTTGGTTGGGGCAGGCTTTGGCATGGGGGATGCTGCCAGTCAGCTCGCGTTCTTCACAAAAACGGCGACAAGCGCAGCAACCTTCGAACGGTGAGCACAGCCAGCAAGACCGCTAGTGCGGTGAGCGTAGTCGCGGCGCTAGCCCGTTGTCCAGAGTGTTACAGTATCGCTCTAGAATTCGGCCCCGATGACGTACGGTGTGGCGCGTGCAAGACAACCTTTCCTATGGTCGGTGGCGTCCCTGTCCTGATCCGGTCGGACAACACGGTCTTTCCGCGTGACGCGTACGTCAATTCCGTGAGTTCGCGTCGCCGTACCCAGGGACTCAGCGGCGTGTTCCCGTGGAAATCGGTGAACCTTTCCTACAAGCGACAGCTCGCCGTGTTCGGGCAGGCCGTCGCGAAGTCAGATCCTGCGCACGTTCTCGTGATCGGTTCCGGCGACCAACGAGCATGGCTGGCCGAGCTGCTCGCTCCCTATCCGCACGTTCGTATCTGCTACTCCGATATCGACCGGTTCGCATCAGTTGATTTGTACTGCGATGCGCACACTCTGCCGTTCTGGGATGGGGCCTTTCAGGGCGTGATAGCATCGGCGGTTCTCGAGCACGTTCTGTATCCTGAGCGCGCGATCGCGGAGATTCATCGGGTGCTGGCGGATAGAGGCATGGTCTACTCGGAGATTCCCTTCATGCAACAAGTGCACGAGGGCGCGTACGACTTCACCCGGTACACGCTGTCTGGCCATCGGCGCGTGTTTCACGATTTCGAGGAACTGTCGAGCGGCGTCGTTGCAGGACCCGGCACCACGCTACTTTGGGCAATCGAACACTTCATGCTGTGTTTTGCGCCCGGTCGCATCGCCGAGCGCCTGACGGCGCTCATGGTACGGACACTCTTTGCATGGCTAAAGTTGTTCGACTACGTGTTGGGAAACGCGTCAGCCGCTGTCGACGGCGCGTCGTGCACGTACTTTCTTGGCCGCAAGGCTGCAGGCACGCACGTTTCCGATCGGGCAATCATCGATGGATATTCAGGCCGCAAGCGGTTGACACATCTCTAGGCGATCAATCCAGCGTTGAAGGGGTGGGGGCGCGGAGAAACAGCTCGAGCATGAGCAAGGTCCAGACCGTCCTGTCGTAGTTTCCCGGAAACCGATCTTTACGCGTAATCATGTTGCGGATTAGCGCCCGATTGCCCAGTTCAGACACACGGCTGTCGTTAGTGAGCAGCATGTCTGCGACGATCGGCCGCAATTCTTTCTGAAGCCACCGTCCGACGGGGACTTCGAATCCGCGTTTGGGGGCGGACGTGATCGAGGGAGGCAGCTTAGAGTCGGCGAGGTCCCGGAGGAGTGGCTTCGTCCGCGAGGGACTCACGAGCCACCGATCGGGAAGTGACCAGGCAAATTCCGCGAGGGGTACATCAAGGAACGGAGACCGGGCTTCGAGTGAGTTGGCCATTGTGGCCATGTCCATTTTCGGCAACAGAGCATCGGCGAGACCGAGCCGGTAGTCGGACCGCATGCAGGACTTCAGGTCGGTGCACGATAACTCCTCTCCGCGCATGCGGGACAGGCGTGACAACGTCGATTCTTGGCGGGCCAAACCGGGGAAGTATTGTGCCATGTCGACATCGCTCAATAGGTCCGCGTTCCACATCAGGTATCGCTCGGATTCACTTTCGGCGCCGAGCCCGCGCAGGATTCTCGCTCCGAAACCGAGAGCACTACGGCGGTCTCGGCGGAAAGCCAGCCACTCCCCTACGGTTTTTGCCCAACGCCGAACTGGTGATGTGATCGGTATCAACCACGGCGCTGCGCGCGCGCTCCAGTAGCGGCGGTAACCGCCGAGTACTTCGTCCCCGCCATCGCCGTTCAGGACGACCTTGCGCTGCGCGGCGGCCGCTTTGGCCACATAATAGCTCGGTATGGCACTTGGATCGGCGAAGGGCTGGCCGTAGAGCAGGGAAACGCGCTCGATGGCGTCAAGTGCAGCAAACTCGAGCGGAATTGTTTCGATTGGTAACCCGAGGTGCTTGGCTCCAAGCCGAGCCGCTGGTCCTTCATTGAATGCGGGATCCGGCACTTCAACGACGAAGCACAACAGATCATGGGCTCCTAGCGACTTTGCATAGGCGGCCACGAGGCCGCTGTCGATTCCGCCGGACAGGAACATTCCCACCGGAACGTCGCTGCGAAGACGTAGACTGACCGCTTCTCGAAGATGATAGTCCAGGGTGTCGAGGGCGTCCTCACGCGTTCCGACAAAGGGCGCCGGGGTCGGGGGCGTCCAGAATGGTTGGACCGTTGGTGTCCCACCGAGGTGGAGAATGAGCGTGCATCCTGGGGGCAGGGCGAAGACCCCCTCGTAAATCGTCTCCGGATGCGGTATGAAACCCAGCTGCAGGTAATCGGTCAACGCGGCATGGGAATGGGGAGGTGATCCATCCAGGAGCGCGAGCAGGGCCGGTAACTCGGACGCGAAGGCTAGGCCGTTGCCGACTGAGGCGTAGAACAGAGGTTTCTTTCCGGCCCGGTCTCGCGCGAGCGTTAGGATGCGCTGTCGTGCGTCCCAGACCGCCGCTGCAAACATGCCCCGGATCAACTTGAACGCGTCCGGGCCAGCTTCCTCGTAGTAGTGTGGAATCAGATTGACGTCTGAAGCAGACTGCATGTGGTGCCCGCGCTTCCTCAGATCCCCAAGCCCCTCCACGTAGTTGTAGAGCTCGCCATTGCAGACCGCAACAATCGTGTGGTCCTCATTGTAGATGGGTTGATCCCCACACTCGAGATCGATGATCGCGAGGCGCCGCATTCCAATGATGGTCTGTTCATCCTCGTGCCAGCCTTCGCCGTCGGGGCCTCGATGCGTCAACCGACGGATCGCTTCCCGGACGCGTGGTTTGGCGACGCCGCTAGGTAGCCCGACGATCCCTGCTATTCCGCACATAGCTAGTTAGGCGCCCCGTTCGTCCAGCCTAGCTTCCCTCGCACCACGCGCGCGAACGCCGCAGCAGATTGTCGAGCCGTGAAACCCGAAAGCACGGTTCGCCGGCCGGCATCGCCGAGTCTGGTGCGCAGCTCGGCATCGTCAGCTAAGCGCTCGAATTGCGCTTCCCATTCGTCGGGCGTCGTGGCCCAAAGACCGTTCACCCCATCCTGAATGATCTCGCGGTTTATTCCGACGGGGCTAACGATTGCAGGTCGTCCGATAGCCATATACTGGAGCGCTTTGCAGCCGCATTTGCCCCGCGCGGCTGGGCTATCGGGGAGCGGCATGACGCCAACATGGCCGGGTGAGAGCTCCATTGCTTCGGTCTCTGGTCTCCACGGAATGAACTCGAGTCGGACGTTATGGAACGGCGTCGGCGGGACGTCGCAGATCACGCGAAGGCAAAGCGGCCGCTTCGCCGCAAAGCGCTCGAGCGTTCCGCGTATCGTGTCAAGGTGCGGCAGCGTGCTATGGGAGCCAGTCCAGACCACCGTAAATGGCCGGTCGGTGGTGGGGTCGGGGTATCGTGGAAAGCGATCGGCATCGATGCTCGTGCGTACGATATGCACGTTCGTGTTGTAACGTCTGGCGTAGGTAGCCAGATAGTCGTTCCCAACGGTCACGGCCGTTGCGATGCGGCAAATCCTGCCGACCTTCCATGGCGCGCTCGCGAGATTGAAGAGTCCATTCGCAACGGATCGGTTCCACATCCATACTGGATCATCGAAGTCGTAAAACAGGGGTACACGACGGCGCACCAACCAGTTCTCCAACCATGCTCCACCGATCAACATTGCCTGCCGAAGCACTACTACTCCATCGAACATTAGCGCTCGATTACGTCGTTTCCAACGACGCAACGCGTCGGCGAGGATTAAACGAGCCTTCAGGACCGCGTGACCTCGCTCGTAGAGTACCGCAGTAAGCGCTGCAGACTCGAATGCCTCACACTCAAGGTGAATGTTGTGATCCTGCCGGAGATACGGTGCCCACTGTTCGTGACGGTACCGTTGGTTGGGAGCAATTCCGGGGGCCTTGAGCATCAAGGCGAGCAAGTGTAAAGGCCGCCCGTTCGTGCTTTCGGGCGACTGTCGGTCGTGCGATTCAATCATCGTGTGTACGGGGAGCGGTGACGACGGAGCGGTAACGACGCCAGCGCTCTAGTCAAACGCTCTTGCCCCTGGGGGTCCGTCGCGAAGCGGTGCCGCGATCGTTCCCGCAACAACAGAATCGTCGTGGCGAATGCGAACCCGATCACCATTGCAAACACGATGAGGCGTGCGAGAGGCATGGCCAGTCGTGGCAGCGTAGCAGGCAACATGTCCAGCACAACGACCGCGGGAGTCTCTTCAAGCTCCTTCCCAACAGCGGATTCACGCTCGGACCGTACCTGCAAGTATACCGTTTGAGCGATATCGACTGCCCGTTGCAGGCTTTGCAACTGAGCTTGCAGCGCGGAGTGCGGCGAAATAAGCCTGTTGGCGCCGAGGAACTCGATCAGATGTCGCTCGGCGTGTCGCAACTGACTTTCTGCACTATCCAGTCTGGCTTGCTGTGCCAGCCGGAGCTCCGTTGCTTGAGCGCGAGACGCCTCACGGAACACTCGGCTGATCTCGGCGACGGTGCGTTCCACGATCGTGCGTGCCAGGGCACTGTCGCCGTGCACCACGCGAATCGTCACCAGTCCGGTCTCGCGGTCGAGCGACGGCATGATGACCCGTCCCATCGTTCGTATTACTGTCGTGTTCGGTACACGATCAGCCGGGCGACCGGTCAGGCGTTCAATTACGCTGGCGGAGTCGCCGGACGGTCGGAAGGCGGCTACGGCGAGGAGTACCGACTGCATGCGAGTGAGACGCGCGACCAACGCCGGCGTCGCCTGCATGCCGGCACCCGTGTTGAGATTAAGGAGTTGCGCGGCTAGTCCCGCGCCACCAAGCGGAATAGACCGCTGATTCACGATGGTAGAAACGGTGACGGAGGCCTCATAGCGGCGACTGCGAAGCGAGGCGCCGGCTAGAGTCAGGATTACCGCGATGACCACAGTGATCACAATGACCTTCCACCCTTCGACTAGGGCAGCGGCGCTGTCGAGCGAGCTGGAATCCGCTAGAATCTCGTTTCCCGTGCTATCCTGCACTGCGTCCTCCTCGATTCACCGGCGCGCCGGCGGTCTTTGGCGGTCCCGCTCGCGCGCCCTCGTGCCACAGTATCGCCGCCACTCCGAGTCCGATAAATAGCCACACGGGGAAGAGCGTGATCTTGGGAACAAAGAACCCTATGAACGTAACGAAGCAGATGTTAGCCCAAGCGAAGAGACTCAGGGGGCGGGAGCCGCGCAAGAATGTGAGTCCCAGCAGATCCAAACCAAAGGAGTGGACGAGGGCAATCGTCAATGCGAAAGCGATCCCACCGTCGTGATAGAAGGGCTCGAGAAACGTGCCAACGTTCGTAGGGTAGGGCGCAAATAGGAAGTCGTTTATCTGGCTGGGTGGAGGAGCAACAACATTCAAGGCTGCGAGCGCTTTGAGAAGGGGGTATATCGCGCGCTCCGGCACGTATGGAATCGTTTCTTGGGCGCCAATCAGATTGCTAAAGTACGCGAATCCGGACGTGCCGTAGTAGTACAGATTCTGGGCCCACAACGGGAGCGGGGAGGCCCCGTATTGCCCCTCCACTGTCACCTTGCCGATCCATGCTGCAATAGCGAGAAACACACCTCCGAACACCAGGCCTAACGTCGCGACTCGCAGCATCAAGTACTTCATTCGTCCGGATGGAACTGCAACGAAAGCGAGCAGCGCGGTGACGAACAGGATCCACACCGGCCTGGTCCGGTCGATGTAGAAAAGATTCGTGAACAACTGTAACACCGCGATGACCAGCCAGGCACGCGTGATCCTTCCACGTCGGTACTCGAACCACGTCAGTGCGATGGCGATCCATCCAAAATAGCTGAGCTGAGTGCCGATGGACGTCGTCGTCTCGCCCTGGAGTCGTATGACCCAGCTTGCGACTAGAAAAGCCTGGCCGAAGGTCGGCAGCCCGCCGAGGGCGGCGCCGAGTGCGCGCGCGTATAGGATGAACCCGAGGAACCCTACCGCGTGGAGGGCTGCGAGGTAGAGCGCTGGCGACCGACCAGTACTGTGTTCCGCATTGACAATAGACGCATCACCGTCCTTCCGCTGGTACCACGCCTCGTAGCTATTGTAAAAAACAACTGCGGAAACGACATAACAGGCCAGCACGGCGAAGTATGTGAACGTTGCCATGCTCGGGGTCGGATCCCAGCGTATCAGCCGCAACTCATACATTGTCCACCAAAAAGCCCACGCGAGTGCGCCGTAAACGCTGGGCATCAGCAACAGTGTGGAGAACCGAGATGAGCCTTTACGCACCGGCTTGCCTGCCAGCGCGCCAACTCATGACGAGAGTCGTGACCACAAAGACGAGCAGCTGCAGAGGAACTGCCACGACGACACCAAAAGGAACGCGGAATGCGTAGCCAGCCGCGATCACAATCAGGCCAGTCAGGACCGCAATCGTCAGATTGCGGACCAGCCCGCGGAGATAGCCCTGGCGGATCATCGAGTAGGTCAATGCATTCGTCGGCAGGATCAGTATCGCGGACACGGCCCCTGCTGCTAAGAGGATTGGCGACAATGGCGCTCCGCGCCAGAGCAATGCGTACAGCGCCAGTGGCAACACCATTATGAGCACGTAGACGGCGATCAGCCACCACCGTTTCGCGGAAGAAGCGATCAGCTCCTGGATCGTAAATGGGTAATGCAAGTAGAGGCGCGGCAACAGCAGTCCCGTCAGGGCAGTCAATCCTCCCGAGACGATCTCCGGGTAACGATCGACGAAGAGGATCTGGCGAACGAAATCGTTTCCCACAGTTGCGACCAAGGTCATGATCGCAGTTGTTCCGAGCAGGACCTGATCCACCCGAAATAAGAGCAGGTTCAAGAGGGGGGGCAGGCCGCTGAGGACGGTGCCTTCGAACTGGCGCTCAGGAAGGGGCGTTTCGTGACGAATTGCTATTGAGAGCCAGGCCCACCGAGCGAAACTCGTGAAAACAAACACCAGAAACACGAGTGGTAGGCTGACGGGCGTCCAGAGTTGAAGTCCAAAGACTAGCGCAAAGAACAACGGATAATTCAGCATGTTCGCGATCATCACGTCGGTGTACTTCTCGCGGGCGTTCAGCTCGGCAAGTATGAGCACTGCTTTCGTGTCGAACAACAGAGATGCGAAACATGCGGCCCCCGCCCAAGGACCAAAAACGAGCACAACCAAGACAGCAAAGATCAACGACACGGGCAGAGCGCGAGACAGCATGTGTTTGCGCGTATCGGGTTTTTGTGCTGAGTCGTGCGTAATTGCGGCAAAAATTATCTGATCGATGCCCATTTTTGTGAGTGTCAGCCCCAGGATCTGCCATTGCATGAAAAGCACTAGCGTGACGCCAACATTCGGGTCGAGAACGTGCCATCTGTTGGATGTGATGACCGAGAGTGCCAGGGCTGAAACGACGCCGGAACCGACGAGCTTTGCCGCGTTAGCGGCAAACAAACCCAAACGCGTGGAGTCAGCAGCCGATGGCGAGCTCTCGGTCACGTCGCCGCGACGTTGGGCTGTGGAGGAGTTCCGATCTGGCTGAGGCATCGGGCTGCAAGCGCCTCGCCAAATGGGAGGCTACACGTAAGGCCCGGAGATACCGCATTAAGAACGTGAATGGTGCGCGCAGTCTCACGCACTACGATGTCGTCCACCAGCTGCCCGTCACGAGAGACAACCTGCGCGCGGTTCGCAGCGAAGGAAGCGCCGATTGCGCCAGCGCCGATTACCACGACACGGGGATTCAGTTCAGATGACCTTTAGCAGCGAGGTATGCGTGCAGAGCGTCCTTCCAGGGGCGGAGTCCCGTCCCGACCAGGTCCCTAAGTCGGTCCGTGCCGAGCGCCGAATTACGCGGCCGCCGCACTTTGCTCGGGAAGGCATCAACAGGCACGGCTTGCACCTCCACCGCGATTCGAGCCATTGAAACCGCCTCGCTAGCGAAAGCGTGCCAGGTACACGACTCTGGATTGGTTACGTGAACTACGCCGGTGGCTTCGCCGATCGCGAGCCGGATGATGGCAGCGCCAGCATCGGCAGTGTACGTCGGGGTCATCCACTGGTCGCTAACAACCTTGAGAGGGCCACCATCACGTGCTTTCTTGAGGATCGTCTCGATGAAATTCCCGCCTTTGCCACGGGCGCCAGCGACGCCGAACAGAGACGAAACGCGAACAATCAGGTGATTGTCGAGAGCCTGAGCAACGAGTTGCTCCCCGGCCGCCTTCGATGCTCCGTAAATGTTGAGTGGAGCAGGGAAGTCATTCTCGGAGTACATCGTCTCTGGCGAGCGCCTTCCATCGAATACGTAGTCGGTGCTGATGTATAGACATCTGGCACCGGCATCCTTCGCCGCACGCGCGACGAGCAGCGCGCCGACGGCGTTGACGCGGTACGCTTCGGCGGGGTCCTCCTCACAGCGATCGACTTGGTGAAAGGCTGCACTATTGATCACCGCCGCCGGACGCACTCGCTGCATCACCGCGGCAAGTGAGCTGGCGTCGGTGACTTCGACTTGGTCATGGCCGATGCCAACGTGTTCGATTCCAGCCGTCGCAGCCGCGCGTACGATGTCGCTGCCGAGCTGACCCGTCGCCCCGAGAATCGCGACCGGTCTAGAGGATGACATCGCGCTGCACGACGCTCTTCAACGTGCCGTGCCACTGAATGAGGCTCTTG
>Ga0137432_1000201_pt1 | contig 42199 bp, 30 predicted proteins | sample EasRivERMZT820_2_FD_102337 | JGI IMG/M metagenome (GOLD analysis project Ga0137432, IMG submission 102337) | Soil microbial communities from meander-bound floodplain in the East River, Colorado, USA - East River MetaG ERMZT820_2 | ecosystem: Environmental > Terrestrial > Soil > Floodplain ... | reverse complement strand
CGTTGCGTGAGGACGATCTGGCCACCATCATCTATACATCCGGCACCACGGGCTCCCCCAAGGGGGTCATGCTCACCCACGGCAACATCACCGCCAACGTGCGAATGCTCGCCGAGACCCTCGATTTCACGCAGGCGGACGTGGCGCTGTCGTTTCTCCCCCTGTGCCACGTCACGCAGCGCATCGCGGACTACACCTTTTTCGACAGGGGCGTGTCGATCGTCTACGTCGCGCTGGAGGATCTCTCCCGCGCGCTCCCCGTCATCAGGCCGACGATCTTCCCCGGCGTGCCCCGGGTCTTCGAGAAGGCGCGCGACGCGATCCTGGCGCGCGCGGCGAGGAAACCCGCCCCTCTGCACGCCCTCTTCCGCCATGCTCTGAGCGTCGGGCGGGCGATGGCGCGGCTGCGGCTCGAAGGGGGTGCGCCGGGAGCGTGGCTGCGATGGAAGCACGCGCTCGCGGACCGCGTCGTGCTGAGTGTGATCAGAGACGGGCTGGGAGGACGCGTGCGGTATCTGGTGTCGGGAGGCGCGCCGCTGGACCCTCAGGTCATGGAGTTCTTCCTGTCGTTCGGCGTGCCGATCCTCGAAGGATACGGGCTGACCGAGACGACGGTGCTGACGATCAACCGGCCGGGGAGCCCGCGCGCCGGCACGGTGGGGCCGCCGCTGCCCGGCGTGCAGGTGCAGGTCGACGCGTCGGGCGAGATCCTGGCGGCGGGGCCGACCATATCGGCCGGCTATTTCAACGACGCCAAGCGCACGGCGGCATCGTTCCATGATGGATGGTTCCATACCGGAGACCTCGGGCGTTTCAACGCGCAGGGCTCTCTCGTCATCACGGGGCGCAAGAAGGAGCTGCTGGTGACATCGGGGGGGAAGAAGGTGGCCCCCGTGCCGATCGAGCAGGCGATCGTCGGGAGCGGCCTGGTCTGTCAGGCCGTGCTCGTCGGCGATCGCAGGAAGTATCTCTCGGCGCTGCTCGTCCCCGATCGCGATCGCCTGCTGACCGCCTGCCGCCGCCTCGGCATCGACTCCGCGGAAGCGACCCCGTGGGAAGCGCTGCTCCAGAACAACGAGGTGATCGCGTTGTACCGCGACATGCTCTCGTCGGTGAACCGCAGCCTGGCCCGCTTCGAGCAGATCAAGAACTTCGCGCTGCTGCCGCGCGAGCTGACGCAGGAAGCCGGAGAGCTGACCCCGACCCTCAAGCTGCGCCGCGCCGCCATCGAGGAGAAGTACCGCCCGGTGATCGACGCGCTGTACGAGGGCAAAGGAACGCAGGAGAGTCACTGATGAGCGGATACACCGAATCTTCGGGTCCTCTGATCGTCGCCGGCGCGCGCACGCCGTTCGCCAAGGCCGGCGACCGCCTGCGCCGCGTCACGGCGACGCAGCTTGGCGTGGCGGCGGTGCGTGAAGCGATCGCGCGCTCGGGCTTCACGCCCGATGAGGTCGATGCGGTCGTCATCGGCAACGTGGCCTGCCCCGCCGATGCTTCCAACATCGCCCGCATCGTCGCGGTGCAGGCCGGCGTCCCGCAGCGCGTCCCCGCTCACACGGTCAACCGCAACTGCGCCTCCGGGATGGAGGCAGTGGCCCAGGCGGCGCGTCTCGTGGCGACGGGGCAGGCGCGCGTCGCGGTGGCCGGCGGTGTCGAGTCGATGTCGAACATCCCGCTGCTCTTCCCCGAGGATCTCAAGGACATCCTGATGGCGGCCGCCCGCGCCCGCTCGTTTGCCAGGCGTCTGGCCGTGTGGACCCGCCTCAGGCCGCGCCACTTCAAGCCGATCGTCGGGCTGGAGCGCGGTCTCACCGATCCTTTGAGCGGCCTGAACATGGGGCAGACGGCGGAGATCCTGGCGTCGGAGTTCGGCATCGACCGGGACGAACAGGACCACTTCGCGCTGGAGAGCCACCGCCGCGCCGCGGCGGCCGCGGCGAAGCATCGCGAGGAGATGACGCCGGTCTTCCTCCCTCCCGACATGGGGCGTGCGCTGCACGAGGACGTCGGCCCCCGCCCGCAGCAGACCATCGAAGCCCTGCGCAAGCTCAAGCCATGGTTCGACCGCGCGCACGGGACGATCACGCCCGGCAATTCCTCCCCAATCACCGATGGCGCGGCGGCGGTGGTGATCGCCTCGCCGGAGGCCGCGGCGGCCGCAGGGGTCACCGCCCTGGCGCGGATCCGGTGCGCCGTGGCGACCGGCGTCTCTGCCAGGCGCATGGGGCTCGGGCCGGCGCACGCCATCCCCATGGCCCTCGACGCGGCGGGGCTCACGCTGGATCGGATCGACCTGGTGGAGATCAACGAAGCGTTCGCGGCGCAGGTGCTGGCCTGCGTGCAGGCGCTCGCCTCGGAGCGCTTCGCGCGCGAAGAGCTGGGGCGCGGCGCGGCGGTCGGCATGCTCGACCCGGACCGCACCAACGTCAATGGAGGAGCCATCGCCCTGGGCCATCCGGTCGGCGCCTCCGGGGCGCGTCTCGTGCTGACGCTCGCGATGGAGATGCGCCGTAGAGGCGCCGGGCTGGGTCTCGCGACCCTCTGCGTGGGCGGCGGCCAGGGCTCCGCCGTCGTGCTGGAGGCCGCGTGATCGATCTGGTGATCGGCAAGGACAAGGTGGCGGAGGCGCGCTTCGACGCGCCGGGCGAGAAGGTCAACATCCTCAACGTCGCCTCCATGGCGCGTCTGGCCGAAGTGCTCGACGCGATCGAGCGCGGGGCGCGCGACGGCGCGATCGTCGGCGCCATCTTCACGAGCGCTAAGCCCGGTGTCTTTCTGGCGGGGGCCGACGTCAAGGCCTTCGTGGCGGTCGCAGCGTCGGGCGACGTCGCCCTGGCCGAGGCCAAGGCGCGGGAAGGACAGGCGCTCTTTTCGCGGATCGCCGCGCTGCCGGTTCCGACGGTCGCCGCGATCAACGGCGCGTGTCTGGGGGGCGGTCTGGAGCTGGCGCTGGCATGCACCGCGAGGATTGCCGCGGACGCGCCGGAAGTGAGCATCGGACTTCCCGAAGTGAGACTCGGCCTGGTGCCGGGCTGGGGTGGCACGCAGAGGCTCCCCCGCCTCATCGGCCCGTCTCGCGCGCTGGACCTGATCCTGACCGGCCGCGCCCTGCCGGCGCGCAAAGCGAAGAGCTTCGGCGTGGTGGATCGGGTCGTCCCCGTCGAAGGGCTCGACCGGGCGGCGCGCAGGCTCGCGCTCGATCTGGCAGCGGGGCAGCGTCCCCGCAGGCCGCGATGGAATCTGCTGGATCGCACCCCGCTCACGCGTCCCCTGGTGTATCGCGCGGCCCTGCGCCGCGCGCTCGCCCAGACCCGCGGGCGCTACCCCGCTCCCCCGGCCGCTGTTGCGTGCGTGAGGGAGGGGCTCACCCGGCCGATCGAAGAGGGGCTCGCGCTGGAGGCGCGCCGGCTGTCCGAGCTGATCGTGGGAGACGTCTCGCGCAACCTCGTGCAGATCTTCCTGATGAGCCGCGCAGCCGGGTCCGGCGCCAAGCGCAGCGCGGCTCCAGCGGGCCCGCCACGCCTCGGAGTGATCGGCGCCGGGACGATGGGGGGCGGCATCGCGGCGGTCGCGGCGATGGCCGGCATCAGCGTGAGGATGAAGGACGTCGATGCCGAGGCCCTCGCACGGGGGATGAAACAAGTGCACGAAGCGGCGCGCGACGCGCAGCGCAGGGGGCGCCTGTCCGAGGCCGAAGCCACGCGGCGTGAGGCGCTGGTCTCCGCGACCACCGATCTCTCCGGCTTCGCGCGCTGCGATCTCGTGGTGGAGGCGGTGGTCGAGGACCTCGAGGTGAAGAGAGCGGTGCTGCGGGACGTGGAAGCGGCCACGCCGCCGACGACCGTGTTCGCCACCAACACCTCGTCGCTGCCGGTCTCCGGTCTCATCGAGGTCTCGTCGCGCCCCGCGCGCGTGATCGGTCTGCACTTCTTCAATCCGGTGCAGAAGATGCCATTGGTGGAGATCGTGCGTGGCCCCGCCACCGACCCGGATGCCATCGCTCTGGCGGTGGAGGTCGCGCGGCGGATGGGGAAAACCCCGGTCGTCGTCGCCGACACCCCGGGCTTCGTCGTCAACAGGATCCTGATGCCCTACCTCGGGGGAGCCGTCTCCATGCTGCGCTCCGGGCGCGACCCGGTCGAGGTGGACGAGAGCCTCGTGCGCTTCGGGATGCCGATGGGCCCCTTCGCGCTGCTGGATCAGATCGGCCTCGATGTCGCGGCGAAGGTGGCCGGGGTCCTGGCATCGGCCTTCGGCGGAAACAATGGCGCAGGGTCGGTGGATCTGCTGCATGCCATGGCCGCCGCGGGATTGAAGGGGGTCAAGGCGGGCAAGGGGTTCTACGCCTATACGCCATCGGGCGAGAAGAAGGGCCCCTCCCCCGAGGTGGCGTCGCTCATCCCCGCGCCGAAGGCTTCGGGGAACGGAAACCGCCCCGCGCCCCCCGCTGACGAGACGGCCGACGCCCTGGTGGACCTGATGATCAACGAGGCCGCCGCGCTCCTCGAGCAGGGGGCCGTGGACAAGCCCGAGGTGATCGACCTGGCGATGGTCATGGGCACCGGCTTTCCGCCGTTTCGCGGTGGGCTGCTCCGGCACGCCGATGCCGTCGGCCGCGACGTCATCGCCTCGCGGCTGCGCGCGCGCGGCGTGCAGCCGGCGCCCCTTCTGGAGCAGAAAGGACGCTTCTACCCTGTGGCATCCTCCGTGGCGACACAGCCATGAAGATCCTCTATCTCTGCACGCACAACTCCGCCCGCAGCATCATGGCCGAGGCCTTCACACGGTCGCTGCTGCCTGAAGGGACGGGGGTCGAGATCTACAGCGCCGGAACCGATCCGGCCGGCATCCACGCGGAGACGGCCGCCGTCATGAAGGAGGCGGGCATCGACGTGACGGGGATGCGCTCGCGCGCGATGACTGAGGTCCCCTTTGCGACGATGGACCTCGTCGTGACTCTGTGCGACAACGCGCGCGCGAGCTGCCCGGCTCCACCCAAGGGCGCGCGCCTCCTGCACTGGGCCCTGCGCGACCCGGCCGAAGAGGAAGACCCCGGCCAGATCCGCGAGGCATTCCGCGCCGTCCGGGACGAGGTGCGCACCTGCGTGCGGCGACTTATGTTCGAGCTGGCGACCGACCCGTCGCTCCGCCAGAAGCGCAGGAGCTAGAGGACACTAGGATGCCGGCAACGAAGACGATGAAGACGCAGAAGAAGCAGGCACCCGACCAGGAGACGCCGCGCTCCTTCATGCGGGCCCTCTTCCTCGGGACATTCGAGGAGGACATGGTGCACCCCTACCCCGTCCTTCCCGAAGAGGAGCGCGAGACGCTCGAGATGCTGCTCGACTCGGTCCGGCGCTTCGCGGATGCGTCGATCGATGCGCGCGCCATCGACGAGGCAGAGCAGATGCCCAAAGAGGTCCTCGAGGGGATGGCCGAGCTCGGGCTCTTCGGCGTCACGATCCCGGAGGCCTACGGCGGCTTCGGATTGTCTTTGGCCTCCTACGGACAGGTCATGTCGGAGCTGGCGGCGCACTGCGGCTCCACCGCCGCGACCATCGGCGCGCACCTCGGGATAGGGTCCAAGGGGATCGTGCTGTTCGGCACGGAGGAGCAGAAGAAGCGCTTCCTGCCAGGCTGCGCCTCCGGAGAGACGATTGCCGCCTTCTGCCTCACCGAGCCGTCGAGCGGCTCGGACGCCGCCAACATCGCGGCGCGCGCCGAGCACGACGCGGCGTCGGGCACGTGGGTTCTCAACGGGACCAAGCAGTGGATCACCAACGGCGGCATCGCCGATGTCTTCACCGTTTTCGTGCAGACGGAGACCGAGGGAACCGCCAAGCAGGCGGTGAAGAAGGAGCGGGCCATGACGGCCTTCATCCTGACGCGCGGGATGGAGGGGCTCGCGACCGGGCGCCCCGAGAAGAAGATGGGGTTGAGAGGTTCCTCGACCACCGACGTCATCATGACGAACGTGCGCGTCCCCGAGGCCAACATGCTCGGGGAGCGGGGGCACGGCTTCAAGATCGCCATGGAGATCCTGAACACGGGGCGCCTCTCGCTGGCCGCCGCATGCGCCGGTCCGTCGCGCGCGCTGATCGCCCGGTCCGCGGAGTTCGCGAAGGGACGCCGCGCCTTCGACCACACGATCGCCGACTTCGAGATGATCAAGAGCAAGTTCGCGGAGATGGCGCTCGACACGTACGCCCTGGAGGCGACCGTCGCCGTCACCACGGCGATGGCGACGCGCGGGTGGGACTTCTCGCTGGAGTCCGCGCTGTGCAAGATCCAGGCGTCCGAAGCGATGTGGCGCACCGTGAACCATGCCGTGCAGATCAACGGCGGCTTCGGCTACATGCGCGAGTACCCCTACGAGAGGACGCTGCGCGACGCGCGGATCAACCCCATCTTCGAAGGAACCAACGAAATCCTCAGGATGTTCGTCGCGCTGGCGGGCTCGCAGGGACCCGGGCGCATGCTCAAAGAGGTGGGCAAGGCGCTCGGCGAGCCGCTCGCCGGGCTCGGCGTGCTCGGGGACTACGCCGCGAGGCGCATCCGCCGCGCCATGGGGAAGGAAAAGCTGGACTTCGTCCCCGAGCCCCTGCGCGAATCCGCCGCGCTGGTGGAGCGCCAGGCCGCCGAGTTCGCATCGACCGTCGAGGCGATGCTGCGCAAGCACGGCCGCACGATCGTGGAGCGGGAGTACCTCCTGGAGCGCGTCGCCGACGCCGCGGTCGACCTCTTCGCCATGGTCTGCTGCCTGTCGCGGGCGGCCGCCGCGGGGACCGACGAGGACCACCTCATGGCGCGCGCCTTCTGCGCCCGCGCCTGGCGCCGCGTCCGCCGCAATCTGCGCCAGGTCGAGTCCAACGACGACGCCGATACCACCGCCGTGGCGGACACGATCCTCGGAAACGGCTCCTAGCCCTCTGACCCTGAGTCTTCTGCCCTCTCCTGCTGACCAGTCCCCTAGCCGAGGGGGCCGAACATCGGGCTCCGTGATAGAATCCGCATCACTCACGGAGGTGAAGAATGCGCGCGCGCCTGCTCGTTTCCCTGACCATCCTGATCGCGCTGACCGGCCAGGCCGGCGCCGACGATACGACCCCGATCACCACCAAGCAGCAGCTCGATGAGGCCCTCGGGACGCTGTACGGCAAACAGACGATCGACGAGTCCGCCGCCCGCAAGATCCAGAACAAGACCTTCAAGAGCGACATCGCGACCTTCACGCTCCGGAACGGGACCCTGTATCCTGCCGCGCCGCTCAATGGGCGGGTGACCGCCGCGGTGTTCATCGGTGATGGTGCGGTGACGATCCAGCCCGTTCGCGCCATGGACCGTGAATGCCTCGACCTGGCCATGAAGCGCCATCTGAACGTCACTCCCGGCGGGAAGCTCGACGAGACCTTCTCCGCCCTGTTCCTGCTGGGTGTGGACGAGACCATACCCAGTCTTCTCAGCGCGGAACCGGCTCCTCCAGGCGAGGGCATCGAGCAAGCAAGACGCATCATCTCAGAACGTCTCGGGGTCCTGTCCACGGAAGAGTACCCCCTCGACATCCAGTACGCGCAGCACCTGGCAGGGATCGAGAGTCCGTTCCTGGTTGCCGATTTCAAGACACCCTCAAAGGGATGGCTGACATACGTTCACAACTCTCGATTACAGAATGAGACCATACTCGTTACCTGGGAGAAGGTCGGAAGATTCGACTCGGCTTGGCTTCTTTTGAACACCCACAAGGCTTCCGACTTCGATCCTAACGGCCGCCTCATCGTGGATTCCGTGAAGGATCAGAAGTCGATCATCGACATTACCCAGTACAAGTTGGAGATCGAGATCCCCGACACCAAGCACCTCCTCGTCGAGGCCGATGTTATTTTTCGGCCCCTCGAGGATTCACTCAAGCTCGTCGATTTCGATCTCGTGAACAACATTGCGGGCATCCGCTCGACCGATGCGGCAAAACCGATCCACTTGCGAAAAGTCACGTTGAACGGCGTCGAGATGCCCTTCGCTCACGTGAAGAATCGAGCAGTCGTCGTTCCCCCCGAACCTCTCCGCAACGGAAAAGACTATACGTTCCGCTTCTCCCTTGACGAAGAGACCATCAGACAGTTGAGCACTGTCCACTACCTGATGCTCAACACCTATCCGTGGTATCCCCAGCATGGGTACCTTGGTGGGCTGGCGAAGATGGACTGGACGGTCAAGGCAAAAAAGCCCCTTCAAGCCACCGGCTCAGGCCGGATCGTGCGCGAGGCACCGGAAGGTATTTACAACGTCACACAGCTTGTCTTCGACAAGGACGTCGGCTTCCCCAGCCTGATCTTCGGCCAATACAAGAAGGCGACTGACCGGTACACGCCCGCCGGTGGAGGAAGGGGTGTTGATCTTTCGACCTACTACTGGCCGCGAGCCACGTTCTACATAATGGATCTGGCAGCCAACGCTGACGATCTGAAGCTCGACGATCGCGATGATAACAACGATCCGAACAACCGGCGGCTGGGCGTTCCGCTGTCTCTTGACGTGAACGTCCCAGGAGGCAAGCCAAAGGGTATCCTCGAGGAGGCGAAGGAGATCATCAAGTTCCTGGAAGGCCTCTATGGTCCCTTCCCCTATGACCAGGTGCAGATCGCACAGATGTCGCCGTTCCTCGGCTTCGGCCAGGCGCCACCCGGTTTCGTGCAGCTGACGGGCGAAGCGTTCATGTCGTCAGCGGAACTGGAGAGCGATTTCTTCCACGCCTTCTTCGGCCACGAGATGGCGCACCAGTACTGGGGCCACGCCCTCCAGTGGTCCAGTGACGAAGACCAGTGGCTCAGCGAGTCGTTCGCCGAGCACACCGCGGGGCTCTACGTCCTGGCCTTGCAGGGGAAGACCCGGTTCGAGGGGAAACTGAAGGAATGGCGCGACGCCGCGCGTACCGGTGACCCGCAGGCGCCCATCGCCTGGGCCAACAACCTGGGAGGACCGAACGCGGGCAAGTGGCGGAACGACCTCATCTACTACAAGGGACCCTATGTCGTGCACATGCTGTACAGCCAGCTTGGCCACGACGTCTACATGAAGGCCATGCAGGCGTTGATCCAGAAATACCGCTTCCAGCAGATCACGACCGATCAGATGGCCCAGGAGCTCTCGAAGGCTGCAGGCTACGATCTGAACTACTTCTTCGACCAGTGGTTCCGGGGCACGGGAATCCCGACAATCGATTACTCGTATGTCGTGACCCAAACGGATGACGACAAGTTCCTCGCCACCGTCAAGATGAGCCAGCGTGACAAGGCGAAGTTCAAGGTTATGCAGGTGCCGGTTTTCTTCCACTTTGGCAAGGATCAGATGGTGGTGAAGAACCGTCCCATGCTGCAAGCCGAGGACACGTATACGATCAAGCTTCCGTCGAAGCCTGTGCGGATCACGGTGGACGACAACAGGACTCTGCTGGCCGATATTGTTGGACAAGGGGATGCCGCCGGCCACTGAGCCGGTCATTCTCATGACGTCCGACTACGAGCCGGTCATCGGGCTGGAGGCTCACGCCCAGCTCCGGACGGCCACGAAGATCTTCTGCGGGTGCTCCACGCAGTTCGGCGCGCCCCCCAATGCCAACGTCTGCCCGGTCTGTCTCGGCTACCCGGGCGCGCTCCCGGTCCTGAACCGCGCGGCGGTGGAAATGGCCCTCAAGGCCGCCCTGGCCACCGGATGCGAGATCAGTCCCCGCTCCATCTTCGAGAGGAAGAATTACTTCTACCCCGATCTCCCCAAGGGGTACCAGATCAGCCAGTACGAGACCCCTCTGGCCCTGCGCGGCGCGGTGACCATCGAGAACGAGGCTGATGGCGGCACAAGAGCGATCCGGCTGACGCGCATCCACATGGAGGAGGATGCCGGCAAGCTGGTGCACGACGGGATGGGCGGCTCGGACACACGCTCGCAGGTTGACTTCAACCGCTCGGGAGTGCCCCTGATCGAGATCGTCAGCGAGCCGGACATCTTTTCGCCGGCGGAGGCGCACGCCTACCTCACCCGTCTCAGATCGATCCTGCTCTACCTGGAGGTCTGCGACGGGAACATGGAGGAGGGCTCGCTGCGCTGCGACGCCAACGTCTCTGTGCGTCAGAAGGGCGCAACCCGTCTCGGGACGCGGGTGGAGATCAAGAACCTCAACTCCTTCCGCAACGTGGCGCGGGCGCTGGAGCACGAGATCGCGCGGCAGTCGAAGGTGCTCGCCGGCGGCGGGACGGTCACGCAGGAAACGCGTCTCTTCGACGCCGACGAAGGAGTCACGGCCCCGATGCGCGGCAAGGAGGAAGCGATGGACTATCGCTACTTCCCCGACCCGGACATCCCGCCGCTGCTCGTGGATGAGGCCTGGATCGAAAGGGTCCGCGCGCAGATCCCCGAACTCCCCGCCGAGCGCCGCGCCCGCTTCATCGCCGACTACGGACTGACGCCGAAGGAGGCCTCGTTCCTCACGCTGGAGAAACCCCTGGCCGACTATTTCGAGACCACGGCAAAAGGCTCGGGCAATCCGCGGGCCGCTTCGGCCTGGGTCGCCAACGAGCTGATCGGACGCCTCAACGCCGCCGGGCTTTCGATCGCCGATGCGAAGGTGAGCCCCCAGACTCTGGCCTCTCTCATCCGGCTGATCGACGACCAGACGATCTCCGGCAAGATCGCCAAGACAGTCTTCGACGAGATGTTCGCGACGGGGGCCCCGCCGGACACCATCGTGAAGCGAAGCGGCCTGACGCAGATCACCGACGAAGCCAGCATCGCTGCGATCGTCGATGCGGTGATCGCGGGAAACCCCGGCCAGGCGGAGCAGTACCGCGGCGGCAAGACGGCCGCGCTGGGATGGTTCGTGGGACAGGTCATGAAAGCCTCCGGCGGCAAGGCCAACCCCGCCCTCGTCAACAAGCTCCTGAAAGAGAAGCTGGTGTCCTGAGTTGGAAGCGCGAGTGCCACGCTGCGAGCGGCCGCAGGAAGGGCTCGAGCGCCGTCGAGCGCGCGCGGCACACGCGTGCCGACAGCACACCCAGGAATGCCAAGCGCGAGCGAAATACGAGCCGAGCACGCCGCGGCGGCGCAGGCGTGCGCGAGAGAGCTTGCCTGCGGTTGCGAGCCGATGCCTTCGGGGACTCGGGGTCGTTGGCGTCCTGAGCCTTCTCACACTCGCCGCGTCGCCGCAGAGTCCGCCGCTCCAGGCGCCCCCTTTCACCATCCACGCCCCGGCCGACCTTGCGGCCGAAGCGGCCTCCCTCGCCGCCATCCTCCCCGGCACGCTGGATCGGATCCAGCGCACGCTTCAGGCCCCTCCCCTTCCCGCATCGAGCCTCTATCTGATCGCGGGGAACGCCACCGACGACGGTCTCCCCGCCGAGATGGGCGACGCCATGCCCGAATGGGCCGCCGGCATCGCCATCGTCTCGACCAGGACCGCGGTGATCAGGATCGACCGCATCGGACCGTACGGACAGCGGCGCCTGGAGAACGTCCTGGCCCACGAGCTGGCTCACCTCGTCATGGCGGAAGCCGCCGGCGCGGGACGCGACGCCATGCCGCGCTGGTTCCGCGAGGGGGTCGCGGGGCACATCGCCCATGACGGGGAATGGCTCGACTTCCTCCACCTGTGGCTCTCCCCCGCCGCCTCGTCCCGGCATCCCCTCGCGATCATCGAATCGTCCTTCGAGCAGGCCGACAGCGAAACGGCGCGCCGCGCGGCGTACGCCGGGTCGTTCGCGTTCATAGGCCACGTGGTGGAGAACCACACGGACGCGGCGCTCGCGCGCACGCTGCGAGGGCTGAGCGAAGGGCTCGGCTTCGAGCAGGCGTGGGCCCAGGCCACTGCCGCGTCGCTCCGCAAGGAGGAGGCGGACTGGTCCGCGGGGACGCGGGGCCTGCGCCGATGGACGGCGGTCCTCACCTCGTCGGTGACCCTCTGGGGCGTCATCACCGCGCTGTTCCTGCTCGCGGGAGCCGCCAGGCGGGTGCGGACGCGCAGGGTCATGAAGGAATGGGATCGGCTCGAACCGCCGGACCTCGAGGACCACACTCATTGAAGTCGCCCCTATAATGCCCCCGATATGATCCGACTGCGCCACGTCAGCAAGCTCTATCCCGCCAGCAACGCAGGGCTCAAGGACATCTCGCTGCACATCGAAAAGGGGGAGTTCGCGTTCGTGACCGGCCCCAGCGGCGCCGGCAAGACGACGCTCCTGCGGCTCCTGCTGCGCGAAGAGCTGGCCACCGAGGGGAGCATCATCGTCAACGGGCGCAACGTCACCACGATGCCGCGGCGCGACGTTCCTTATCTGCGGCGCACGATGGGTGTCGTCTTCCAGGACTTCAAGCTGATCCAGGGCAAGACGGTCCTGGAGAACCTCACGTTCGTCCAGGAAGCGGTGGGGATCCCGCGCTCCGCGCACGTGCCGCGCGCCATGAAAGTTCTCAAGCAGGTCTCGCTGCAGCACCGGATCAACGCCCTGCCGGCGCAGCTCTCCGGCGGCGAGCAGCAGCGCGTCGCCGTCGCGCGGGCCCTCGTCAACGAGCCGATCATCCTGCTGGCGGACGAGCCCACCGGCAATCTGGACGACGAGCTGGCCGCGGAGATCATGAAGCTGCTGCGCGAGATCAACGCCCATGGGACCACGGTCATCGTCGCCACGCACGATCGCGATCTGCTCCGGCAGTTCGGACGGCGCATCATCCATCTGAGCAACGGACGCCTCGTGAGCGCCCATGCCTCGGACATCAGGATCGGCGAGGACCCTCGCGAACGGGGCGAGGCGGCCCTCCCCGGGGTCGGACGATGATCCAGAACCTGCGGACCTTCCTGCGCGAGGCGTCGGTGGGCCTCTACCGCGCCCGGGCCATGAACGCCCTGACCATCGGCATCATCGCGGCGTCCTTCGCGATCGTGGGGACCTTCGCGATCGTGCTGGAGAACCTCAAGGGGCTCGCGGCCGAATGGGACCGCGTCCAGATCCACGCGTACCTTCACGACGATGCCGTCGCAACGCGCGCCGCGGAGGTGCAGGCGCTCGTCTCGGACCTGCGCGGGCGGCCGATCGTCAAGGATGCGCGCTATGTCTCGCGCGAGGAGGCGATGAGCATCTTCAAGGAGAGCTTCGCCGACCTCGCCGCGACGACGGACCTCCTCGGCACCAACCCCTTCCCCGCGTCCATCGAGATTGCCGTGTCGGGAGAGAGCGAGAACCGCCGCGAGAGCATCGAGGCCCTGCTGGCCGAGCTGAAGGGATCCGCTCTCGTGGAGCTGGTGCAGGACAACGACGCCGACACGCACCGCCTGAGGACGGCCCTCGGCACCATGGCGAGCATCGGCCTGGGGCTCGCCGCGATCCTGGGGACCGCATCGGCCTTCATCGTGTTCAACGTGATCCGTCTCACCGTCAACGCGCGCAGCCAGGAGATCGGCATCATGCGTCTGGTGGGGGCGACGCCGGGCTTCATCCGCGGCCCCTTCCTCGTGGAGGGGATGATGCAGGGGGGGCTGGGGGCTCTGGTCGCTCTGGCCGTGCTCTATGCCGCCCAGTACGCCTTCTCGGACTACGCCGCGCGATCCGGGAACTTCCTCGCCGGCGCCCTGTGCGGCCGGTATCTCCCCCCCCTGCGCGCCCTCGAGCTGGCGGCGGGCGGTCTTGCCGTCGGCCTGGCCGGCAGCGCGCTCTCGCTGCGCCGCTTCCTGGCCGAATCCCGCCGCGCGGGCGCCTAGGCCCTGGCGGGGGCCCGCAGGATCAGAACGGGAAGCCGATCCAGAAATCGGATCGCCAGGAGCTGTCGTTCGTCTCGGTCAGGAAACAGTCCGTGTCGATATCGTCAAAAAAATCTTCGGGAGTCTCGAGAAGTTCGGGGAACAAAGCGTTATCGCACAGCATCGTGTCCTGCGTCTCGGCGTAGGGGAGCCGGCGGGAGAAGTTCCAGATCAGCTCCAGGGGCCCCATCTGGACCGAGAAGCCGATCCCGTAGGAGGCGCGGCCATCCTGGAGCCTGTCTTCCTCGCTGTCCCAGAAGTCGTATTCGCGGAAGAGAAACAGCTCGTTGTCCCAGAACAGGCCATCCTGGGTCCAGGAGGCCCCAATGTCGAAGAAGATCATCCCGCGGATCTGCCGGAGAGAGCCGAAGGGGAATGCCAGCTCGTCTACCAGCGGGAACCGCAGCTCCAGGTTCACCCAGGCTGCCTGATCGCCGATGAACTCCCTGAAGCGGAAGCCACGAATCTGGTTGATGCCGCCAATGCCGAACAGCGGCGCGCTGTCCCCCTCGCCGATCTCGGCGCCGAGCCGCACCGCGAACAGCGAGCGGCTCGAGAGCTTATGGTAGAAGCGCCCGTCGAACGAGTAGTTCGTGAAGGACTCCAGGTCCCCCGACCCGGCGGGGCTCGTCGAGACGGTCATGTTGACGCGCTTGCCGTGCCACGGGCCGAACTGCTTGAAGCGCACCGTGTCGTTGATGAGCGATACGGCGAAGAAGGGAGAAGTCCCCTTCTCGATATCGGTCGTCAGGACGGCATAGTCGTTGCCGCTGGTGACCTCGAACGGCTCGATGTTGTTGCCAATGATTTCGCGGTTCATGACGCCGCCGGAGACCCGGAACTTGGAGAAGGTGGTGAAGGGGAGCACGAGCCCCGCACGGGCCTGGGTCACGCGGTTGGCGTCCTCCCTCTGGACGTTGCCGCTGGAGGTCACGAAGCCGACGTAGTCGCGATAGTCCAGCAGGTCGTAGAAGTGCTGGATGCGCTTCTTCATGTTGATGTAGCCGAGGTTGAGGTTCGTGAACGACGAGACCGACTGCGCGTTGAACCAGACTCTGTGATCGCCGAGCATGTCGGAGAAGATCAGCAGGGCGTTCCCGTAGAGCGTGCCGTCACTCGCGACGCCGACGCCCGCCACGGGCGCTGTCTCGAGGTGGAACTTCAGCTTGTCGTAGGGGGTCTTCTCGGACTCGTCCACGGTGAGCTTGAGCGCCGACGTGAAAGGCTCGATGTCCCCGGGCTCCTGCACCCGCTGCTCCGGCGGGATCACGGACACCGGCTTCTCGAGATCCACCGTGTAGAGCCGGTAGCGCCCGCGCCACCAGACTGAGGCCACGAGACGCTGGAGCCCCCCGTCGGCCGCCATCTCCTGCGGGCTGAAGTGCCCGCTGATGACGTCCGTGTACTGGCGGATCTCGCCGGTCTCCAGATCGAGCGAATAGATGTTGAACACTTTGTGCTCGCCGCCGTCCGACGAGTAGTAGATGCGCTTGCCGTCGCGCGAGAAGGACGGCTGGATATCGCTCGTCTCGCCGAACGTCACCTGCGTCTTCTGCTCGGGGTCCGCGTAGTCGAGCAGGAAGATCTTCTCGTAGGCGTTGATGCGGCGGTTGTAGAGGATCTGTGTGCCATCGGACGACCATGAAGGGTTCGAGTCGTAAAAGGCGTCCTTGGTGATGTTGGTCAGCGTCCCGCTCTCGATCTCGTACTCGAAGATGTCGACCTGCCCCTCCTTGTTGGCCGCGAACACGACCTTCTTGCCGTCGGGCGAGAACATCGGAGACTGGGCCTCGTCCACGTCGATCTCCCGTTCGAGCACCTTCTTGCCGGTCACGGCGTTGAAGAGCAGGAGCAGGCGCCGGTTCTCGCGTTTCCCGAAGACGGCCACCTCGTCGCCGCCGGGCGACCAGGAGAGGTCGTTCTTCCCATCGAAGACAGCGGTGACGAGGTCGTAGTCGTTCGTGAGGCCCTTCGTCAGGTTCCGGATCATCTCGCCGGTCTGCGCGTTGATGACGATGACGTCGAGGTCCTCCTTCTCGTTCGTCATCACCGCGATCAGGTCCCCCGAGGGGGAGAGCGCGGGAGAGAAGGTGAACACGCCGGGGAGCTTGATCCCGATCTCCCTGCCGTGGTCCTCGGGCTCGTTGTTCTCGAGCAGCAGCGGCACGTAGCGCTTGCGCAGGAAACGCTGGAAGCGGCGATCGAACTCATCCGCGTCCATCCCGAACGATTCCTTGATCGCCTTCTCGATGTTCCCGTAGAGCAGGACCTTGCGGAATTCGGAGAGGAAGGTCCTCAGCCCCTCGGGGCCGAACTCCTCCACGATGAACTCGAAGGCCGCCTGTCCGAAGCGGTAGGTCAGGAAGGTCACGTTCCGGACTTTCGTGATCGGCGGCACCAGGCCGTTCACCACCGCGTCGCGGATGATCATCCGGTCGAGGCTCGATTCGTCCCGTGCCAGGTGCGACGCGAGCCCCTCCATGAGCCACCCCGGCGTGTAGCCGCGCAGCGCGCGCCCGAGATCGCCGTAGAGAATGCTGTATTCGAAGATATGCGTCAGCTCGTGCTTCAGGAGCTGGTACAGCTCGTCGGGAGGCTGATCGATCGGCAGCACCATTCTGTTCTCGAACGGCTCGGCGAACGCTCCCACGCTCTCGGGAATGAACGCGAGGGTGATGTTGGTCTGCTCGAAGTCGCCGTGGGTCCTGTAGTAGATGAGCGGGATGCGAAGCTGCGGCTCGTGGTCCAGCGCCTCGCTCAGCTCGAGCCACGCGCTCTCGGCGTACGAGACGATCTGCTCGAGGAAGCGCTCCTCCTCGGGGTAGTAGTAGACGTCGAAGTGGGGCGCCTTGTAGATCTTCCAGTCGAACGTCTCGTAGATGATCTTGTTCTTGCCGAAGCGGCCGAACTGGTTGAACTGGGCGCCGGCCTCCCCCGAGGCCAGAAGGAGCGCGGTCAGGAGCCCGAGCGCTGCTGTGAGCCGGCGCGGACGCATCAGGGCCGGTGACGGGCGCTCAGCGCGCACGGCCGGCGCTAACCAGGGGCATGCAGGGGTCACTCCGTGAACAGATAGCGCGTCTCGGTCCTGGTCCGCGGAACGAGGATCGACAGGATCCCCTCGCCGACCGCCTCAATCAGATCGTGCAGGATGGTCAGGTCGTCGTTCCCCTTGCCGATGAACATCTGGCTCTCGGAGAAGGCGTCCTCGTAGAGGAGTTCTCCTGTCGCCCCCCGGAAGAAATAGAGACGCAGGTCCATCTTGAACGACTCCCGTTCCACCCAGACCGTTTGGCGCTGCCGGTGCCCCGTCAGGTCGGAGATGTAGTCCTGGTCCATGAAGCCGGATTCGTCGGTGGCCACGAAATCCACCGTCCCCCCGATGATCAGGTCCGCGTTGTAGCGCTGCGAGAGGCGCTTCCAGTAGGCCGTGTTCCTGATGGCGTCGTCGAGAGGCTGCTCGGGGAGCGGCATCGTCTCGACGTTCAGGACCTCGAAGCGGGTGTTCTTGTGCAGCAGGCTTCGCAGGGCGTCGATCGTCTCCGTGTCGAGATCCACCGACGGATGGCTCCCGGATCGGAACCCACCGACCAGAAGCCGCACCATCCCGGTCGTGTCGATCTTCTCGCTCATCGGAATCTGGACTTCCACCTCAACCACCGAAGCGCTCGGAGATGAGACAGCTGCGAGCGCGATGATGGCGAGAACCACCGGAATCCCGCGCCGCGCGCGCGCCGCGGCCTTCATGGCTGATCCGCCTGCTGGGCGGCATCGGGGGGTGTCACCGGACGGACGCGGGCGAGGTTCATGAACCTCTCGTAGTTCTGGCGGATCCTTCGATCGTCAGGTGCGAGGGCCAGCGATTTCTCGTAGGCCTTGCGCGCCAACTCGATCTCACCGAGACTCTCCCGGGCGACTCCGAGGTTGTTCCAGGCGCGGGCGTTCGCATCGTCGGCTTTCACGGCGCGCTCGAAGCGAAAGGCCGCTTCACGCCAGCTTCCCATCCGGGCCACCTTGACACCGAACTCGAGCTGGATTTCCGACTCGCTCTTCTGAACCGCGCCGACGCTGGAGAACATCACCCATAGGAGGGCAAACGCCGCAATGATCATGCGCAATGCCGCCCGTCGGGCGGTTCGCCCTCGGCTGCGGCGTGTCCATGTCTTTGCGATGAGAGGCATGACCCGCGCGGAGTATAGTCAGAGACATCAATGGTTTCAACGAGATGCCCCTGATCCTCGCGCCGGGGACGTGACGTGATATCCGGCGCGCGCGTGGATGCGGACCCCCTCCCGGGCGACGCGCACCTCGATGCTCCGGTAGCCTGCTTCGTCCGGTCGTGTCGGTTCGAAGCCAAGCAGGTAGCGGCTCCCCAGCGCATCCCCGATGGCGGTGAACGCCCCGCGAAGCTCTCCTGCGCCCTGGGCGCGGAACACTTCCCCGCCCGTCCCCTGCGCCATGCGCTCGAGCGCCGAAGGGCCCGCGCGGGCCCTTCGCTCGGTCGCGCCCGTCCCCCACGCGATGCCGTAGACCGCGACGTCGGCGGCCTGCGCCGCCTCGATGGCGGTGCGCAGCTTCCCGTCGTCTTCGTCGCGCGTATCCATGCCATCGGAAAAGATCACGAGCGTCCTGGGCCCGTCCTGCTTCGTCAGATGCCGGGAGCCCACGCGCAGCGCCTCGTGCAGCGCCGTGCGCGTGCCGCCGGCCCGCGCCGCGGCGAGCGCCCGGTCAAGCGCCGCGCGATCGGTGGTGAAATCGCACTCGAGATAGACATCGTCGTTGAACGTCAACAGAGAGAGGATCGACTGCGCGGGGCGCGAAGCGATGAAGTCCGAAGCCGCCTTGCGGGCGGACCAGAAGTGGGCCTCCATGCTCTGGCTCGTGTCGAAGGCCAGGGCGATCGCCCCCACCGGCGGCTCGCTCGAGAAAGAGACGACCGGCCGGACCGCTCCGTCCTCCAGGATCGTGAAGTCTTCGGCGCTCAGATTGGTGACGAACCGCTCCGGCGCGCCCGCGGACGGTTCCGCGCGCACCACCACCGGAACGAGCACCTGGCTGACCGTCACGGCCTCGACCCATCGCGCCGATGTCGAGAGGGCCGCGAGCGTCACCTTGCTTCCGTCGCGGCCTGTTGCGACGATGGCGATCCGGTGCCGTCGCAGCGCCGCGCCGGCATCCACGGTCCAGGACCAAGGGGGACGATCGTCGAGACCGGGCGGGCCGCCGTCCAGCGACAGGCTCATCCAGGCGATACCTTCGTACGGCGCGCCGTTGGCGTCGAACGCCGCGGCCTCGATGCTCGTCGCGCCGACGAGATAGAGAGGATCCGGGGCGAGGATACGCACCACGAAGGGAGCGGGATCCGCGTCGGCTCTCGGCGCGGTCGTGCCCGGGCCCAGCAGGAGCATCAGGACGATGATCAGAAGGGACACGCGGCCAATATAATCTCCGCCATGCGACCGGACGACCGTTCGAGACTCATTGCGACGTCACGGCCGGTGAACGCGCGGCTCCAGGCCCCGGCCTCGAAAAGCCTCACCATCCGTGCGCTGGCGGCGGCCGCTCTCGCCGGGGGGCGCTCCACGCTCTTCGAGCCTCTGATGGCCGAAGACCCGCTGGTGATGGCTGCGGCCCTGAGGCTCCTCGGCATCAGCGTGACGGCGTCGGACGGGGTGAACGGGAGCCGTGCGTCGTTCGTCGTCGAGGGGTGCGGGGGAAGGATCCCCGCCAGGGAAGCCAGGCTCGACCTGGGCAACGCAGGAACTCCGCTCAGGCTCCTGGCCGGGCTCTGCACCCTGGGGCGCGGCCGCTTCGTGCTGGATGGCTCGGAGCGCATGCGCCAGCGCCCCGCGGCTCACCTGGTCGAGGCGCTCAGCAGTCTGGGGGTTGCGATCAGCGCGCAGGGAGACGGCGGCTTTCCGCCGCTTGTGATACTCGCGAACGGCTTCCCCGGCGGGCGCGTCCGGCTGCGCGGCAGCGCGTCGAGCCAGTACCTGTCGTCGCTTCTCATGACGGCTCCCTGCGGCGCGGCCGATCTGCTGATCGGCGTCGATGGGCCGCTCGTCTCGCGCCCCTACGTGGAGCTGACCATCGGGGTCATGGAGCAGTTCGGCGTCACGGTGGAGCGCGGCGAGGGGAGCTTCCTGGTGCGGCCGGCCGCTTACCAGCCGCGCGACGTCGTCATCGAGGGGGACGCCTCCAGCGCGTCGTACCTGTTCGCGGCCGCGGCCATTGCGGGAGGCCGCGTGGAAGTGGAGGGCATTTCGGCAGCGTCACGTCAGGGGGATCTGCGCTTCCTCGATCTGCTCGAAGCGATGGGGTGCGGCGTGACGCGCGGCGACACGCTCGTCGTGGAGGGGGGCGCGACATTGCGAGGCATCGACGCCGATCTCGCGGAGACGCCCGACATCGTCCCCACGCTCGCCGCGGTGGCGCTGTTCGCCGCCGGACCCACGCGCATCGGCAAGGTCGCGCACCTGCGGCTCAAGGAATCCGACCGCATGGAGACCGTCGCTTCCGGCAGCCGCGCACTGGGCGCCGGTGTGACGGTGGACGCCGACGGCATCGTCATTGCGCCGCCGCCATCGGGGCGCAGGGGACTGCATGGCGGCGTCATCGACCCGCGCGGCGATCACCGGATCGCCATGGCCTTCGCCGTTGCCGGGCTGGCCGTGGAGGGAGTGACGATCCTCGACCCGGGCTGCGTTGGGAAGTCCTTCCCGGGCTTCTTCGACGTCCTCGACGCTATCCGGGTGGGCTGACTTTTGGCCGCTTCGGCCGCGCGGCGCCGAAGGCGATGCCGATCGTGACCGCCGGAATGACCAGGTAGGTGAGGGCCACGTCCGCCAGGTAGTCCACGAGACCCATGTCGATCGGCGGGCTGAGCATCAGCGGCAGATCGATGATGACGTTGATCGCGAGCCAGAGCCCTCCCAGCAGCGCCCCCTCGCGCAGGAAATCCTTCGTGACCCGCCTGAAGTAGAGCGCGGCGAAGAACGACGTGGCCATCACCACGACGACCGGCATGATCGATTCGAAGAGCGCGCGCCACGACTCGCGCAGCGGGAAGATTACGAAAGCCACGGCGAACGCCGCCAGCCAGACGAGGACCCCGTACAGGATGGCCCGCCACAGGGATGCCATGCCCACCTCCACGGCCGGTGGCCAGGAGCCTGTCCTGGCTCGCACCCCGGCGGAATGAAAAAAGGCCCCCGGGAGGAGGCGACCTCCGCCCGGGGGCCTTCGAGTCCGTGCGTCGTTGGGCCTAGAACCGGGCGCGTGCCTGGTACGTCAGCCTCCAGGCAGCGTCACTCCCTTCACCCTCGGTGCATTCCGCGACGCCCACGCCGCAGACGTGCGCCTCCACGGCGTCACCGGGATCCACCCACGAAAGCGCGGTGTCGAAGCTGAGGTTGTTCGTCATGTAGTAGTTGTAGAAGATGTCGAGCTCCATCCCCAGGTCGCTGTCGCAGTCGTCGGGGAAGACACCGCCGGTCGGCGGACAGTCCACGAAGACTCCGTTGGCACCCAGCAGAGGCGAGTAGGAGAGCCCCTCGTCCTCCGCCTTGTCGAACTTGTAGACGGTGGCGCCCAGCAGATGCTTCTCGTCGCCGAACATGACCTTGTAACCGCCGTAGAAGGCCTGGATGTTCGACATCGCCCACAGGTCGGCGTAGCCGAGCCGCTTGTGGAAGTCGGTGTACAACGGCATGTAGGCGTCCTGATCTTCGTCGTTCGGGTCGTCGTCGCCGCTGGCGTAGGTGAATCCGCCCCAGATCGTGTGGGAGGTGTCACCGTACCACGTGTAGCCGGCCGACCCTTCGAAGACGATGCCGGCCGCGTCGCAGGTGTCACCGGCGGTGCCCGGCGTGCAGGAGGGGGTACCGAATCCCCCACTCCCCCACACGTTGGGCCTCAGGATCGTCCCGGTGAAATCAGTCTGGTAGTCGCCAGTCTGGAGCGCGGCTTCGATGTTCCAGTGGAAGCCGCTCTCGTCCTGGACGTATTTACCCCAGCGGCCGCCGAGGGTGGCGATTTCGCCCGTGTCGGCGACAATGGCTATGCCGGTGGTATCGAGACCATCGTCGTCCTGCTTCTCGATGAAGGCGTACCAGGCGACGTCGTGATGCTCGTCCCCACCGATGAAGTGCTTGCCGTGGATCCCGAGCGTCCACATGTCGTGGTCGTCGTCCGGGCAGATCCCGCTGGGCACGCCAGAAATTCCCCCATCGCACGTGACACCGAGAGCGTCGAGGTTGCCCTCGGTGTTGCGCAGCAGGAAGCCGGTGAAGCCGAACTTCTCCCACTGCCACTGCCCCACCGCTCCATCATGCGAGATGCCGTTGTAGAACGGCAGGCTGCTGAAGTGGAGCCCCGTGTCGAGCACCAGCTCCGTGCGGCCGATGGTGATGTCCAGCACCGAGTCGCCGATGTCCACCAGCCTGATGTTCCCCTGGTAGACGCTCACTCCGCTCTCACCGATCTCGAAGCCGTCGCCGAACGGAAGCGTGCTCTCACCGAACAAGCCGCCGCCCGCAACGCCGGTCCCCTGGAACTCGACTCCGACCCAGATGTCGTGGCCCAGGTCGCCCTTGGCGAGCACCCTGTAGCGGTAGGGGTAGATGTCGAAATTATCATCGGAGTCGGGGACAACATCGTTGTTGTCGGTGAAGTCGAACATGTTGTCCCACATCTCACCGCGGAAACGCACTTCGCCGTGGACGCTGAACTTGTTGTCGTCGTCGGCTTCCTCGTCGTAAGCCGCCGCGACGGCGTAGCCGCCGGCGCAGAGCACGGCCATGCAAACCATCAGGTAGGTTGCGTATCGTCTCATGCCCAACCGTCCTCCTCAGTTATCCCGTTGGACGTTCGTCCTTCTGTAGTTCTATCTATGTCACCCACGAAACACCGGCCGGCCTCAACTCCTGCCCGCTGAACCGGCGTTCCGGGTCGAAAGCCTAAATAGCGGTCGGTTCCCACAGCAACGAATCAGACCCTTTCTCTCACCCCCTTCTCGATGCCCTCATCGGATCGCCTGGGATCCGGACGAAGTCACGTAGCACGTCGACCGCCCACGCGTGGGCGGGAACAGACTGCCGATAGGTGTCCCCCTGGCGAGGAGTGGGTATCGTGGGTGTCAGGGGACCGAGGTCCTGTTTTCGTGCGGCATGGTCAGAAGAAGCGGACGCTGGTAGGGAGCCGCAAGGCCTCTCCCGGTTTAAGGACCGATGCGGCGGTCCGCCTGCCTCGAAGGGCAGGCCCGGCTGGCTATGTCAGGCCATAACGCCAAGTCACTGTGAAAAAGCAACTTATGCTCAAGCCCGTCGCAGAGCCTCGTGAGCCGGGGCGTTATAGCAAGCAACGCCGCGCTCTGTCAAGCCGAGGCCTCATGTATCGCTTGATGCCAAGCCCCAGGACCCTACCAGAGCCACACTTGTCTGTCAATGTCCACAGCCATTCGGATCTGCCTTGTGGAACCCGGAGATCCCCGGTGGTCCGAAGGCACCGCGAAACGCCTTGCGCTGCGGGCGCTATCGGGCTGATAGGGCCTGTCGCTAGCGGGCGACAGGGGCCTGGAGCCTGGCATCCGCCGGGATGACGGGACTGAGGACGAGGAGCAGGAGCTGCTTGACCCCCGTTGGGAAGGGGGCGGTCTCGGCGTACTCCTCGGGGGTGTGGGTCGCCCCCCCCGTGGTCATCCCGATGGCGATGGCCGGGATGCGCCGGCTGATGGCGACATTGTGGTCGGCCGTCCCGCGCATCGTGACTTCCACGTCGGTCCACTTGAGGCGCTCCAGCACCTCCCGGGCGGCCATGACCAACGGCGACGTCTCAGAGCCCGCCACGCGCCCGCCGGGCATCCGGTGGAGGGTCTCGTGCTCGAACCCCACTCCCACGCTCCCCGCGGCGCCGCGCCCGGCCCTGATGGCCCGCTCCTCCATGCTGGTGAGGGTGGCCGGATCGTTCGAACGCAGATCGACCGTGAACCACGCGTCACGGGCCTGGGCATTGGGGACGTCCCCTCCCCCCATCATGCCGATGTTGAGCCAGCTCTCCATCTCCTCGGGGGTACGCCGCAGGTCCAGCTCGCTGATGTCCGCGATGGCCCGCGCGGCGGCCAGAATGGTGCTGGGCTCGGCATAGGCGCGCAGGGTGTGCGCACCCTTGGCCGTGAAATGCAGCTTCAGCCATACGATCCCCGTCGCCGCGTGCGAGATCTGCCCCAGGTGTCCATCCACGGCGATGACGGCCCCGAGCTCCTCCTGGTGATCCGAGACGAAGCGCTCCGCGCCATGAAGCCCCACCTCCTCCTGTACGGTGCCGACGAACCAGGTGTCAGCCGCAGGGGTCAGCCCGTGGCTGCGCATCAGCTCGAGGACGGCGAGGACCCCCGCCAGGCCGGACGAGTCATCCCTCACCCCGGGGCCGCGAAGACGCCCGCCCGGAAGCCGTTCCACCCGATGGTCGGCCGTGCCGGAGGCAACCGTGTCGAGATGGGCGAGCACAGCCAGGGCGAGCCCTCCCGGCGCGGCGGCTCGCAGACGCCCGATGACGTTGCCTGCCGTATCGCGATGGACGTCGGCCAGACCCAGCTCCCTGAATCGCCCCTCGATGTGCGCGGCCCGGCGCTCTTCCTCTCCCGAAGGAGCCGGGATCTCGGCGATACGGATCCACTGCTCGATGAAATGATCGAGGTGGGAGTCGGCGGCCTCGAGCGCATTCTCGACTGGGGCCGCGAGGGTGGCCGGCAACACGCGGTCGGCGCGCTCCGCGGCGGGGGGCGCGCCGAAGCAGAGGAGGGCCGCCAGGGCGATGGAGGCCTTTCCGATGACTTTTCGGTATTTGATCACAGTCCTCAGTCTAGTAGACTGCGGTTTCATGATTTCGACCCGCAAGCTCGTCTTCGTCGCAGCAGTGGCGGGCCTTCTGCCGGTGCTGTCCGGGACGATTGTGTGGCTGGTGCTCTCGGGGAGCCCTGTCCCCGCCGATGCGCGCCCGACGCTCGTCCTGATCGCTGCCCTCGCGATCCACGCCGCAATCGTCATGGTGGTCCTCGCAACGGCCCGGCGCCGCGCCGCCCAACGGCCGGCACGCGCGTCCGAAGAGGCATCGCCAGGCGACGAGGCCCAGCGCCTGCTGCTGCGCCTCGGCCGGGCATTCTCACTCGAGAGACGCGACCTTCGCGGCGCCGCGCCGCGAAGGTTCCTCCTCTATTCCCTGCCGGTTCAGCCGCGCACGTCGCCGCTTCCCGTGAATGATGTGGTCGCGGTGTGCGTGGATGCAATGCTCCCAACGACCGGGCGCCATCCGGCCGCCCCGGTGGTGTTCGATCCCGCGCCGGATGCCGGTCTCTGCGCCCTCGACCCCGACCTGTTCCACCAGGTGCTGTTGAATCTGATCCTCAACGGCCGCGACGCGGCGGGAGCGTCGGGCCTCGTTTCGGTCAGAACCCAGCGCATCGACCGCAGTGTCCTGGTGGCGGTGCGGGACGACGGGCCGGGGGTCCCGCTGTCGGACATGGGGACTCTTTTCGAGCCGTTTCGTTCCTCCAAACCAAGAGCGCTGGGGGTCGGGCTGGCCACCTGCCGGCAGATCGTTACGGCTCACGGCGGGACGATCGATGCGATGAACATCCTGCCGTGCGGACTCGAGGTGGTGATCAGGCTTCCGCGACTGAAGACTCCGGCACGCGTCGCGCATCGCAAGTCGCGCCGCGCGTCGTCGGCCGGCGACAATCTCAGTACCGAACGGCCTGCAGCATCCGGTCGAGCGTGAGGTTCACTTCGTCGAACCCCATTCCCGGACGCCGCGGTCCCAGAACGACCCCCCCCATCCGGGCCGCCACCAGATAGTCCGTGCCTTCCCTGCGGAAGACCCAGAGCTTCCACTTGTGCATCCGGTGCGGTGGCATGGCCGTGTCGCCGACCACGTTGCGAACCATGCCGTCGACGTACCAGACATCACCCTTGGCTCCGCGCGTCTGGATGATCAGGTCGGGTGCGCGTTCCTTCCAGTAGTCCTCGACCCTCTTGGTCACCGAGTCCCACGTCAACGGCTCGTCATTCGCAGGCTCCCAGAGGACCTCGACCCGCATGAGAGGGTCCATCGGGAGGACCACGTCCCGCCCCCGCTGGGGCGTGACCGCCTCAGAATTCTCGGCCCTCAGGTTCCAGTCGTCCCAGCGCTTGACCACCCTGAACGCCTCGAGCGGTCTCCACGTCTCGGGATACGCGTAGGCGATGTCCCCGCTCGGCACTTCATAGGTCCTCGGCAGTGCGGGGAAAGACTCCACCGTCGCCCCCGTGTGACAGCGCACCGTCCTGACCATGTCGTTCATCCAACCGAAGATCTCGGCGGGGGCGTTCACCATCAGGCTCATCGAGGCATCGGTGACGAAGAGCCGTCCCGATTCGGGGCAGAGCCAGACGTGGTAGTGGGTCTTCATCTCCCCACGCTGGATGGTGGTGTCAGCCACGAACCCGTCGTGCGCGTTGATCCGGACCGGCTTCACGTCGATGGGAGAGTCGATCGTGAGCCCTTCCCACAGGGTGGCGATCGCTTCTTTCGCCTTCTCCGGCTTCAGGATCTTGACGTCGGGGGCGGGCTGCCAGTGGATGTACATGATCGGCCAGATGATCCGCTCGGCCGCGGCCGCGCCGGCGGTCGCATCCCCGGTGGCCTCGGTGGGGAGCCATCCCGGCGCGCCTTTGGACAGAAAGTCCAGATCGATGCGCGGGCCGGTCGGCGACTGGGCCCTCGCTTCGACCGGCAACAGGAGCAGCAGGGCGAGGGCCGCCAGGGCGTTGGCTCGGTTTCTCATCAGGGAATGGCCTCCAGAACGGCCAATATAGCAGCCGATCAGTAGAGGTGCCGTCCTCCATCCACGCGGATGCACTCTCCGGTGATGAAGTCGGTCTCGATCAGGAAGAGCACGGCCTTGGCGATCTCTTCGGCTCCCCCCCAGCGGCGCAGCGGCGTGGCGGCGATCACCTTGGCGTTGTCATCCTCGCTCAGCTCGTCCGGGGGGATGATCGGGCCGGGGGCGATGGCGTTCACCAGGATCTCCGGGGCCAGCTCCAGCGCCAGAGCTTCGGTCACCCCTTTGACCGCGGATTTCGCCACGTAGTAGAGCGTGTAGCCCGAATAGCGCGGCCTCGCGCTGACGGGAAGCCAGTCGGTGAAGTTGATGATCCGGCCGGCGCCGGCCTGCTTCATGTGCGGGGCGACCTTGATCGCCAGAAGGAAGCTGCTTCTCGCGTCGAGGTCCACCGCTTCGGACCAGGTCCTCGCGCCGAAACGCGAGAAAGGAACGCTGGTGTACTTGGACGCCATATTCAGGAGGATGTCGATCCGGCCGAAGCGCTCGATGGTCTTCTCGACGAGCGCGACGACGTCGTTCTCTTCGCGCAGGTCGACGCGGAACGCCTCGGCGGCCACTCCCTGCGCGCGCGCCTCCTCCACGGTCGACGCGGCCGCTTCCTTCGACACGCGGTAGGTCACGGCCAGCGCGCAGCCGCGCTGAGCCAGCTCGCGCGCCACCGCCTGTCCGATGCGCGCACCCCCGGTGAGGATCGCGACCTTGCCCTTGATATCCACCGCTGCCTCCGGTGGCGATATGCTACCACGGTCATGGTTTCCTCAGTCCGCGAGCTGTTCGACGCGTGGGCCCTTTCGGGGCGCGCTGAAGGGATGGAGCAGGGGCACGGGCACGCCGCGCGCCTCGCCGTCTCGCGGCTCGGCATTGGCGAGCGGACGCGCTATCTCGACATCGGCTGCGGCAACGGATACACGGTCCGCTGGGCCGCGCGCGCCGCCCCGCGCGGGCACGCCGTGGGTGCAGATCTCTCCGAGGAGATGATCCTCCTGGCGCGCAGGCTGTCGCACGATCTCCCCAACACCACGTTCATCGCCGGGGAATTTCCGGGTGTGGACCTGGGGCAAGGCGCGCCCTTCGATGCCATCTTCTCGATGGAAGCCTTCTACTACTTCGCCGATCTGGATGCCGCGCTGGCCCGCGTGCGCGATCTGCTGGCGCCCGAGGGGTTGTTCGCCTGCGTGGTGGACTTCTACGGCGAGAACACGGCGAGTCACGCATGGCAGGAGCAGATGGGCGTCCCCATGACGCTGCTCGACGCGGCGGGGTGGGCGGGCGCCTTCGCGCGCGCCGGCCTCACCGTGGTGGAGCAGACGCGGCTGCGTCTTCCCGCCGGCACCACGCGCGACCCCGAAGATGCCTGGGAAGAGACCGAAGGGTCGTTGCTGACACTCGGATCCCGCGCCGATCGAGCCCCAGGGAAGACCGGGCACGACGCGAGGGAATCGCGCGGCATGGGCCGGGGCTGATGCGACCGAACCCGGCAGGCGTCGCTCTGCCGCGGCTCCAGCTCGTCGCGGCCGCGGTTCTCTTCTCGACGGGCGGCGCCGCGATCAAGGCGACGACGTTGACCGCCATGCAGGTCGCCTCCCTGCGCTCGGGGATCGCGGCGGCGACGCTGCTGGTGCTGATGCCGGCGGCGCGGCGCGGGTTCGGCGCGCGCTCGGTGGTCATCGCGGCCGCCTACGCCGCGACGATGATCCTGTTCGTGGTGGCGAACAAGTGGACGACGGCCGCCTCGGCCATCTTCCTTCAGGCGACCGCCCCTCTCTACGTCATGCTCATCGCGCCGCGGTTCCTGGGCGAGCCGGTGCGGCGGCGCGACGTGGCGTTCGTGCTGGTGATGGCGGCCGGCATGGCACTCTTCTTTCTGGGGTCCTACGTCCCCGCCGCCACGGCCCCCCGGCCCGTCGCGGGACACGTCGTCGCGGGGCTGTCCGGCCTGACGTGGGCGTTGACCCTGATGGGGCTGAGGTGGGGCTCGCGCTCCGGCGAGCGCCCCGGGCGCGATCCTCTCGCCACCGCCGTGCTGCTCGGCAACGCCATCGCCTCACTCGCCTGCCTTCCTTTCGCCCTGCCGCTTCCTGCGCTCGCGGCACCGGACGTCATCCTCATCGTCTATCTCGGAGTGGCCCAGATCGGCCTGGCGTACGTGCTGCTGACCGCGGGGATCAGGCATGTCGGGGCGCTGGCCGCGTCGCTTCTGCTGCTGGCCGAGCCGGCGCTCAGCCCGGTGTGGGCCTGGATCTTCCACGGCGAGCTTCCGGCGCCGCTGTCGCTGGCCGGGGGCGCCATCATCCTCGGCGCGACGGTCGCGCGCACGGTCCTCGACGCGGCGAGCCCGTCGGCCCAGCGGGCTCCGGCCTCATCGTGAGCGCCGGCGAAGTCGTCGACGCGCGCGCCCGATCCCTCTGGGCGCTAACGCGTCTGGCCTTCCATCCCGAGCCGTGCATGCTGGTGAGCCTGCCTCGCGATGCGGCGGCCGGCACCATCGGAGAGGCGGCCGCGCTCGCCGCGCGCGGGCCCTTCTCGGCGCTGGTGTTCGCCGCGGATGAGATCTCGCTCACTGTTCCGGTGTCGGTGTGGCGCGCCAGCTCCCTGCGCGCGTCGGCTCTGGGGGAATCGGGCCCTTGGGCGGTGATCGCGCTCGACCTCGCGATCGATCTCGATGTCACCGGCTATCTGGCGCCGGCGGCCGCGCGTCTCGCCGCGGCGGGGATCCCCATCGTGCCTCAGTGCGCCTACCGGAAGGACTACCTGCTGGTGCGGGAGTTCGATCGCGACCGCGCCATCCAGGTGCTCGAAGCCCTCATCGCCTCCTGCCGCGACTGATTGCCGAGGCGGAATGGACTTCGGACGCGAGCCGGCTACCGTGCAATGTGGTGGGGCTCGCCGAGGGTCAGGAGACGCTCGAGCCAGAGGTTGGTCAGCTTCTCCTGCGCGGTGTTCTGGCGCAGACGCTGGTTCAGATGGGCCCAGTCGACGCAGTCGCTGAGCTGGTCCTGATTGAAGCAGGTGAAGACAAAACCCGTCGGCGTGCCGTCGGGGCCGAGCTGCTGCTGGAGACACTGGGCGCAGACCTGCTTCATCATGCACTGCATCGGCGAGTTGATGCTCGAGATGGCGACGTGCCCCGGCTTGAGCACGGGCGCCAGCACCGCGTGCCGCGCCCGCGTGACCGCGGCCATCATCACGTCCGAGCCGATGGTGATGATCCGGTCACACTCGTCCAGCCGGATCGGAGTTGACCCCAGCGAGCCGTGCGCGTACGCCAGCATCGCCTGCACGATGTTGCCGACGAACGAATGATCCTGCGGCCGGCGTGTCGGGATCGGCTCTCCCTTGTCCACCGAGTAGATGACGATGTCGGTGTGCGCCTCGATCTCCTCGCGCTTGAAGAAATCCCCCGGCTTCTTGTAGCCCGCGAAATAGATGACGCGGCAGCCGGCCTCCTTCATGGCCTTGGCGATCGAGAAGAGCACGGCGTTGCCCAGCCCCCCGCCGGCCAGCAGCACCGTCTCGCCCGGGACGATCTCCGTGGGCGCCCCCGTCGGCCCCATCACCACGACAGGCTCGCCTTTCTTCAGCGTGCCGCAGAGGCGTGACGAGGCCCCAAGCTCCAGCGCGATGAGCGAGAGCAGCCCCCGGTCCTTGTCCACCCAGGCGCCCGTCAGGGCGAGCGGCTCGATGAGCAAGGGGGTCTTCTCGTACACCGGCGCCCGCGACTCGTAGTTCTGGAGGCGGAAGAACTGACCTGGACGAAAGTTTCGCGCCTGCCGCGGAGCGTGGACCACGACCTCGATGATCGTCGGCGTGAGACGGCGGACCTCTTCTACAGTAGCGAGCAGGTCGTCGTCGAGCAGACGCCATAACGCGCCGAGCCGCGCACGCATTCTGGGGCCCTGCTCCGCCCTGCGCTCGCCGACGAGATGCGACAGGACCGCCGTGACGTGCGGCGCCCCATCGCGCGCCGAGGCCATCGCCTTCACGACGTTGCCCGCGTAGCGCGGATGGTTGTCGCCGAAGAACGAGATCAGCCTCCCCTCGTCGTTGTGGCTGGTGAAGAACCCGACCTCCCCCTTCGCGGCGGGGAGCAGCACCGGTTTCCCGTCCACGAGATCCGCGCGGAAGGTGCGGAAGAAGTGCCCCCGCTCGTCGAGCGCGAAGGTCCCCTCGTGCTCCCTCTCGTAGGTCACGTTGGGGCTCGTCCCCGCGGCGACCATGCAGGAGCGCGCAGCCAGAGTGACCATCGACCCGGTCTCATCGTGCTTGAGGATCATCTCCTTGAGGTGGCCGTACTCATCGGGGATCGCCTCCACCGGCGTGAGTCGCTCGGCGAACGAGATCCCCTCCTCGAGCGCCTTGATGACCTCCTCGTGATTCAGACGGTACGCCGGGGCGTCCTTCATGCTCTTGCGATAGCAGATGGTGACGCCGCCCCACTGCTGCACGAGCCGGGCGAGGTCGGGCTTCTCTCCGGCCAGGAGCGCGCGCGCGCGCTCGGCGCGCACCTGGCGTCCATGGCCGAGGTGCTCGTCGAGGATCTCCAGCTCCTCGGGGCGGAAGTCCACGCGGATCGCGGCCTCGCCGTGCTTCGCCGCGAGCGTCTCGTACCGGTGCAGCGTCTTCTCCACCAGAATCGGGTAGTAGGCCAGAAGCTCGGTGGCCGTGTCGATGGCGGTCAGCCCGCCACCGATCACCAGGGCGGGAAGCCTCACCTGGAGATTGGCCAGCGCGTCTCTCTTGAACGCGCCGGTGAGCTGGAGCGCCATGAGGAAGTCGCTCGCCTTGCGCACACCGCGCACGAGGTTGTTCTTCATGTCGATGATCGTCGGCTTGCCGGCGCCCGAGGCGATGGCGATGTGGTCGAAGCCCATCGCGAAGGCCTGCGCGGCGGTGAGGGTGCCGCCGAAGCGGATCCCGCCATACATGCGCACCGTCTGGCGCCGCGCCAGGTTGAGATAGAGGACCGCGAGGAAGTTCTTGTCCCAGCGCACCGTAATCCCGTACTCAGAAACGCCGCCGAAGCCCGTGAGCGGCCGATCGTCGAGATCGCGGTAGAGCTCCGCAACGTCGCGGATCGGCCGGGGCGTCCCCCCGTCGGCCCCCGTCAGGTCTGCTGGAAGCGGCTCGAGCTTCAGCCCGTCGATGCCGACGCAGGCGAACCCCTCATTGGCGAGATGGTGCGTCAGGGTGTAGCCGGCCGGACCCAGACCGACGACCAGGACATTCACGCCGTTGTAGGGAAGCGCGAAGGGGCGCTTCACGTTGAGCGGGTTCCATCGGGTCAGAAGACTCCAGATCTCGAAGCCGTAAGGGAGCGCGAGCACGTCGCTCAGGATGCGCGTCTCGATCTGCGGGATGTTGACCGGATCCTGCTTCTGGTAGATGCAGGCCTTCATGCAGTCGTTGCAGATGCGGTGGCCGGTTCCCGGGAGCATCGGATTGTCGACCGTGATGAGCGCCAGAGCTGCGAGCGTGTCGCCGCCGCTCTGCATGAGGTGCGCCTCGGAGATCTTCTCGTCCAGCGGGCAGCCCGTGAGCGGGATGCCGAGGGGATTCGGGCGAAAACCCCCTTCATCGCGCGCGAAGCCCTTCGAGCACGAGTCCTTGTCCCGATCGTGGCAATAGATGCAGTAGTGGACCTCGGCGAGCGCCTCCCTGCGTGTCATGCGCGGGTCGGTCAGCTTGAAGCCGTCACGGCGGCGGCGATGCTCGACGGGACCCATCGCGAGGCTGGCGAGCTCTCTTTTCGGCCTGATCACGGGGACGAGACGATCGTGCTGGACGGGCATCGGCAGCCTGAGGCTCGGCCACGCGTGGTAGCGCGACGAAGGGCCACGACGCGCGTCGCCCATCAACGCGCCTACGAAGAGCTCGGCTTCGGCGATCCTCTCGCGCGTCCCGGCGAGCGCGGCGGCGTCCGCGGCGTCCCCCGCGGCGGCGAGCGTCTTCTCGCGGTCGAGCAGCCGGCACACGTGCTCGGCCAGCGCCTTCTCCGGGTCGGCCGCGGCCACCAGACCCGCGAGATCCTCCCGCCAGCTCACGTCGGGCCCCGACAGGGGCGGGCAGGGCTCTTTGCCTGCCGGCCCGAAACGGCGCGCCAGACGGCGCTGGACGAAATCGCGCCGGAAGCGCATCACGATCTCCTCGGAGAGCACCCCCACGGCCAGATCGGCGAGCGCGCGCTCCACGCCGAACAAACGCCCCACGAAGCGGCTGACCCAGGGGGCGACGCGCACCAGGACGGCGGAGACCTCCGTGGGCTCCATCCGATCGTGGTCCTGCCGGTAGCGGGCGAGCGCCGTCCAGGTTTCGGCATCCTGCGCCTTCAGGTCGTCATCGAACGCGCGCAGCAGATCGGGGAGGCGGTCGAGATCATGGAGATCGCCGTAATGGAAACCGGTCACGCCCAATGGCGGGTTTCTTCCCTCGTCCACCGTTTCGGCGGCGGGCGAGGGGCCTCCTGTCGATCCGTTCTTCAGCGACATCGAGATCCCGGTTCCTCTCTTGCGAGTGTTGAGGTCATTATGGTTCCGGAACGATCGTTTTCCAACCCCGGCAAGTCCCGCGCAAAGCGCTATGCTACTGTCCAGCCCCATGAACCCAGTGCCCCGCACTCCAGACTCCGTCGCCGCGGCCCGTCGTCCCACGCTTCTCGCGCGCCCGCGCAGGCGCTCCGTCCTGCTCGGAATCCTCGTGCTGCTCGCGGCGGCCACTCCCGCGGGCGCCACGATCTGGATCGTGGACTGCGACAACACCACGGGAAGCGAAGACGGGACCCTCGCGCGGCCCTTCAGGACCATCAGCGCGGCCCTGAACAACACCCAGCTGGGCGACGAGGTCCTGGTGGCCGGCGGCTGCACGTACGACGAGAACATATCGATCGGAGAGTCGATCCGGTTGACGGGAGTGGCGGATCCCAACGGGACCCGCCCGATCATCAACGGCGGCGGACGCAGCAACGTCGTCATCATCGCCGCCGCGGATCCCAACACCACGCTGAGCGGGTTCGTCATCACCGGCGGGCGTGGCCTCAACGGCGGCGGGATTTTCGCGACGGGGAACCCCACCATCAAGGAGAACCTCATCGTCGGCAACCGCGTGTACGGGTTCACGTTCCAGGGAGGGGCGGCGCGCGGCGGCGGGATCTTCGTCTCGGGCAACGTGACCATCCAGGACAACGAGATCCGTGACAACGTCGCGGTCGGTGGAGACGGGGGCGGCATCGCCGCCGCCGGCGGCTCACCGGTGATCACGCGCAACCTCATCAGCGGCAACCGCGCGCTCGTCGCGTTCGACGGCATCTACGGATACGGCGGCGGCATCTCGATCAATCGTTCGACGATCCCGTCGGTGACCAGCAACACCATCGTGGGGAACCGCGCCGACCAGGCGGGCGGCGGGATCGACGTGTACCTGACGCAGACAGGAGTCGCCGGCAACACCATCGCGGGGAACTCCGCGGGAATCCCCGGCCGCAAGGTCGGGCACGGCGGCGGCATCCAGCTCGGCGGGTCCACCGGGTCGGGAATCGACGCGGTGGTGATGAACAACCTCTTCCTGTACAACTCAGCCACCGTGGACGGCGGCGGGGCCGAGGTGATCTTCTCCGACCCCCTGTTCCGGTCCAACAGCTTCTTCGGAAACACGACCACTCAGATTTCCGGTGCAACGAACGTGATCGGCATGCATGGCAACGTCGCGGTCGACCCGAACTTCGGCATCGACCCGGCGCGGCCTGTCGATCCCGCGGAACTGGTCCCCGGCGCGGGATTCCCCCACGTCGATACGGGCGAGAACGGGATTTTTTGCTTCAAGGATGAGCCCGATTGCCCCTCGCCCGACGGCGGTGACCCCGTCGTCACCGTCCTGCTGGGCGACTTCGACCGGGCGCTCAATGCGCGCCGGCTCGATGGAGACGGCGACGGCATCGGCCTGCCCGATCTGGGCGCGCTGGAGCTGCTCTCCGGCGGCCCTCTGGATGCAGACGCCGACGGCGTGCCCGATCTGACGGACAACTGCCCCGCGGCCGTCAACCCGGGTCAGGAGGACTCGGACCTCGACCCCAACGGGATGGCGGACATGTTCGGGGACGTCTGCGACACCTGCGCCATGATCTTCAATCCCGATCAGCTCGATTTCGACATCGACGGCGTCGGCAACGAGTGCGACGCGGACGCGGACAACGACGAGGTCCTCGAGGACGCTGACGGAAACCCCAACACCATCCAGCCCTGCCTGGGGTTCCCTTCGGTGCCATGCGACGATAACTGCCCTCTGGTCATCAACGGTTCGCAGACCGATTCCGATCGCGACGGCATCGGCGAGTCCTGCGACAACTGCAGCGTGGTCTACAACCCGGGCCAGGAGGACGCCGACGAGGACGACATCGGCACCGCGTGCGACAACTGCGCAAACGTCCCCAACGGCAATTGCTTCCTGAATCCGCAATTCTGCAGCCTCCCTCCCGATCTCGATCCCAACGTCGCCTCGGCCCTGGAGCTGAACCTCGGCTTTCTCAAGGACACAGACAAAGACGGCATCGGCGATGCCTGCGAGACCGACATCGACGTGGATGGCATCCTCTCGGACATCGATGCGGACCCCAACACGGCCTCCCCCTGCACGGGGGGCGCGACGGCCGGCTGCGACGACAACTGTCCGAGCAACGCCAACGCCATGCAGGAGGACCCGGACGCCGACGGCGTGGGGACGGTGTGCGACAACTGTCCCGACGATCCGAATCCGATCGACCCGAACACGCAGCTCCAGCCGAACGCGGATGGCGATACCACGGGGGATGCCTGCGACGACGACCAGGACGGCGATGGCGTGAAGGACGACGGCAACAACACGATGATGTTCGGCGATCCCTGGTGCCCAGTCCTGACCGACCCGAACACGCCCACCCTGAATTGCGACGACAACTGCCCGCTCGTCTTCAATGTGGCCCAGGTGAACCTCGATCGCGACCCGAACACGGCGGCCCCCTTCCCCGACGATCTCGGCGACTTCTGCGACCTCGACGACGATGGCGACGGGGTCCCGGAAGACGGCGACGACAGCGGCAGCACCACCGACGAGCGCTGCACGGGCGGGGTCACGACGCTCTGCGACGACAACTGCCCCCGCGACGTCAACCCCACGCAGCTCGACACCGACGGCGACCTGGTGGGAAATTCGTGCGACAACTGCCCCGTCGCGAACTCCTTCCAGGAAGACCGCGACCGCGACGGTCTCGGAGACGCCTGCGACCCCGACTCCGATGAGGACGGGATCCTGGACGGCCTGGGAGACGGCGACCCCAACACGGCTGCACCCTGCACCGGTGGGGCGACCACGGGATGCGACGACAACTGCCCCGAGAGCTACAACCCGGCGCAGGAGGATCCGGACAGCGACGGGCTGGGTGACCTGTGCGATACCTGCAACAACGTGGCCGATCCGGCGCAGGACGATGCCGACGGCGATCTGGTGGGGGACGCATGCGATAACGACGCGGACGGCGATCAGGTCACCGACTCCTTCGACAACTGCGTGTTCCTCGCGCCGGCCCTGATCAACAGGACGCTCAACCCGCTGCAGGCCGACTTCGATAGAGACGGCGTCGGGGATACCTGCGACACGGATTCCGATGCCGACGGCGTGCAGGAGGAGTTCGGCGATGGAGACCCGGCCACAGCCAACCCCTGCGCCGGCGGCGCCACGGCGCTCTGCGACGACAACTGCCCCTACCGCGCCAACGGCACGCAGAGCGACGGCGACGGCGATGCGATCGGCGATGCCTGCGATGTCTGTACCGCGCTTCCCGGGGTTTCCAACACCGACTCCGACCGCGACGGTCTGGGCGACGTGTGCGACAACTGCCCGATGCGGCGCAACCTCGATCAGTCCGACGGGGACGGCGACGGCATCGGCAACGCCTGCGATCGCCCCTCGGTGCGCGCCGCCATCACAGGCCCGCCGCGCGTGTCTCTGGGGGGATCGGCCACCTACACGATCATCCTGAAGAGCCGCATGACAACACCCGTGCCGGTCTTCTGGTCCGTCGCGCTGACGAATCCTTCGGGGGGCTCGACTCCGGTCGCGGGACTCACGTTCGCCGTGATTCCGGCGACAGGGATGGTGAAGTTCAACGTGCTCGTCCCCTTCCCCGCGGGGCCGGCGGGAAAGTGGTTCGTCGAAGCCTCGGTCGTTCCCGCGACAGGCGAGTCGAATCTCCACAAGATACGTAAGGGCGTGCGGGCTCGCTGAGCGGAACCGATCCGGTCAGCGCGAAGGGCCCGCGCGGGCCCTTCGCGTTTGCCTTCACCGCCCGCACAGGTCTATAGTGCCCGCCGTCATGCCAATGCCCCGGACGCGCACAGCGTGCGCACGCGCCATGCTCCTGACGCTCACCGCCGCCTGCGCCGTCACCGGGGCGAGCGCCGCGTCCGATCAGGGATGGTTCGTCGCGCTCGATCTGGCCCTCGCGCAGCCGCGCTTCGAACAGGACTACGCCCAGCAGATCGACAGCACCGTGAGTCCCGTGCAGAGCATCCGCCACGTCCTGGACGGCGACACCGATCTGGCCTACCGCTTCGGCTTCGGCTACGGCTTCGGACCGGAGCGCGGAGATCTGCGCGTGACCTACTGGAGCTTCGACGGCAGCGACGGCGCCGACAGGAGCATGAACGGCTTCGTCGATCCGCTGGTCTTCGGCGAGGGATATTACGGGCCCTACTACGATCTCTACGACGCAGGCGGTGTCGGCACCGATGCGTCCACCGAGGTGAAGGCCGTGACCGTCGACCTCGACTACTCCCGCGCCGTGATGCAGGGACGGCGCTTCCGGCTGAGCTGGCTGGCGGGCCTGCGCTACGCGGGATACGAAGAGACGCGCGAGCTCGAGGCGGACGACGCCATCATCACCATCGAGCAGGAGAAGGTGATCGACTCGAACGCGCTCGGCTTGCGCGCGGGAGCGGAGGCCGAGTACGACTTCGGGAGGGCCTTCAGCCTGACCGGAAAGGTCGCGATCTCGCTGCTGCAGTCGAAGACGGATGCGACCGCGGGCCAGGAGATCTTCGATTCCGCGGGCGGCGGTCTGCTGGTCGCCGAGACGAGCACGATCGCGAGCGAGGACCGGAATGGCCTGATCCTGGACCTCGGGGTGATCGGCGTATGGCGTCTGCGACAAGCGGACGTCTTGTTCGGTCTGGAGTACTCCCAGTGGAGCGGGCTGGTGGAAGACCCGATCCCCGCGGAGGGGGCCGGCTCGCGCGACGCGGTCTCTTTCACGAGCGTCACTCTCGGCATGCGGTACTGGTTCAAGGATCGGGCGCGATCGGCTGCCGGTCCCTGACCCGCCGATCAGGGCCCCGTTCGCGTCCGCAGGTGCGTTGCAGCGTTCGAGTCCGACCGTTCGAGTCCAACCGTTCGAGTCCAACCGTTCGAGTCCAACCGTTCGAGTCCAACCGTTCGAGTCCAACGATGTTCAACCCTCTCAGCGCCCTCGTCGTCTCGCGGATCCTGGCCGGCGGCCTGCTCCCGCCCCAGCCGCGCGTCATCGACATGGGCAACCAGACGTGGGGCGTGAGCCGTGCGGCGCTCGATCGGATCGCCGCCATGCTCGCGCCGCAGGCGTCCCGTCTCGGGGTCGATCAGGGTGCGCTGCGCTCGCTTGGTGAAGCGCGCGCGCCGCACGTCGGGCTGTTCTACAAGGCGCTGGGCTTCGGCCTCTACGAGGCCATCGACATCAACAGCCGCGACGACACACTCGTCATGGATCTCAACACCGACCTGCGCGCGCACTACGGGTTCGCGCGCACCTACGATCTGGTGCTCAACACGGGCACCTCGGAGCACGTCTTCAATCAGGCCTCTTTTCTGAAGAACGCCCACGAGCTGGCGGCGCCCGGGGCGGTGATGGCCCACATCGTCCCGTTCACCGGCTACGTCAACCACGGCTTCTTCAACTACCAGCCGGGACTGTTCCTGGATCTGGCCGCGGCGAACGGATACCGCCTGCTGAGCCTGGAGGTGGCCGACCGGGAGGGAGTTCTCCTCGACCTGCGACAGACCAACGACGTGGCGGAACACTTTCTCCACTTCGTCGGCCTGACGACCCGCAACGAGCGCGGCAACACCTTCCTCGTCGCCGTGATGAAGAAGCAGTCCGACGGCGCATTCGTCATCCCCTGCCAGGGGAAATACGTCGCCACGATCGAGGAGCAGGAAGTCTCCAGCCGTTACGCGGGACAGGCGGGCGAGGACAAGTCGCGCGCGATCTTCACGGCGGACCCCTCGCGTCCTGCGCCCCGAGCCTCCAGGCTCCGCAGAAAGATCAAGAAGGCGCTGCTGAAGGCGTTGCGCCGGACGTCGCACGCCGTGCTCACGCGCCTGTGAGCGCTCAACCCGCGGCGATGCGCGTCGTTCACGTCAACACGGAGCCGACCTGGAGGGGCGGCGAGAGCCAGGTCTTCAACCTCATGCGCGGTTTGCTGGCGCGTGGCCACCAGGTCGAGGCGGTGACCCTGCCGGAGAGCGCGCTTCTGGCGCGATGCACTGAGGCATCGATCCCCGCGACCCCTCTTGCGATGCGCGGCGATCTCGATCTCGCGGCGGCCGTGCGTCTGGCGAGGCATCTGAAGCAGGCTCCCCCCGACGTCGTCAACGCGCAGACCGCGCGCGCCCACACCATCGCGCTGCTGGCCGCCCACCTCGGCGCTCCGGGGCGCCTCGTCGTCACCCGACGGCTCGACTTCCCCATCAGAAGAGATCCGGCCAACCTCTGGAAGTACCGCTCCCGCCGGGTGGCGCGCTACATCGCCGTGGCGGGGATCATCCGCGACATCCTGATCGGCGCGGGCGTTCGCGGCGACCGGGTGAGCGTCGTCAACAGCAGCATCGATCTCGAGGTCTTCGTGAAGTCAGACAGGCTCCGCGACGAGGCGCGCGCGGAGCTTCAGATCCCGCCCGACGCGCGCGTGATCGGCAACGTCGCCGCTCTCGCATGGCACAAGGGACAGACGGACCTCCTCAGCGCGATGTCACAGGTGGCCGGCTCGTTTCCCGGAGCGTGGTGCGTCATCGTCGGCGAAGGCGAGGAGCGCGAGACGCTCGAAAAGCAGGCGGCTTCGCTGCGGGGGCAGGTGCGCATCCTGCTCACGGGAATGCGCCGGGACGTTCCCCGCCTGCTGAACGCCTTCGACGTGTTCTGCATGCCGTCCCACTATGAGGGTTTCTGCAACTCGGTCCTCGAGGCTCTCGCGACGGGCCTCCCCGTGGTTGCCACGCGCGCCGGCGGACTGCCTGAGATCGTGGAGGATGGGACCACGGGCCTTCTCGTCCCGCCGAAGGATCCCCAGGCTCTCGCCGGCGGTATCATGAGGCTCCTCTCCGATTCCGCGCTCGCGCGCAGTCTCTCTCAGGCTGGACAGCGCGCCGCCCAGGCGCGCTTCGGCGTGGACCTTATGGTCGAAAAGACCGTTGCACTCTACCGGGATGCTTTCCGCTGAAGCGACATAAGACTCCATGCCCGCAAGTCATGAGAACCGCGCTAGGATTATCCAAGTTGTGTGGACCTGGGAACTCGGTGGTTCGTCTCTTCGACGCGGCGGCTTTCACGATTCGACCTGGCCATTTCCGCACGCATGAGATCGTCTCCAATGACTGAAACCACTCTGAAACGCCAGACCATTACGACGACTGTGGACCTGGATCGGCTTGAAGCCGTCATCTCAGTCTCTGCCGCGGGCGCGATTCATGAGATAAAGCGATTGTTTGATTCGCACGATCCGCTGGACGCGCTTGCCGTGCTCAAGTTCGGTGAGGCGGGGAAGGACCCGCTGGATCCTCAGAGGTCACTCAACATCCTCGAGCAACTCAACCAGACATTCACCTATCTCGCGAGCTTGGCCGCGGCGCGCTGGCTTCTTAATAGACATCCCGAATGCACTCCTCTGATCCTCAATCTCGGCACCGCATCCGGGTTTGATATCACCTCGGGCTGCGGCCGTTTTGTCGCCGAAACATTTGCGGTTACGCATCCAAAGTCGAACGACAAGCTCCGCAAGGACATCGAGAAGGTTCGAAAGTCCGAGGCGGCATACCGCTTCGTGTTTTTCCTGAGCCCCATCGCAGCCAGCAAGACGATGGACGAAGGAGTGACGGTCGTTCAACTGGACCATCCGGTGATGCGGAGCGTCGGTGGGCCGCGATGAACCCTGCCGAAGGCACGACAGCGGATGAGGGTGTCCTCTATCAGGCGGCCGACTACGCCGGCTTCTGGCGTCGCCTCGCCATCGATCTCATCGATGTCGCTGTCGTGGCCGTGCTTGCGAGCGTCATCCTTGCGCTTTTTGTGAACGACGAACAGCTCGTCGACACCGATGCCGAGAAACTGATCGAACTGGTCTTTCCTCTGGTGGCATTGCCCGTAGGGTTCGCCTACTTCGTCCTGCTCAAGAGGTTCTTCCGCACGCTCGGGTACATAGTCTGTCGCGCACGCATCGTCAACGTGCAGGGCATGCGTCCCAGCATCTACGCGCTGACCATCCGGCTGCTCTTTGCCGTGTTCGGGCCCTTCAATGTCCTTCTCGACCTCATCTGGATCACGAGTGACAGATACCGACAGGCCTTGCGTGACAAGTTCGCGCATACCTATGTCGTCCGCTCCGTCGCTGTGCCGACGGGCCATGGTAGAGTCGTGTATCGGAGTTACTACGTGATGGGTGCATCATTTCTCTTCGCCGAAATTGAAGCGAACGAACGGCCAGGAGCGGCTCCCGCGGCATCATGAACATGAAGCTGGTAACATGACGCAAAATATGAAGACCACCCTCATTCCCCAGATCGATCTCGCGGCGCAGCACGCTGCGATCCGCGACGAGATCCAGGCCGCCGTCGCGCGCGTCATCGACAGCGGGCACTACATCCTCGGCCCCGAGGTGGCGGCCTTCGAGACCGAGTTCGCCGCCTGGACCGCGACGCAGCACGCGGTGGGGGTCTCCAGCGGCACGGCGGCGCTGCACCTCGCGCTGCGCGCGGCCGGTATCGGCGCCGGCGACGAGGTGATCACCTCCCCCTTCACCTTCGTGGCCAGCGCGGCGGCCATCCTCTACGCGGGGGCGCGCCCTGTCTTCGCCGACATCAACCCGCGGACTTATGCGATGGACGTCTCCCTGGCGCGTGCCGCCGTCACCCAGCGCACGCGCGCGATCATGCCGGTGCATCTCTACGGCCACCCGGCGGACATGGACGCCATCATGACGCTGGCCGCCGAGCACAGACTGACCGTCATCGAGGACGCGGCGCAGGCGCACGGGGCCCTCGTAGGCACACGGCACGCGGGGAGCTTCGGCGCCTTCGGGTGCTTCAGCTTCTATCCGACCAAGAACCTCGGCGCGTGCGGCGAAGGGGGGCTCATCGTGACGGGCGACGCCGGCCACGCGCGCACGCTGCGCATGCTGCGCGACTGGGGCCAGGAGGAGAAGGGGCGCCACGACATCCGCGGGTTCAACAGCCGGCTCCATGCAATCCAGGCGGCGATCCTGCGCGTG
>Ga0137432_1000199_pt1 | contig 42530 bp, 36 predicted proteins | sample EasRivERMZT820_2_FD_102337 | JGI IMG/M metagenome (GOLD analysis project Ga0137432, IMG submission 102337) | Soil microbial communities from meander-bound floodplain in the East River, Colorado, USA - East River MetaG ERMZT820_2 | ecosystem: Environmental > Terrestrial > Soil > Floodplain ... | reverse complement strand
CGCGATGCCGGCCAGCCGGTCGAGATGGTCGGGCGCCGTTACGGTCTTCCCAATTTCCACACCGGCAAGCCCCGCCACGGCGACGATCTCGCCGGCGGCCGCCGTCTCCAGCTCAGCGCGCTCCAGCCCCTCGAACGCGAACAGCTTCACGATCTTGGCCTGCTCGAACGCACCGTCGCCCACAGGACCAGGCTCGCCAATCGGCAGTAACGCCACGGTGTCCCCGACATGCACCTGGCCGCGCTCGATCCGGCCGATGCCGATCCGCCCGAGATACGAGGAATAATCGAGCGTCGAGATCAACATCTGGAACGGCCCCGCCCCCGCTGCCTTCGGAGGAGGAATCGTTCCCAGGATCGTCTCGAACAACGGCGTCAGCGTCGTTCCCGCCTCGCCGAGCTCCAACGTCGCCGTGCCCAGGCGACTCGACGTATACAGGAACGGGCAGCTGAACTGCTCGTGCGAAGCATCGAGATCCATCAGGAGCTCGAGCACCTCGTCATGCACGCGCATCGGCTCCGCGTCGGGCCGGTCGATCTTGTTGACCAGCACGATCGGCTTGAGTCCCAGTGCCAGCGCCTTGCCCGCGACGAACCGCGTCTGCGGCATCGGGCCTTCCGCGGCATCGACCAACAGCAGGAACCCGTCGACCATCCGCAGAATGCGCTCGACTTCGCCACCGAAGTCGGCGTGCCCCGGCGTGTCCACGATATTGATTTTCGTGTCGCCCCAGCGAACCGAAGTGTTCTTCGCCAGGATCGTAATCCCGCGCTCGCGCTCGAGCGGATTGGAATCCATGACGCGCTCCGCCACCTGCTGATTGGCGCGGAAGACCCCGGCCTGGCGGAGCATCTGGTCCACCAGCGTCGTTTTCCCGTGGTCGACGTGGGCGATGATGGCGATGTTGCGGATTTTCACTGCTTTACGGCTCCCTTAATGAGGGGCGCAGTATAAAAGGGCGGCGGAGGGCGGCGCAAGCCGCCGCCTTATCTCGCCGCCGCAGTTAATCACAAATCGGCTCCCGCTCGACCTGCACCGTCACGTGCTGGATCCCCATCGCCCGCATGCGCCCCCGCACCTCCTCCAGCACCGGGTGGTTGGCGCTCGGATCCTTTACCACCAGATGCCCGCTCATCGCCACCACGCCGCTGGTCACCGTCCACAGATGCAAGTCGTGGACCGACTCGACGCCGGGCACGGATGCAATCCGCTCGTGCACGTCCGAGAGCGCGATGTGGCGCGGTGTCGCTTCGAGGAGCACGTCGGTGCTCTCTTTCACGAGCCGCCAGGCGCTCACCAGCACGAGCGCCCCGATCAACACCGAGATCAACGGATCGGCAAGCGGCCATCCCGTCGTGAGCACGATCGCACCCGCCAGCAGCGCCCCAACTGAGCCGAGCAAATCGCCGACCACGTGCAGGTATGCGCCACGCTGATTCAGCGAGTGCTGATGGCCGCGGTGCAGGATCGCCACCGCCGCCACGTTGGCGACGAGGCCCACAAGCGCAACCACCGTCAGCAGCTCGCCGTTGACCGCCGGGGGCGCGCGCAGCCTGCGCCAGGCCTCGATCCCGATCCCGATCGCGATGACGATGAGCACGGCGCCGTTCACCAGCGCGGCGAACACCTCGAGCCGCATGAATCCGAACGATCGCTGCGCCGTCGCGGGACGTTGCGCGATCCACGCCGCGAACAGGGCGATCGCGAGCGCCGCCGCGTCGGCCAGCATGTGGCCGGCGTCCGCGAGCAACGCGAGCGAGCCCGACAGCCAGCTGCCGGCCAGCTCGACCGTCATCACAACGAGTGTGATGACGAAGGCCAGCGTCAGGCGGCGCCGGGTATCGACGTTGAGCGGAGCGCGATAAGTGCAGTGGGCGTCAGCGGGTAGCACGGGTGATTCCTCGGCCGAAACATAATACTTGAAGTCAACCCGGGGTCGGCTAGGTTGATTCGCATCCCATGAACGAACTCACGTTTGGCGCGATCGCGCTGCGCCTCGGCGCTGTGCTGGTGCTGGTTGCCGCGAACGCGTTTTTCGTGGCCGCCGAGTTCGCCCTGGTCGCCGCCCGGCGCACGAAGATCGACGCCTGGGTGCGCCGCGGTGATCGAAGAGCCATGGTCGTCAAGAAGGCGCTGCAGCACCTGGACAAGTACATCTCGGGTACGCAGCTCGGCATCACTCTGGCCAGCCTCGGTCTGGGATGGATCGGCGAACCAGCGGTGGCGGGCTCGATCGAATTCCTCTTCCGCGGCCTCCCCGCGCCGTTCGATGCCATCGCGACGCACGGCGTGGCGTCCGGCCTCGCATTTGCGGCCATCACCTTTCTCCACATTGTGCTGGGCGAGCTGGCGCCAAAGGCGCTCGCGCTGCTGCATCCCGAGCAAACCAGTCGTTGGGTCGCCCCGCCCCTCATCCTGTTTACGATGGCAACGAACCCGTTCATCTGGGTCCTGAACGGCACGGCGAACGCGCTGCTGCGGTTGTTCGGCGCGCGACCACAGACCGAGCTCGAGCGCGTGCACTCTCCCGAAGAGATCCGCATGTTGGTCGAGCAGAGTCGGAAGACGGGCGGCCTCGGCACCGGCGACGCGCGCATGCTGGAAGGCGTATTCGAGTTCAGCGAAAAGAACGCGCGGGACGTGATGACCCCACGCACCGACATCGTGGCGCTGCCGGCCGGGGCGTCGCTCGCCGAGGCCGCGGATCGCGTCGCGGCCGCGGGCCGCTCCCGCTACCCGGTCACCGGCGAGTCACTCGACGACGTCGTCGGCATCGTGCACGCCAAGGACATTCTGCGCGGCCTGCTCACCGGCGCCGAAGCCCCGGTACAGGGCATCGCCCGCCCGGCGTTCTTCGTCCCCGGCACGCGGGACGTCGAAGACGTTCTGGCCGACATGAAGCGGCAGAAAGTTCACCTCGCCATCGTGCTGGACGAGTTTGGCGGTACCGCCGGGCTCGTCACGATGGAGGACCTGCTCGAGGAGATCGTCGGGGCGATCTACGACGAATACGATCAGGTGCCCCCCCCCCAGGGCCCCCCCGCGAAAGGCGACGCGATGGGTGGCGGCGTTCCGATTCTTCGGGGCAGCACGGAGATCAATGACGTGAATCGCCTGCTCAAGCTGCATCTCGACGACACGGACTACACCACGATCGGGGGGCTGCTGTTCGGGAGACTCGGCCGGCTGCCCAAAGTGGGCGACCGGGTCAGCCTGGAGGGGGCAACCTTCGAGATTCTCGAGATGGATGGGCGGCGGGTGGGCCGCGTACGCGTGTGGCCCGCGACGGGTGAGCGCGTCGCCGAACCGTCGACCTAGACCGCAGCCTCCCGCCGCGCCGCGGTGAGCTGCACCGCCAGCTCCAACGCGGCGCGCATCGAGCCCGCGTCCGCGATCCCCTTCCCCGCGATGTCGAATGCGGTGCCGTGGTCCGGTGAGGTGCGGATGAACGGCAAGCCCAGCGTCACGTTCACGCCCGCGCCGAATCCCGAGACCTTGACCGCGGTCATGCCCACGTCGTGGTAGGGCGCGAGCACCGCGTCGAACTCCCCGCGCAGCGCCCGGACGAACACGGTGTCGGCCGGCAGTGGACCGGCCGCGCCCAGCTCGTCGGCGGCAGGCTGGAGAATCCGGTCGTCCTCGTCACCGAACAGCCCTCCCTCGCCCGCGTGCGGATTGATCGCGCACACCGCGAGCCGCGGCTCCGCGATGCTGCACCACTGCTGTAGCGCCTCGCGGGCGATTCGGCCCGCTTGCACCACGCGCTCGGTCGTGACCATGCCGATCGCGTCGCGCAGCGAGAAATGCGTCGTGACGAGCACGACCCGCAGCCGGCCGGTGGCCAGCATCATCGCGACGGGAACGTCGCTGGCGACGTGGGCGAGGAATTCGGTGACACCGGGATAGCGATACCCCGCCGCATGCAGCGCGAGCTTGTGAACGGGACCCGTGACGATCGCATCGACTTCGCCGCGCAGCGCCATGCCGGCGGCGGTCTCGATGCCCGACGCGGCTTGCTTACCGGCTTGCGCGTCCGTGAGCGAGTTGCCGCCCCACTCACTACTCCCGACGATCTTGATGTCGGCGGCAATCGGCTGGCGCAGCGCCTTCTGGACGACTTCCGGTCCGATGCCCCGCGGATCTCCCACGGCAACCGCCAGGCGTGGACGCGGCGCGGTCACGTTAAAGCCGGATATCGATGTAGGTCTGGCGTTTCAGCTGATCGACGAAATGGCGGATCGCGAGCTGGTCGCTGAGCGACTGGCGGATCCGCAGCTTCACGTCGTCGTAGGTGAGATCGCCCGCCGCGTGACGGGCCGTCACTTCCAGCACCACGAACTTGGGCCGCTGGGTGATCGCCCCCTCGGCGATGACCGGCTTCAGGCCGAGCACCGTATCGGTCGCCAGGATTTCCCGATACTCGGGCGGGAGGTCGGTCAGGGGCGCGTCCTCGGCCAGCTTCGGCTCGAGCGGATCGGCGTACGTCTTCGCGAGCTGATCGAACTTCGAGCCGAGCGTCACGTCTGATCCGAAAAAGTCCTGCACGAGATTGGCGTGCAGCGAATCGGCAAGCTGGCGCGCGCGAATGACCTGCTCGGAGCTGATCTCCGCCGTGATCAGAATGTGGCGCGCCAGGACTTCCGCGGGCTGCGTGCGTTCGACCTTGATGATGTGGAATCCGAACGGCGTCTCGACCACGGGAGAGATCTCACCGGGACGGAGCCGGAACGCCATGTCTTCGAACTCTTTCACCATGACCCCGCGGCGGAACCAGCCCAGCTCTCCCCCCTGCGCCGCCGAGGCGCTGTCGTCCGAAAAGCGCTTGGCAGCCGCCGCGAAATCGGCTCCGCGACGCAGCTCGACCATGATCGATTCGGCCCGCTGATGCGCGATACGCTTCGCGGTCGAGTCGGGGAGCGACTTGATCACGATCTGCCGGAACGACACCGTCTCGGGACGCTTCGGTTGCTGCGCGCGGTTCTGCTCCCAGAACTCGCGCATCTGGGCTTCCGTGGGCGGGATCGGGCGCATCTTCCCTTGCTGCCGCTGCGATTCGATCAGCCGCTGCGCATACAGCTCGCGGCGCTGCTGATCGGCGAGCCAGCGGCGCCACTCCTCGACCGATCCGAACCGTGCCTGGCGAATCTGATCGCGGAATTCGTTTTCCGAACGGAATTGTTTGCGCACGTTCTGGTACGTCTGCTCGACCTGATCGAGCACTTCCTGTTCCGTGATCTTGATCGTGGTGTCCCGCTGGGCCTGCTGCACGAGGACTTCCAGCTCGATCATCCGGTCGAGGATCTGTCGCCGCACCACCATGCGGCTCGCGGAGTCCGGCGGCAGCTGCTGGCCCTGCGCCTGGGCCTGGATCATCTCCTCTTCGATTTCCGACGCGAGGATCGGCCGTGTGCCCACGACGGCGACGATGCGGTCGACCGACTGCGGTGCCTGAGCTTGGAGCGCAGGCGCACTCCCGAGGCAGATCGCGAACAGCGCAGCACGCAATCGCATCAGTTTCGTCGAGCTCCTGTGCCCGGAGTGGCGCGCCGGCTCGTATCGATTGGAGCCGGGCCCGGCGCGGGCTGCATCCGGGGTTCGTTCGCGCGATTCGAATCGCTGGCGATGCGGATCTCCTGCGCTCGTTCCACCGCGCGCCGCACGCCCGCTTCATCCACGCTCCAGCGCGACTGGTCCCGCAGCGTTTCGCCCAGGAACGGCGGCACCGGGAAGAAGCGGGCGCGCCCCTGGAGCACGCGTTCGACGTAGTCGTTCACGCGCGCCATCGCGATGTTCCGGCGCTCTTCGGGCGTCGACGCGGAATCGCGCAGCAGTTGCGGCGAGAGATTCAGAATCGATCCGAGCATCATGATCGCGGAGTCATGCTCGGCCCGGATCTGCTGCCAGTCCTCGAGGGTCAGCGTGACCTTGGCCGAGTCGGCGAGCTGGATGAGCAGATCGCGCTGGGCGATCGCCTTCAGGAACTGGTTGATCTGGTCGTCCGTCGCCTGCGGCAGCGCCTGCATGACCTGCGGATCCAGCGCCGAGAGCCAGCGCACGAGATTGCGCACGCGCAGCGATCCACCGCGATAGTCCACGAGCTTCCGATTGCTGGAGCGCGAGGACTCCAGATCCTGGATCGCGGTGCGCACGTACTCGGGCGCGCGGTTGACCGGCTCGATGTGCTTCTTGGCCGCCAGGCTGTCGAGATAGAGGGAGTCCGTCTGCGCGGCGATGCGCTCCTGAACTCCCGCGCGGAACGACTCGCGCACTTCACCGAGCGGCGGGCGGCGGATGATATGAAAGCCAAACGGGCTCTTCACCACCGGACTCACTTCGCCCGGCTTGAGCTGCCACGCGGCATCTTCGAACGCGGGCACGAACTGGCCCCGCGCCGACAACCCGAGCGCGCCGCCCTGCGTTCTCGAGCCGGGATCGTCCGAATTGGTCGACGCGAGCTGGCCGAAGCGCGTGCCCGCCGTGCGCGCCTGCGGCAGCAACTGCTCGGCCTTGCGGCGCTTCTGCGCCTCGACGCCGGATGTCGAGTTGGGTGGCACCTGGACCAGGATGTGCTGAAAGATCCGAAGCTGTCCGGCCGCATATACGGAATCGACCTGCGGCGGCGAGAGGTCGCCCTGCTTCACCAGCCGGTCGTGGAGACGCTCCCACTTGAGCTGCGACACGATCGGCCACATCGCCGCCGTCATCGTCGCGGAGTCGCGCAGGTCCTGGCCGGCGGCGAGCGCCTGGGCGAACAAGGCGTAGTCGACCCACACGTGCGACAGCCGGCTGAGGGCCAGCGCCTCGAGCGGCACCTGCTTGCTGCTACCGGCCCAATCGGCGACGCGTTCGACGCTCAGCGTCTGGTCGTTGGCGCGGGCGACGACGTCGGCCCGCGGCGAAAACGCATCGCGCAGGGCGCTGCATCCCATCAGGGCCAACAACAGCAGCAGACTTGAACGTCGCATCCGTCTCCTCTTTCTCCGTTTACCGTTGCTGATCGCGCAGGACCGCCGTGAGCGCCCGGACCAGACCGGGGCCGATCGACTCTCCGCCGAGCCGGCGGAGCCTGAGGGAGAGTGGCACGGCGCGCCGCACATCCGCCTCGAACTGCACCGCTTCCAGTGCCACCTGCAGCCCGGCGAGTCGCGGCGCCGCGTCGCGCCGGAACGTCAGGCGCGCTTCATCACCTTTGATGAGAATCGTCTCCAGCCCCACGCGCGCGCCCAGCGCGCGTAGCTCGGCAACGAGCAGCAGGCGCTCGGCCTCCGGCGGCAATAGCCCGAACCGGTCACGCAACTCGTCACGAACGGCATGAATCTCACCTGGTTGCTCCGCCCGCGCCAGCCGCCGGTACAGGTCCAGCTTCGTATCGTCCTCGCCGACGTACTCATCGGGCAGGTGCGCGGGTGCGTCCAGCGTCACGTCCGGCGGCGAGAACTGCTCCCTGCTCCTCGCTCCCTGCTCCCCCGACTTCAGCCCGCGCACGGTCTCCTCGAGCCACCGCAAATACATGTCGAACCCGACCGCCTGCACATGCCCCGACTGCTCGCCGCCCAGAAGATTGCCGGCCCCGCGCAGCTCCAGATCGCGCAGCGCAATCCGGTAGCCCGATCCCAGATCAGTATGATGCTCGAGCACCTGCAAACGTTCCTCGGCGGAGACGTCCACTTGATCGGGCACGAGCAGGTAGCAGGACGCGCGCCGGTGGCTGCGGCCCACGCGCCCTCGCAATTGGTAGAGCTGTGCGAGACCAAAGCGATCCGCGCGATCGACGATCATCGTGTTGGCGTTGGGGACGTCGAGTCCCGACTCGACGATCATCGTCGACACGAGGACGTCCACCTCGCCGCGCACAAACCGGCCCATCACCGCCTCGAGGTCCTGTTCCCGCATCTGGCCGTGCGCGACGGCCAGGCGCGCGCGCGGCGCGAGCGTCTGCACGCGCGCGCCAATCGTGTCGATCGTTTCGATTCTGTTGTGCACGAAGTAGACCTGTCCACCGCGATCCAGCTCGCGCGCCAACGCTTCCTCGAGCAGCGCGTCGTCCCACGGCTCGACGAACGTGAGCACCGGCGAGCGATCCTTGGGCGCGGTCTCGAGCAGCGCGAGGTCGCGCAGGCCCGCGAGCGACAGATGCAACGTGCGCGGAATCGGCGTGGCGGTCAGGGTCAGGACGTCGACGGAGAGCTTGAGCGTTTTCAACCGTTCCTTGTGACGAACGCCGAACCGGTGCTCCTCGTCGACGATCAGCAGTCCGAGATCCTTGAACGTCACGTCGGGCGACAGGAGACGGTGGGTGCCGATGACGACGTCGACCTCCCCCGCGGTGATGCGCTGCACGAGCGCGGCGGTCTCCTTTGGACCGCGAAACCGTGACAGCACTTCGATCCGCACGGGATAGTCCGCCAGCCGCTCGCGGAACGTGCGGCCGTGCTGCTCGGCGAGAATGGTCGTGGGCACGAGCACCACGACCTGCTTGCCCGCCTGCACCGCCTTGAAGGCGGCGCGCACGGCCACTTCCGTTTTCCCGTAGCCGACATCTCCCACCAGAAGCCGGTCCATGGGACGCGCGCGCTCCATGTCCCGCTTCACCTCTTCGGAGGCGCGCCGCTGGTCGGGCGTGTCTTCATAGAGGAAAGCAGACTCCAGCTCGCGCTGCCACGGCGTATCGGTCGGGAATGCGTATCCGCTCGCGAGCTGCCGCCGCGCGTACAAGTCGAGCAGCTCCGCCGCCATCGCCCGGATCGCCGCGCGAGTCTTGTCGCGTTGGCGCTGCCAGGTCGTGGCGCCGAGTCGGTGCAGCCGGGGAGGCGGTGCGTCGCCATCGCCCGCGGTCCGATAAGGTTCGAGCTGGTCGATCCGGTACAGCGGCACGTTCAACCGGTCGCCCCCCTCGTATTCGACCACGGCGACTTCGAGGGTCACGCCCTCGGCGCCGACCGCAATGGTCTGGAGGCCACGGTAGATCCCGATCCCGTGTTCGAGGTGCACGACGTATCCACCGGGGGTGAGCGGGCGCGAGGCGGCGGTGCTGACGGCACTGCGGTATCGCCGCGGGCGGCGCAGCCGCCGCGCGCGCCGGAAGATCTCGTGATCGGTGAGAACACGCAGCGTCGGCATGATGAATCCGCCGTCGAGCGCTCCGACGGCGAGCGTAGCGCCCCCGGTACCGAGCAGCTCCTCCAGACGCTCGAGCTGCCCTTCGTTGTCGCAGAGAATCACCGTGGGCGGCGGCTGAGCGACGATCTGCCGCAACCGCTTGAGATCCCGATCCACGTGCTCAGGCGGCGCGAGCGGAAAGCGCTGCTCGGTCTCCGCATCGGAAACCGCGAGCCGGCCGAGCAGGTCGAGTCGCGTGCGCCAGGAGGCGGGCTCGATCAGCAGCTCATCGCGCGTGGGCGGCTCCTCGCCCATCCGCCGGGCGACCTCGAGGTGGTGCGCCGCATCCGCCCACGCCCGCTCCACCTCGCGCTGCACGGCCGATTCCTGATCGATCACCACCACCGTGTCCGTCGGCAGCAGCTCGAGCAGGTTGCTGCGCCGCGCTCCTCCAGTGCCGGCTTGGTTCATCCGTTCGGATGTGACCGGCAGGATTGTCACACGCTCGAGTGCGTCGCCGGAGCGTTGCGTATCGAGATCGAAGCTCCGCACCGAAGCGATTTCATCACCCCACCACTCGATGCGCGCCGGCGCGGCCATTCCGAACCCATAGACGTCGAGAATGCCGCCGCGCACGCTGTACTGCGCCACCTCGGTCACACTGGGGACGCGCTCGTAGCCCATCGCGTCCAGGCGCTGCGCCGTTTCCGTGAGACGGCGTTCTTCCTTGCTCGCGGCGAGCACGAGCCGGGCCTGCTCCAGCGCGGCCGGGACGGCCGTACGCTCCGCGCTCGCGCGCGCGGTGGTGATCAGGACGCGGACGGCTCCACGCAGCAGCGCTTCGAGCGTCTCGATCCGTTCACCGGCCAGCTCGTAATGCGGTTCCTCGGCGCCCAGCGCTTCACGCTGCGGGTACAGTGCGGGAAGCTCGGGACCGAGCAGGGTCTGCAGATCGGCCAGCCAGCGCTCCGCGTCGGCCGGCGTCGGCGCTACAACGGCAAACAGGCGCTGGGGGAGCCGGCGCGCGAGCGTCGCCACGAACACCGCCGGGCTCGACCCGGGCAGTCCCCCGACGCCGATGCGGCTGCCGGGCACCGGCAGCCGCTCGATCAGGGATCGTGTCGCGGGAAGTTCGTGAAATCGTTCGAGAAGAAAGTCGAGCGGCATTAGCGGGTCCGGGTCGCAACCCCCAGCTCGGCGGCGGCTAGCACCAACGCCAGGACAAGCAGCAAACCACTGATGTCGGCGCGTCTCGTCCCAGAGAAGCGCTCAGCGGCGAACCGCTCACCGTCCAGGACTTCCACGTGATCCCCTCCGCCCAGCGCGGCGGTGGCGTTGGCGGGCGTGACGGGCGTGAGATCGGATTCGCGCGCATCCGGACCATACACCGTTGCCGCAATCGTATCCGCTCCGCGCGTGCGGAATTCCACGCGCGGCTCCCCTTCAGCCTGGTCGACTTCCGCTTCTCCCGCCACGATGCGATTGACCAGCGCGTCCACGAACGGCACGAAGCCGGGCGAGGCCGGTAACGCCGTCCAGGCCGTGTCGAGCCGGCTCGCCAGGATCACGACATTACCGGAGCGCACGAGCCAGGGCTCACCGTTCACGGTGGCCAGCACATCCTCTGCCCCCTGCTCCCCGCTCCCAGCTCCCTCGAGTCGGTACCGTCTCACGACCTGTACTCCATTGATCACCGACAACGCGGGCGCGGCAAGCGGTCCCGGCGTCGAAGGCCGGTCCCAGGTCCACGGCACACCGCGCGCGGCGAGCGCACGGTTCGCCTGGCCCACGAGCGCCGGATCCGCCGGCGGCTGTACGATCACTCGAGCACTGGTTAACGCTTCGCCGCCGCTGATCACGACGTCGGGGGTGCCCCCGGAGACGATGCGGCGGCCATCCTGCAGCACGCCGAGCGCGGCGACAACGAAGGAGCCGGCTCCCGACGTGGCCGTGACCCGCGCCGGTGAAGCAACCCGCCAGGCAAAGGGTCGCCGATCGTCGGCGCGTAATTCGTCGGGCTCGAGCTGCGCCTCCCCCACCCACCATCCGGGCAGGAGCGATTGGGCCGGCAGCGAAACCGCAACGGCGGACCCAGAGACGGCGCCCGTCCCGAGTCCCCGGGCGGAGATTTCTCCGCGCCCCCCCCCTCCCTCCCCGCGTCCGCCCGCGATTCGAATGGTGACCGGGACCGGCGCGGGAGCATCGGAGCCTGCGGCGCTCGATCCGCTCAGCGCGATGACGGCCGCGCCTTCACTCACCGTGACCGTCGCGATCCCGCGATTGGCGACGGCGCGGCCGGGTGCCATGGCGAGCACGCGCACGCCGCGCGCCACGGCTGCGCGCCCGATTGCGACTGCCGTCCTTTGGAGATCACTCAGGACGTGGACCTCACGACCCGGCAGGGGCTGCGCCTCGACCAGGCGAGCCGCGCGCTCGACCGCCTGGACGACGTCGAGACGCTGCCACGCACTGTGGGTACTGTCGATCGTCGCGAGCAGGGCCTCACGGGTGCCGCCGCGCAGCACGCCGTCCGATAGCATCAGCCAGACGCGGTCCGCTGATGTCGTGCGGGCGATCGAGGAGTGGGCGGCGACGCGTAACCGATCGAGCACGAGTCGCCCGTCGACCACCGCTCCGGAGGACGGTGAGTTGTCGAGAATGACGACCAGCGCCGTGGGCTCGTGGCCCCCCCCCCCGCCGCCACCCACGCCCTTCAGGCGCACGAGGGGGCGAGCGGCCGCGACCACGATCACCACGATCAGTGCCGTGCGAAGAATCAGCAGCAGGAGGTGGCGCAGGCGCAGCCGGCGCGCGCTCTCCCGCTCGGCTGCGCTGAGGTAGCGGACGGCCGGAAAATCGAGCTCGGGCGGGACACGTCTCTGGAGCAGGTGCAGCAGTGCCGGGATCGTCGCCGCCACGAGTCCCAGCAATGCCAAAGGATGGATAAAGCTCACGTCAACAGCCGCAGCGCCATACCAAAAGGCAAATCGGTCTGCACGTGATGGTACGCGATTCCGTGCCGGCGGCATGCCGTACGCCACGCTGCGATTTCGCGCCGCACCGTATCGGCGTACGCGCGAGCCAGCTCCCGCGGGCGCACCACCACGCTCACCGACGATTCGGGATCCCGGAAGCGAACCTCTGGAGGTCCCCCCAGTTCCACTTCGGCGGGATCCATAAGATGGAAGACGATCACCTGGTGACCACGATGACGCAGGTACCGCAGCGCAGCGAGCACCAGCTCGCGATCGAACAGGAGATCCGAAAGCAGGATCACCATGCCGCGTCGCGCGAGCAGTGCCGTCAACCGTTGCAGCGCGGCGTGCGCCGCGGTGCCGGCGCCGTCCGGCGTGTCGAGCAGGCCGCGCACGATGCGGGTCCACTGGCCGGCCTTGACCCGCGCGGGAACGACTTGGCGGACTTGTTCATCGAACGTCACGAGCCCCGTTGCATCGCGCTGCCGCAACAGGATCAGCGCGAGCGAAGCCGCGAGCCGGTCGGCATACGCGCGCTTGGTCAGTCGCTCCGGAACACCCCGCCACGCCATCGAACGACTCGCATCGACCAGGATCATCGAGCGCAGGTTGGTCTCTTCCTCGAACTGCTTTACGAACAGGCGATCGGAGCGTCCCAGGATCCGCCAGTCGAGATATCGCAGCTCGTCGCCGGGCTGGTAGGCGCGATGCTCGGTGAACTCGACCGAGAACCCCCGAAAGGGGGACCGGTGCAGCCCCGCCAAAAAGCCCTCGACCACGCCCTCGGCAACGATTTCGATGCCGCCCAGGCGGGCGACTTCAGCCGGGTCGAGTAGATCTAGGCGCTGCGGTCCTGGTGGCACCGAATGTCCTTTTGAGTGGACAACTCAAGCGGTGGCTCGTGACTCCAAGTCATTATGCGAATATAATTTAGGTGCTTTTTGAAGCTGGCACAGTCCCTGCCTAGCTACGGGCAGGAGGTCCTATGCTTACCACAATCGCCCTGCTCGGCCTTGCCGTCAGCTCCACGCCCGTTCCCGTGGTGCGGCAACCGCTTTTCTACCGCCCACGCATCGAGCTGTGGACCAATCGCGGCGACGGCGCCGTTTATACCCGCGGCGAGAGCGTCCAATTGTACTTCCGTCTCGATCAAGACGCCTATGTCACGATCTTCCGCATCGACACCGACGGCCGCGTGCGCGTGTTGTTTCCCCGTGAACCGTGGGAAGACAACTTCGCGCGTGGCGGACGCGACTTCCAAGTAGACGGCAACCAGCTCGGCCGGGAGGCATTCGCGATCGATGACTATGCTGGCGTGGGCTATCTGTTTGCGGTCGCAGCCCCCGATGCTTTTGTCTACGACCAGATCGAGAGCGGCGATCACTGGGACTATCGCGTCATCGCAGACGGCCGGGTGCGCGGTGATCCTTACGTGGCTCTCACCGACCTCGCACAGCGGATCGTTCCGGAAGGCTACGCCGACTGGGACTACGACGTCGTGACGTACAACGTCGAGCGGCAGCACGATTATCCGCGATTCCTCTGCTACGACTGCCACAGCTACGTCAGCTATCCCTATTGGGATCCGTACTATTACTCGTGCGTCCGGTTCCGGATGTACGTGTACGACGATCCCTGGTACTACCCGTACCGCTATTACGGTGGTGGCCGCGTCGTCTTCGTTCGGCCCTATCGTCCGCAGCCCCGTTTCATCTTCAAGGACTGGGGCGCGGCCCGGCCGACTCGTGAAGGGTTCGTTACGCGTGAGCGCGAGACGCGTGAGCGCGAGCGTCCCGTCAACGACAACACGCGGCGTGGGGTGACCGGGCGAGACCTCGATGGACTCGGCATCGTTCCGCCCCCGAACGTGCGGGATCGACGCGTACAACCGGGCAGCGATGGAAACAACATCCGGGTGGACAACCGCGGTGGCCGCGGGCGCACCGGCGACGCCGGCACCAGCACCGATCGTCCCAACGACGATCGCGGCGGCCGCAGGGGCAACGAGGATGTCGGCACTACCAACGACCGTCCGAGCAACGATGGCGGCCGCAGGGGAACCGAAGGCTCCAGCCAGCGTCCCATGGTGCTCCCACCGCGCGAGCGGCAACAGGAGCAGCAGCCGAAAGATCAACCGCGGCCGCGAGAGGTGGAGCCGCGTCGTGTCGAGCCGCGCTCCGAGCCCCGGCGGGAAGAACCGCGCCGCGTCGAGCCGCGGAACGAGCCACGCAGCCAACCCCGCGCCGAGCCGCGCAACGAGCCGCGGAACGAGCCACGCAGTCAGCCTCGGGCGGAGCCGCGGAATGAGCCGCGCAGTCAGCCGCGCGCAGAGCCGGCCCGTGAGAAACCACGCAACGAGCCTGAGGTGCGGCGCCGCAAGCCCTGAGTTCAGACTGCAACCTGACGCGCCCAATCGTGGTCGCATGCGGTTGGGCGCGTTAGTTTTCGTTCCCCTTTTGCACAGTCGAGGTCTCTCGTGGTCGGGTTGCTGCTGCTACTGACGCTCCAATCGCCTGGTTCGGTTCAACAAGCTGCCCAGTCGATTACCGAAAGCGACATTCGCCGCCGCATCGGCATCATCGCGGACGATTCGATGCGCGGGCGGGATACGCCGAGTCCCGGGCTTGAAAAGGCGGCCGCGTACATCGCTCGCGAGTTTCGGCGCTTTGATCTGAAGCCCGGGGGCGATCGCGGAACATTTCTCCAGCGCTACTCGCTCGACCGTGTCCGCGTCGTCCCGGAGAGCTCGGTGGCGATGCTCCATGGCGGCGGCGACGCGACCCTGACGTACGGCAACGACTTCGTCTTCCTCGACAACAATTTCGAGAGCGGCGACTACGCCGGCGACCTCGTGCTCCTCAGCGGCTCGTTCGAGGGGCCGACGCAGCTGGACACGGCAGCACTGGCAGGCAAGATGCTGGTGATTGCGGGGCGCATGCGCAATCCCGCCCGGGGACGGCGCCTCCTAAGTTGGCGTCCGGCGGGCGTCGTCGTCATGCTGCCGATCGCTGACTCGCTGTGGCCCAGGTTCGTCCAGCAATATGCGAACAGCCAGATGCGCGACCCCGGGCGCCCGGTCGGGCGATCGGTTTTCTTGGGCGCACCACTTGCGGCGCTGGCACCGCGGCTCGGCGCCGATCTCAGCAGCATCTCGGAGACGGGCCCGCTCACGGCGCGGCCCCTGGCGGCGCAGCTCCACGTTCACGCCCGCATCCGCGTAACAGAGCATGCCTCGGCCCCGAACGTCGTAGGCATTCTCGAAGGCAGCGACCCACAGCTCAAGAAGGAATACGTGGTGTTCAGCGGCCACATGGATCACGTCGGTGTCGCCGGACCGCGTGGCAGCGGTGGCTGCCGGGCGAGGGGCGGGGACTCGATTTGTAACGGCGCCGACGACGACGGCTCAGGGACGGTGGCGGTGGTCGAAATAGCGGAAGCATTTTCACGTCTCAGTGCACGGCCCAAGCGGTCGATCATTTTCCTGACGGTGAGCGGCGAAGAAAAGGGCCTGTGGGGCAGCGATTACTTCTCGCAGCATCCGCCGGTCCCCATGGACGCAATCGTCGCCGATCTCAACATCGACATGGTCGGCCGTAACTGGCGCGACACGATCGTCGCGATCGGCAAGGAGCATTCGGATCTCGGCGCGACCCTGAATCGCGTCGCCGCCGATCATCCGGAGCTGAACATGAAGCCGATCGACGACATCTGGCCGCAGGAAAACTTCTACGGCCGCTCCGATCACTACAATTTTGCGAAGAAGGGCGTGCCGATTCTGTTTTTCTTCAGCGGCACGCACGAGGATTACCACCGCCCGGGTGACTCACCCGACAAAATCGATGCCGAGAAGGCGGCGCGGGTCGCGCGGCTCATCTTCTACCTGGGCCTGGAGGTCGCCAACGCTCCCGCACGGCCCAAATGGAATCCGGACAGCTACAAGCGGATCGTCAGCGGGAACTGAGCAGCTCGGCGTTCGTCTTCGAACGCTTCATTTGTTGGAGGAGCGATTGCATGGCCTGCTCCGGCGGGAGATCCACGAGATCCCGCCGGAGCTTTTGTTTGGCCTCGACCGTCTTCGCGTCGGCGAGCAGCTCTTCGCGGCGGGTCCCACTGGCCGCGATGTCCACGGCGGGGTAGATGCGCCGGTCCGCGAGCGCGCGCGTGAGGCGCAGCTCCGCATTGCCGGTGCCCTTGAACTCTTCGAAGATGATGTCGTCCATCTTGCTCTCCGTCTCAACCAGCGCGGTCGCGATGACCGTGAGCGAGCCGCCGCCATCCTTCGGAGGCACGGCCCGCGCCGCGCCGAACAGGCCCTTGGGCTTCGCGAGCGCATTGGCATCGAGCCCGCCGGACATCGTGCGACCTGTCCCCCGCCCCGTCGTATTGTGGGATCGCGCCAGGCGCGTGAGCGAATCGAGCACGATCACGACGTCGCGGCCCAGCTCGACTTGCCGCCGCGCGTGATCGAACACCATGTCGGCGGCGGCAACATGCCGCTCGTGCGGCAGGTCGAAGCTCGAGGCGACCACCTCGCCGCGCCCCCAATCCACCATCTCACTGACTTCCTCCGGCCGCTCATCCACAAGCAGGATCAGCAGGATCGCCTTGGGGTGATTCTCGACTACCGACTCCGCGATCGCCTGCAGCATCATCGTCTTCCCGGCTTTGGGCGGCGAGACGATGAGCGCCCGCTGGCCGAAGCCGAAGGGGCAGATGAGATCCACGACGCGCTGCGTTTCCGCGGTGCGGGGACTCGATGCCGTGGGTGTCTCGAGCGTGAGCGGACGGTTCGGATGGACCGCGCCCAGATTCGCGAAATCGGGCCGCCCGTCAAGCTGGCCAGCCGGCTCGCCGTTCACCGTCGTGACGCGACCATTATCGAGTACGATCAGATCCCCGCGCCGCAGGCCCGGCAGCCGGACGGCAGGGTCTCCTTTGCCCGGCAAGTAGCTGTTGGCGGCCACGCGGAGCGCGCCGCCTTTGGGTGATGGGTCGAACCAACCGGTGATTGGAGGCATTGCTGTTAGCCGCCAGCCGTCAGCACTGATGGCAGATGGCTGATGGCTATATTTAGCGCCGCATGCGCCAAGATCATATCAGGAATTTCTGCATTGTTGCGCACATTGACCACGGCAAATCTACGCTTGCCGACCGGCTGATCGAGTTGACGGGCACGCTCGACAAACGGCTGATGCGTGATCAGGTCCTCGATACGATGGACCTGGAGCGCGAGCGTGGCATCACGATCAAGTTGAACGCGGTGCGGATGAGCTACCACGCGAAGAACGGCCAGTTGTATGAGCTGAACCTCATCGACACACCGGGGCACGTTGACTTCACCTACGAGGTGTCGCGGTCGCTGGTTGCCTGCGAAGGAGCGATTCTCGTCGTGGATGCTTCGCAGGGAATTCAAGCCCAAACGCTGTCCAATCTACTGCTGGCGATGGATGCGGGGCTTGAGATCATACCCGTCTTGAACAAGATCGATCTGCCGGGCGCCGAGCCGGATAAGCGCGCGCAGGAAATCCACGACCTGATCGGCACTAAGCCCGAAGACATCTTACGGATCTCCGCCAAGGAGGGGCGCGGCGTCCCCGAGCTGCTCGAGGCGGTGGTACAGCGTGTGCCGGCCCCCAAAGGCGACCCGACGGCACCGTTCCGGGCGCTCATCTTCGACTCCTACTACGATCGCTATAGGGGCGCGATCCCCTCGATCCGGATCGTGGACGGCCACATCACGCCCGGAATGAAGGTCGCGTTCGGCGCCCACCGCGACGACGTCTACGAAGTGGACGAAGTTGGCTATCTCCAGCTGGGGCACAAGCCCGTCGAGCAGCTCGAGGCTGGTGAGGTGGGCTACCTGGTCGCAAACGTGCGGGGGGTGCGTGAGATCCGGCCGGGCGATACCGTAATGGACGCCGAACACCGCGATGTCGAGCTGCTGCCCGGGTATCGCGACATCCAGTCGATGGTCTTCGCCGGCCTCTACCCCACCAACGCCGAGCAATACGAGGAGCTGCGCGACGCGCTCGCGAAGCTGCAGCTCAACGACGCGTCTCTGCACTACGAGCCGGAGACCTCGGTCGCCCTGGGCTTCGGGTTCCGCTGCGGCTTTCTGGGGTTGCTGCACATGGAGATCGTCCGGGAACGGCTCGAGCGCGAGTTCGATCTCGATCTGATCAGCACGGTCCCCAACGTGGAGTACCACGTCTACAAGACCGACGGCAAGATGGAGCTGGTCGAGAATCCCAGTCTCTTGCCTCACGGTTCCGAGGTCGATCGCATCGAGGAGCCGTACGTCAAGGCCCGGATCTTCGCACCGGCCGAGTACATCGGCGGGATCATGAACTTGGGCCAAGAGCGGCGCGGCGTGTATGGCGGGATGAAATACCTCGACCCCACACGTGTCGAGTTCGATTGGGAGTTTCCGCTCGCCGAGATCATTCTCGATTTCTACGACAAACTGAAGACGATCTCGCGCGGGTATGCGTCGCTGGACTACGAATTCCTCGCCTATAGGCCCGGTGACCTCGTCAAGCTCGACATGCTGCTCAACGGCGACGCGGTGGATGCGTTCAGTGTTATCATCCATCAGGACAAGGCGTACGAGTGGGGCCGCAAGATCGCCGAGAAACTGAAGGAGCTGATCCCGCGCCAGCTGTTCGAGGTCGTGATCCAGGCTGCGATCGGCACCAAGGTGATCGCGCGCGAAACCGTCCGCCCGCTGCGCAAGGACGTGACCGCCAAGTGCTACGGCGGCGACGTCACACGTAAACGCAAGCTGCTCGAGAAGCAGAAGGCTGGAAAAAAGCGCATGAAGCAGGTGGGGAGCGTCGAGATTCCACAGGAGGCGTTTCTGGCGGTACTGCAAGTTGAATAGGACCGGAGTCGTTCTCGCGCTCGCGCTCGTCACGCTGGCCGGGGCATGGGGGTGCCGCGCGGTGGTGAACTACCAGGACCCGATCTGGCCGCGGTACTCTGGATTACCACCCGCGCCGTCGGACAGCGTCCGACTCTCGCCTGCGACCGTGAACGGGAACAACCGGACCCTGCGCGTCGTCACGTACAACGTACAATGGGCCAAGCACATCGATCGCGCGATCCACGTGCTTCAGAATCGCGAGCCGCTGACCAACGCCGACATCGTGGTGCTCCAGGAGATGGACCCGGATGGCACCCGCCGCATCGCCGACGCACTCGGCATGCAGTGGGTCTACTATCCGTCGGCGATTCATCCGAAGCGCGGCCTCGACTTTGGAAATGCCGTCCTGTCGCGCTGGCCGATCGTTGCGGACCGCAAACTGATCCTGCCACACATCGCCGGCATGCGGCATGCCCAGCGGATCGCGACCGCCGTGACCGTCCTGGTCGATTCGACTCCGGTGCGCGTCTACAGCGCGCACCTGGGCACACCCTCCGATATCCGGTCGGCCAAGCGTCGCGATCAAGCGCGAGCGATCCTGGCCGACGCGTCCACGTATCGGTTCGTGATCGTCGCCGGTGACATGAACAGTCACGGGATCGGCAAGGAATTCGTCGCGCAGGGATTCCTGTGGCCCACCGAGCACAATGGGTTCACGACGGCCTTCTTTAACTGGGATCACGTCTTCCTGAAGGGATTTGCGCCGCCGCTCGCCACACAGAAGTCCGCCGGGATCGTTCGCGACACGCTCCAGACGAGCGACCACGACCCCGTCTGGGCCGTGGCCCGGCTCCCTTGAGCGCGCCTCCAAACTCCCCAACGCTCGTCATTCAAACCGCATTTCTGGGCGACGTCATTCTTTCGACGGCGCTCCTGGCGGCACTCGCCGAGCAGCACGGTCCCGTGGACGTGGTGACCACACCGCTCGCGGCCCCGCTCCTCGAGACGCATCCGGCCGTCAGGCAGGTTTTCGCCTATGACAAGCGTCGAGCAGATCGAGGCTGGCAGGGCCTCAAGACCTTGGCAAACCGATTGCGGGAACAGCAGTACGGCCGGGCGTACCTCCCGCACCGCTCGCTGCGGACCGCCGCCCTGGCGCTGCTGGCCCGCATTCCATCGCGAATCGGGTATGCGGGGAGCTGGTCCTTCCTCTATACAGAGGCTAGAACCAAGCCCCGAACGGGCCACGAAACCGACCGTCTGCTGGCCCTCGCGAACGAGGCGTCGGGCGTCTATCGTCCCCAACTGCGACCGACGCCGGAGGATGAGCGGGTTGCAGCCGGCCTGATCGATGGAGACTTTGTCGCGCTCGCGCCGGGGTCTATTTGGGGCAGCAAGCGCTGGCCGTACTACGCTGAGCTCGCCGCTCAGCTCCCAGCGAACACCGCGGTCGTGGTCGTCGGGGGCGTCGACGACAAGGGTTTGGGAGAAGACATCGTTCAGGCGGTCCGGCCGTCTGGACGCCCGGCCGTCAACGCCTGCGGCACGCTGACGCTCCGGCAGTCCGCGGCCCTGATCGGGCGGGCGGCGCTGCTGGTGACGAACGACAGCGCGCCCTTGCATCTGGCCACGGCGATGGGAACGCCGGTGGTGGCGCTGTTCGGGCCGACCGTGACCGAGTTCGGGTTCGGCCCGCTGCGCGCGGGCGATGTGGCATTGGGCGTCGACGAACTGCGGTGCCGGCCGTGCTCGCCGCATGGCCCGCCCCAATGTCCGCTAGGACATCATCGCTGTATGCGTGATTTGACCGTTGCGGCCGTACGTGCGGCCATTGAGGAGCTTGGTGCGTTACGTCCTCGGCATTGATGTTGGAGGCACGAACCTCGTCGCCGGCGTGCTCGCCGAAGACGGCTCGGAGATTCATGCGGTCGTGTCCGAGCCGACGTTAGCGGCGCAGGGCGCCGATCCGGTCATCGGCCGGATCATCAAACTCGCCAAAGCATCGATCAAGAACTCGGGCAAGAAAGTCGAAGGCATCGGTATTGGCTCGCCGGGTCCGCTGGATACCAAGAAGGGCATCGTGCTGCTCACGCCCAACCTGGGCTGGACCAACATGCCGCTGCGCGACCGGGTCAGCGAAGGGCTCGGCCTGCCCGCGGAGCTCGACAACGATGCGAACTGCGCGATTTACGGCGAGTGGTGGCGCGGCGCGGCTCAGGGAGCGACGTACGTGATCGGCCTGACGCTCGGCACCGGAATCGGCGGCGGCATCGTGATCGACGGCAAAGTCTATCACGGCGCGTCGGATGCCGCTGGCGAATTCGGGCATGTCACGATCGATGCCAATGGACGCCGGTGCAAATGCGGCAACTACGGGTGCATCGAGGCATACGCGTCGGGCCCCGCGATCGCGGAGCGCGCCGTAGAAGGCATTCAGTCGGGCGTCGAGACATCGCTGGGCGCGTACGTGAACGGCGATCTCACCAAGATCACGGCGCAGATCGTCTACGAAGCCTCTAATGACGGGGACGAATGGGCGCTCGAGGTCGTGCGCGAAACCGCCTCCCTGCTTGGCGCGGCTGTCGCGAGCTTCATCAACATCTTCAATCCCGAAGTCGTGGTGGTTTGCGGTGGCGTCACCCAGGCTGGGGAGAAGCTGTTCCATCCGCTGCGCAGTGAGGTCAAACGGCGCGCCTTCAAGCCGGCGTGGGAGGTGTGCAAGATCGTTCCCGGTACCCTGCCCGGCACCGCAGGCGTCTTCGGCGCGGCGGCGGTCTTCATCCAGAGTCATTGGGGTCTGCGCTGAAGCGGTTGGGTGTGATCGGGTCGATGGTCTGGGATAGCATCCACGGCCGTGACCCCGCGCAGCCAGCCGTCGAGGAGTGGGGCGGCATCTCCTACGCGCTCTCCGCGCTCGACGCGACGCTCGCCGACGAGTGGGAGATCGTGCCGCTTATCAAGGTCGGCCGAGATCTGGCCCCAAGAGCCAACGAGTTCTTGCGCACCCTGCGCCACACGCCGCGCGCCGCACGGTTCGTCGAGGTCTCAGAGCCCAACAACCGGGTGACGCTGCGCTACGAATCCGCCGACCGGCGTTGCGAACAGATGTCCGGCGGCGTGCCGGGCTGGACCTGGCCGGAGCTTGGCCCACTCGTGCGGGACATCGACGCGCTCTACGTCAACTTCATCTCGGGATACGAACTGAATCTTGACACGGCACTGATGCTGCGCCGCGGGTTCGCGAACTTCATCTACGCGGATCTCCACAGCCTCTTTCTCGCCAAGGAACCGGACGGCACGCGGGTCCCGAGACCGCTCCCCCAGGCCCCGGCATGGTTCAGCTGCTTCAACGTCGTCCAGCTCAATGAGGATGAAATGGCCCAGCTGGGTCCCGACCCGTTCGTGATTGCGGCGGACGCGCTGCGGCAGGGCTGCACCGCGGTGTGCGTCACGCTGGGAGCGCGGGGTGCGGCATACTTCACCGGCAATCCGATTCGCACCGCCAGAATCCCGGTCCCCCCGGTGCACCAATCGATCGCGCTCGGCGTGAATGATCCCACCGGATGTGGCGACGTGTTGGGCGGCGCTACGGTCGCCGCATTGCTCGGCGGCGCGCCGATCGAGGAAGCGCTGCGTCTCGGCACGCAGCTCGGGACCCGGAATCTGAGTCATCGCGGGGCCACCGGGTTGCGCGATCATCTCATGGGCAAGCTCTCCCTCGCGTGACGCGGCTCGTCGAAGTCCCGACGTCCTTCGACGACCGCTCCTTCGATCAGTTCGCGGCCGCGTACGCCCAGGCAGCCGACGATGAGCGGCTGCTGTTCGACGCGCACGCCGCGGAGTGGGCATCGCCGTATGGGCTCGTGGGTCTGCTCGCGGCGGGTGCCGCCGCCGCGCGCAAAGGCGGCGAGCGGCCGTTGCTGACCGCTCCGGCGAATGCGGACGTGGCCAGCTACTGGGCACGCGCGGGATTCTTTCGCGAAGCGGGAGACTTGTTCGAGGTGCACGGGAAGGTGCCCAAGCTCAAGCCCGCGGTGGAAAGCGACGTGTTGCTCCCCGTGACGGCGGTGCGCGCCGCCGAGGACGTGCACGCGGTCGTGAGCACGATCCAGCAGCGCGCGTCCGCGATCCTCAGCTCGGAGCTTGGACTCGATCCGAAGGCGACGATGGGTTTCGCTATGGCGCTTTCGGAGTCTTGTCAGAATATTGTGGAGCACGCGGGCACCGGTGGCTGGGTTGCCGTGCAGGCGTACAACTGGCGGCGCAAGCTGGCGCGTCGTGTGGTGGTGATCGCGGTCGCAGATGCCGGCGTCGGATTTCGGCATTCTCTGGAGCCGACGCAGGCCAAGCGGTTCGGCGAGCGCTGGGGCGATGCCGCGGCGCTGGAGGCGGCGCTGGTCCAGGGCGTGAGCCGGTTTCGGGATCCGGGACGGGGACAAGGGCTTGCCGGAATCCGCCGCTACCTCGCCCGCTGGGAAGGCAAAGTCGCGATCCGCAGCGGGACCGCGCGCATCGCGATCGTGCCGCGCTGGGACGACGATGTCCCGCTGAAGGACGGGTTGCCCGCGTTTCCAGGATCGCAAGTGCTGCTCATCATTCCGGAGCAAGCGTCGGAGAAAGGGTCTTCCAAGCAGTGATGATTCCGCACATCAATGTCCACGCGATTCTCCAGCAGTCGGTGAACGGCTTCTACACCGACCTCGTCACGCGCCCCACCGGCCGCGCGGTCCGCGAGAACATCGAGCGCGATCTTCCCGCGGGCACCGTCGCCGTGATGGATTTCACCGGCGTCGGGTGCCTCGATTATTCCTGCGCCGACGAGATCGTGGCGAAGCTGGTGCGCGACAAGGTGAAGGTGCTGCTGCTGCGCGGCCTGACCGACGCCCATCGCGAGGCGATCGAGCCGGTGCTGGCGGGCGCCGGCCTCGCGGTCTTGTGCGAGCGCCCCGATGGCGTGCTCGAGGGACTCGGCGCCAGTGAACCCGCTCCGGCATTGCTCGACGAGCTGGTCCAGCGGCGGCTGGCCGCGCGCAATCCCGGAGGCACCATCCGACTTACGGCGGCGTGAAACGCCGTCGTCTGGGCCTGTCCACCCGCGCCATTCACGGCGATCCCAAGGCCCGCGCCGACTGGACGGCTGTCGCTCCTCCGCTCTACCAAAGCAGCACGTTCACAAATCCGGTCGGCTCGACCGCTGAGGTCCTGTACAGCCGGTACGGCAACAACCCCAATCAAGTCGATATCGGCAAGCGCCTAGCGCTGTTGGAAGGCGCCGACGCCGCGCTGTTCACGGCGAGCGGCATGGGCGCGTGCGCACTCGCGCACCTCGCCGTGCTGCGTCCCGGCGACCACCTGCTGGCGAGCGAGTGGATCTACGGCGGCGTGCACCGGTTGTTCCGCGAAGAGTTCGGCAAGTTGGGGATCGACGTTTCATTCGTGAATCCGACGCAGCAACGCACGTGGAAGCGCGCGATGCGGAAAACGACGCGTGCGGTGTTTCTGGAAACGCCCACCAATCCGTTGATGCGGGTGATCGATCTCGAGCCCGTCGCGACCCTGTGTAAGGCCGAAGGGCTCGCGCTGATCGTCGATTCGACCTTTGCGTCACCGGTAAACTTCCGGCCGCTCGAGCACGGCGCCGACCTCGTGATCCATTCAGCCACCAAGTACATCAACGGCCACACCGACGTGATCGCCGGCGCGGTCGCGGGCACCGACCAGGTGGTCGAGGAAGTCCGCCGCCTCATGCAGGTCTGGGGACAGGCGCTCGATCCCTTCGCCGCGTGGCTGATCGACCGGGGCATGCGCACCCTCCCGGTGCGGGTGCGGCGTCACAACGAGGTCGGGCTGGCCGTCGCGGAATGGTGCGCCAAGCAGGACGCCATCTCGAAGGTGCACTATCCCGGGCTGCCCTCGCATCCCGATCACGAGCTGGCCAAGCGTGTCCTGGGCGGTTTCGGCGGGATGCTGGGTCTCGAGCTGAAGGGCGGCGTGCGCGCCGCCGAACGGTTCCTCAAGGCCCTGACCATCGCTGCGCACGCGCCGAGCCTCGGCGGGGTCGAGACCCTCGTCTCGGAGCCCCGCCTCACGTCACACGCGAGTCTGACCGCGGAACAGCGCGCGCAGGCTGGCATTCCGGACGGATTCTTGAGATTTTCCCTGGGACTGGAGGATCCCGATGATCTCATCGCGGACTTCGCCCAGGCCCTGGCGCGGCACTAAGTGATCAAGTTCACGAACGTCTTCAAGGCCTTCCCCAAGGGCGGCCTGGCGCTCAAGGACGTCTCTTTCCACGTCGGCAAGGGCGAATTCGCCTTTCTCACCGGCCACTCGGGCGCGGGCAAGTCGACGGTCATGAAGCTGATCTACGCCGAGGAGCGTCCCACCTCGGGCGAGGTCCGCGTATCCGGCTACAACGTGAACGAAATGCGCCCGCGTGAGGTCCCGATGCTGCGCCGCAAGCTCGGCATCGTGTTCCAGGACTTCCGCCTGCTCGAAGACCGGACCGCCGAGGAGAACGTCGCGTTCGCGCTCGAAGTCACGGGCGCGCGCGCGTCCACGATCGCCGCGCGGGTCATGCGCGTGCTGACCCAGGTCGGGCTCGCGGCCAAGGCGCAGGCCTACCCGCGCGAGCTCTCCGGCGGAGAGCAGCAGCGTGTTGCGATCGCGCGCGCCCTCGTGAACGAGCCCACGGTCCTGCTGGCCGACGAACCCACCGGCAATCTCGACGAGCGCGCCACGCGCGGCGTGTTCCAGCTGCTGCGCGACATCAACGCGAGCGGCACGGCAGTCGTCATGGCCACGCACGACCTCGACCTGGTGCGCCAGGCCCCGTACCGGGTGATCGAGCTCCAGGAGGGCGCGCTGGTCTACGATTCCGCGGTCGACGAAGCGCGCGATCAGGCCACCGCCGGCGGGAACCCATGAATCTCACGCTGCGCGAGGCGGTGCTGACGTTCAAGCGCGCGCCGCTGCTCTCCGTGCTCTCCGTCACGACGATCGCCTTCTCGCTGTTCGTGCTCGGACTGTTCGGGCTGGTCGTGGTGAACCTGCAGGACGCATTGCGCGGCGTGGAGGAACGGGTCGAAGTGGTGGCGTACCTGTTGCCCGGCGCGCCGATCGAAGCCACGGCGCAGGCGCTCAAAGACATCGAAGCGTTCCCCGAGGTCCAGTCGGCCAGCTACGTCTCGGAAGATGACGCGCTGGCGCGCGCGCGCGCCGAGCTGATCGAGCTGCGCGACGTGATGCAGGAGCTCGAGCGCAATCCGCTGCCCGCCTCGATCGAGGTGAAGCTCAAGCCCGGGTACCGCGACGCCGATCACGTCAGCACGGTGGCCGACCGGCTGCGCGGGTTTGGGTTCGTCGATGACGTCCGCTTCGGCCGCGACTGGGTCGAAAAGCTCGATCGGCTGCGCGGGCTCGCGGCAGCCGTGGGGATCGTCGTGGGCGCGGCGTTCGCGATCGTGGCCGTGATCATCATCGGGACCACGATTCGCATGGCGGTCCTGCAGCGCAGCCGCGAGATCGCCATCATGCGACTCGTCGGAGCCACGGACGGCTTCATTCGCCGTCCCTTCCTGCTGCAGGGCGCGATCAAGGGGCTGCTGGGCGGGCTCGTGGCTGTCGGCCTCTCGTTCGGCGCCTACGTGCTGATCAACCGCTATCTGTTGCAATCGGCGTTCTTCACCCAGGAGCAGGCGGCGGCGATCGTCGGGTTCGGCGCGCTGATCGGACTCCTCGGCAGTGCCAGCAGCGTAGGCAGGCACCTCAAGCGCGTATGAAGAAACGGGGAGGGGGGACGGGGGAAGGGGGAAGGGTACTGCGGCGAGTCGCGCTGGTTCTTTGCCTTACCCTTCCCCCTTCCCTCTTCCCCCTTCCCCTCCCTGCCCAGCAGCCGCGCCAGACGTACCAACAGCAGATGCAGGACAACCAGCGGAGACTCGAGGGGATCCGCCGCGAACGCTCCGAAGTCGAGCAGGAGCTCGCCCGGCTCCGCACGCAGGCGCACTCGTTGACCGACGAGATCGCCAACATCGAGCAGCAGAAGCAGAGCACCAACCGCATCGTCAACGAGCTGGACCGTCAAATCACCGGGCTGGGCGGGCAGATCGATCAGATCACGGTCGACCTGCTGATCGCGCAGGACGCGCTGCTCGAAAAACGCGCCGTGCTGGAACGCCGGTTGGTGGACATCTACAAGCGCGGTGCGCTGTACGGGTGGCAGGTCCTGTTTGCCGCCGAGAGCTTCGGCGACCTGCTGTCACGCTACAAGTATCTCTACCTGGTCAGCCGCCAGGATCGCCTGCTCACAAACGACATGCACAAGCTGCGCGACCGGGTGGCGCGCCAGCGCCAGCTGCTCGTGGATGCGCGGGAGGCCCTCGCTCGGCGCCGGCGCGAGCGCACCGACGAGCTGGACCGCTATCTCACGCTGGAGCGCAGGCGCGAGAGCAACCTGCGCGAGACGCGGCGCAGCGCCCGCGCAGCGGAGCAGCGGCTCTCGCGCCTCGAGCGGGATGAGCGGGCGCTGAATGACCGGATCGAAGCCCTGGAGCGGGCCCGGCGCGAAGCGGAGTCGCGTGGCACCGCGAGCGCTACGGGATCGATTTCCACCGCCGACCTGGCGGGCCTCGATTGGCCCGTCATCGGACAGATCATTTATCCCTTTGGCACGACCGTGGGACCGAACAACACCCGCATTCCCAGACACGGGATCGGGATCAAGGCACCAGCGGGCACCGAAGTGCGCGCCGTCGCCGCGGGTCTCGTGGCCGTCTCGGAGCGTCCGGAGCGATCGACCTACCTCGCGACTGTGATTCTCGACCACGGCGGTGGCTATTACACGATCTACGCATCGATGAGCGATGCGCTCGTGAAAAAAGGCGATCGTGCCGCGCGGGGTCAGGTGATCGGTCACGTCGGCGGCGAGACGACGGATGAAGGGGCCCATCTGCATTTCGAGATCCGCGGGCAGGGAGGCATCCCGCTCGATCCCGCCAACTGGCTGCGCTCTCCCTCGGCCCGCCCCTCCCCACGCACGCGCCCGCCCCGGTAAGCGAAGGCCAGAACAGGCGCGACTAGGCCTCTCCAACGACGGCAATCCGGTCCGACGCGTCCGTTTTCGCTCGCTCCAGTGCCCCTTCGACGAGCGAAAACAGATCGTCCGGCCGGAGCGCTTCGGGATGCGGGTAGGCCACGACGCCGGCGGAGATGGACGGCACGTTCCCCGGACCGAGGTCCGCGAAGGTGTGGCGCCGGAACACCTGGCGCAGCCGCTCGATGAAATGGCGGCCACCGGGCGCATCGGTCTCCGGCAGCACGCAGGCGTATTCGTCGCCACCATAGCGTGCCACGAAGTCCGGCGCGCGCAGCTCCCGCTGCAGCATCGCACCGATTTCCCCGAGCAGGCGATCTCCCGCCGCAAAGCTCAGGCGTTCGTTGATCTCGCGGAGGCGGTCGATATCGATCAACACGAGCGAGAAGCGCAGTGAGTAGCGGCGCGCGCGCTCGAATTCGTCCCGCAGCCGGCGGTCCAGCGAGTCGAGCGACGCGCACCCCGTCAGCTCATCGGTCGTGCCGGCAGTGACCTGACGGCGATAGATGGCCGAGCGCCGCTCCTCGTTCTCCAGGACCCGCGCCGCGGCCTGCGCGATCGTATTGGCGAACGCGACGTCCGCCGGCTTGAGCTGCGGATCCCCCTTCGCGGTGCGGAGAAAAAAAACTCCCGCGGCCCGCCCCTGCACGAACACCGGCAACGCCACCGCCGACTGCACGTTGACTTCGACGTGGTGCTGGGCCCAGTGCTGCCGGATCGCCGCGAACAGCGGATGCTGGTGCACGTCGTGAATGACGACCGGGCGCTCGGTGCGGATCGCTTCCTGGATCTCGGGATAGCGCTCCAGGTCGACACGCAAATCGCGGATCGCCGGGTTCTCGAACACGGCGACCACGCGGCCCTTGTCATCGCCGGGGGCAGTCAGGACGAACGAGCAATGCGACAAACCGAACGCCTGCCCCACGCGGCGCACCAGCGTCTGAAAGATCTCATCGGGCCGCAGCGCCGAGGAGACTTCCTGGAAGATGTCGAACAGCAGGTCCCGCGCGCGCAGCGCCTCCGCCGCCTCCCGTACCTCGGCGCGCGCGCGGATGTGCACGTCGAGCCGCGCACGCAGCTCCGGAAGGTGAATGGGCGCGACGAGCACATCGGTCGCGCCCGCGAGCAACGCGTCCGTCGCGGCGCTGGTGCGGCCTTCGCCGAGCAGCACGACGACCGGCGACCCCAGGGACTGGGTGACGAGCGCCCGAACCTCGTCGGTCATGCTCTGGATGCTCGCATCGGGAGTGTAGAGCAACAGATCGGCGGGAGGACCGCTGGGTGTCTCATCGACCTGAAAGCCACTGCGGACCAGCACACGCTCGAGCCCTTCGGGACGGCTCGCCGGATTTCCAAGCAAAAGGACGCGATGTCTAACCGATTCCGGCATACCAGTCATCTCCTTCGCTCGGGCGTGCGAAGCTATAGTTCAGACCATGAACGGGCAAGCTCATCCCGCCCCTGAGACGCGCTCTGTCCGCTCGCGGATGGTCGTGCGCCAGTTGGCGGGCCGAGGCGTGCGCAATCAGCGCGTCCTCGCGGCCATGCGCTGGGCGCCGCGTGAGTGGTTCCTGCCCCCGGCCCTCAGCGCCGACGCATACAGGGACGCGCCGCTCCCCATCGGCAACGGGCAGACGATTTCGCAACCCTACGTCGTGGCGCTCATGACGGAGCGGCTTCAGCCCCACCGCCGCTCCAGGATTCTGGAGATCGGAACGGGCTCCGGCTATCAGACCGCGATTCTCGCCTACCTCGCGAATCGCGGGAAGGTTTTTACGATCGAGCGGCTTCCCGATCTGCTCGTCGAGTCAGAGGAACGGTTTCGACGTCTGGGTCTGACCATCGTCGAAACCAGACTGGGCGATGGTGCCAGCGGGTGGCCCGAGGAGGCGCCGTTCGACGGCATCATCGTCGGTGCCGCAGCACCCCGAATCCCGGAGCCGCTCCTGGACCAGCTCGCGCCGGGTGGCCGGCTGGTCATCCCCGTCGGTGACCTAGTGTCGCAAGAGCTGGTCATCCTGGAACGGCCCGTGAACGGCGGAGGCCTGGTCCAGCATCAGGCGGGCGGCGTCCGCTTTGTCCCGCTGATTTCGCGGCTCGCGTTCACCGAGGAGGCATAGGTGCTGGGAGCGCACGTCTCGAGCCAGGGCGGCGTCGCGATGGCGCCAGGCCGCGGCGGCGCGCTGCGTGCGACGGCGATCCAGCTCTTTACCAAGACGCCGAATCAATGGCGTGAGCGCACGCTCGCCCCCGAGGAGATCGAGCGGTTCCGGAGCGAGGTCGCCAGACACCGGCTCGAGACGGTGGTGTCGCATGACAGCTACTTGATCAATCTGGCCTCGCCGGATCCGGTGCTGCGCGCCCGCAGCATCGACAGCTTCCGAAGCGAGCTGGAGCGCTCGCGTGCGCTGCGACTCCGCGCGGTCGTATCGCATCCGGGCAATTACATGGACGACCGCGATCAGGGACTCGAGCGCAATGCGCGCGCGTACGCGGAATGTCTCGACGCGGTGCCCGGTGAGCTCGACGTCTGGATCGAAGGCACGGCCGGATCGGGCACGGCGCTGGGAGCGCGGTTCGAGGAGCTGCGTGATCTCCGGAACGCGCTCCCGGACCGGATTCGGACGCGCGTGGGATTCTGCCTCGATACGGCGCATTTGCACGCCGTCGGGTACGATCTGGCTCGGGTCGAGCAGGTGTGGGAGGAGTTCGATCGGGTGATCGGGTTCGAGCTGCTTAAATGCTTGCATCTCAACGATTCCCGGGCGGCGGCGGGGTCGCGCGTGGACCGGCACGAGTGGATCGGCGAGGGACGGATCGGCCCGGAGCCGTTCCGGCGCATCATGCGGGACCCCGATCTCGCAAGAGTTGTTAAGATTATCGAGACGCCAAAGCGGGATGATCCGCTGCGGCACGACCGGCGGATGCTGCGGCGGCTGCGCGCGTACGCGCGCGGCAACACCCGAGTGGTCGCCGGCGTATGAAGGAGATCATGCTCAAGCGCATACCGCTCGCTCTGCTGCTCGTCATTCAGGCCCTCGGTGGGGGCGCAATCACGCTCGCGCACGCGCGCGACGTCGTCGCGGCGCCGCCGGGTATCGAAGCGAGCCACAACGAACGGTGCGCGATTCTCCACGACGAGCTGCGCTGCGCGCTGTGCCACTACGCGAGCGCGCGCGTCGTCACGCCGCCGGCGTTCACCATCGTCGCGCCCGCAGAAACAGTCCGGTTCACGCCCATCGAGCCGGTCGTCTCCGTCGCGGTCGTCACCCGTCTCACCACTCCCGCTCGAGCTCCGCCTCCTCTCTGCTCCTGACGTTGTGAACGCTCCGCACGTGGCGGAGCGTCCAATTGCTTCTCAGGAACACCAGAGAGGGTCCAACATGACACGCACACTTTGCGCGGCGCTACTCGCAGCCGCGTGTTTAACCGCTGAGGCCACCGCGCAGCAGCCGGCACAGCGGCAGGTGGATTCGCTGGCCATCGAGTTACGCGCCTTGCGCCTGCGGCTCGACTCGGTCCGCGCGGAGCTGGCGCGCCTGGCGCGGCGCTCGCCGCGGGACACCGCGCCGGCACCCGCGGACGAAGACTTGGCGGCGTTACGCGCCGCGGCCGCCCAGGCTGTCGGCGGCGATACGACGCAGACGGCGGACACGGCGTCGGCACGACGCTTCGTCGGACGCGAACGCGCGCAATCGCAGCTCAATCCCGAGATCAGCGCCACAGGCGATTTTCGCGTGCACGTGCAAACGGAGGGCACGCAACACGACAACTTCGAGCTCCACGAGGTCGAGTTGTCGTTTCAGGCAACGCTCGATCCATACTCACACACGAAAATCTTCGCGGGTGTGAGCGAAGAAGGAATCGAAATCGAAGAGGGGTACTTTTATTACACCGGGCTGCCGGGCCGGCTGCGGCTCGACCTCGGCGTATTTCGCCAGCAGCTGGGTGAGCTGAACCGTTGGCATCTGCATGCCGTTCCCGAAACGGAGTACCCGCTCGTCCTGACGACCTTCCTCGGCGAGGAGGGACTCGCGGGCGCGGGCGCGTCGCTCTATCGCGCGTTCGGCGGCCTGGGTACCCATGAGCTGTACGCGCAGGTGACCGCAGGCTCCAACGACGGGCTGTTCGAAGGCGGCAACCGGCCGGCGTATCTCGTTCATCTCAACAACTTCTGGCAGCTGACCCGGTCCACGTTCATGCAAATCGGCGCAACCGGCGTGTACGGAACCAATCCCGACACCGCGCTGAAGACGCGGATGGGCGGTGTGGACTTCCGATTCACGTGGCGACCGCCCGATCGCGCGCTGTACCGCGATTGGACGCTGCGCGGCGAGGTGTACGCGCTCGAGAAGGAGCGCGGGGGAGCCGGGGACACGCGTCTGGGCGGGTATGCCGGGACGACCTACCGGCTCGGCCAGCGCTGGATCGCCGGTGTGCGCTACGACTACGTCGAAACCCCCGAAGGTCCGAACGACATCACTCGGCAGATCGTGCCCACACTCACCTGGTGGCAGAGCGAGTGGGTATTCCTGCGTGCCGAATTCGCCCATCGGTTCACGCCGGTCGGCGCCGACCGCGATCGGTTGCTTCTGCAAGCCGTCTGGGCCATCGGTCCCCACAAACATGAGACCTACTGATATGACATATAGAATCATTCCCTTCGTACTCGGCCTCGTCGGGGGCGTAACGCCGTCGCCCGGTCCCCGGACCCAACCGCCTGCGGCGCCGATCAAGGTCGTCACCTCGTTGACCACCTATGCCGCCATCGCGCGTGAAATCGTGGGCGAACGTGGTCAGGTCAACTCGATCGCGCGCGGCGATGAGAATTCACATCACGTGCAGCCCAAGCCAAGCTTCGTACCGCTGCTCGCTGGTGCCGACGTATTCGTGACCACGGGGCTCGATCTCGAGCTCTGGGTCCCCGCCCTGCTCGACAAGGCGGGGAACTCGAAAGTCACCGAGGGAGGGCCGGGATACGTCGCGGCGTATGGCGGGATTCCACTCCTCGATATCCCCACCAGCTATTCGCGCTCGCAGGGAGACATCCACGTGTACGGGAATCCGCACATCTGGACGGAGCCGCTCAACGGCGTTCAGATCGCGCGCAACATCTTGACCGGATTGAAGCGCGTCTCCCCGGAGAACGCGGAGTACTTCACCGCGCGCGAAAAGGACTTCGAGGATCGCGTGTACCGCGCGCTGTATGGCGACGAGCTGGTCACCATGCTCGGCGGTCAGACGCTCGCGGACCTCGATCGGCAGGGGAAGCTGTTCGACTTCCTCCGTCAGCGCCGCTACAAGGGGGCGCCGCTGGCTGACCGGCTCGGCGGCTGGCTGAAGCAGGGCCTGGCGTTCCGCGGCAGCGAAATGGCGTGCTATCACAAGGAGTGGGACTATTTCTCGCGCGAGTTCGGAATCCCGTGCGTGGACTACATCGAGCCGAAGCCCGGAATTCCACCCACGCCCAAACACGTGCGCGAGCTGATCGACCTCATGCGGCAGCGCCATGTCCGCGTGCTGCTGTCTCCTGGGTATTTCGATCATAATCAGATTCGGCAGGTCGCCGAACGCACGGGCGCCAAGGCGGTAATCGTGCCGTCGCATGTGGGTGGGGCTCCAGGCGTGAACACGTACTTCGATCTCATCAACACGCTGGTGACCTCGCTCGCGCAGGCCTACACCGCAACCGGCAGCGCCGGCCGCTAGTCAGCACGACGAGGGGGGGAGATCACACGTGTTGCAATTCATGTTTGCGCCGTTTGTGGCGTGCATGATCCTGGTCGCGATCCACTCGTACCTGGGTCTGCACGTCATCGCGCGCGAAGTCATTTTCGTCGATCTGTCGCTGGCCCAGATGGCCGGGCTGGGCAGTGTGGTCGCCCTCCTCTATGGCGTGGCGCCGGATTCTCAAACGGCGTTCATCTTTTCACTCATCTTCACGTGCATTGGCGCGGCATTGTTCGCGCTCACGCGGACGCGCGGCAAGGGGCGCGTGCCGCATGAGGCGATCATCGGCATCGTGTACGTGGTCGCCTCGGCGGCGGCCATTCTGGTCGCCGATAAGGCCCCCCGCGGAGCCGAGGCCCTGCATGACGTGATGGAAGGCTCCATCATCTGGATAACATGGCCCACGATTCTGAAAAAGGGCGCCGCGTACGCTGCGCTCGGGGTGCTGCACTTCGCGCTGCGCCGCCAATTCCTGAAGATCTCCTTCCGCGCTGATGAGGCCGAGCGGGAGGGGTGGCGCATTCGGGCGTGGGACTTCCTGTTTTATGTTTCGTTTGGCGTCGCGGTGACGATGTCGGTCCCCGTCGCCGGCGTGCTGCTGGTGTTCACGATGCTCGTGGTCCCGGCCGTGGTGGCGTTTCTGTTCAGCCGGGACATCAAGAAAATGGTCCTCATCTCTTGGGGAACTGGAGCGCTCGCATCATTGCTCGGCCTGTACATCTCGTACGTCGGCAACTTCCCAACGGGGCCGCTGATCGTCTGCATGTACGGACTGGTGCTCGTGGGCGCGGGCGTGCTGCGGAAGCTGGGCGTGGGCGACCGCGCGGTGACTCCCTGACGGCCAGACGGCTGGACGGCCGGACGGCCGGATTGCTGGTGCTGCTGTTGCTGGCCGTCGGGCCGTCCGGCCATCTGGCCGCCCAGGTGTCCGTGCGCGCGAGCCTCGGCGCCCGCTTCAGCACGGCGCTCGTCAAGGATTCGATCGTGGTACCGATCCACCTCAAGCCGGGAATCGCCCCTGCCCTGCTGCTCAGTGTGCGCGACGAGTTCCAGGGCCCCTATACGGGCGATCTGACGATCGACCTGTCTCCCACCACGCTCAAACGAGAGGAAACCGGCACGTCGGCGGACGCGGGATCAGTCACGACCGTCGCGTTCACGTTGGGACTGCGCCGAGAGCTCCATGCCGGCGTGGCCGCCCGCCTCGGGCTCGGCGGCCTGCTCTACCTCACTGACGACACGGGAGTCTTCCAGCAGGGCGAGGGCGGCGTCTTCCCGCTGATCGCGCTCGGCGCGTCGTACGCGCCCTCCTTCGGCGCGCGGCACCGGCTCGAGGTCGTGCTCAACTACGACGTGCATCGCTTCATGACCCCGGCATTACGGACGACCGGGTTCCCCAACCCACGACCCGTCCATCGACTTGCGCTCACCGTCAGCGCGCGGCTCATCGGCAAATGAAACGAACGCTCCCGCTTCTGCTCCTCGCGCTCGGCTGCAGCGACATTCTGGTACCGAGCCGGACCCCGCGGTATTTGTCGGACCTTGCAGGCGAGGTGTTCCGCTGGCCCGGCGACCGGCTTCCCGTTCGCTACTTCGCCGATACGCGCGGAACCATGCGGGACCTGGTGGGCGCGGGCCTGCAAGCGTGGGAGGCGCAGTTCCTGTACGGCGAGTTCAAGGGCACGCTCGTCAGCGATTCAACCGCGGCCGATGTTATCGTGATCTGGGAAGACAGTATCCCACCCGACGTCCCGCCCGACACCGTCGGAGCATTGGGCGCGTGCGACGGCGTCACTCAGTACGTCGTCGATTCCACGGCAGCCATGTCTGCGAGCGATTCCACGGGAACGAACGCCGGGGTCCCGCCCCCGCTCACCATGACGGAGCCGATTCGCGTCCAGCTCCGCGTGCGGCTTGGTTACACCGAGCCGCAGGTCGCGGCCTGCATGCGGCGCGTCGCCGCGCATGAGCTGGGGCATACGTTGGGAATCCTGAGCCACAGTCCCGCGACCACGGACTTGATGTATGGCACGCCGGTGACTGACACGCCCACGAACCGGGACCGCAACACGGCCCAGGTTCTTTACCACACCACCCCTACCATCGGCCCACCGCCGCGCTAGCTTCAGCGCTTCCTCAAAGGAGCTTTTGTCCTTGTCCAGCCGCCGCCAGGAGGCCCTCGACTATCACGCGCAGGGCCGCCCTGGGAAGATCCAGGTCACGCCCACAAAGCCATTTAAAGATCAGCGAGACCTGTCCCTCGCCTATACACCCGGCGTGGCGGAGCCCTGCCTGGAGATCGCCAAGCGGCCGGAGGATGCCTACCTCTACACGGCGAAGGGCAACCTCGTCGCCGTGGTGACGAACGGGACCGCCGTCCTGGGCCTGGGCAACATCGGCGCGATGGCCGGCAAGCCGGTCATGGAGGGCAAGGGCATTCTGTTCAAGGCATTCGCCGATATCGACGTGTTTGATCTCGAGGTTGGCTCCGAGAATCCGGACGATGTGATCCGCTTCTGCCAGCTGCTCGAGCCCACGGTCGGCGGGATCAATCTCGAAGACATCCGCTCCCCCGACTGCTTCTACATCGAGCAGCGCCTGCGCGAGACCCTGGGGATCCCCGTTTTCCACGATGACCAGCACGGCACTGCCATCATCTCGGGCGCGGCGCTCCTCAACGCGCTGATCGTGGTGAAGAAGGACCTCGCCAAGGTGCAGGTCGTCTTTTCGGGTGCGGGGGCGGCGGCGATCGCAACCGCGGAGCACTACGTTCGCCTGGGCGTCAAGCGCGAGCACATCGTGATGTGCGACCAGAAGGGCGTGATCTACCCCGGCCGGGAGGGCGTGGACGAGTACAAGCGCCGGTTCGCCGCCGATACCAAGGCGCGGACGCTGACCGAAGCCTTGAAGGGCGCCGACGTGTTCGTGGGCCTGTCGGTGGGGGGTATCGTGACGGGGGCGATGCTCGAGGGGATGGCCAAGAAGCCGATCATCTTCGCCCTCGCCAATCCGAACCCCGAGATCATGCCCGATGAGGCGAAGAAGGCCCGGCCCGACGCCATCGTGGCAACCGGGCGGTCGGACTTTCCCAACCAGGTGAACAACGTCCTCGGCTTCCCGTTCATCTTTCGCGGCGCGCTCGACGTGCGCGCCAAGACGATCAACGAAGAGATGGAGATGGCGGCCACACGCGCCCTCGCGCAATTGGCCAAGGAAGAAGTGCCGGAGTCGGTGTCGCGGGCGTACGGGGGCGACACGCTGAAGTTCGGGCCCGACTATCTCATTCCCACACCCTTCGACCCGCGCGTGCTGCTGTGGGTCGCTCCCGCGGTCGCGTGGGCGGCCATTGCGTCAGGCATCGCCGGCCGCATCATCGACGTCGAGGAGTACCGCGCCGAGCTCGAGGCGCGGCTCGGGCCGGAGCGCCAGGTGATGCGCGGGCTCATCACTCGGGCACAGCAGGATCCGCCGAGCATCGTGTTCCCCGAGGGCGACGACCCGCGCATTCTGCGCGCGGCACGCATCATCGCCGATGAGGGAATCGCGCGTCCCATTCTCCTGGGCGATCTCGATGCCATCCGCCGTCAGGCAGCCGATGCCTCGTTGACACTCGACGACATCGATCTGGTCAGTCCGCGCATGGCCCCCGACCGCGAGACGTTCGCCGAGGCGCTGTTTCAACGACGTCAGCGCCGCGGCATGACGCTGCGGGAAGCACAGGCGCTCGTGCTCGACCCGATCTACTACGGCCTGCTCATGCTGCGGGCGGGTCAGGCCGATGCGCTCGTCGCGGGCGAAGAGGTCGACTATCCCGATTCGATCCGCCCGGCGCTCGAAGTGATCGGTGTGGAGCCCGGCCGCAAGCACGTCAGCGGCATTTACATGATGATCTTCCGGCAGCAGACGCTGTTCTTCGCGGATGCAACGGTGAACATCGACCCGGATGCCGAGACGCTGGCCGAGATCGCGACGGCCACCGCCGGTTTTGTGGAGCGCCTGGGCATCGAGCCCAGAGTGGCGCTGCTGTCGTTCTCGAATTTCGGATCGGTGAAGCACCCCCAAGCCAGGAAAGTGCAGCAGGCGGTGTCGCTGCTGCACGAACGCGCGCCCGGTCTTCAGGTGGATGGCGAGATGCAGGCGGATACGGCCGTCGTGGAGCGGATTCTGACCCAGGTGTACCCGTTCGCCAAGCTGCGCGGGCCGGCTAACGTGTTGATTTTCCCTGACTTGAACGCGGCGAACATCGCCTACAAGCTGCTGGCCCGGCTGGGTGACGCTCAGGCTATAGGGCCGATCCTGGTGGGGATGGACCGTCCGGTCCATGTCTTGCAAAGGTTGTCAGAGGTCCCGGAAATCGTGAATATGGCGGTGATTGCCGCCGTCGACGCTCTGGAGCATCGCCGCCGCGCGCGGTCCACCTAGAACAGCGAATGGGTATTTCAACCTACAGCCGAGTCTATCGAAATCTGACGCCGTCTCAGCTGTACGAGCACGCGCTTCGCCGCCGTGAAGGCATGGTCACGGCGGGGGGGCCGTTTGCCGCCGTCACGTCGCCGCATACCGGCCGCAGCCCCAACGACAAGTTCCTGGTGCAGGAGCCCGAGTCCACGAATCGGATCTGGTGGGGCAAAGTCAATCAGCCGATCGCGCCCGGACAGTTCGCGCAACTCAAGGCGGACGTCGAGCGGCACCTCGCGGCCCAGGAGCTGTTCGTGCGCGATGTGCATGCCGGCGCCGACCCGAATTACCGGCTGCCGATTCGCTTCACCACGCCGAACGCGTGGCATGCGCTCTTTGTCTATAACATGTTCCTGCGCCCGTCCGACGAAGAGTTGTCGGGCTTCAAGCCTGGATTCGAAGTGCTGCACGCCCCCGAATTTCAGGCCAACCCTGCCGTGCACGGCACCAAGTCCGGCACGTTCATCATCATCAGCTTCGCGCAGCGCACGGTGCTCATCGGCGGGACGCGCTACGCCGGCGAGTTGAAGAAATCGATCTTCAGCGTCCTCAACTATCTGCTGCCGACGCAGGGCGTCCTGTCGATGCACTGCTCCGCCAACGTGGGCAAGCAGGACGATTGCGCGTTGTTCTTCGGGCTCTCGGGGACGGGCAAGACCACGCTGTCGGCCGATCCCGAACGACGGCTCATCGGCGACGACGAGCATGGCTGGTCGGATGACGGAGTCTTCAATTTCGAAGGTGGCTGCTACGCCAAGGTGATCAAGCTGTCGCGCGAGGGTGAGCCGGAGATCTTTGCGACCACGGAGATGTTCGGCACCGTGCTCGAGAACGTCGATGTGCATCCCGAGACCGGCGCCGTGGACTTGGACTCGCAACGGATCACCGAGAACACACGCGCCTCCTATCCGATTCACTACATCCCGAACCACGTGCCGGAGGGGATGGCGGGACATCCGTTGCACATCGTGTTCCTCACGGCCGATGCGTTCGGCGTGATGCCGCCGATCGCCAGGCTCTCACCGGACCAGGCGATGTACCACTTCCTGTCCGGTTATACCGCTAAAGTCGCCGGGACCGAACGCGGCGTGACGGAGCCGAAGGAGACGTTCTCCGCGTGCTTCGGTGCTCCATTCCTTCCCTTGCCGCCTACGGTGTACGCCAAGATGCTCGGCGAGCGGATCGCGAAACATGGCGTCGTCTGCTGGCTGGTGAACACCGGATGGACGGGCGGACCGTACGGCGTCGGCCACCGGATGAGCCTGAAGCACACGCGCGCGATGATTCGTGCAGCGCTGAGCGGTAAGTTGGACAACGTGCCGACGCGGCGCGAGCCAGTGTTCGGCCTCGAGGTCCCGCAGCACGTTGCTGGCGTGCCGGACCAAGTCCTGGATCCACGCAAAACGTGGAAGGAGGCCGCGGCCTACGACGCGCAGGCCAAGCGGCTCGCGGGCTTGTTCCGCAAGAATTTCGAACAGTTCTCGGGCGAACTGCCCCCTGGGGTTCGCGACGCTGGACCGATGGCCCCCTAGCTCTAGGCCCGAGCCCTAGCCCCGAGTGTCTTTCGAGGTCGTTCGCGACCCGCTCTGGAACAACATCCGCCTCGAGCCACAGGCGCTTGCGGTCCTGGACACACCGGCCGTCCAGCGCCTGCGCTACGTCCGGCAGCTCGGTCACGCGTTTCTCGTCTATCCCGGCGCCACACACACACGCTTTGAGCATGCCCTCGGTGCCTATCACCTGGCACGCCGCGTCGTCACCGAGCTGGGACAGGTCGAGAGCGACGACGGCCTGGTCGTTCGGCTGGCGGCGTTGCTGCACGACATCGGGCACTATCCGTTTTCGCACGCGCTTGAAGAAGCAGGCCTGCCCCATCACGAAACCCTGGCCGCGCGCCATCTGCGGACCGGCATGCTGGCGTCGACGCTCGAACGCCTGGGCGTTCCCGTCGACCGCCTGCTCGCCCTGATCCAGGGAACCAGCACGTCACCGCTGGCCGGCATGGTCTCAGGACCGATTGACGTCGACAAGCTGGATTATCTCTCGCGCGATGCGACGATGTGCGGCGTGCCGTACGGCGTGATCGATGTGGACCGGCTGCTCACGTCATTGACGGTGGGACCAGAGGGGCTGGGACTCCACCCAAAGGGATTCGCGGCGCTCGAGTCGCTGCTGTTCGCCAAGTACCAGATGTACCGCAACGTGTACTGGCATCATGCCGTGCGCAGCGCGACGGCGATGTTCAAACGCCTGGTGCGGCGCGCGATCGCCGCCGGTCGCGTCTCCGCCGACGACGTCGCGCTCGCGACCGACGACGGTCTCTCGCACGAGCTTCAGCAGCACGATCAAACAGGTCTGGCGCGCGCGTTGCGAGAGCGCCGGCTCGCCAAGCGCGCGCTCGACATACCCGCGACGGATCTGCCCACCGAAACCGCTGACTGGCCGTCGCGCGATCCCGATCTGTTGCAGCGCGTCGAGGAACGGCTGGCCCAAGAGGCCGGGCTGGGTGCCGATCAGCTGTTCCTCGACTTCCCGTCCAAGCCCGACATGTTCGACGTCTCGATGCCGGGGCTCGGCAGCCTGGGGCTTCCGCGCGTCGCCGCCGAATTGCATCGGTCGGCGCAGCGGCTGCGCGTATTTGTGTTGGAGCCGGCACAGATTCCGGCGCGAGCGGTGGTGGAGCTGGTCACATGGCCGCGCGCGGAAGTCGCAGCGCGCCTGGACGGCGAGAAGGTTCTGCTTACCGCGGGCGGGTAGGCGCCTGGGTCGTGACCGTTTCGGGTGCTGTTGGGTCGACGGAGTCGATCCGGACGATCACCGCGGTAATGTTGTCGAGACCACCATGGCGATTGGCCTCGGCGATCAGCGCGTCGACTTCATCTTCCGGCATCCGCTCGGGTGAGAGCAGCTCCGCCAGCTGATAGTCCTCCAGCATCCCGGTCAGCCCATCAGACGCGAGCAGGAAGACGTCGCGTGGCTTGACGGTGCCGACGTAGATGTCCGGCATCACTTCGCTGTTCGCGCCGACGCACCGCGTGATCACGTTGCTGTACGGATGCGTGCGGGCCTGCTCGGGCGTGAGGTAGCCCGCGTCCACTTGCTCCTGCACGTACGAGTGGTCTTTAGTCAGCTGGCTGAGTTTGTTGTCGCGCAGCAGATAGGCGCGACTGTCCCCCACCTGACCGACCAGAAAGCGCGCCTCGTATAGCGTGAGCGCGGTGACGGTCGTTCCCATGCCGCGCTTGTCGTGCTCGGTGAGCGTCCGCTGGAAGATCGCGCCGTTCGCGGTACGGATCGCCCCGCGCATGCGCTCGGCGACCTGCTCGTCCGTGAGTCCCCGCAGCGAGTCCAGCTCGCGCGCCACATAGTGGACGGCCATGTCGCTCGCCACCTCACCGGCGGCGTGGCCCCCCATCCCGTCGGCGACGACGAAAATCCCCCGGTCCGGCACCATGAGGTAGCTATCCTCATTTCCCGACCGGATGACGCCAACGTCGGTGCGGCCCGCGGTAGTGATGTGCACGAGACTCGAAATCCTTAGATGAACGCCCAATAGACTAGTCCGATGACCCCGAGAAGGAGTACTGCTGCACTGCCGCCACAACCTTTTCCCTTCTTCTGCTGAGCGACGGGCGGCTTGGCCGCCGGTTTAGGCTTTGCCGGCGCTGCCTTCGCCGGAGCCGCTGCGGGCTTGGCGGTTGGGGGCTTGGCGGTTGCGGGCTTGGCGGTTGCGGGCTTGGCTGCCGCAGGCTTGGCTGCCGCGGGCTTCGCCGGCGCGGGCGACATGGTCATGACCTCCATGACGCGCGTGCCGCCGCCCTTCGCTACCCCAGCCGACTCGTCCGTCGGCTCAAAAACCGTTCCGACCTCCCCAAACCGAACATTGGCACCCGGCGCCAGCGGCGCCTCACCTTTGACCGGATCTCCGTCGATGAATGTCCCATTGGTCGAATCGAGATCTACCAGTACCCATACGCCTTCGCGCCGTTGGAGCTTCGCGTGGGTCGTGGAGACCGATTCATCGGGGAACACGAGATCGTTGTAGTCCGCCCGCCCGATGTTCACAACGGGCGTCTTGACGCTCAGTCGCTGGCCTTTGAGCGCGCCGCCCCGGACCAAGAAGCTGGCCAACGCCGCACCGGACGGTCGTGGGGCAGCCGGCATCCCGTGAACCGTCTCCCGCAGTTTCCCCGCAGCCGCTCCCGAACCGTGGGTCGGAGTCGAAGCGGACGCGCCCGATGGCCCCAACGAAGGGCTTTCGGGTGGCGGAGAGGGCGTGGGTGGTACGGGCGGTACGGGCGGTGCGGGAGGT
>Ga0137432_1000198_pt1 | contig 43025 bp, 28 predicted proteins | sample EasRivERMZT820_2_FD_102337 | JGI IMG/M metagenome (GOLD analysis project Ga0137432, IMG submission 102337) | Soil microbial communities from meander-bound floodplain in the East River, Colorado, USA - East River MetaG ERMZT820_2 | ecosystem: Environmental > Terrestrial > Soil > Floodplain ... | reverse complement strand
TCCCGTCCATCGAGCCTTTTTCCCCTCCGCCCCTCCACCCGCTCCCGCCCGTCGCGCGTTCGAGCACGCCGCCTTGCTCCCCGCGGCCTCTTCACCCCCGTCCTCGACGTCCGCTCCATCCTCCCCGCCGCCGCTCGCGTGCGAGGCGTCACTGCAGGACGATCACCGTCTCGAGGTACTCCGACGGGACGACCAGCGTCGCGTCGCCCGAACGGTTCCGCTGCAGCATCAACTCCTCGAGCTCGCGCGTGAGCTCGCCGCGCTTCTTCTCGTCGAGCGCGGCGAAGGTCTTCACCATCGGCCCGTACCACGTCGACATCACTTCGAGCCACTGGTCGAAGGAGCGGTAGCGGAAGCACTGCTCGCGGCGCGTCGTGCGCAGCTCGCGGATCGAGTCGCCGAAGAGCTCGCGCAGCCGCGCCTCGGTCCCCCACACCGACGGCGGCGGCACTCCGGGCGCCGGCGGGAGGTACTTCCCGATGAGCTGGAACATGCGGCCGATCAGCCCCTCCGGCGTCCAGCTCGCGAGCCCGATCTTCCCGCCCTTGCGCACCACGCGGATCAGCTCGCGCGCCGCCTTCGCGTGGTCGGCGGTGAACATCACGCCGAAGGTCGAGGTCGCGACGTCGAAGGAGCCGTCGGCGAGCGGGATCTTCTCGGCGTCGCCTTCGCGGAAGTCGACGGCGAGCCCCTCGGCGGCGGCGCGCCGCCGGCCGCGCTCGAGCAGCGCCGGCACGTAGTCGACCGCCACCACCTCGCAGCCGCGGCGCGCGGCGGCGATCGCCGTGTTGCCGCTGCCGGCGGCGACGTCGACCACCCGGTCGGTGGAGCGCAGGTCGACGGCTTCGCAGAGGAGCTCGCTCACCAATTGGATGGTGGCGCCGACCACCGCGTAGTCGCCGGAGGACCAGGCGGCCTGCTGGCGCACCTTGACTGCGGCGAGGTCGGGGGCGGGGGCGGGGCCTTCGCGTCCAGGCGTGGCGGAGATCGACATGGCGGCTTCCTCTTCATCGGGACTCGGGTCGAATGCGCAGAAAACTACGAACGCGGGGAGGCCGCGTGAATGACCGCCCGTCCGCGTCTCTTGCTCGGGATGCCGACCCGGCGAAACGCCGATCACTCGTTCGCGGAAGAGGTGGCGCGGCCGTCCGACCTGGGATCGGTGATGAGCCGCGCCCCGCGGCCGCCGGTGAGCCACGACCACGCCCACTGGAACAGGACGAGCGCGCGGTTCCGGAAGCCGATCAGGAAGTAGATGTGCACGGCGAGCCAGAGCAGCCACGCCAGTGCGCCCGAGACCTTGAGCCTCCCGAAGTCGGCCACGGCCGCGGCGCGCCCGATCGTCGCGAGCGAACCCTTGTCGCGGTAGCGGAACGGCAGGAGCGCCTCGCCGCGCAGCGCGCGCTCGATGTTCGCCGCCACGGCGCGCCCCATCTGGATCGCCGCCGGCGCGACGCCCGGCACCGGCTTGCCGTCGACCGCGAGCGCGGCGAGGTCGCCCGCGACGAAGAGGTCGCGCGTGCCGACGACGAGGAGCGACGGCTCGACCGGCACGCGGCCGGCGCGGTCGAGCGGCACGCCGAGCGTCTTCGCCAGCGGCGACGCGGCGACGCCCGCGGCCCACAGGACCGTCTTCGCAGCGAGCCGCGTCTCCTGTCCATCGGCGAGCAGCGTCACGCCGTCGCCGTCGATCGACGTGACGCGCGTCGCGACGCGCACCTCGGCGCCGAGACGCTCGAGCTGCGCCTTCGCCTTGGCCGCCAGCATCTCCACGAACGGCGGCAGCAGCCGCGGCGCCGCCTCGATCAGGACGATGCGCGCCTGCGACGAATCGATGCGCCGGAAGTCGCGCACCAGCGAGTGGCGGCCGATCTCCGCGAGCGCGCCGGCGAGCTCGACGCCGGTCGCCCCTCCGCCGACGACGACGAAGGTGAGCCACGCGCGCCGCCGCTCCGGGTCGTCCTCGCGCTCGGCGCGCTCGTAGGCGAGCAGCACGCGCCGCCGGATCTCGAGCGCGTCCTCCACCGTCTTGAGCCCGGGCGCGAAGCGGGCCCACTCGTCGTGGCCGAAGTACGCATGGTTCGCGCCGGTCGCGACCACCAGGAAGTCCCACGCGAGCTCGCCGTCGGCGAGGACGACCTTGCGCCGCTCCCGGTCGATCGCCGTGACCTCGCCGAGCACGACGTCGGCGTTCGCCTGCCCGCGCAGGATCCCGCGGATCGGCGCCGCGATGTCGCCCGGATTCAGCGCCGCGGTCGCGACCTGGTAGAGCAGCGGCTGGAAGAGGTGGTGGTTGCGGCGGTCGACGAGCGTCACGCGGACCGGCGCGCGCGCGAGCCGGCGGGCGCACGCGAGCCCCGCGAACCCGCCGCCGACGATCACGACGCGCGCGGCGCCGCTCGGCACGTCACTCACCGGTCGTGAAGCTCCAGACGAGCGGCGCCTCGCCGTCCGCCGCAGTGGCGACCACGGTGTAGGTCGCGCGCGGCTCGAGGCGCGCCTTGGGCAGCAGGCAGAAGGCGCCGGGCGGCGCGAGGTCGGGGTTGGTCGGGTGCGCCGGCGTCGAGACGTGGCACGCGACGGGCGGCCCGTTCGCCTTCGCACCCTTGCAGAGGACGAGCTCCATCTCGCCGTTCTTCTGCGTCGTCTGCACTGTGATCGGGTAGCCGAACTCGCGCTCGTCGGCGCCCGGCACCGGACTCGGCAGCTCGCCTCCCGGCGTGAAGCGGGTCGGCACGTCCTTCATGTCGCGCGCCGGCCAGACCACGCAGCCGACGAACTTGTCGGGCACGACGAGCGAGTCGGCGTCGAGCACCGCGATGCGCTCCTCGAGGCTGAAGCCGATGCGCTTGAGGCCCGGCTCGAGCAGCGGCAGGCGGTGGTAGAAGGTCCCCATCCAGCCCGCGACCGCCTCCTCCGCCGTCGCGACGCCCGGCGCGATCACCGAGTGCGTCCCGGCCCAGCACCCCTCGCTGCTGAACCCCTCCTGCTCCGGGTACTCCTCGTGCGCGTCGGGCCACTTCTCGAGCTGATCGGGGTGGAGCTTCAGGTAGCGCACGTGCAAGGCGCACGCGTTCGAGAGCTCGCGGTCGATCTGCAGCGGCGTGAACTCCCCGTACTTCGAGCTGTCCCACGAGAGCTTGCGCGCGCGGTCGAGGGCCGCGAGCGCCGCCTGCTCCTCCCGGGTCGGCTTGTCGTCGGTGGCGGGCGGGAGGGCGAGGCGCTGGACGAGCGGCGTCGGCTTCGGCAGGAGCCAGGCGTGGAAGCGCGCCTCGAAGGCGGCGAGCCCGCCGTCGAGCTTGGGCTCGATCACGTCCTTTCGGGGCCGCTTGTCGTCGTAGTCCTGCGCGGTCGTGCGCAGCAGCTCGTTGAAGAGCGAGCTCTCCTGCAGGTACTCGACGACGAACGCGCTCTTCACGAGGTCGAGGTCGACGAGCTTCGAGATGTCGTCGACGAACGAGTTCGACCAGGGCGGGTCCTCGCCGCGTGACGCCAGGAAGGTCATCCAGCGCCGCGCGCCGGAGAGGCCCGCCTCGGCGACGTCGCGGGCGCGCTGCTCCTCCTGCGCGTCGCGGGCGCGGTCGCTCGTCCTCCTCTCCGCGCGCGGCACGTCCTCCGGATCGTGGATGATGCCCGGCAGCGGGCTGCCGAAGAGGGTGAGGCAGAGCCAGTGGAGGTGGCCGCCGACCAGGCACGGCTGCGGCTCGTGCTCGCCCGCCCGGTAGTACTCGAGCCCCATCATCAGCGTGACGAAGCAGTAGCAGCTCACCTCGCTCACGCTCTGCTCGACGTAGAAGCCGCGTTCGTCGATGTAGCCGCCGCTCTCGAGCGCCGCGGCGGCGCGCTCGGCCTTGAGCCCTTTTGCCGCGACGGCGAGCCCGACCGCCTTCTCGTACATCGTCCGCGCCTCGAGCATCACGAACCGGCACGACGCCTTCTTGAGCGCCGCGGGCACCTCGAGCGGCAGGCCGCGCAGGAACTTGGAGAGCGCCATCGCCTGCAGGCCGCGCCGCACGATGCGCTGCATCTTCTCGGGCGCCATCGTCGTGTGGAATTGCAGATTTCCGTAGCGGACGACGACGGCCGGCGACGGGTCGATCGCGTGCAACGCGGCGAGCTCGGAGGGCGCGGTCTCGAGCGGGATCTCGAGCTTGCGCACCTGCGCGATCGCCGCCTCGATCTCGCGCCGCCGCCTGGCGAGGCGCTGCCGCTCCCGCGTGGTCCAGGTGCCCGCCCCCGCCTTCGCGTGGGCGGGCTTCTCGAAGACGTGGCCGAGCGTCTCGTGCGCGAGCGGCTGCTCGTCGTCGACGCGCAGGATCTGCTCCGCGAGCGTCGCCGCGTCCTTCACGTCGAGCGCGGCGATCTGCTTCGACATGTCGCTCGCGCAGGAGCGGAGGTTGCGGGCGATCGACGCCACCGCCGCGCCGCTCGCGGGCGCCTTCGCCTTCACCTTCTCCAGGCTCTTGGTGCACGCGTCGCGCGTCTTCGCGAGCGCGGCGCCCTCGTTGCCGAGCCGCGTCATCACGTCGAACAGGTCGGCGACCTCCGCCGCGCACCCCTTCGCCGCCAGCTCCTTCGCGCAGCCCTCGAGATGGGCGAAGTCGCTCCTGGGGATCAGCGCGCCGCTTCGGGCCGGCCCGTCGGCGGCCCGCGACGGCACCGCCGCGGCGAGCACCGCGAGGAGCCCGATTTGTCGCTGCGCACGGCGGAACGGCTGGCCCATTCGATTCCCGACGCCCGAATCCGGGGACGCGGAGGTCCGCGGGACGCAGCGTTTTAGCGCGCGCGCAGCGCGGAATCGGCTTGCAAACGCGGCGCGGCCATGACCGAATCGTCGCCCTTCGTCCGGCGACCCCTCCGATACGGAAGCCCACCATGTCGAATGCGACGCGTGCAGTCCGGACCGCCCTCGTCTTCACGATCGCGCTGATGCCAGGGGCGGCGCGCGCGGCCTCCGGCGGCGCGGCGAAGGGCGAGGTCGTGCACGCGCTGCGCGTCGCCGACCTCGTGAAGGACGAGCGGCCCGCGGCCGACGACGCCGCGACGTTCCGGTGGGGCCACTTCGTCGACGTCGAACGGCTGCTGCACGCGCTGGCCGACGTGCGCGTCGAGGGCGGCGAGGGCGTCTTCGCCTTCGACCACATGACGGGCGGCGACGACCCGAGCCGCTGGCGCGTGCTCGTGAAGACCGCCGCCGGCGCGCCCGCGCACGGCGAGCTCTGGCTGCCGGGCCGCGACGCCAAGACCGGCGTGCGGCGCCTCGACCGCGTCCCGTTCACCTTCCCCGCCGACGCGCCCGAGGTCGGCGCCGACGCGTTCGACGCGGCGAAGAAGCGGCACGCGGCGTTCCTCGCGTCGCTCGTGCTGCCCGGTGCGCCGATGTTCCAGGCGCTCGCCGAGGGCGCGCCCCCCGACGATCCGAACGCGCCGCCGTCGGAGCAGGCGTGGTTCTGGGTCGGGCCGCTCGGCTCGACGACCACGTTCGACCGCTCCGAGTTCGGCGACACCTTCGAGCTCTTCAGCGGCGGGCGCGCCCTGCAGGAGAACCTGCAGATCGACCGCATGCGCCAGCTCGACGCGACGGGGGACGCGACCGTCCCGGTCGCGTCGATCGAGGGGATCACGACCACCGCCATCGACTGGAAGGCGCGGCTGAACGGCGAGAAGCCGGTGATCGAGCCGCTCGCGCTCTGGGTCCCGGTCGACCAGATCTACGTCGGCTTCGACTCGTTCGCCGCGATGGTCGCGCTGCTGGACGAGATGGAGAAGCGCGGCGACACGCTCGTGCACGCGCTCGAGCCGCGCAGCGAGGACGCCGGCACGCGCGCCCGCCTCGAGCGGCAGATCTGCCTCTCCACCAGCGCGATCGCGCGGCTGCTCGGCCCGACGCTGGTCCGCTCCGTCGCCTTCACCGCCTCCGACCCCTACCTGCGCGAGGGGACCGACGTCGCCGTCCTGTTCGACTGCGTCTCGACCGACGCGCTCGCGCTGCAGATGGCGGCGCGCTGGAAGGAGGCGCGCGCCGCCGTCCCGGGCTGCGCCGACGTCGAGGGCGAGCACGGCGGAGTGAAGATCCGCGGCGTCGCCTCCCCCGACCGGCGCGTCGCCTCCTATTTCGCGGCGGAGGGGAGCGTCGCGATCGTCGCCAACTCCCGGCCCGCGCTCGAGCGGCTGCTCGACCTGCACGCCGGCAGGCTCGCCGGCGTCCCGTCGCTCGGCGCGAGCGACGAGATGGCCTACTTCCGGGCGCGCTACCCGGTGGCTTCAGGCACCACGGCCCACGGCGGCGGCCTCGTCGTCCTCTCCGACCCGTTCCTGCGCCGCTTCTGCGGCCCGGCGTGGCGCATCGGCGAGAGCCGCCGCCTGCGCTGCGCCGCCGTGCTGGCGCGCCTCGAAGGGATGCGCGCGGCGGGCGCGAGCGAGGACGCGAACTCGCTGGCGAAGAAAGCCGGAATGAACTGTCCGGCCGGCGCCGAGGCGCGCTTCGAGTTCGTCGACGGCGGCGCGCGCTGCAGCGTGCACGGCGGCGCCGGATTCCTGACTCCCGTTTCGGAATCGCCGGTCGCGAGCGCGAGCGCCGCCGAGCGCGACGCCTACGTCCGCTTCCGTTCCAACTACGAGAACTACTGGCGCCAGTATTTCGATCCGATCGCGCTCGCGTTCGAGACCGGCGATCCGCTCGCGGTCGACCTCACCGTGCTGCCGCTGATCCGCGGCACCGAATACGCGCAGATGCGCGACTTCGCGGGCGGCGAGGGCGGCCTCGGTCCCAAGCACGGCGACCCGCACGCCGACGCGCTGTTCCATCTGCTGCTGCACGTGAACCCCGAATCGGAGCTCCTGAAGGAGGTCGGCGGCTTCTTCGACCAGCTGCCCGGCGTGCCCGGCGCCCAATCGAAGGGACTCTCCTGGCTCGGGGATTCGGTCGAGCTCTTCTTGGACGACGGCCCGTTCTGGGCCGAGTTTGCGAAGGTCGCCACGGACGAGGACGCCGCGCTGCAGTACCTCGGGAAGAACGGCAAGGCGATCCCGTTCGGCCTCTCGCTCTCGATCCGCAACCCGCTCGCGTTCACCGGCGTCGTCGTCGCGATGCGCGCCTTCGTCGAGCAGTCGATGCCGAACCAACTGATGTGGGAGACGCGCGAGCACGCGGGGATGTCGTACGTCGTCGTCAAGCCGCGGCCGTCCGCCGAATCGCCGTTCGGCGAGGAGTTCGCGAACGGGCAGCTCTGTTATGGAAGCAGCGGCTCGCGCTTCTGGGTCTCGCTCGACGAGGGCGTGATCCAGCGCGCGCTCGAGCGCGCGGCGGCGCGCAGCAACGCGGCCCTCCCGGAAGCGGAGCGCGACCCCAAGATCGCGCCGCCTCCCGCGCCCGCCGCGTGGCCGGGCCTGCACGCCTGCGCCTCGGTCGCCGTCGCGCACCTCCCGCTGGCGATGCGGCTCTGGGGGCCGCGCGAAGCCGACCGCGACGAAGTGGCGTGCTTCGCCAACCTCCCGCTCCTCGAGGAGCTGCGCCGCCGCGCTCCCGACGCCGATCCGGCGCAGACGGCGGCACACCATTTCGGCGTGCGTCCCGTCTGCCCCGACGGCGGCGCCTATGCCGTCGACGCCGGCTTGAAGGCCCTGACCTGCACGAAACACGGCCATCCGACCGACCCGCGCATCGGCGACGAACTGCCGCTCGCCCTGTCGGACCTGGCCCGGATCGCCGCCGGCCTCACCTTCGAGAAGGACGGACTGCGGCTGCGCTTCGAGGCGAGCCGGAAGCACTGATTCGGCGCCTGCCGCACCGCGCGCTCGTCGCATTTGCTCCCGACGACTCGCGTCTTTCTTCGGTGTGGATTTGCTGTGTAAATTGTTTTCGGGGTTTCAATCGTGTATTAACGCGTGCTGTTGGTTTCCATTCGAAGGCCTGCGCGCGTGCCCGACGGCCGTCCTGTCCGTCCGCGGAGGCCAAGAGCCAGGGGTCGTCTTGGGAGGTCTTTCATTGGGTCGCAGAAAGCGTGGTTGGAATGCTGCATCGGCGTTGTCGCTCGGGGATCTGCGCCGGCTGTTCGAAGCGAAAGAGTCACAGATCGCCAAGCTGGCCGCGCGCCGTGACGCGGCCGCCGCCGAGCTGGCGGCAGTCGAGAGCGAGCTCGCGGCGGCGGGCGGCGGCGGCATGCCGGCCAAGCGCGGTCCCGGCCGTCCTCCGAAGATGGCGAAGCTCGGCCGCGGTCCCGGCCGTCCGAAGGGCTCCGGCAAGCGGCGCGGCCGCAAGCCCGGCGTGAAGGGGCAGAGCGAGCTGCACAACGCCATCCGCTCGGCGCTGAAGAGCGGGGGCGAGCCGATGAAGCTCGCCGACCTCGCGAAGAAGGTCGTCTCGGGCGGCTACAAGACCAAGAGCAAGCACTTCCCGATGATCGTCGGGATGCGCCTCACCGAGATGAAGGACGTGAAGAAGGCGGGTCGCGGCCTCTACGCGATGCGCTGATCGAGCCACGAACGGATCGCATCGGGGCGACCGGAGCCATCGGCTCCGGTCGCCTCTTTTTTTTGTTGTTCGCCCGGCCGGCGCGTTCGTCCGGTCGGATGGACCGGAAACGGCGGCCGCGGGCATTCTTGGGAGTCGATGACCCGCGACGCCTCCCCGGACCGGCCGGCCCCCTTCGATCCCGACGACCTCGCCCGCCACGGGAGGTTTGTCCGGTCGCTGGCGCGCGAGCTCTCGCGTGACGTAGACGACGCGGACGAGCTCGCGGCGCGGACGTTCGAGGCGGCGCTCGTGCAGCGACCCGACGGCGGGCCGGGACTCCGCGCGTGGCTGCGCCGCGTCGTCTTCCGACTGTCGGGGCGCGCGCGCCGCGAGGCGCTGCGGCGCCGCTCGCGCGAGCAGTCCGCCGCGGTTCCCGAAGTCGTGCCGGCGACGGTCGACGTCGTCGCGCGCATGGAACTCGAACGCGCCATCGCGGCGGCGTTCGGCGCGCTCGACGAGCGCGACCGGACCGTCCTGTTCTTCCGTTATTTCGACGACCTCGCGCCGAGGGCGATCGCGGCGCGGATGGAACTTCCGGTCGAGACGGTGAGGACGCGGATCAAGCGGGGGCTCGAGCGTCTGCGCGCCGCGCTCGATCGGGCGCACGGCGATCGGCGGGAGGCGTGGGTCGGCGTCGCGACGGCGCTCGCGGCCGCCGGCGGCCGCGGCGCGCTCGTCCTGAAGGTGAGTCTGGCTGCCGCCGTGTTGCTGTTGGTCGCGGGTGCCTGGACGCTGTCGCATCCTGATTCGAAATCCGGGATCGCGGCACCGCCTTCCGCGAACGCGCGTTCAACCGCGGCGATCGACGTCGACGACGGCGGTCGTCACGAGGTCGCGGCCGCGTCCGACACGGTCGTTCGCGCCGCCGACTCGACTCTCCCCTTCGCCTCCGGAATCGTCGTCGATCCGGACGGAGTTCCGCTCCACGACGTCGCGGTCGTGTTCGGCGAGCTGAATCGCAACGACGCCGAGAACGTCTACGTCCTGCGCGTCCGGCTCGATCGCCTCGCGGAAGCCACGATCACCCGCACCGACCGGAACGGACGCTTCGTGGTGAAGGAGCCGTCGGTCGACCTCGCCGACCTCAAGTTCGTGAAGAGCGGTTTCGCCGTCGCGCGCTGGAATGCGCTCGATCGCGATCGCGCGAACAACGGCGCCATCCGTGTCGTGATGCAACCTGGGCATCGGATCGCGGGCCGGATCCGGGACCGCGAGGGCCGGCCGGTCGCGAGCGCGTCGATCACAGAGTTCATTCCCTACGACGTCGGCGAGAAGACGAAATGGCGCGCGGCCGCGCACCTCGCCGACGAACCGACCTATTGCACGAACGAACACGGGCCGGAGCTCGCGACGCGGCCTGCCCCCGACGGAACTTTCGAGATCTCCGTACTCCCCGCGGCACCGTGTGCGGTCGTGGTCAATTCGTGGGGATATGAGATGTCCATCGCACACGTCGACCCGAACTCGACTGCGCCGTTGGACGTCGTGTTGCGGCGACGCGCGCTCCAGATCGACGTCACCGACGCGGAGAGCGGCGCCCCGGTCGAGCGGCCGCGTTTCGTCGCCGGTCGTGCCGACACCGGCGAAGTATGCGCGGACGAATTGCCGATCCGTGAGCGCTTCGTCGACGACCTGATCGACCTGATGGCTCCTCCAAATCGCATCTCTCTTTCGATCGATACGTGCCGCGCATGGTTCACGAGCCGGGAACCCGAACCGCATCCCGTCCGCCTGCACGTCCTCGCTCCTGGATACATGGCGCGCACCCTCGACGTCGCGTTGCGCTTCGACGAGGAGCCGCCGCATCTCGAGGTCGCGCTCGCTCGGGGGGACGCCGCGCCGACACTGAGCGGCCGAGTCGTCGCGCCGTCGCGCGCGCGCCTCGCGGTCCACCTTCTTCCGACGCGCGTCGGCGGGGAGATCCGCAACGGCGCGTCGCCGCTGGTCGAGCTCCTGTGCGACGACGACGGCCGGTTCGCGTGCGCCGGCCTGCCGCCGGCGACCTACCGCGTGCACGTCACGGCTCCCGGCTGCGGTGCGCGCTCGCTCGACGTCGTCGTGCCCGCGACCGACCTCGAGCTCTCGCTCGAACCGGAGGCGCGGCTCGACGTCCTCGCCGCCGACTCGAAGGGCTGCGGCGTCGCTGGTGTCCCCGTCGTCGCCCAGACGTCCGATCGTCTCGCATGGCGACGCGTCACCGACTCGACCGGGCACGTCCGCTTCGACGGCCTGCCGGCCGGCGAGCTCCTCGTCGGAGTCTTTCGGTACCACTCGAATTCGTCGTTCCACTACGGCGTCGGCGCCCTCGCTCGCCGCTCCTTCCTCCCCGGATCGGAGTGCCGAGTGTCGGCCGGCGAGCTCACGACGTTCACGATCCCGGTCCCGGAGGCGCGGCCGATCACGGTGCGCGTCGTCGACGGGCGCGACGCGCCGGTCCCCGGCGCCCAGGTCCACGTCGAGGCGCCGAACGGGGGCTCGGCGCACTACCAGGACGACCGGCACCACGACCGGATCGCGCCGCTCCGAAAGGACGGGCTCGTCACCGACGCCGACGGGATCGTCCGCACCGAGCTCTTCCCCAGCTCCTACCGCGGCTTCGTCGTCGCGGAAGGGCTCCGGCCGGAGTTCGAGTTCGACGTCGCCATCGCGGGAACCTGCGAGTTCACCGTCCGCCTGCCGATCCGCGGCGAGCGCGCGACGATCCGTGGACGCGTGCTCGAACTCGGCACCGACGTACCACTCGCGTCGTGCCGGGTCGCCTGGTTCCATCGCTCTGACGCCGCGGGGCTGCGGGTGCAGGACGAGACGTTCACCGATGCGGAGGGCCGCTACGCGATCGACGGCGTGCCGCTCGGCGACACCGCGCTCTGCGCCTACGGTCGCGAGGACGCGAAGGGCCTGCCCGTGAATCACGGTAGCACCTCGCGCGAGATCGTCCTTCGCGAGCGCGCTCCCCTCGATCTCGACTTCCGGCTCGCGCGCATCCACGAGCAGGACGCGGCAACGGCGCCGATCGCGGCGGAATTCACCGTGCTCGACGACGCCGACGGCCTCCCGATGCGCGGGGCGGACCTCTGGGTCATGGCCGACGTCGACGGCACGAAGGCGTCGCTCGGCGACAGCGTCTCGACCTCAGACGGAACCGTCTCGATGCGACTCGCGCGCGCCGAGCACTACCAGGTCACCGTCCTGCCGCCGTGGGACCGGCTCCACCCCGATCGGAAGCGTCCGCGCGAAGTCCGCGAACTCCCCGCCCCCGCCGACGGCGTCCTGCGCGCGACCTTCCGCCTGAAGCGCGAGTGACGCGATCGACGCTCGGCGCCGATACGATGGCGCGCGCTTCGATTCGAGCGGACCGGCCGAGGTGAACGGATCCGTGTTGCGACGGCTGCTGCTCCTGGTCTGGATCGCGCTGCTGCTCGCGAGCGGCGTGGGCGACGTCTTCGCCGGCTGCGCTTCGATGCCGGCGCGTTCGTGCTGTTGCAAAGCCGCCGCGACGACCGACCGCAGCGACGTGAAGCGTGCGTGCTGCTGCGGCTGCAAGGTCGACGTGGGCGCGCCCGTCCCGTCCCGCCTCGCGACACGCCCGGCACCGGAGCGCGACTCCGATCTGCGCGCGGGCGACGCGTTCGTCGCGGCCTTCTCGTTCGCGGCGCCGCGCTTCGTCGACGACGCGGCGCCGGCGCTCCGGCCGCGCCGCGCTCCGCCGCGCTTCGCCCTCGACTGCGTCTGGCGGATCTAGCGGCCGCACGTCCGCTTCGTCTCCGCCTTGTCGCGCGCGCCGGTCCGGGACTCGATCCCGGCCACCCCTTCGAATCCATGGCGAGGCCCTCGATGCGTACCGATCACTTGGCGAGCGTCGCGCTCCTGCTCCTGTTCGCGCCCCTTTCGTGCAGCAGCGCTCCCCCGCTTCCGCCGCTCGACGAACACAGCCCCGCGAGCCCGCAAGCGGCCGAGGCGCCGCTCCCGCGGGCGAGCCGCGCCTTCGAGAAGCTCGACGACGACGCGCCGGACCCCGGTGCCGGCCACGAGCACGGCCACGAGCACGCCGGCGCCTACGTCTGCCCCATGCACGAGGAGGTCGCGAGCGAAGCACCGGGGAACTGCACGCGCTGTCGCATGGCGCTCGTGAAGCGAGAGGCGAAGTGATGCGCTCCCTCCCGCTTCTGCCCGCGCTCGCCCTCGCGCTCCCGCTCGCCGCGTGCGCCACCGTCGACTTCGAACCCGACTTCGACGAGGTGCGTCGCTCCGTCGAGGAGCGCACCGGCGAGAGCGTCCGCTGGGCGCGCGACGCCGCCGCGGCCGACGCCGCCGAGGCGGAGGTCCGCGCGCTGCTCGCGCGCGAGCTGACCGCCGACGACGCGGTCCGCATCGCGCTCCTGAACGACCGCGAGCTGCAGGCGGCCTTCGAGGAGCTCGGCATCGGCAAGGCCGACCTCGTCGCCGCGAGCCGGCCGAAGAATCCGACGCTCGAGGCGGAGATCCGCTTCCCGGGCCGGCCGCAGGCGCCCCTCGAGATCGACATCACGCAGGACATCCTCGACCTGCTGCTGCTGCCGCAGCGGCGCGACGCCGCGAAGGCGGAGTTCGAGGCGGTCAAGTTGCGCGTGACGCAGACGGTGCTCGAGGTCGCTGCGCGCACGCGCGCCGCCTTCTACGCCTACCAGACAGCCGAGCTCCTCTCCGCGCAGCGGCGCGACGCCGCGCGCGCCACCGACGCGGCGGCCGACGCGGCGCGCCGGCTGCACGCGGCCGGCAACCTGACCGACCGTGCGCTCGCGACCGAGTCGGCGCTCGACGCCGAGGCGCGCGTCGAGCTGTCGCTCGCCGAATCGGAGGCGAGCGAGGCGCGCGCAAACGTCGACGCGCTGCTCGGGTTGTGGGCGGCCGACGTCGGCTGGCGCGCCGCCGCGCAGCTCCCGCCGCTGCCCGACCAGGAGATCGAGCCGGCCGGGCTCGAGTCGCTCGCCGTCGCCCGGCGCGCCGACCTCGCGGCCGCGCGCGCCGACCTCGCCGCCCTTGCGCAACGCCTCGGCATGTCGCGCTGGGCGATCCTGCAGCCGGGCGTCGACCTCACCTTCCATTCGGAGCGGGAGCCCGACGGCACCAACACGCTCGGGCCGGGCCTCGAGCTGCCGATCCCGATCTTCGACCAGGGGCAGCCGGCGCAGGCGCGCGCCGCCGCGCAGATGCGCCAGGGCGAGCAGCGCTACGTGGCACTCGCCATCGCCATTCGAAACGACGTCCGCCGCGCGCGCGACCGCATGTTCGCGGCGCGGGCGCGCGCCGAGTACGTGCGCGCCGTCCTCCTGCCGCTGCGCGCGACCGTCGTCGAGCAGACGCAGCTCGAGCTGAACGGGATGCTGACCGGCATCTTCGACCTGCTCGAGGCGCGCCGCGCGCAGATCGAGGCGAACGAAAAGGAGATCGAGGCGCGGCGCGACTACTGGGTCGCGCGCACGGAGCTCGAACGCGCCGTGGGCGGCCGCCTGCCGGAGCGCCCCGCCGCCACGCCGCCCCAGGAACCGGAGCACCACGGAGAGAAGTCATGAAGAGCGACGATCGCCGCCTCTCGCGCCGCCACGTCCTCGCGGCCGGCGGTGCCGGACTCGCCTCGGCCGCGCTCGCCTGGCGGGCGCGCGCGCAGACGACGCCCACGGATCCCAGTGCGCCTCCGAGCGCGCCGCCGAACGCGCCGGCCGTCGCCGCGGCCGCGCCCGGCCGGCCCGGCGTCGACTACACGCCGGTGGTCGTGCCCGACGGCGCGACGCTGCCGTGGAAGCTCGTCGACGGCGTGAAGGTGTTCCACCTGATCGCGCAGGAGGTCGACCACGAGTTCGCGCCCGGCCTGCGCGCGAATTGCTGGGGCTACAACGGCCGCGTGCACGGGCCGACGATCGAGACGGTCGAGGGCGACCGCGTCCGCTTCTACGTCACCAACCGGCTGCCGGCGCCGACCTCGGTCCACTGGCACGGCATCCTGCTGCCCAACGGCATGGACGGCGTCGCGGGCCTGAACCAGCGCCCGATCGCGCCCGGCGAGACCTTCAAGTACGAGTTCCCGCTGCGGCAGCACGGCACGTACATGTACCACCCCCATCACGACGAGATGACGCAGATGGCGCTCGGGATGATGGGCCTCATCGTGATCCACCCGCGCACGCCGCACGTGCCGAAGGTCGACCGCGACTTCGCGATCATGCTGGGCGAGTGGAAGCTCACGCCCGGCACGGCGCGCCCCGATCCGAACGAGATGACCGATTTCAACGTGCTCACGATGAACGCGCGCGCGCATCCCGGCACGTCGCCGCTCGTGGTCCGCCTCGGCGAGCGCGTCCGCATCCGGTACGGGAACCTGAGCGCCATGGACCACCACCCGATCCACCTGCACGGATACCAGTTCCGCATCGTGGAGACCGACGGCGGCGCGATCCCCGAGTCGGCGCAGCAGCGCGAGACGTCCGTCCTGGTCCAGACCGGCAGCACCAAGACGATCGAGTTCGTGGCCGACGAGCCGGGCGACTGGGCGCTGCACTGCCACATGACCCACCACGTGATGAACCAGATGGGCCACGGCATCCCCAACCTGATCGGCGTCGACGCCACCGGCCTCGACGCGAAGGTGCGCCGCCTCCTCCCCGACTACATGACGATGGGGACGGCCGGGATGGGCGACATGGCCGAGATGAACATGGCGGTCCCGAAGAACAGCCTGCCGATGGCAGGCTCGCGCGGGCCGTTCGGGGCGATCACGATGGGCGGCATGTTCACGATCCTCAAGGTTCGCGAAGGCATCACGAGCTACGACGACCCGGGCTGGTACGCGTCGCCGGAGAAGCCGGCCGACGTCGCCGATCCGGCGGAGCTGAAGCGCGACGGGATCGATCCGGGCGGCTGAGCCCGTATCGTGCCGCCGCGATGAAGCTCCGGCCCAAGCTCACGCTGCTCGCGCTGACCGGACTCAACCTCGTCAACTACCTCGATCGCCAGGTCCTGCCGGCGGTGCTGCAGCCGCTGCAGGAGGACCTGAAGCTCGACAAGACGCAGGCGGGCTTCGCGACCACCGCCTTCATGCTGGGCTACTTCGCGACGGCGCCCTTCTTCGGCGCGCTCGGCGACCGCCTGGCGCGCAAGTGGCTGATCGCCGCCGGCGTCGTGGTCTGGAGCGTCGGCACGATCCTGACCGGCGCGGCGGGCGGCATCGTGTCGCTCCTGCTCTACCGCTGCCTGGTCGGCGTCGGCGAGGCGAGCTACGGCACGCTCAGCCCCGGCTGGATCGCCGACCTCTTTTCGAGCCGGCAGCGCAACAACGCGCTCTCGTTCTTCTACGTCGCGATCCCGATCGGCTCGGCGCTCGGCTACCTCCTCGGCGGCGAAGTCGGTCACAGCCACGGCTGGCGCTCGGCCTTCTACGTCGCGGGCGTGCCGGGGCTCGTCTTCGGGCTCGCGCTGCTCGGGCTGAAAGAGCCGCAGCGCGGCGCGAGCGACGCGGGCGCGTCCGACGCCGCGGGCGCGGCCCATCCCGCCGGAGGCTGGCGGGCCTACAAGCAGCTCCTGAAGAACCGTCCCTACCTGCTGGTGGTGTTCGGCTACGTGGCGCAGACCTTCGCGGTCGGCGGCTTCGCGGCGTGGGCGCCGAGCTTCCTGCAGGAGGTGCGCGGCATGGAGTTCCGGGACGCCGACCGCTTCTTCGGGATCGCGCTCGCCGCGACCGGGCTCGGCGCGACCGTGCTCGGCGGCCTCGTCTCGTCGGCCTGGCAGCGGCGCAGCCGCTCGGGTTACGCGGCGACGCTCGGGCTGAGCGCGCTGCTCGCGGCGCCGCTCGCGTTCGCCGCCTTCGTCGACCGCGACGTGGCGCGCGCGCGCGCGTTCCTGGTCGCGACCATGTTCTGCCTCTTCTTCGCGACGGGGCCGGTCAACACGCTGCTCCTCGAGACGGTGCCCGCCACGATGCGCAGCAGCGCGATGGCGGCGTCGATCTTCGCGATCCACCTCTTCGGCGACCTCTGGTCGCCGGCGCTCGTCGGCTACGTCGCGGAGCAGACGAGCTTCGAGCGCGCCGTGCTGATCCTCCCGGCGGCGCTGGTCGTGAGCGCGGCGGCGTGGCTCGCGCTGATCGGGGTCGTGCGGCGGACGGCGCCGGCGGTTTCGCCGGCCTGAAGGCGGCCGGGTAACCTCCCGAGAGGTCCGGCGCCCGCGACCGCGCGGCGCCGGAAGGGGGACGACGGGCGTCGAACCGAAGGAGGACCCGTGCATCCACAAGTGCGACGGCTGCTGCAGTCGGGGAAGAGGAGCGCCGAGAATCTCGCTCCGATCGCGGCGCTCGTGACCCGCCTGGTCTTCGGCAAGCAGTTCATGGTGACGGGCTGGGGCAAGTGGACGAACCTCGACACGCCGACGGGCCTCTTCGCGTCGCAGGGCATCCCCTTCCCGCACGCCAACGCGGTCCTCGTCGCGACGGTCGAACTGGTCGGCGGCGCCTGCCTGATCCTCGGGCTCGGCACGCGGATCAGCGCGGCGCTGCTCATGACGACCATGGTGGTCGCGGTGCTCACCGTCCACCGCGGCCAGTTTTTCGACGCGCTGTCGTGGTCGGGCGACCTGACCGACATCGCGCCGGTCGTCTACGGCGCGGCCATGCTCTGGCTCGTCGGGTTCGGCGCCGGCGCCGTGAGCATCGACCGCTCGATCGCGCGCAACCTCTCCAAGGAGGGGTCGTAACCCCGTCCGGCCTGCGCTATCGCGCGGCGGGCCGCGAACGAGGTCCTGCCGTCGGAGAATCGTCGATGCGTCTGGTGAGAACGCTGCTCGCGCTCTGGCTGCCGATGTGCGCCCGCGGTCCGGCGCAGGAGCTCGCCCCCTCCAAGGATGAACCCGTGAAGCCCGTCTACTCGAAGACGAACCACGACGTCACGCCGCTCGCGCGCGAGCGCGTCGCCGAGCTGGCGAAGAAGCTCGACCCCGAGGCCTACAAGGTGACGCAGAGCGCCGCGACGGAGCGGCCCTTCTGCGGCAACCTCCTCGACAACAAAAAGGAGGGGGTCTACGCCTGCGTCGTGTGCGGGCTGCCGCTTTTCTCCAGCGACTCCAAGTTCCATTCCGGCACGGGCTGGCCGAGCTTCTTCCAGCCGTTCGACGCGGCCCACGTCGCGAGCGGCCGCGACGACAGCCACGGCATGTCGCGCGACGAGATCCACTGCGCGCGCTGCACCGCCCACCTCGGCCACGTCTTCGACGACGGCCCGCCGCCGACCGGGCTGCGCTTCTGCCTCAACTCGGCGTCGCTCCAGTTCTTCGAGAAGGGCGCGGCGCTCCCGCCCGAGAGCCAGCCGGTGAAGGCGGAGACGGCCTACTTCGCGGGCGGCTGCTTCTGGGGCGTCGAGCACTGGTTCCAGCAGGGGCCGGGCGTGATCGACGCCGTCAGCGGCTACATGCAGGGCGACGTCGAGAACCCGAGCTACCGGCAGGTCTGCGCCCACGCGACCGGCCACGCCGAGTCGGTGAAGGTCGTCTTCGATCCGGCGCGCATCAGCTACGAGCGGCTGCTCGAGGCGTTCTTCGTGCTGCACGATCCGACCCAGCTCGACCGGCAGGGCGTCGACGTCGGCGACCAGTACCGCTCCGGAATCTGGACCACGAGCGAAGCGCAGAAACTGGCGGCCGAGAAGTACGTCCAGAAGCTGACGGCGGAGAAGCGCTTCGGCGGGAAGAAGATCGTGACCCGCATCGAGGCGGCGCAGAAGTTCTGGCCCGCCGAGGAGTTCCACCAGGACTACATCGAGAAGACCGGCGCCTCCTGCCACGTCGTCGATCCGTGGAAGACGGGCGCGGCGGCGGGCCGCTGAAAGCCTTGCCGGCAAGCCGGACCGCCGCGGCCTGAAACTGGAGCGGACGTCGAGGGCGCGGCCTCTTCGCACGGTCCTCGCGCGACGTCCGACGTCGTTGCTGCGCCACGGGATATGGACCGGATCCGTGACGCGCACCGTGTTCGACGTCGAGCGCTTCGCGGAACTGGATCGTGCCTCGTCGAGTCGAGAGATGGGCCGTTCGAGCGAGGCCGTTCGCGTGCCGTGTCGACCTGGTCCCTCGTAGGCCGACATCGCTCGTGGCAATCCGATGCCCGACCACGGTGCAACGGCATTTGGGAGAGAGCAAGGCGAGACGCGCGACCTCTCCTTCAGCACCGTGCAGTGGCTCCCAGCGTCCCGCCACGACCCGACTCCGATCTTGCGCGCGCCGTGCATCTGCCGTGGCGCAGCAATGACGTCGGACGTCGTTCGAGGACTGTGGCGAAGAGGCCGCGGGGAGAAGGCTTCGTGGCGAGAGGGGCTTCAAGCGGCCGTCTTCTCCCGTCGGCCGCGCAGACCGCCGAAGCCGCCTCTTCACAGTTGGATCTGGCGGCGGAGGGCACCCCGATCCGCCACGAAGCCTTGCTCCCCGCGGCCTCTTCACCCCCCGTCCTCGACGTCCGCTCCAGTTTCAATCCGTCAAGGTCCGCGCTGGAAATGAGATCGGCGCGCCGGTGACCCGGCGCGCCGATCGTCATTTCGATTCGAAGCCTTCGCGCGAACGAGATCAGTGGATCGAGAGCGTGTCGACGCTCGTGATCTGGACCTTGCCGCCGTTCTCCGGGAAGCCGATCGCGAGCATCCCGATCTCGAGCCCCTGGTAGACCGGGTCGTTCGGGACCGATGAGTTCAGGACCCAGTCACCGCTCGCGTCGAACGTGCCGAGCGCGATGTTGAGGAAGAGCGGCGTGCCGTTCAGGTCGACCACGAAGAGCGCGGCGGGCGCGAAGGCTACGCCCTTCCAGGTCGTGATCTTGACGGGCGAGTTCAGCGTCGCGTCGTCGGGCGACACGTCGAAGAGCAGTGGGCAGTCGTAGGTGACGATCTGGAAGCGGTCGAGCGCCGCCTCGGTCACCGAGTCGTTGGGGTTGTCGGTGGCCGAGAAGCGGATCTTGAACTGGTTGTTCAGCGTCACGATCCCGTCGAGCTCGAAGTCGGCGACCACCCAGCCGGTCGTGCCGCCCACGTCCTCGAGCGTCGTCCACGACGCGCCGTCGTTCGAGCTCACCTCGACCAGGAGGCGGTCGATGTCGTTGTCGTCGTTGGAGAACCAGCGCGCGTAGGAGACGTGGACGTTGTGGAGCCCGGTCAGGTCGAAGGTGGGCGAGGTGAGCTGCGTCGGACCGCCGTCGACGTCGGAGTTGCCCGAGCGGTTCGCCGTCAGGTAGCACTTGCCCGAGCCGTCGAAATCCGCGGTCGGGTCGCCGCGGTCGCCGAAGCCGGCCGGCACGCCCGCCTCCCACCCGCCGTCGGTGAGGGAGACGTCGTTGTTCACGGTCCAGCCGGCCTGCGACTCGAAGTCGAAACTCGCGATCGTCGTGAGCGAGGTCGCCTCGAGCGTCGAGTACGACGCGGCCGGCGCGTTCGACGGATTCGTGTAGGTGTTGCCGTCGTCGGCGTCGGACGAGAAGTAGAAGAACACCTTGCCGCCGCACTCGAGGCCGGGGACGGCCGGGATCACCGCGTCGTAGACGTTCGGCGAGACGACGTTCATCTCCACCGCCACGTCGACGACGCCGTCGAAGTAGTGCAGCCGGCCGCTGCCCGCGATCGGGTTGGCGGTGCGCGCCAGCACCTCGACGCGGATCGGCGTCCCGTTCTTCGGGTCGACCACGTCGGGCAGGCCGTTGGGCAGGTTGAACTGGATCTTCGGCAGCGACTGCATCGCGCCGAACGAGTCGATGCGGCCGTAGCCGAAGGTGTCGTCGACGCCGCCGGCGCCGAGGTCCTCGCAGCCGTTCTTCAGCACCTGCTCGACGTCGTCGGGCGAGAGCGTCGGGTCGGCCGTCCAGATCAGCGCGCACAGCCCGGCGGTGAGCGGCGTCGCGAAGCTCGTCCCGCTGACCGAGGAGTAGGCGTCGTCGGCGAAGGCGTCGCAGGTGAAGACGCTGACGCCCGGCGCGACGACGTCGACGAACTGCCCGAACGCCGAGAAGCTGGCGAGGTTGTCGCCCGAGTCGGTCGCGCCCGCGACGATCAGGTCGTCGGCGTCGCGGTTCCCGAAGGTGAGGTTGCGCCCGTCGTTGCCGGCCGCCCACACCACGAGCCCGCCGATCGACTTGACGTAGGTCGCCGTGGTCAGGTTCGACGAGACGTCGACGCCCGAGTAGCTCACGCTCGCGACGCGGTCGCCGTTCTCGACCGCGGTGCGCGCGGCGTGCTGCAGAGTGTCGAGCGAGGAGCCCCCCCCCGTGCTGTTCGAGACGCGCAGCATGCGGTGGCTGAAGTCCCAGCCGACGCCCGAGATGCCGATGCCGTTGTTCCCATTCGCGGCGGCGCAGCCGGTCGTCATCGTGCCGTGCGGATGGATCGCCGAGATGTCGCCGCCCTGCGATTCCCAGAGCTGGTCGACGGCGTTGTAGCCCTCGAGCCGGTGGAGCTGCAGGTCCTCGTGCGTGGTGAGGATGCCGGTGTCGCAGATGCCGACCGAGATCGACGGGTCGCCCGTCGTGAAGATCCACGCGTCGCACGAGTCCATGCGGTTGTCGTCGTGGTGCCACTGCGAGCTGAGGCTCGGGTCGTTGGTGCAGTTCGCCGGCGGCGCGGCGACGAAGCCGATCGGGAAGACCTTCCAGTTGGGCTCGACGTATTGGTAGAGGCCGGTCGCCATGAGCTCGCGGCTCACGTCGTTCTCGGTGCTTCCGGCCGGGACACGGAGGACCACCTCGTCGGTCTGCGCCACGCGGCGGCGGATCGCGTAGGTCGCGAGCCGGTCGTGCGCGAGCTGGATCTGCCGCGCCGCCTGCGCGTCGCTGAAGCCGGCGCGCCGCAGCTCCTTCGCCTGGCGCGGACGCGCGATCAGCTCGCCGGTGAACTCGCGTTCGCCGCGGACCGCGACGTACTCCTGGGCGGTCGCCGGCACGGCGAACGTGCCAAGCGCGATGGCGAGACCGGCGGCGAAGGGGACGAGCGGGGTCGGTTTCATGGCGTGGCCTTGCGGTTCCTTCTCGAGGGACGGCGCCCGGAAATCGGGCGGAACTGGATAGACCGGATTCGGGATCCTGCCCGGCGCGCGGCTCCGCCGGGCGGCGGAGCCGGAAGCCGGTCAGCGATCGGCCGGTGATCGGGAAGAGACGACCCGACAGGGGGGTGTCTCTTCACCATTCACACCCGCGCGGCGCGGCGTGCTCCCGGGCCGATCGCCCTCTGATGCCGCCACGGCATTCCGAGGTTCCGTGAATGTCTCCCTGCCGAGAGCAGGGATTGCACGGAGCCGCCTCCGCGCCGCCGCGGGCGCTACCCTCCGCAAATGACCGGCAGGAAAAGACCCGCCTCGGGCGGCCGCTCGATCGCCCCCCGCGACGAGCTGCGCCGGCTCGCCCGCCAGGCGATGCGCGAGCGCGGGCTCTTGCCCGAGTTTTCTCCGAAAGCGCGTGTCGAGGCGGCGGCGCTGCGCGAAGACGGCGCGGAAGCGATCGCGCGGCGCGAGGGGCTGCGCGACCTGCGGGCGCTCCCGTGGTGCTCGATCGACAACGACGACTCGCGCGACCTCGACCAGCTCACCGTCGCGGAGGAGCGCAAGGGCGGCGGCGCGAAGGTGCGCGTCGCCATCGCGGACGTCGCGGCGACCGTCCGGGACCGCTCCGCGATCGACCGCCACGCGCGCACCAACACCACCTCGGTCTACACGGCGGCCGAGATCTTCCCGATGCTGCCGGAGCGCCTCTCGACCGACCTCACGTCGCTCAATCCCGGCAAGGACCGGCTCGCGGTCGTGATCGAGCTGGACGTCGCGGCGAGCGGCGCCGTCACCGGCTCCGACGTCGGGCGCGCGCTCGTCCGCAACCACGCGCAGCTCGCCTACCCGGGCGTCGCGGCGTGGCTCGACGGGACGGGGCCGCCTCCGCCGCGCCTCGAGGGCGCGCGCGAGGTCGGCGCGGCGATCCGGCTGCAGGACCGCGTGGCGCAGGCGATGAAGCGGCGCCGCCACGAGCGCGGCGCGCTGAGCCTCGAGACGATCGAGACGAAGGCGGTCTTCGCCGGAGATCTGCTCTCCGGCCTGCGCGCCGAGTCGAAGAACCGCGCGCAGGAGCTGATCGAGGACCTGATGGTCTCGGCGAACGGCGCGGCGGTCCGCTTCCTCCAGGAGAAGGGCTTCCCGTCGCTGCGGCGCGTGCTGCGCTCGCCGGAACGGTGGGCGCGCATCGTCGCGCTTGCCGGCGACCTCGACGAGCCGCTGCCGCCGACGCCGAGCGCGCGCGCCCTCGAGGAGTTCCTGCTGCGGCGGCGCGACGCCGACCCGGAGCGCTTCCCCGACCTCTCGCTCGCGGTCGTCAAGCTGCTCGGCCGCGGCGAATACGTGGTCGAGCGGCCCGGCCGCGGGGCGCCCGGCCACTTCGGCCTCGCCGTCTCCCACTACGCCCACTCGACCGCGCCCAACCGCCGCTACCCCGACCTCGTCACGCAGCGGCTGCTGCACGCGGCGCTCGCGAAGAAGAAGGTCCCGTACGGCGCCGACGAGCTCGACGCGCTCGCGAGCCACTGCACGGCGCAGGAGGACAACGCGGCGCGCGTCGAGCGGCAGATCCAGAAGTCGGCCGCGGCGATGCTCCTCGCCGGCCGCGTCGGCGAGCGCTTCCCCGCCATCGTCACCGGCGCCGCCGCCAAGGGGACGTGGGTGCGCATCCTCGAGCCGCCGGTCGAGGGGCGCCTCGTCCGCGGCTTCCAGAAGCTCGACGTCGGCGACCACGTCCGCGTCGAGCTCGCGCGCGTCGACGTCGAGCGCGGCTTCCTCGATTTCGTACGATGAGGGGCAAGTTCCAGGAGAGATCGCGATGCCCTTCTTCGTCCCCAACGTCGGCCCGTCGGTCTACATGACCGCCGACACGGTCGCCGCAATCGAGCGCACCGGTCGCAAGGTCGAGCGCAAGGAGTTCCACGACTACGCCGTGGCGAAGGCGTTCGCCGAACGGATCCTTTCGCGCGTCGAGGACGAGAAGGGCAACCTGTCTGACGGGAAGACGCCGCCCGCGCCCGCGCCCGCGCCGGCCGCGGCGGCTCCTGCAGCGGCACCGGCGGCGGCTGCAGCGGCGAAGCCTGCGGCGACGGCTCCCGCGGCTCCGCCCGCCCCGCCCGCGCCGAAGCACTGAGCCCGATCCGCGTCAGCCGCTCGCGGCTTTTTTGCGGAAGAGGACGCTGTAGGCCATCCGCGTCCCCTGGCTGCGCCGCAGCTGGACGGTGCGCGTGCGCAGCGTCGCGGCGACCGCGACCGCCTCGCCGACGACGCGCTCGGCCGCGAGCCCGCGGTCGCCCGCCCACCGGATCAGTTCATCGCGGTCGATGAAGCGACTCGGATCGTGCGTGCCGCGCGGGATCAGGCCGAGTGTCTCGGCCACGTGGACCACGAGCAGCCGCGCGGTCAACGTCCGCGCGACCGTGTTCACGTAGAGGCGGCCGCCCGGCTTGAGCAGCCGCGTCGCCTCGGCGACCGCGCCGCACGGATCGTCGACGTGCTCGAGGACGTCGGCGAGCAGCACGAGGTCGGCGCAGCCCGACGCGAGCGGCGCGTGCGCGACGTCGGCGCGCAGGTAGCGCGGCCCGGCGCCGTGCGCCGTCGCTGCGCCACCGGCCCCGTTCCAATGGGCGCGTGCCGCGGCGACGCTGCGGAAGCTCTGGTCGCAGCCGACCACGCGTGCGCCGCGCCGCGCGAACGGCTCGCAGAAGAAGCCGCCGCCGCAGCCGAGATCGACCACGGTCGCGCCCGCCGGCAACGCCCCGATCCAGTCGTCGAGCAGCGCGAGCCGGAACGCGTTCACCGCGAAGAGCGAGCGGAACCACTTCGAATCGGGCCGCCACCACTCGTCGGCGTGGTCGTCGTAGATCGAAAGGTCATTGCGCATGCGCGGCGCGCTCGCGCGGGCGCGGCCGCGCGAGCAGCGGCGCCCAGAACTCCGGATGGAGCAGCGCCGAGGGCGGGCGCAGGTTCGAGATGACGGCGAGCAGCCGCCGCGCCGCCGCCGGCGACTGCGAGAGACGCGCAGCCATGCCGTCGGCGAGCGCCGGCCGCCGCAGCAGCGCCTGCAGCAGCGGATGGAACCACCGCTTGCCGCGGACGAGCCGCGCGTGCTCCCGCGCATATTCCGCGGCCGCGCGGCGCGCGTCGGCCGGGCGGTCGCCGGCCCGCAGCGCGCCGAGGACCGCGCGCGCCGCGAGCTCGCCGGTCGCGATCGCGAGCGCGATCCCCTCGCCCGTCAGCGGGTCGACGAAGCCGGCGGCATCGCCGGCGAGCAGCGTGCGCCCGCGCGCGACCGCGCGCACCGCCGTCGTCATCGGCGCGAGATAGCGCACCTCGCCGGCCACCTCTGCGTCGCGGAAGCGCGCCGCGAGCGCCGGCGAGCGCGCCGCCGCCTCGAGCAGGCGCCGCGCGCCGTCGTGCGCGCGCACCGCGTCCGCCACCGTCGCGACGTCGACCACGAGGCCCGCATTGAGCCGCCCGTCGGCGAGCGGGTCGAGTCCGAGGTAGGCGCCGTCCTGCAGCAGGTGCATCTCGCCCATGTCGCGCACGCCGGCGACGCCGCGCAGCCAGGCGTGGATCACGCCGCGCTGCCGCCCCTTCGCGTCCGCCGGCGCAGCGACCGCGAGCCCGCAGGCGCGGGCGACCACGGAGAAGCGGCCGTCGGCGCCGATGAGCCAGCGCGCGCGCCACTCCTCGCTCGCTCGCACGACGACCCCGTCGACGTTGAACTCGACGCCGGTGACCGCCGCGCCGCCTTCGAGGCGCGCGCCGCGCCGCTGCGCCTCGCGCTGCAGCGCGCCGTCGAGCAGCGGCCGCGCGACCGAGAGCGCGCGCGCCTCGGCGCCGGCGTCGGTGACGAACGGCGCTTCGACCGCCGTCCCGCCGGGCGCGACCATCGCCATCCCGTGCAGCTCGCGCGTCGCGACGCCGCGCAGCGCGCCGGAAAAGCCGAGCCGCTCGAGGTCGGCGACGGCGCGCGGGCCGACGTATTCGCCGCAGATCTTCTCGTGCGGTCCCGCGGCGCGCTCGAGCAGCGCGACGCGCAGCCCCGCCGCCGCGAGCTGCGCCGCCGCGACGCTGCCCGCGGGGCCGGCGCCGACGACGAGCGCGTCGACGTCCGCCACGCTCACTCCCACTGCAGGAGCAGGAGCTCCGCGCCGAAGCCGGGCCCGAACGCGATCAGGAGGCCGCGCTCGCCCGGCTGCGCGACGACGCGCTTCATCTGCTCTTCGAGGATGAAGAGCACGGTCGCGGAGGAGAGGTTTCCGTGCGCGCGCAGGACGGCGCGGCTCGCCGCGAGCCCGTCCTTGGGGAGCTCGAGCGTCGCCTCGAACGCCTCGAGGATCTTGCGGCCGCCCGGATGGAAGAGGAAGTGGCGCACGTCGCCGAGCGCGAGCCCCGACTCCGCGAGGAAGCCGTCGACCAGCGCGCGGGCGTGCGTTCGCACGTGGCGCGGGATCTCCTTCGAGAGGACGATGTGCAGCCCGCTGTCCTTCAGCTGGAAGCCCATCCAGTCGAGGCTGTCGTCGAAGCGGTGGCTCGCGACGCGGACGATGCGCGGGCGGCCAGGCGCCGGCCGCGACGTGAGGACGACCGCCGCCGCGCCGTCCCCGAAGAGCGCCGCCGAGACGACGTTGGCGGGCGAGCGGTCGCCGTACTGGAAGGTGAGCGACGGCAGCTCGACCGCGACCACCAGCGCGACGCGGCCGGGGTTCGCGACGAGGTGGTCGTGCGCGACGCCGAGCGCGACCGCGCCGCCCGCGCAGCCGTGCTCGGTGATCGGGAGGCGCCGCAGCGACGACTTCATCTTCAGCCGCTCGGCCACGTGGGCGTCGACGCTCGGGATCATGAAGCCGGTGCACGAGGTCGAGACGAAGAGGTCGACGTCGCGCGCGCGCAGCCCCGCGTTGCGCAGCGCCTGCTCGGTCACCGCCGTCGCCAGCTCGATCGACTTCTCGACGTAGAGGTCGTTGCTCTCCCCGAAGCCGCGCACGCGGAAGACGTCGCGCAGCGGAATCGTCGAGGAGCGGTGGGCGACGAGGCCGTTGTCGAAGGCGGAGAGCGCTGATTTCAGCCCGCCGCTCGCGCCGTTGAGCCACGCGACGGCGTGCTCCTTGATCTTCGGCTGCGCGTGCGCGAACTCGGCGGAGCGCGTGGCGGTGGCGACGATGGACGACATGGAGGGGCGCCGTTCGGGGAGGGGCGTGGGACGCGCTCGCGAGGCCGCAACCGTCGGTCCCTGGGCGGAGGCCGACGTTCCTACCACATATGTGGCGCCCGGTTCCATGCGCCGGGGGAGGCCGCCCCGTGCGGTTTCCTCAGCGCAGCGCGAAGCTCCGCTCGACCAGCTCGTCGCGCCAGGCCACCGCGAGCTCCGCCGGCTCGCGCGCGAAGTCGGGCACGACGCCGTCCCAGCGCAGCCGCGCGCGCAGCGACTCGCGCCATTCGGACGCGGTGCGCGGCGCGAAGACCCTCCGCTCGCCGGACGCGCGGACGAACTCGCACGGGTGGCCGGTGCGCTCGAAGAATTCCTTCACGAGCCACTCCGCGTCGCCCTCGTCGAGTCGCTCGCGCCACTCCTGCCACGCGCGCGCGAGGTCGTCCCACGCGCCGCGCAGCGCCGCGTCGGGCAGGACGTCGAGGACCCGCGCCGGATTCAGTGGCACCTTCCCTTCGCGGCACGCGAGCCAGGCACGGACGTCGTCGGACGTGGCCGACCGGAAATGGTCGCGGAGGAGGTCGTCTGAAACGGTGACGAGCAGTCCTTCCCCGACGTCGTGCAGCGTGGCGAAGGGGAGCAGGTCCCTGGCGAAGAGCTCCTGCTCCTCGGCGGGCACGTTCTCCGAACCGTCGAAAGCTCTCGCGCCGTTCCGGATCCAGCAGCGCAACTCGTCAATGGCATCGGGGCGCCCGAGCCGGCAGCCGAGCAGCATGCGGAAGCGCGACGCCGACGGATCGTCCGCGCGCCACGGGACGTCGTCGCAGCCCACTTCCGCAAGGAGCTCGATCAAGAGCTCACGGATGCGCAGGTCGCGCGGAGCCGCGAGCGCGGCGGCGAGCGGCCGCGGATCGCGCCGCGCCCGCGACTGAAGCTCGGCGCGGACGATCGCCCGCTCCGCTTCGCCGGCCTCGACACAAGCTTCGAGCAGTCGATCGGATTCGAGGTTCGCGAGCGTCGTCGCATCGAGCCGCGTCAGCAGACTTCCGAGGTCGTCCGCGCTCTCCAACGCATCGCGCGGCAGGCAGGCGAGCACCAGCGCGCGGCCCTCCGCTGTCGTCTTCAGCGCTTCGGAGTATTCGGAGGCCGTCGCCGCGTCCTTCAGTCCGCGCACCAGCAGCGATTCGGGCAGGAGCGTCCGCTCGGCCGGCGGGAACGCGAGGAGCAGCGACACCCGGGATCCCTCCCGCTCCGACGCGAACCAGCGCGCGAGCCGGGCGCCGAGCGGCGACGCGATCGGCACGTCGCCTTCGAGAGGAGCGAGCAGCCGCGGCAGGAGCACGAGGTCGCCGTCGTCGCCCGATTCGGGGAGCGCCGCGAGGCGCTCGCGCATCACCGCAACCAGCGCCTGCTCGTCGACCGATGCGAGGTCTTCGAGGTCGTCCCGCTCTTCGGCGAACCGCTCCGCGTCGGCTTCGTGCTCGATGCGGCGCCGCAGCGCCGCGACGACGAGCGGCCGCAGCGAGGCGACCTCGGAAACGAGCGCCGTCTCCTCCGGCAGTGGCGCCGCGCCGTCGAGCCCCGGCGGCGCGCCGTCGAGGAGCTGCCGCGCGAAGGCGACCGCCTCGCGATCCGGGTCGCGGCTCGAGAGCGCCGCGGCCGTGAATTGGATCAGCCGTCGCCACTCGTCGAGCGGACGGAACGCCGACGAGTCGTCGGGCCGCGAGCGGACGCCGTCGTGCGACACGATCGCTTCGAGGTCCGCGGCGAGCTCGCGGTGGATCGTCCGGCACGCGACGGCGCGTTCGAGCCGCTCCCTCCTCACGGCGTCACGCGGCGCGTCGACGTCCTCCGCCTCGAGCGTACGCAGCAGGAGGGAGACGTCGAACGTCGGTGCGCCGCGACGCGCGTCACGGAGCCACGCCAGCGCGGCGAGCCGCCGCTCGAATCGACCGAGCGAAGCGTCGCCGCGCACCCAGCGCTCGACCAGCGTCCGCCCCTCCTCGGTTCGATCGAGCGCGTCGGCCCACGCGATCCGCGCGAGCACGCCGGGCTCCGGCAGCGGCGCGTCGGTGGCCGACCACGTGCTTCCCGCGAAGAGCCACGCGCGCTCGGGGCCGAGCAGGTCGAGGAACGCGTCGACTTTATTCGTCCAGCGCAGCGCGCTCGGGAGCAGCTGGCGGCGCGCCGCTCGCGCGACCTCTTCGTCGGGACACGCCGAGAGCTGCCACAGCGCACGGGAGCGTTCGCCCACGGGTTTCGCCGCCGCGACGGCCGCGATCCGCCGTTCGAGCTCGGCGCGCCGCACGTCGGGCGCGAGCCAGGCCGCGATCTCGGAGACGTCCGCGCGCGGCCGCTCCGTCGCGACCAGTCGGGCCCCTTGGGACGCCCCGGAACGGCCCGGCCGGTACATCGCCTCCGCCTGCGCCGCCGGCCACGCGAAATCGCCGGCGTGGCCGACGACGAACCGAGCGCGTACCGTCCGGCCGCGCGCCCCGTCGAGGTCCGCGAACGCCCACGTCAGCCGCTCGTCGTCGGCCGCGGCGCCGTCGGTCTCGCTCGCGTCGCCGCGTCCGACCAGTTCGCAGCCGGCGGGGATCGGGCAGGTGGCGACGAAGTAGATGAGGTCGAGCGGACCGAGCAGCGTGATTTCGAGCTCGAGCACGTCGCCGACGGCGCACGCGTAGGCTCCGCCGGGGCCGCGCTCCAGCGGCTCGCGGCTCGACCTCCCGTCCGCCGTGAACACGATGCGCCCGAGCGACCGCTCGACGCCGATCGGCGTCGACCACAGCGCGCCGTCGACGCCGTCGAAGGTGTTGCGTCGCTCGCCGATCGCGACGACGTCGCACTCGCCCTGCGGCTCGAGGACGATCGCCGTCGCGTCGCCGAGGTCGAGCGTCGCGCGCCACTGTGACGCCGCGTCGAGCGTGACGATCGTCTCCCGGCCACCCGCGGTCACGCGCAGCCGCTGCGCGGTCGAGGTCGCCGGCGGCGCGCGCCGGTCGCCGGCGAGCGCGCAGAGCGCCGTCGCGGTGGTCCAGGTCGTCCCGAAGCGGCCGTCGGCGAAGAGCCCGAAGAGCTCCGCCTCCGCGTCGGCGACGTCGGCGTCCGGCAGCTCGAGCGCGCGCGCGAGCTCGAGGCGATCGGCGGCGAGCGCCTCGGGCGTGTCCTCGAGCGGCACGACGCAGCGGGCCGCCGCGCCCGCCCCGGCGAGCCGGCTCCAGCAGAGGCGCGCGCTCTCGTGATCTCCTGCGGCGACCAGCGCCCGGCCGGCGCGCGCGAGCAGGCTCGGCGAGAGCGGCGGCCGGCGCTGCACCAGCTTCGCGACGGCGGTGCGTGCGGACGCGTCTTCGGGAGCGAAGCGCAGCACCGCGACGACGAGCTCGGCGAGGAGCTGCCCGGGATCGCGGCAGCTCGCCGCCGCGAGCGACTCCTGCGCGAAGACGCCGGAATCGGCGACGGCGGCGCCCAGATCGCCTTCGTGCTCGGCGAGGGACGCGACGCAGTCGCGCAGCAGGCCCGACCGGAAATCGACGACCGCGCCGTACGGAATCGGATCGAGCCCCGCCTCCCTCGCCATCGCGAGCCCGGTCAGGACGATCGGAGTCATCGCGAGGTCGATCCGACCGCCGCGCCACCAGCGGTAGCCGTCGGCCGACTTCAGGTCGCGCAGCCGCGCCATGCCGACGTCGAAACGGTGCGCCTCTTCGGGAGTCAGGACGGGCGCGGCGGCTGGCGAGGAGCGGCGCGAGGCGTCGAGCCGTCGCGCACGCGCCGCGGCGAAGAGCGGGACGAGGCGCGAGATCGACTGCTCGGCGCAGCCGTACGGGTAGCCCGCGAGCCAGCGGCTCGCGTCGTCGAGGAGGGCGGTGCGATCGCCCAGCAGCCGCACGCTCAGCGCGGACGCGAGCGCGCCGTCGAGGCGCGGCGGGACGAGCTGCACGGGCGCGCCGCCGCTCCCCTTCACGAGCCCGGTGACCGACGAGACGCGCGTCACGGTGCGCGGCAGCAGCGGGAATTCGCGGCGCTCGCCGTCGAGGCGGCGGTCGCCTTCGAAGAGCTCGATGCACAGGGCTCCGCTTCCGAGTCCGTTCGCGGCGAGCTGCCAGTCGTTGCGCCACGTCCCACCGTCGATGAGGGCGAGACGCGCCGACGTCGGGCCGCCGGCGACGAGCTCGAGTCCATGCGACGCGTACGCGCGGAGCTCGGCCGCGCGCGCGCCGCAAGCCGTGCAGTGAACGACGCTCGGGACGGTGATCCGGTCGTCGCAGCGCAGGAAGCGCGGGGGAATCACGAGCAGGCTCGGGTCGCGTTCGGTCGTGACGTTCGCGCGCGTGATCTCGCCGAGCCCGTCGGGAGTCGTGGCGACGAGCGTCACGCGCCAGCGCGTCAGGTCGTCGGGGAAGTCGACGGAGAACTCGCCGCGCCCCTGCGCGTCGCTGCGCACCTTCGCGAAGAAGGCGGCGATCGGACGGAAGTCCTCGCGGATCGGAATCCCTTCGCCGGGCCCTCCGGGGTTGCCGGACGGAGTCGCGGCGCCGCCGCCGCCCAACCCGGGCTGCACCGTCCCCGATCGCGGCGAACGCACGCCCCCGTCGCTCAGGAGGCGGCCGAAGATCGTCCACGGGCTCTGCGCCGCGAGCGAGCGCGCGACGTCGACCCCCGCCTCGTACGGCCTCGGCCGAAGCTCCCGCGACGGTGAGCCCGTGCGATCCTCGGCGAGCAGGTAGAGCGACTCGTCGACCACCGCGACGGCGACGAGCGCAGAACGCGGCATGCCGTCGCCGTTCCGCGTGACGAAGTGGAACGTCTGGCGCGAATGCGGCGGCACGCGCGCCCCCGCTTCGAGCAGCGCCGCGGTCACCGGCGCCGCGGCCGGCGGCAGCTCGATCTGCAGCCACGCCGTGTCGGGCTCCTCCCTCCCCTCCGCGAGCATCGACGCGACGACCTCGACCTCGGGCGTCCATTCGACGCGCGTCGGCAGCGTGGTCCGGCCGGCGCCGCTCCCGTCGAGCACGACGACGTCGCGCCACCACGGCTGCAGCCGGCCGGCGGTGAGGAGCACGGCACCATGCGGCGGGCCGTTCAATGCGAGCTCGACCCGGTCGCCCGCGGCCTTGCGGGATTCCGTCGTGGAGAGCCGCAGCCCCCGGTTCCGTGGGGCCGTCGCCTCCTCCTCGTCCGTCGCAGGGGTCGTGAAGAGGAGCTCTTTCGACTTCCCGACCGTCTCTCCGTCGCTGGCGACGATCTGCAGATCGAGCTCGCACCTCCGGAATCGCTCGCGGAGCTCGGGCGCGAGCGTGTCGCACGCGATCGGCAGGACGGCGCGGCCCGCGGCGTCGAGGGTGAACGCGCGACGCTCCGTGAACGATCCGAGGGAGACGGCGAGCGAACCGGCGCCGCCCGCGACCGGGGCGCCGGTCGGGAACGTCGCGGCGACCGCGACCTGCGGCCGCACCGATCCGCCGGTGTAGGGCTCGGGCCACTCGACGTCGACGAGCAGCGGCGGCCGCTTCACGGCTTCGACCGCGAAGAGCGACTCGCGGGCGAGCTGCAGCGTCTCCGAAGGTTGGTCCGGGGTGGCGGGCAGCACGTGCTCGACGACGAGCGGCACGCTGCCGTACGGCGCATCGCTCGCGAGCGCACACTCGAACAGCAGGACGCCGTCCTCGTCGGTCGACCCCAGGATCACCTTCTCCTCGCGCGCATGCGGCCAGAGACGGACGACGAGCGCGGTGTTCGCCAGCGGCCGGACGTCCGGCCGCCAGTCGCGCTCGCCGGCCAGCGCCGGGAACTCGACCGGAACGCAGACGCGCGCGGCCACGCGGCCGCGCACCTTCTCGCCGCGCCGATGGAAGGGCGCGTCCACGACGACGTGCGCCGCTTCGCGCGTCGGGGTGCTCCAACTTCGGCGCTTGTCCGCGAATGCAAACGCGATCTGCTCGGCGCGGCCGGAGGACGCGGGCAGGCGGGCGACGACGATCGCGGTGTCCTCGGAGACCGGGAGCTCGCAGGCGCCCTTCGCGTCGGTCCGCACGGCCGCCCGCGGGGCCGCTCGGACGGCGACGCCCTCGACGGGCTTCCCGTCGATCAGGGCGAGGACGGAGCAGATCCCCCCGCGCCGCTGCACGATCAACTCGAGGTCGGAGACGATCAGCGTGCGCGCACGCTTCCAGCCGCTCTCGAGCGATTCGATCTCGAGCGCGTAGACGCCGGCCTCCAACGCGGGCAGCGCGACCGCCGGCTGCGCCGGATCGAACGTCCGCTCGAGGAGCGGCGCCGGACGCTCGGGACGCGCGAACCACTCCGCGGCGTCGACGTCGAGCTCGCTGGCGGAGCGGTCGGCGTCACCCTCCGACGGCGGGAGCCGTTCGATGCGGACGCGGACGCGCTCCGAGAGCGGGAACGGCAGGCGCGGCGCCGCGCCGACCGGCAGCCGCGTGAAGCCGTGCTGCGCCGTCTGCAGCTCGTGCAGGAGCGCCCTCGCCTGCGCGCGCAGCGCGGGGTCGGACGACGTCGCCTCCGGCTCGAGCAGAAGCTGGAACGCGAGCAGCCGCTGCGCCTCGCCTTCGAGCATCTTCGTCCGCCGCTCGTCCTCGACCGCGTTCGCCGCTTCGGGAACCGTCGCGCGCGCGCGGTCCGGCGGCAGGAGCGGCAGGACCTCGTCGAAGCGTTGGTCGCGGATCCGCTGCCACGCGCGCAGGCCCGCCACGAGCGCCACGTCGGCGGCGTGCGAATCGGGCCAGGCGGCGGCGACCGCGAGCAGCGCGTCGGGGCGCGCTTCGAGCGGCACGAGCGACGCGCGCAGCAGCGCGATCTCCGGGCGCAGCGCTGAGAGCTCGTCGACCCGCTTCGGATCGCCCTCGACCTCCGCCAGCGCCCGACGCGCCTCCGATTCGTCGCCGCGCAGCAGCGCCTGCTGGGCGCGCGCCAGCGGGTGGCCGGGAGGGACGAGGCCGGGAGCGGGCGACTCCGGCGGCGGACTCTGCGGGAAAGCCCCGGCCGCGGTCGCGGCGATCGTCACGAGCTGCGACAGGAGCCGGGCGGCGCCGCGACGGAGACGATGCGAGGCGGGGCGATCCACGCGACCTCCTGGCCGCTCGCGATCCCGCCGCAGCTTTCGTCACCGGCGCTTCACGATCGGGGGGGCGGCGGACCCGGGAGCGGCACGCGCGAGCGCAACCCTCGGGCCCGCCGCGCGCGCCGCGCCTCATTCGCGGTCACGCGGTGGAGCTTGAGCGTGTTCGAGGAGCCGACCTTGAGCTCGGTGCCGCCGAGGAAGACGATGACGTCGTCGACCGCCACGACCTTGCGGCGCAGCAGGTCGCGCGTCGCGTCTTCGTACATCTGCGCGAGGCTCGTCGCGCGCGGAAGGCGGCCGGGATGGACGCCGCGCCAGAAGCAGAGGCGGCGGCAGCTCCGCTCGCGGTCGGAGGCGGCGAAGATCGGCACGTGCGGCCGCCACGTCGCGAGGACCGAGGCGGTCCGCCCCGACACCGTGAACGGCACGAGCACCTTCGCGCACGACTGCTCGGCGAGGCGCACGGCGGCGCCGGCCAGCGCGTGGATCAGGTCGCCGCCCGGCACGTGCGACGGCACGCCGCCGGGCAGCTCGCCGTGGGTGCCGACCTCGACGCGCCGGATGATGCGGTCCATGGCGGCGATCGACTCGACGGGGAAGCGGCCGGCCGCCGTCTCGGCCGAGAGCATCACCGCGTCGGTCCCGTCGAGGATCGCGTTGGCGACGTCGGAGACCTCGGCGCGCGTCGGCATCGGCTGCGTCACCATCGACTCGAGCATCTGCGTCGCCGTGATGACGAAGGTGTGCAGCCGCAGCGAGTGGCGGATGATCTGCTTCTGGATGAGAGGGACGTCTTCGGGCCCGAGCTCGACGCCGAGGTCGCCGCGCGCGACCATCACGCCGTCCGCCACCGCCAAGATCGCGTCGAGGTCGGCGAGCGCGTCCTTACGTTCGATCTTGGCCACTACGAGCGCCTCGCTGCCGAGCTTGCGCAGGAGCGCCTTCGCTTCGACCACGTCGGCGGCGCGTCGCACGAACGAGAGCGCGATCGCGTCGACGCCCATCTTCACGCCGGCCACGAGGTCGCGGCGGTCCTTGGGCGTGAGCGCTGCCGCGCTCAACTGCGAGTCGGGGACGTTCATCCCGGTGTGGGTCTTCACCTCGCCGCCGCGCACCACGACGCAGGATACGCGCGGACCGTCCTCGCGCAGGACGCGCAGCTCGATCGTGCCGTCGCGCAGGAGGATGCGCTCGCCGCGGCGCACCTCGGCAGCGAGCCGCGCGTAGGTCGTCGGCAGGACCGCGACGCCGCGGCGCGCCTTCGCGAAGGCTCGCCGCCACGCCGCTTCCGGCACCAGGTCGACGCGCGCGCCGATGCTCAGCACGACGGCGTCGTCGGGGAGGCGGCCGAGCCGGATGCGCGGACCCTGGAGGTCCTGCAGCACCGCGACCGGCCGGCCGACCTGCGCCGCGGCGGCCCGCAGATCCTTCACCGCCTGCGCGTGGCCGGTCGCGTCGCCGTGCGAGAAGTTGAGCCGCCCGACGTCGAGCCCCGCCTCGACCATCGCGCGCAGCCGCGCCGGCGCCGTGCAGGCCGGACCGAGCGTGGCCACGATCTTCGCGAGCCGCATCGTCCCTCCCTCGTCGCTGCGTCGCGCCGAGCATAGTCGGCCCGTCGCACGCGCGAGCAGCATCGCTTAGGGACAACTTAGGAAACTTGGAAGGGACTCTTAGGGTGCGCCGTGTCGCTTCCTCGTCGATTCTCCTCGCCGTCACGAGGAGACCTGACATGACGACCCGCTTCGACCTCTTCACCCCGGTCCACAAGGCGCTGCGCGCGGCGCTCTTCGACGCCATGCAGCAGGTCGCACGCTGCGACTTCGCGCTGGCGCCGGAGGCCGCCGCCGTCGCCGCCGCGCTGCTCCGCCTCTCCGGCTTCCTGTCGGAGCACGCCGACCACGAGGATCGCGAGATCCTGCCCGAGGTCGCGCGCCTCTCCGGCGAGCTCGCGGCCGACCTGCAGGCCGCCCATGCCCGTGTCGGCGGCCTCGAGCACGAGGTGGTGCGCCTCGCCGAGCGGCTCGAGGGCGCGCCGCCCGTCGAACGGCTCTCGCTCGGACGGCGGCTCCACGACGCCCTCGGGACGCTGGTGGCCGAGCAGCTGCTGCACATGCGGCGCGAGGAGACCGAAGTGAACCGCCTCCTCTGGGCCCACCGCACCGACGCGGAGCTCGTCGAGCTCCACGGGCGCGTCGTCGCCGCGATCCCGCCGGCGCGCATGCAGGAGTGGTTCGCGCTGCTCCTGCCTGCCGTGAACGGGCCCGAGCGCCGCGCGCTCGAGGCGATCGCGACAGGGCACGCCGCATGACGACGCTCGCGACGCTCCTGGGCCCGCTCGTGCAGCTCGTGCAGCTCGTGCAGATCGCGCTGCTCGGCGCGCCGGCCGACGAGCTGCCGAAGCGGCTCGCCGACACCGGCCTCTACGCCGACTTCGCGGCCGGCACGCTCGCGGCCGACGTGATGACCTTCTCGCCGCAATACCCGCTCTGGACGGACGGCGCGGCCAAGTGCCGCTACCTCCGCCTCCCGCCCGGCACCACGATCGACGCGACGCGCCCTGACGCGTGGGACTTCCCGGTCGGCACGAAGCTCTGGAAGGACTTCTCGTTCGGGCGGCGCGTCGAGACGCGCTTCATCGAGCGCCGCGCCGACGGCTGGACCTTCGCGAGCTACGTCTGGAGCGAGGACGGGAGCGACGCCGTGCTGGCACCCGAGCGCGGCGTGCGCGGCGCCGCCCGGACGGTGAACGGCACGCGCGACGACGTGCCGTCGCGCTACGACTGCGTCGCCTGCCACCAGGCCGGCGCGAGCCCGGTCCTCGGCGCCAGCGCGCTACAGCTCTCGAGCGACCGCGACCCCCTCGCCCTCCACGCCGAGCCGGCGCGTCCCGGCGACGTCGACCTCGCGGAGCTCGTGCGCCGCGGCCTGGTCCGGAGCCTGCCGCAGGCGCTCGTCGACGCGCCACCGCGCATCGCGGCGCGCACGCCGCGGGAGCGCGCCGCGCTCGGCTACCTCCACGCGAACTGCGGCCACTGCCACAATCGCAGCGAGAAGAGCGGGCCGCTCCGCCAGCTCGGCCTCGACCTCGCCCATCCGCCGACACACGCGCCGGCCGCGGCGCCGGCGCCGGCGCCCGCGCTCGCCACGACGCTCGACGTGAAGAGCCAGTGCAAGGCGGCCTGCGGCGAGGGCGCAGTGCGCGTCGCCGCCGGCGATCCCGACCGCAGCGTGCTGGCGCGCCGCCTCGCGACGCGCGACCCACTGCTGCAGATGCCGCCGCTCGGCACACGCGTCGTCGACGAGCAGGCCCGAGAGCTCATCACCGCCTGGATCCGCGAGGAGCTCGCTCCCGCGGCGCCGGCGGCTCCCCCCGCTTCGATTCCCCCCTCCATCCCACCGCACAAGGAGTGAACGCCATGTTGAGTCGCGCCGTCCAGGTCACCTATGTCGTCCTCTTCGGGGCCGCTTCGCTGATCGCCTTCTCCGGCGACAAGGACGCGGCCACCCATGCCGCGCGCGTCGAGCGCGGCCGCTACATCGTCGAGGCGTTCGGCTGCGCCGACTGCCACACGCCGAAGACGTTCGGGCCCGACGGGCCGCAGGAGGATCCGAAGCGCCACCTGTCGGGCCATCCGCACGACGTCCAACTGCCCCCCGCGCCGACGCTGCCGGACGGACCGTGGAACTTCTCCGGCAACGACATGATGACCGCGTGGTCGGGTCCCTGGGGCACGAGCTTCACCGCGAACCTGACGCCCGACGTCGAGACCGGGCTCGGCTCGTGGAAGGAGGAGGACTTCGTCGCGACGATCCGGAACGGCCGCCACATGGGCCGCGGCCGTCCGCTCCTCCCGCCGATGCCGTGGCCCAAGACCGCGAACTTGAACGACGAGGACCTGAAGTCGATCTTCGCCTACCTGCGGACAATCCCTGCCGTCAAGAACGCCGTCCCGGAACCGCGGCCGCCGGCCGGCTCGCGCTGACCGGAACACGCTGACGCCCGTGGCGGGCGGCGCTACGATCCCGCCCGCCATGGGCCAGGCCATCTCGACCGAACTGGCGGCCTTCTGCCATTCGGGAGTCAGCATCCTCGTCGGAACGCGCGACCGCCGCCTCTTCGCCGAGTGCGTGCGCGCGGTCGGGGCCCGGGTCGAGCGCGGCCGGCGCGAGCTCTCCGTCTTCGTCCCGCTCGCGACCGGCGCCGTCACCGCCGCCAACCTCGCCGACAACCAGCGCATCGCCGTCTGCTTCACGCGCATCGAGGACCACCGCTCGATCCAGTTCAAGGGACGGGCGGTCGCGGTCGCGCTCGCGAGCGAGGACGACCGCGCGGTGATCGAGCGCCACCGCGGCGAGTGGACGCGCAACCTCGCGGTCATCGGGATGCCGCCGCGCCTGTCGCTGCGCCAATGCTCGTGGCCGTCGCATGCGATCCGCGTCCGCGTCGAGTCGGTCTTCGTGCAGACGCCGGGACCGGGCGCCGGCGCCCCGCTGCCGCCGCCGGCGACGGCCGGCCGGAGGGGCGCGTCGTGATCGCCACGAACGGCGCCCCGCCCCCGCTCGAGAGCCTGCGCCACTGCTTCCAGGGGGTGGTGCCGGCGCTCATCGCGACCTGCTCGCGCGACGGCGAGCCGAACGTGACGTACCTCTCGCAGGTCCACTACGTCGACGCGCGCCACGTCGCGCTCTCCTGCCAGTTCTTCAACAAGACCAGGCGCAACGTCGAGGAGAACCCCTACGCGACGGTCGTCTTCAACGACCCGGTCACCTACGAGGCGTGGCACCTGAAGCTCCGCTTCCTGCGCGCCGAGACGAGCGGGCCGCTCTTCGACACCATGGCGCTGCGCATCCAGGTGATCGCGTCGCACACGGGGATGGCGGGCGTCTTCCGGCTGATCTCCTCCGACATCTACGAGGTGCTCGAGCTCGCGCCGATCCCGGGCTTCCTGCTGCCGCCCGATCCGCTGCTCGACCTCGCGCCGTCGGCGCAGGTGGCCGGCGGGCCGATGACCGAGATCCGCGGGCTGCAGGTCGTCTCCGAGAGGATCTCGCGCGCGAAGGACCTCGACGACCTGCTGAACAGCACGCTGCTCGCGCTCGACGAGCTCTTGGGCTTCTCCCACTCGATGGTGCTGCTGCAGGACGAGTGCACGAAGCGGCTCGTCACGATCGCGAGCCGCGGCTACGGCAGCGGCGGCATCGGCGCCGAGGTGGCCGAAGGCGACGGGAGCATCGGCACGGTCGCGGCGAGCCGCCGCATGGTCCGCATCACTGGCGTCTCCTGCCAATTGCGTTACGGCCGGGCCGTCCGCGGGCGCGTCGAAGAGGCCGGCGGCGCGGCCGGGCTCGCGCCGGAGATCCCGCTGCCCGGACTGTGCGACGCGCAGGCGCAGCTCTCGCTGCCGCTGCTCGCGGGCGAGCGGCTCGTCGGCGTGCTGGCGGTCGAGAGCAGGGACCCGCTCCACTTCGACGAGTGGGACGAAGCGTTCCTGCAGATCATCGCGAACCAGATCGCGCTCGGCATCGACCGCATGCAGGCGGCCGACGACGACGGCGGGCCGGTGGCGACGGCGCGCGCGGCGCCGAAGGCGGGTGCGGCCGCGCGCTCGCGGAGCTTCGTCTACTACAAGAACGACGACTGCATCTTCGTCGACGGCGAGTACCTGGTGCGCAACGTCCCGGGCCGCATCTTCTGGAAGCTGCTCACGCGTCGCGTGAAGGACGGCCAGGTCGAGTTCACCAACCGCGAGCTGCGCCTCGACCCGACGCTCGGGCTCCCGCCGCTGAAGGACAACCTCGAGACGCGGCTGATCCTGCTTCGCAAGCGCCTGCAGGAGAAGTGCGCCGACGTCCGCCTCGTGCCGGTGCGGCGCGGTCGCTTCGCGCTCGAGCTGGACGGGCCGGTCGAGCTCTCGGAGCGCGAGTCCGCGTAGGATCGCCGCGCCCCGATTCCGACCGGAGCCGGCCGTGGGATCGATCGCGCTCGCCCTCGCGTTCCTCGTCGCCCAGGAGGCGAATTCACCGGCGCCGGCTTCGGCGCCCCCCACTCCGGTCGCGGCGCCCGCGTCGGCCTTCCCCGACGCCGCCCCCGCCGAGGTCGGGCTCGATCCCGAGGCGCTCGCGCGGCTCGGCGCGAAGGTCCAGGCGTTCGTCGACGAGGGGGAGATTGTCGGCGCCGAGCTGGTGGTCGTCGCGAAGCACCGCACGGCGTACCGCGCGACCTTCGGCTGGGAGGATCTCGAGAAGAAGACGGCGATGCCGCCGTGCGGGATCTTCTGCGTGCGGTCGATGACGAAGCCGGTGTGCGGCACGGCGATCCAACTGCTGGTCGATCGGGGCGAGCTTTCGCTCGACGACAAGATCGCGCAGTACTTCCACTCCTTCGACCACGACGATGCGGCGCAGATCACCGTGCGCCACCTGCTCACCCACACGGGCGGGCTGCCCATGTCGCAATTCCTGGGGCGGCGGCCGCTGCAGGACGCCAAGGACCTCCCCGACATCGCCGACGTCGCGGGCGAGTTCGGGCCGAAGACGAAGCCCGGTGAGGTCTTCAACTACAGCGACGACGGCTCCGACACGCTCGGCGCGTTGGTCGAGCAGCTTTCGGGAAAGACGCTCGATCGATTCCTCGCCGAGGAGCTGTTCGACCCGCTCGCGATGCGAGACACGATCGGCGTCTTGAAGGACGGCGACCCGCGCCTGCCGCGCGTGCACGGCCTCTACATCGGCGGCGCCGAGAACTGGACGCGGTACTGGGAGCCCGGAAAACCGCCGATCTTCAAGTTCCTGATGGCCTCGCAAAGCCTCTACGCGTCGATCGACGACTACGCGCGCTTCCTCGCGCTCTGGATGGACGGCGGCGCGGCGGGCGGCAAGCGGCTGCTCTCGAAGGAGGCGGTGGAGCGCGCGCTCGTGCCGGGTCCGGCGATGCTCGGCTCCCCCATCGGCTTCCGCGGCTGGAAGCTGTTCTACGGCCAGCTCTGGATGGTCTACGTCGATCCCAAGCGCGCTCCCGGCAAGCAGGTCGTCGCCTTCGGCCACAACGGCTCGGACGGCACCTTCGCCTACGCCTTCCCCGAACGCGACCTGATGGTCTTCTACTTCACGCAATCGCGCCAGCAGCGGACGGGCGAGACGTTCGAGCGGACGTTGCAGGAAACGCTGCTCGTGCCGCCCGCGCCCAAGGAGGAGTGACGCGCCTGAACGCGCGCGCTGCTCGACCGGCTCTTGCAATCGGAATCGACTGGGCTCCAATGGCCCGGACGTCCTGGGATCTTGGATCCTGTCCAATACGAGTTAGCCGGACCAAGAGGTGCGGTCATGGGCAAGTGGTTGGTAGCGACGTCGTGGCTTCTTGCGCTCGCAGCATGTCATTCGGGCGACAAGGCTGTTTCGAACAGGGGCGTTCAGGCCGGGAGTATTGACGGGGTCTACATGACGTGTGATGAAATCTCTGGCTTCGCTGGAGTCACGCTTGAACTCAGCAACAACCAGTTTCGAATGTGGCGATACTCGGACGTCGGGCCGCGAAGTTCAGAACAACCAACCTGTGGCATGTTCACGCGCGCTGGAACACAGGTCCAACTTCAGACGGGGCCAAGTCAGTCTCGCACTTGGGTTCTTGAGGATGTCTATGGCGTATCCGCGATGTGGACACCTGAAGCTCTCGAATCGTGGCATTCGAATGAGAGAATTCTGAATCGGTATCAGGTTCTCTTCAAGACGGATGCACAACGTGTCCAGGATACAATGCCCGTGCGGCCGTCGATCGAAGCGATCAAGAAGGCTGAAAGGAAGGCCGGCTAACATGCGGATGCAACTGCCAAGGCCGCGAGGGCGGTGGTCGAAGGCCGGCCGGCTCTCAAACGCGTCCTTGCAGCTGATCCGCGGTCGTTAGGCGGACTTGGCGGACGGCGCTCACGCGATTCGATCTACGTGCGTCTGGAGTTGAGAATCACATCATGGAATGGGGGCATGCGCTGAGAAAGGCGGCGGCGCTGTTCGTGCTCCTGTCGGTCCCATCGCTCCACGGATGCATGACCGTCAATACGGTCGCGTCGGTAACGGAGACTGATCCGAAGTCGCAGGATTTTCTTCCTAATCTTGCCGCTTGCACAGTGGTTGGCCTACCGATAATCGCTGTGACGCTCGCGGCTGACATTATCACCTTTCCAATACAGGCGGTGTTGGGCTACTACCCGTATGGAAGCAAGCATAGGCCTCGCGTTGAAGGCTACCGACAGGAATCTCGTCCACAGGAGATTCCGGCGCCGTTGGCATTGCCAACGGATGCGCATGATCACTGACGAAGTTGTGGAGTGACGAAAACACCAGTGCGCATGCTGAACTTGTCTCTGGCCTCCATTCATCTTCCGATTGGCCATCACAGGACTGGTTTCGTGACGCCGCGTAACACGGCGTTGCAGCTGCGAAAACGGCGACAAGGGTTTCCGCGAACTTGCATGGTAGAGTCCCGCCGTTCTGCAGCTGCACGCCAAGCCGTTGGGCGGAAGCCAGTTCAAGGGCACTCGGGAGGTAGGCGATGCGCACCGTGGGAGCAGCAATCGGATTGTTGGTGTCGGTGTCGGGCATCTTTGCGGCGGTCGCAACGGTCGATGACCTGGAGTCGTCGCGTAAGGACTTCGCGGTTGCGGTGCGAAAGGCACAGTCTCAGTACGACGTTTCCGTCAAGAGTGCCGCCGACGTCCTTCGGGTACGTGTGCAGGCGGCGCTCGATCGCGCGACCAAGGAAGGCGACCTAGACCGGGCCTTGGCACTTCGGTCGGAAGTCCAACGGCTCGGAAGCGACAGTCTGCCCCTCTTCGGAGCCTCAGGCGAGGTTTTGCCGGGAACGTGGCGGATCACCTATCACCCGAATGGGGTCCAACGGACTTACGTCGTCAAGTCAAACGGTGAAGTCACATGCATCGAGGCGAACGTGAGGGGGCGACTCAAGAAGGACGGCTCGTCTCTGTTTCTCGACTTCGAAGACGATCGGCTCGAACGCCTGACCTTTGTTGGCAGTCGACTCTTCTTGGAACACTTCTATCCGAAGGATTCATTTCCGAAGATCTGTCAGGTCGGCATCGGAGAGGCGGTCGCTGCGCGATAGGCTGGCCCGCCTAACTGCCCGCTGAAAAAGTCCTGAACTCTCGTCCCCTTCTGCACCGTCTCAGTGCCGCAACGAATTCGAGGGAGGGACGCATGGCGCTGGGTCGACGAGTCGAGCAGCAGCGGCCGCTCTT
>Ga0137432_1000196_pt1 | contig 43139 bp, 37 predicted proteins | sample EasRivERMZT820_2_FD_102337 | JGI IMG/M metagenome (GOLD analysis project Ga0137432, IMG submission 102337) | Soil microbial communities from meander-bound floodplain in the East River, Colorado, USA - East River MetaG ERMZT820_2 | ecosystem: Environmental > Terrestrial > Soil > Floodplain ... | reverse complement strand
CCGTACTCGTCGACGCGCCGTGCAGCGCGACGGGGACGATCCGGCGCCATCCCGACGCGCGTCAGCGGCTGCACCCCGCGGTGTTCGCGCGCTCCGCGCAGCGCCAAACTCGGTTGCTCGAGGCGGCCGCCCCGCTCGTACGTCCGGGAGGGCTGCTGATCTATGCGACGTGCTCGCTCGAGCCGGAGGAGAATGAACAGGTCGTGGAGCGCTTCTTGACGGGCCATTTGGAATTTCGGCGGGCCGCCACCGACGCGACGCCCGCGGAGCTGCTCACGCCCGCCGGCGATTTCCAGTCGCTGCCGCAGCGCCACGGCATCGACGGCGCGTATGCCGCGCGGCTGGTACGAGCGTCCTGATGCGCGTCCGCCGCCATTTTGAATCGTTCGAAGGCTTCAAGATCGACCGCCGCTTCTGGACGTGGCTCGGCATCGCCGCCGGTACGGTGCTCGCCGGTTACCTGACCGCGTACCTCATTCTCTTCCCGGCGCCCCTTCTCCCCGGACACCAGGCCGTGCCGCGCGTCCTTGGTCTGTCGATTGTCGAGGCGCAGGCGGAGATTCAAAAATCGAAGTTGCAGGTCACCGATGGCGGCGCCGAGCCGCATCCGAGCGCCGCGCAGGGGATCGTGATCTGGCAGGATCCGCCCCCGGCCGTGATCGCACCCGAAGGCACGAAGGTGACCCTCGTTTCGAGCGCGGGCCCACCCAGGATTCCGGTGCCGGACGTGGCGAACCTCGACGCGGCACTCGCGCAGAATCTGGTCTCGGCCGCCGGCCTCACGGTGAGCCAGGTGGAGTCAGTGCAAGCGGCACAGCCAACGGGACTGGCGATGCTGACCAGGCCGCCCGCGGGCACGGCTCTGACGCCTGGGGCGGGCCTGATCCTCGTCGTCAGCCGCGGCGCCCCGACGATTCCGATCCCGGATCTGCTCGGTATGGCCTCCGCCGACGCGCGCACCAGACTGGAAACGGAGGGACTGCAGCTCGGCACGGTGACGCGCCGGCGCACCGGTGAAGCCGCACCGGGCACCGTCGTGGGACAGCGGCCCGCGGCCGGGACGCTCGCGGCGCCGGGAACCGTGGTCGATATCGTCGTCGCCCGGAGCCCGCAATGAACAACGGCGTGCGCATCGCTCCGAGCGTGCTGTCCGCCGATCTGGCGCAACTGGCCGACCAGGTCGCGCTTGTGCTGGACGCGGGCGCCGACTGGCTGCACGTCGATGTCATGGATGGCCGGTTCGTCCCGAACCTCACGTTCGGCGCGAACATGATCGAGACGCTGCGCACGCTCACCGACAAGCCGATCGACGTGCACTTGATGGTCGTGGAGCCCGAGAACTACATCGAGTCGTTCGCCGGCGCGGGCGCCTCGGTGTTCACGTTCCATCCCGAGGCCACGATCCACGTGCAACGCCAGCTCGATGCAGTCAGGAAGGCCGGGATGATGGCGGGACTGGCGCTCAATCCAGCCACCCCGCTGGCGTACGCCGAGGAAGTGGTTCGCGATCTCGACCTGCTCTTGATCATGAGCGTCAATCCAGGGTTCGGGGGACAGAGTTACCTTCCGGGATCAACGGAGAAGATTCAGCGCGCCCACGCACTCCGCACCACGCACCGCGCACGTTTTTTCCTCGAGGTCGATGGCGGCATTACGAAGCAGACGATCGCGGCCGCGCATCAGGCCGGCGCCGACACGTTCGTGGCAGGCAACGCGATCTTCGCGAGCACCGATCCCGCGCGTGAGGTGCAGGAACTGCGGCGCCGTTGTATGGTGACCGCATGACGAACCGCCAGCAGTGGACCTTGATCGCCGGCGTCGTGATGACGGCCATCTTCGGCGTGGCGCTGGCGATCAAGCTGCGCCCGCAGCTCAACCTCCTGGAGATCGGCTCGCAGGCGCCGGCGTTCCAGGCGACGGATCTGCGAGCCAGCAAGCCCGTGACGCTCGAGGACTACCGGGGCAAGGTGGTCCTGGTCAACATTTGGGCGACCTGGTGCCCGCCCTGCCGTGCCGAGATGCCGTCCATGGAGCGGCTGCACCAGAAGCTCGCGGGGACCGATTTCCGAATCGCCGCCGTCAGTGTCGATGGCGACGCCTTCTATCCGGACAAGGAGCAAACGACTCCGGCGCAGGTGCTGGCGTTTGCGGACGGGCTGGGACTCAGCTTCGACATCCTGCTCGATGCGAGTGGCGCGATCCGGAGGGCCTACGACATTTACGGCGTGCCTGAGAGCTTCGTGATCGATCGGAACGGCGTGATCGTCAAACGCGTGATCGGCGCCGCTGACTGGGAAGCGCCCGTCAACGTCGCACTGATCCGCAACCTGCTCGATGGCGCGCACTAGCCTGTTCCAGTTCCTCACCCGCAACTGGCCGATCAAAGGCGCGGCGCTGTTTCTCGCGCTGATGCTGTACGTGGCGGTGCAGCTCCAGCAGCCGGTGACCACGAGCTTCGACGTCGCCCTCAATGTGCAGCTGCCGCCCGGCCGCGCGCTCGTGCAGAAGCCTCCCAAAGTGCGCGTACAGATCTCGGGGAAAGGCAGCCAGATCCTGAAGCTGCGCTCGCTCGCGGGGGACATCACGCGTCGCATCCCCGACACGCTCACGTCCTCGACCTACCTCATTCATCTGGATCCGACGGAGGTGGAGCTGGCGCTGCCCAAGGGCGCCGACGTGCGTGTCATGGAAGTGCGGCCGAGCGAGATCACCCTCGCGCTCGACAGCGTGGCCCGGAAAGACGTGCGCATCGTGTCGCTCGTGACCGTGACGGTCGACTCGGGCCAGTTCCTGCACGGTGGGCTGTCGATGACGCCGACGATGGCGCGCCTGGTGGGACCCGAAAAGGCGCTCGAGGCGATCGATTCCGTCACCACCGTACAGACGGAAATCACCAGCGTCTCGGGCGAATTCGCGCGCATCGTGCCCATCGACACCACTCCGCTCGGCATCGTGCGCCTGGTGCCCAAGCAGGTGACGGTGTCCGGGACCGTGGGTGTGATCGCGGAGCGCACGTTCGCGGGCCTTCTGGTCGAGTCGGGCGCGGGCGCGATCACCAGCTACATCGTGACCCCGTCGCGCGTATCAGTCTCTGTGCGTGGGCCCGAGGAGCGCGTCCAGAACCTGACGCGCGATTCGCTGCGCGTCGTTGCGCAAATCACCGGATCGGCCGGCGGTGTGGCACGCATCAGGGTGATCGCGCCGCGCGGCATTACCGCCCGCGCGACTCCCGACTCGGTGACCGTGCGCCGCCGCGGCGCCCCGCCTCCCCCCGCGCGCCGTGGCTGACGTCGTCCTCGGCATCGAGACGTCCTGCGACGAGACCTCGGCGGCGGTGTTGGTGAATGGGGAGCTGGCGAGCCTCGTCATCCTGTCGCAGGACATCCACCAGGTGTTCGGCGGTGTCGTGCCGGAGCTCGCCAGCCGCGCGCATCTGACCGCGCTGCCGCGCGTGGTGGATCGCGCGCTCGCCGAAGCCGGGCTCGCGCCTTCGGCGATCGATGCCGTGGCGGTCACCGCCGGACCCGGCCTCGCGGGAGCGCTGCTCGTCGGCGTGGTCTACGCGAAGGCGTTCGCGTATGCCGGCGACCGCGCGCTGATCGGCGTGCACCACATGGAAGGCCACCTGTTCGCGCCGGCCGTCGAGGATCGACAACTGGCGCCGCCGTTCGTGGCACTGCTCGTCTCGGGCGGGCACACCCTGCTGCTCGACGTGCCGGCGTGGGGACACTACCGCGTGCTCGGCCAGACCCGAGATGATGCGGCGGGGGAAGCGTTCGACAAGGTCGCGACGCTGCTCGGGCTCGGATATCCCGGCGGCGCCGCGATCGAGCGGCTCGCGCGCGACGGCGATCCCACGCGCTTCAACTTCCCGCGTCCGATGATTCACGACGGCTTCGAGTTTTCGTTTTCGGGACTCAAAACCGCGGTGCTGCACGCCGTTCGGGGCTCCAACGATCTGGACCGCGATCGCGCTTCATTGGCGCGCGGCTTTCAGGACGCCGTGCTCGACGTGCTCGTCACCAAATTGGAGCGCGCAGTCCTGGCGACCGGCTATACCACTGCTGTGCTGGGTGGCGGCGTGGCGTGCAGCCGCGCACTCAGCAGCCTGGCGGCTCAGCGGCTCGGCGCGCGGGCGCGGGTCGCGGTGGCAAGTCCGCGACTCAATGCCGACAACGCCGCGATGATCGCGCGCGCCGGTTGGCATCGACTGCGCCTGGGCGAGCGCAGTGACTGGACGCTGGACGCGCGTGCAGACCTTCCCCTTCCCGGACTCGAGATGGACGAAACCACGCACGCCGCACGCCGCACGGCCGTTCCATGACCGTTTATCCGTTCGTCCTTCACCTCGGACCGCTCGAGCTGACCGGCTACGGCCTGATGATGATGGTCGCGTTCCTCATGGCCGGATGGGCGATTCAGCTCGACCTGCGTGATCGCCAGCTCGACGAAGACTATGCCGCGGACATCGTGATCGCAGGGGTGATCGGCGGATTGCTCGGCGCCAAGATCTGGTACGTCCTGCTGACCGGTGAGACGGACGCGCTGCTCCGGCGCGGGGGGTTCGTGTGGTACGGCGGATTCCTCGGCGCGGTGGCGGCGATTCTGCTAAATGGCTGGCGCCGCCGCGTCCCGTCGCGCTTCACCGCGGAGATCTGCGCCGCGCCGCTGGCGCTCGGCTACGCGCTCGGCCGCGTCGGCTGCTTCCTCGTGAATGACGACTACGGCATTCCATCCAGCGTGCCGTGGGCAATGAAATTCCCGTCGGGACTGCCGGCCTCGACCGTCATGAATCTCCAGGCCATGGGCGTGACGTTTCCGCCGGGCACCGATCCGATGCAGGTCGTCGCGGTCCATCCTACGCAGATCTATGAGACCGCCCTAATGCTGCTCGTGTTCTGGTGGCTCTGGCGCCGGCGCCATCATGGCCATGCCACCGGCTGGCTGTTCGCGTGGTACCTCGTATTCGCGGGTGCCGAGCGGTTCCTCGTGGAGCTGGTTCGCGCCAAGGATGACCGCCTGCTGGGGTCGTTCACCCTCGCCCAGGTGACGAGTCTGCTGCTGATAATCGTTGGAGGATTGCTGCTGCTGAAATGGCGCGAGCCGGTCGGCCCGCAGCCGGTGCCCGATTCGTTACGACCGAAGCAGGCCGCCGTCCGCGGCAGCAGCTGAGGACCTGGGCCACAGCGCCCAGGCCGCCGCAACCACGGCGAGCACCACCAGCAGCCCCTGCACGACTAGCGACTCGACGGTGGGATAAATCCCGAGCATCGGCACGCGCGGCGCACGTTCGATCACCGTCAGCGGCACCAGCCCGGCGCCCTGCAGCTCGGCGATGCCCTTCCCCGCGAATACGAACGCCATGTAGTACAGCATCACGCCGGTGACGGCGAAGAACGGCTTCATCGCGACCCGCAGCCCGAGCTGATTGATCAGGAAGTAGACGCCGACCAATCCCACCGCGCCCACCGCGATCCCGCCGATCACCGGCACGCCGCTCGCGCCGGCCGACATGAACAGCGCCTTGTAGAACAGGATCGTCTCGAATCCCTCGCGGTATACCGCGAGGAACGCGACGGCGGTCAGCGCCAGCCCTGAGCCTGATGACAACGCGCTCTGCATCTTGCCGCGCACGAACGCGGTCCACTTCGCGGCCTCGATCTTGGAAAGCAGCCAGTAGCTGACATAGAACAGCACGGCCGCCGCCAGCACCATCGTGAATCCCTCGAGCGCCTCACGCTGGCCCGGCGTGATCTGAAACAGCAGCTCGATCAGGACCCACGTCAGGACGCTCGCCGCGACCGCGAGCCACGCCCCGCGCGCCACGTCGCGCCGTCGCTCCGACGCGCCCGCCTTCGCCAAGAACGTCATGAGCGCGGCGACGATCAGGATCGCCTCGAATCCTTCGCGCAGCAGCAAGAAGAAGGACGAGACGAACAGACTCATCGGCGAAGGACGATCGGCGACGACGCGCTCGGCGCGCTCGATGCCGGCGAGCAGCCGCTCACGGATCGCTTGGCGCTCGGCGTCATCGGCGCGCGCCACGCGGGAACGGAGCCACCCGAACGTGGTCTCCAGATCGCTCGCGATGCCTGCGTTTTTGGCGCGCACTTCCGTTTCGACCTGCTCGAACGTCAGGTAGGCGTCAAACGCAATCTTGTCGGAGCGTTGCGCGAGCGCGGAGTCGACCTGGCGCCGCACGGCCGCGAATGTCGCTGCCGTCGCCGAGCCACCGTACTGCATCGCGCTCACGTAGGCAGCGACCGCCCAGCGATCCTCGACGGAGATGTCGTCCGCAAACTCGGGCATCGCCGTGCCGGGGACGCCGATCGTGATGCGCCGGAAGAGCTCGAGCAGCGTGGTACCGCCCATCGTTTCGGGATCGGCCAGGTTCGCGGGGGGCGGTCCCTTGAGCTGACGGGCTTTGGGCCCGTCGCCCCGGCCGCCTTCGCCGTGGCATTCGGCGCAGCGCTCCCGGAACACGACGGCGCCACGCTCGAGGGAGGGTGACCGCACCGGGAGCTGCTCGATGACCTTGGGACCGCCGGCTGCTTCCGTGATCCGGGCAACCAGGGCATCGACCGCGAGGCGGACCGAGTCGGGCGGGGCCAGCCGTTCCAGCATTCCGTCGAGCCGCGTGAGGGCATGGCTTGCCACGACGCGCACGTCGACCGGGAGCGAGGAGACATCGAACTGCGCCTGTTGAATGAAGAGCTTGGCCTCGTCGACTTCCTCGGGCTGGACGATCTGCCCCCCGGCAGGGGTGACGCCCAGCGCGTACTCCTTTGCCGCCAATGAGGCGGCGGCGACGACCCGGCGCGCTGATGCCAGAGAGTCAGTCGCCTGCCCTGCGAGTGGCTGTGCAAGGCAGGCGGTGAGCACGAAAAGGGGGGTCACCAACCGCACGGGCTTAAACTAGAGTGATTTTGTCGGGAATTCAATCTGTTGACAGGACTGCAATTGCAACGGCGGCCTCGTGCGTGTGGGACAGAGACAGCAGCACCCGGCGAACCTTCAGTTCCTTCGCGCGGTTGGCGGCCAGACCCGTCAGGGCAACGTCGGGTCGCCCGTCGGTCGCTCGAGTTACCTCGATCTCCCGCCACCCGATCCCCCGAGCCGCATCACTACCCTGCAACGCCTTGTAGACCGCTTCCTTCGCCGCCAACCGGACGGCAACGTGCTCGGCCGGATCGGGCCGGGAGCGGCAGTACTCGGCTTCGGCCGGGGTCAGCAGCCGGTCGAACACGTGCGCGCCCTTGTCGGCCAGCATCGCGCGGGCGCGCGCCACCTCCACCAGGTCGACCCCAACACCCACGGCACTCACGGAGCGGGCCGATCGATGAACAGCCGCCGCCGGGACATCTGTCCTCCCGCGTCTACCACGACGATGTACGCACCGTTGACCACGCGCCGAGTCCCGAGTGTGAGGTCCCAAACATACTCGCCGTTCGGCGCGGCCACTGTCGTCGTGAAGATGCGGTCTCCGGTAAACGTGTAGATCTCGACGCGCGCGTCGCCTGTCGCAACAGGCCAGGAGATCACGACCTGGTCGCTGCGCACCGGGTTCTCTGAGAGTTCGACCTGCGCGGCAGCCTGCGTCTGCACGAAGGCCATACTCACATCACTCGCGAATCCAACCGCATCAATCCACCAGGTCATGTCTCGCGAAATGAATCGCACTCGCGCGCCGCGCGCGTCCGCCGCCTGCGGCAGATCCACGCGTACCGGGTACCAGTTCGTGCCCGCACCGACGAGCACCGCCGCGTCAGTCCACGTGCGTCCCGAGTCGGCCGAGAACTGCACGATGCCGCGCTGCTCGGGAGTGAAGGTTGACCCGTAATGCCGAGTCCAGAACTGGAGCCACACGTCGCTGCGCCCGCGGAGATCCGTGATCGGCGATGTCAGGGTATCGTTGGTCCCGGCTGTGTACCAGGAGTACTGGCCGGCGACATGCACCGTGTCGCGCCACCACCCGCGCCATGCCGCATCGGGCGGCTCGGCACCGGCGATCGTGATCAGTTCACCCGTCACCCCGGTGCCTTCCGCCCGGACCGCGCGGATGCCATCGAGCCGGAGATCGCTTCGCCACTCCGTTTGCAACGTCCCGCGAGACAACGAGTCGGACTGGAAGCCACGTGTCGCGAGTCCTCCGAGTCTCGTGCGCAACGTCAGCGAGGCCGGTCGCGGCTGAGCAACATCGAGGCTGAGCCGGGCTTCCGGCCAGAGCGTGGTGAATCGCCGTGCGCCCGGCGTGAGACCGGAAACGCCTGGCGCGCGCGCGAGATCGCCCGATGCCGCGATCAGTGAAAGGGCAAACGGGAGGTTGCCACGAAACACCTGCTCCACGCGCGCGCTGTCGTCGGGGAACTCGAATCCATAGTACAGGGCGTTCGCGCAGCAGCCGCTCGTGAGCTCGACCGTGAACGCTATCGTGCCGTGGGTCCGATACGCCCAATCGGTGTACTCGCCGTTGGTGGGATAGAGATTCCACCCCGGGCCCGGGTGATACCGGTCGAGCGAGGATTCGGTCACGTGGTCCAGAATCGTGGGCGCGAGGTCGCTGCCGGCGAGCGCCTGAAACCGTGACAGGTCTGGCGCCAGCGCACCCGAGCGAAATCCCCACGGATAGAGAATCAGCGCGCTGTAACTGTGATACGACAGCGCGAGCACCGGGGGGTGCGCGGCATGAAACGCCATCACCGCCTGCGTTTCAGGCTCGGAGCCGGGAGCCGTCCCGCGGTAGGTCTCCGCGAATTGCACCCCGCTCGAGCCGCGATCGTCCACGCCCCAGAACGCGGGATAATTCCGGTTATTGTCGACGCCGACCGAGCCATTGGCGTTGGGCCGGCGATTCTTCCGCCAGTAGCGATCGGTGGTGAAGGTGTACTGGTAGCCGTCGGGGTTCTCGACGGGGATGACCCAGACGTCGTGCGAGGCCACGGTCGGTCCCGCGGAGTCGGCGAGCCAGCGAATCAACTTCAGCGCGACGGTGGTCGAGATCCACTCGCGCGCGTGATGCGTGGCGAGAAACAGCACATTCGGCCGCTGCGGCGAGTCGTCGGGCGGTCCGATCTTGACCGCGAGAATCGGCCGGCCTTCGTACGACGCGCCGATCGAATCGACGTGAATCAGCGTATCGGCGACGGCCCACGCGGCGAGCGTAGCCCGAACGCCGTCAACAGGCCGGTCGAACGAACGGAACAGGCGGAACGTATCCGCCGCCGCCCCCGTCGTGACGCGAGCCGCCAGCCGCTCGGCCTTGTACCCGCGCTGGGCGAGCAGCGGCTCTGTTTCCGGCGAAACCACGATGACGGCGCGCAGCGCGCCGTTGACCGACCGCACGCTCGCGACTTCGAAGCCCAGCCGCGCGAGCGAGTCGATTCCAGCGCGGCCCGAAATCTGGACCTCGACGGGACGCAATTGCGCGCGGGTTGATCCCGCGGCGCAGAGGAGGAGGGCTAGAAGCCCAGCCGCGCCGCGAGCCACGCAGGAGCCGGCAGGGAGCCGCCGAGGATAAGCCCAAGCCACAAGAGCAAGACGGCAAGCGGAACCCAGGCCGCGATCACGGGCCAGAGCTTCGGTCGCCACGCGCCGAGCGCGTCGATTTCCGGCTGCCAGCGCACGCGCTCGTCTTCGACTTCATCTTCGAGCGCGAGCCAGGCCGCCTCGAGCCGTCGCGCCACGGTGCGCAGCGCGTCCTGCCAGTCGGCGTGCGCGTCCTTCTCGAGGACCGAGGCCTGGGCCGCGCGACCGGCGGCCGCCTCGAGTTCGTCGAGGGCGTGCACGAACGTGCCGCCGCCCGTACCGAGCCGCGCCGCGATCGCGCGTTTCTCGGCGTTGGTCAGCAGCAGCCGGCGCAAGCGCCGCCGCGGCAGCCGCACGCGGTGCGCGCTGCGCGCAAGCTCCGCGTCGAGCGCATCGGCGACGCGGCTCGCGGCCCGGCGCACGGCATGGTCCCAGGCCGCGGCCCAGGCCCGGCGGCCGGTGGTCTCGAGCACGCGCGCGCGTTCGTCGCTCCCGGTTCCCTTCTCGTCCTCACGCGCCGCCGCCGAGCGTCCCTCGCCACCCAGCTCGAGCACGCGCGTGGCCAGCTCTTCGCGGATGTCATCGAGCGGCACCCATGGCTCGTGTTGCCGTCGGGGCACGATGATGCGGCCGAGCGAGGGAGCCAGCTCGGGAACGCGCAGCGGCATGAGGAGCTTCATGGTCGCCGGCTGACCTGCGCGACTTTACCGGTGCGCTGCTCATACGCCTTGGTGAAGTACGGGAGCGACTCGGGCAGGAACGATGCGCGCGGTAACCCGGTCGCGGCGATAGCGCGCTCGATGTCGTCCGGTGCCCCTTCGACCTCGAGCAAGACATCCATGGCCGGATACCATTCCAGGCGCAGTGTCGCGTCGCCGAGCCGGTATTGCTCGACGGCGCGATCGATTCTGACAACGATCTTGTACCCCAGCCGCCGCAACACGACCAGCGTCGCTTTCGGATCATCGACGCGCGACTCCCACTCCTCGCGCGCGCGGTATTCGCCTTTGCGATGCACGGACCCTTCCAGCCAAGTACGCCCCATTCTTGCGAGCGGTCGGCGGGATGATAGACGCGGAGTCGGACCACCTCATCGCGCCCCTCCAGCCGGCTGCGCCGGTCGAAGCGCCGGTCCATCATGGCACCGCGATACACGAGCTCCGCCCCGGCACTCACGATGGCGGTCCGTAACCCGTCGGGGTCTTCGACACGCGCTTTGAGCTCGAGCTCCTCACGAACCAGCGTCACGAGAGCAAGGCTCGGAGGACAGCCGCGGTGTTTTCGAGATTGTCGAACGCGTGGGTCGCGCCCGCTTCCGTGAGAGCGGCAGCGCTGTAGAACCCCGTGCCTACGCCCACGGTCCGGGCGCGCATCGGCCGGGCGCAGGCGACGTCGTCCGGTGTGTCGCCCACGATCACGATATCGTCTCCCGTGAATCGCCGGCCGGCGCGCTGCTCCGCCCGTTTTGCAGCAATGGCGGGGAGACTGGGCCGATCATGAGCATCCGAGCCGAAGGCACCGACGGCAAAGCGCGCGGGATCCAGACCCGCGGAACGCAGTTTGAGCGCGGCGCCGTGCTGCACGTTGCCGGTCAGCAATCCGACCAGGGCGCGGTTTTCAGCCTCGTACGGCTCGAGCGCGGTGAGCAGATCCTTGATCCCGGGATAGATCCTGGTCGCCTGTGTCGGTTTAGCGAGCTCAGCGGTGAGCAAATCGACATAGCGCGCGCACACCGCGGTGATCCGGTCTTCCGAGTTGCACTCGGGATGCCCGGCGAGCTCCATCAGCTCGCGCACGATCTGTGGATCGGTCTTGCCGTCGAACCGGTAGCCCTCGATCGGCCCGGCGGTCCCCATTTCGTCGAGCAGGGCGCGATGGATGGCGCGGCGGCCTGCACCGTCGGTCCAGAGCAGCGTTCCGTCTATGTCGAACAGGATTAGACGCATGGGAGAGAAAATAACGCTATCGGCTATTGGCTATCGGCTATCAGGTAACCACGTTGCATTTCAACCCGATAGCTGATAGCCGGTAGCCGATAGCCTACAATCGCCGCACCCCAACCAGACTTTGTCGCAACCGAACCATCCGCGGCTCATCCCCGAAGAGATGATCGCCCCCCACGCCGCCCCGCGAGAGTGCCGAGTGCACGATGCGGCCGGCGCCGGCCCACATGGCCACGTGCGACACGCGGCCCCGTTCGGCGAAGAACAGCAGGTCGCCCGCCTCAAAGCCAAAGCCCGAGCCGTCGGACTTGATCGCGATCTCCCGGCCTTCCGCGAACTGCTGATCGCTGTCGCGCGGCAGCTGAATGCCGCGCGCGCCGTACACGGCCTGTACGAGACCCGAGCAATCAACACCCCACTCCGTGCGCCCACCCCAGAGATAGGGGGCGCCGCCGTACCACTTCTGGGCGAGCTCGGGCAGCGCGAGATGCCGTGCCTCCACGCGCAGCTCCTGTTCCCGGCGCACACTGCCGGCCGCGACGGCACCGCGCTGGCCATCGGCGAGCTCGACGACGCCGCGCTTCAGCGCCACGCGTCCACCCGTAGGAATCCGGCGGCGCCCATCAGCGGTCACGATGTCGGCGCTGAGCGCTCGCGCGCTCGCGCGCTCGCGCCAGTCCGCGGCCCAGTCCGCGGGACCGGTCGTCACGTATCCCGCGGGCAACCACGCGATGTAGCCGTCCGGCGCTCGCACGCGCAGCCAGTCCTCGCGTTGCTCCAGCACGTCCAGCGTTTCGCCGTGCAGGACCTCGCTCACGCGCGCCGCCGTGATCTGCGGCTCGCGCTGCAGCGGCGCGATCGCGGCCGTGACGATCGCGGCGCTCTCGACGACGCTCGCGTCCGGCAGCAGCGTCACTCGATCTTCGAGCCCGGCTTCGCCCGCGAGCCGCCGCAACGCATCGAGCGCGTCACGGCTCGAGGTGACGCCGGCAACGCCCTTGGGCAGCAGCGACACCTCGAACACGCCCAGCCGGCCGTCGGGGACCCATTTGCGGCGAAGGTCGTCGAGCGCCCGTTCGACTTTATCCATGGCGCACGGCGCGCTCCACCGCGTCGGGCACGACCAACGCCGCGAGCGCCTCGACCTGCATCGCAGACTTCGGATTCACGGCCCGAGTGCTGACGGCGAAGATCACATCGCCGTCGAACAGCGTGCCGTACGGTGTGATGCGGCGCGCGATCGCGTCGCTCGCGGAGTACGCCAGCGCCTGCAGCTGCACCCGATCGATGTTGGCGTTCGTGGCGACGACGGCGAGCGTGGTGTTGCGGGTCAGCCGCTCCGGATCGCCCAGCGGCGCGCCGCCCTGCGCGAGGTACTCCAGGCTGTCGACGAACTTTCCGTCGGGACCGCGTCCCGCGGCGATCAGCTCGCCACGCGCGTTGCGGACGTCGCCGACGGCGTTCACGACGACGAGCGCGGAGACAATGAGGTCGCCGGCCCGCCCCGCCCACGATCCGATGCCGGCCGGGACCATCTTTTCGAGCCCGGCCGCTTTGCCGCACGTCGCTCCCCGGCCTACGCCCACCAGTCCATCCGCGTAGTCCGCGCTCGCGTTGTCGCAGGCGCGATAGGCGTCGTCCGGGCTCGGCCAGCCAAGCGGCTTGCCGGCATTGCCCAGATCGAAGATCACGGCCGAAGGCACGATGGGAATCGTGCCGAGGTCACCGACGGGCAGCCCCCGACCCCGCTCACGCAGCCAGCGCATCACGCCGTCCGCGGCGCCCAGTCCGAGCGCGGACCCGCCGGTGAACAGAATCGCATCGATGCGTTCGACGAGATGGCGCGGGTCCAGCACATCGAGCTCGCGCGTGCCGGTCGCCCGGCCGCGCAGGCAGACGGCGGCGCGCAGCCCCGTTTCCGGCCCAATGACCACGGTGCACCCGGTGCCGTGCGCTTCGATGGTGGTGTGGCCGACAGTGATTCCTGACACCGCGGCGAGGTTCGATCGTGATTTGCTCATTGACGCGCCAAGATAACGTCATCAACGTTGACGGACATGACGGCCACTCCTCAAGGCACCACAGTCCTCGTTGTCGATGACGAAGACGGCATTCGGCAAGCGCTTACGCGCTTCCTGACCAGGCTCGGGTATCAGGTGCAGACCGCCGCCAACGCGTCCGAAGCGCTCGAACGCCAGGCAGCGCATCACCCGCAGGCGATGCTGTGCGACATCCGCATGCCCGAGACGAGCGGGGTGGAGTTGCTGCCCAAGATGCTCGCGCAGGACCCCGACCTCGCGATCATCATGCTCACCGCCATCGACGAGCCGCGCACGGCGATCGAATGTCTCAAGCTCGGCGCCCAGGACTACCTCATCAAGCCGGTCGATCTGGAGGAGCTGGAGCTGTCGCTGCAGCATGCGCTACGCCAGCGGCAACTGGAGGTCGATCGTCGGGAGCTCGAGCAATGGCTGGCCCGCGAGGTGGCCGTGCGCACGCGTGACCTCGAAGAGCGCTCGGCTGCTATTGAGGAAGTCGCGCTCGACGCGCTCGCCGCCGCGGGCGATTGGGCAGGGACAACTGCGGCGCTCAGCAAGTTGGCGGAAGAGCTCGGCGCGCCCGTCGATGAGCTGGCGGCCGAGGTGAAGCGGCGTCGCGGCTAGGCCTTACCGGCCTTGGCTTTTTCCTCGCAGGCCTTACAGCGGGTCACTCCCCGGAACGTACAGATCAGACAGATGAAGGTCCCGCAGTCCGAGCAGGGATAACCCTCGGAAGCCCGTTCCTCGTTGCCGCAGGCCCGGCAGATCATTCCGTCATGCTCTTTCAGCTTGGGCTTTTCCATGGCCTAATCTTATCTCCTAAATGTTCAAGCTGTAGACTCTGATCTTGTTGATCAGCGTGGCGCGCGAAATTCCGAGCTCCTGCGCAGCGCGGGTGCGGTTCCCGCCGTGATGCCGCAGCGTGCGCTCGATATGCTGGCGTTCCACTTCCGAAAGCGATTGCGCGTGATAGCGCCGGTCCGTGGGGGCGCGCTGCCGTAGATCGTTGGGGAGATGGTCGACCCCGATCGCCGGTTGCCCGCGCGCAAGCATCATCGAGCGCTCCAGCACGTTCCGCATCTCGCGGACGTTCCCCGGCCACGGTGCCGAGGCCAGCCGCTCCAACACGTCGGTGTTGCACTCCGTCGGACAGCCGGGCAGCTGCGTCTTGAGATCGGTGATGATGCGGGTGACCAGATCGAGCCGGTCCTCGCGCGCGCGCTCGCGTACGGGCGGCAGCGTCAGCGGCATCACGTTGAGCCGATCGTACAAATCTTCGCGGAACTGTCCCGACGCCACTTCACGAACCAGATCGCGATTGGTCGCCCCAATCAAGCGGACGTTGAATGCCGGCGCGGGGGCGCCGTCCAGAAGTTCGACCAGCTGGGCCTGCAGCTCGAGCGCCAGCTCGCCGATTTCGTCCAGGAAAATCGTGCCGCGATCGGCCAGCTCGAACACGCCGCTCACACCTTGCTCTGGCGCAAGTGCCGACCGACCTGCACAGGTGACCTCCACAAACGGACCGCTGGAGCGCGTCGACCGATTGTGAATCGCGCGTGCGACCCAGCCCTTGCCGGTGCCGCTCTCCCCCTGCAGCAATACGGGCGAGGGATCGCTCGCCGCGAGCGCGTCGATCTGATGCGCGAGCGCGCCCAGTCCCTGGGCCGTTGCGAAATCGGTGATCAGCGTGATGATCATCGATGTGCCTTGAAGTCGGCGCCCACCAGAACTGGCAATCCCCCCGCCAGGAGCCGAGCCTCGAATGGCGTCGTCCCGAAGACCTCCCCGTCGAGCTGCACGGGACGCGGCATGCTATCCGGGACCTCGACACGGATGTTTCGCCCCCGCTTCCACCAGACTCGCCGCCCCTTGGACTTGCCGCCGAGCAACACCTCGACGATCGCGCTAAGGCTTTGCATGGCGCCGTTAGCATCCACGGCGACGATGTCGAGCCAGCCGTCGTCGGGCACGAGGCCGCGCCGCAGGTTTATGAACCTGGGCGCGAGTTCGCCGCAGTTCAGCAGCACCAGCATTGCCGCGGGGACCTCGTGGACGGTGCCATCCACGACCACGCGATGGGGTACGCTGCGCACGGTCGACAAGCTGGTAATCGCGCGGGCCAGGTAGGCCCAGAACTTCCAGCGCCGCTTGGCCTGCAGCCCCGTGTCCGCCATGAGCTGCGCATCGAATCCGGTGCCCGCGGCCACGGCGAAGTAGTGCGGTCCGTCGTTCCGTTCGATGACGCCGACGTCGATTTGCAGGCGCCGAGCCGTCAGCAGTGCGCGCGCGGCGCCCGCCGCCGTGCGCGGGAGGCGGAGGTTTCCGGCGAGCAGATTGCCGGTGCCGCCGGGCAACAGTCCGAGTGCAATTCCCGTCCCCACGATTCCAGCCGCGACCTGCATCGCCGTGCCGTCGCCGCCGTGGCTCACCAGGACGTCGTACCCCGCGCCGCGCGCGTCCTCGGCGACCTGGCGTGCGTCGCCCGGCCCGGCGGTGGTGTGCACGTCCACCGTCCAGCCGCCGCGCTGCAGGATGTCCCGGATCACGGTGACGGCGCGGCTATGCGCGCGCGCCGCGAACGGATTGCTGATCAGCAGGGCGCGTGTCATGTCAGTAGCGCCGCTCCCAGAACAGATCGAAGCCGATCTGCTGGACCAGCGTCGTGTTGAGCAGGTTGGGATCGGCGAAGGCACAGTTTTGGACCGGTTCGAAGCTCGCCTCCGTCCGCCACTCGGGGCTGAATCGGAACTGCAGGGTCGCGCCCAGACTGTTCGTGAACCGCGCCTGGCGCCCCGCGTTCCCTTTGCAGAACCCTGCGTTCAACACGAGGAACGTCTTGGCGCCGATCGCCCATCCCGCGGCGACTTGCGCGCCCGAGAACGGGTTGGCAGCGTCTCCGGGACGGATCTCGAAGTAGTCGAGCGGCACCCCCAAATCCGACACCACGGTCCGCTCCAGCTCACCCGCGAGCAGCGAGGCCCCCACGTTCTGCAGGAATGCCGCCTGACCTCCGCCCAGCTCGAACGACGGCTTGCCCGTGATCAGATAGGACAACAACTCGGCTTGGGAGTAGTTGCGCCCCTCGGATTCCAGCCGGAGCCTTGGCAAGAGCAGCGTCCCACCGATGTGGGCCACGACCGTGATCTCCGTCGCCAGCTGACCAGCGCCCGGCAGCGGGTGGACGACGTGTTTCGCCTCGATGTCGAGCTCGGCGTCGAGATCCGGAGTCCCGAAGTAGCGCACGGTGCCGCGGTTCACGACGAACTCACGGGTGACCGGACCGACGATCAACCGGTAGGTGCCGCGCGGGGCCTGCAGGGAGCCGCTGAGCAGGTAGTTGCTCCCAACCTTGTTGACCGTGACCGTGCCGGTCAGCTGGATGTTCGCTTCGTTGGAGCGCAGCCACATGTCCTCGCCCATCGTAAGCAGCAGGTTGCGGATCTGCAGGCTGTCGAAGAACAGGCTCTGGAACTCCGGGCCGAGCCGTTGCTGGCGAATCAGCGATGTGTCGATGAGGTCCTGGACCCACGGCTCTTCGAGGTTCACGACGCGCTTGTTGACGAGATCGGCGAAATGGAGCACGCCGGATGTCACCGTGCCGCGCCCGCCCAGCGTCGCGCCGAATACGGGACCCGTGAGGGTGAGCTGACCGCTCGCCGTCACCGTGAGATAGCCCCGCAGGTCGAGCGCCTTGAACTCGGCCGTCCTGATGTTGAGGGCCAGCACCGGCTTGGTCAGCCGTTCGAGGCGAACGTATCCGTTCAAATGGGCGCGGCCGCGCTCGCTCATCGCTGCGATGCTGTCGATGTGAATCGTGTCGCCGCGCAGCATGAGGCTGCCGTTCATGTTGGTGTACCGCACGTTCAACGCGGGAATCGTGGCGGCGGCGTTCCCGATCTGCAGCCCCCCGCGCAGCTGCGGAGCCTCCCACGTGCCGCCAATCCCCACATCCGCGCTGAACACTCCCTCCACCTGCCGGACGCTCGTGGTGACCGCGGCGAGCACGCCGAGATCGACGCTATCGGCACGCGCCTGAACCGAGATCGTGTCCGGAAGCTGGCGCTGCGCGACGGGCACGAGTGCGAGATCGAGCGGGAGGTGCGCCGTTACATTCAGAATCTGCTGGCCCGAGCGCCACAGGTGGACTTCGCCGTCCAGCCGCCGGCCGCGGTAGTCGATGATTCCGTCCATGAACGGCGCGCGGAACGAGCCGAACGCCGCGTTGGAAAACGCGAACGAGCCGGTGTAGGCGGGATTGGCACGGGTCCCGCTTGCGGCGATGGCGGCGGTGATCGCGCCGGAGACGCCGACGGTATCCTTCTGCATCAACGCGTAAATCCCCGTCAGCGGGAAGCTGTCGAGCGAAACGTGGGCGTTGATGAGACCACGTTCCGGCAGCTCTCCGGACACGGTCACCCGTCCGGCGCCGCTCGAGTTCCTGAGCATCACCGAATCGACGTGCAGCACGACCTCCCCGAACGCCACTTCGGTGGGTTTCTCCAGGAACCACACGCCGCTGGGGATCAGCACGGCGAGGGAATCCACGGCGACGTGCTGCACGCCATTTTCTCCGTCGGGACGCGCGTAGCGTCCGCCGGCCAGGAACGCCCCGAGATCGCCGACACGCGAGCGCGCGAACCAGGTCAACGAGTCGCGCGAGCCCCTGACCCTGGCAGCGGCGGCGCCGAAGCCGAGGCGTCCGTAGGCGATCGAGTCGAACTCGGCCCGCGCATCGAACCGCGCCGTCGTGCTGCCACGCGGCTCGTAGTCGGCCTGGACCCTGCCTCGCGCCACGCGCAGTCCGCGCCACCGCAGGTCTGCCAGGCGCGCGTCGGCGCCAATGGCGAAGCCGTCCAGCGCGCCGTCCAGCGTGAGCCGCACGTGGGCGGAGCCCCTGAGCGCGTCTTCGGGCGTCGTGCCCCCCGTCAGCTTCGGTCCGGCAATCCAGGTGAGGAGCGAATCGAGGACGCTGAGGCTATCCGCCGCGAAATCGAGCTCCAGCGTGCCGCGGTCAGGCCGTTTCCATCCAAGTGATCCGCTGGCACGCGTGAGCAGTCCCGGCTGCGTGAGGCGCAGCGAATCGACCTGCAGCCGTCCGTCGTCGAGGCGAATCGCGGCGCCACCGCTGTCGATGACAGTGCCGGCAAACAGCGATGGGCCGAGCGTGAGGGACACCGATCCTGTGGGTGGCGTGACGCTGTCGCCGGCGAGAGACCCGGTGGCCGTGAACGTCAGGCGGGACGGCGGACCGCGGCGGGCGATCCAGTGCTGCAGGTTCAGGTCGAACGCGCGCAGCGTGAAATCGCGCACCCCGAGTCCCGGATGCACCTTCTCTGAGCCGAGCAGCAGCGTACCGTCGCCCCGCACCACGCCCCCCCCCCCGGCGCCCAGCATCTGCAGATCGACGTGGGTTTCGACCCCGCTCAGCGGACCACGCAGTCGAATCGTGCCCGCCAGCGTTCCTTTCAGAGGAAAGTCCGTGATGCGGCCCGTCACACCGTCGAGCGCGAGCGAATCGGCATGCACGTCGGTAAACACCGCCAGCTCATCACCCCGGAAATCGAGTCCCACCACGCCGCGCACCACGCTGACCGGGCGCTCGGCGTCGTGATGGCGGAGCGTGCCGCTGAACAGCGCGTTCTTCAGTGTTCCGGTGAGCGTCCCGCTCGCATCGAGCTCGCCCTGCAGATCCACCGCAGGGACGAGCCGCCGCACCGTTTCCAGATCGACCCGGGCCGCGTCGATCACGAACGGCTGAAATCCAAGGTCCTCGCCCACGCTGACTTCGCCCTTGCCCTGAATCTGGGACTCGGGCCAGCCCGGCACGAGCGAGTCGCGGAACGACCAGGCCGTTTCGATCTTCAGGGCGCGCATCGGACCGTCGACGATGGTCTGCCCCGTCAGCCGGCCGTAGAACGGGAGCGAGTCGATGTACACGCGCGCGAAATCGAGGGACAGGTCCCGCGCCACGAGGTCTCCCTGACGCAAGGCGACGAGGCCGGAATCGGCGGCGGTGAACGCGTTGACATGCCCCGTGAGCCGGCCTTCGCCAAAGCGCAGATCGAGCGGCCGCAGCTGAATCTCGAGCAGCCTGCCGCTGTGAGAGATGACCCGCACCCCGCCGCGCAGCACGGCATTCTCCGGATACCGCGGGTCGAGAAAGCGAAGGTCAGTGAGCGTCGCCGAATCGGCGCGCATCGTGAGATCCCACAGCACCGTATCGCGCGGCCATTGCACCGTTCCGCGCGCGCTGAACTGCGTCGCGGGGAAACGGACGCGCGTCAGATCGACGTCGAGCGTCCGGCCGTCGATCGTCACGCGTCCGGCCGCGTCGGCGATCGTCAATTTGGGATCACTGCTCTCCGTCGTCAGCCGCAGGATGTCGATCCGAACGCCCCGCTCGCGCGGCGCCTGAATGCGCAGCGCCGCGAGCCGCGCGTTGAGGTGCTCGAACCGTCGCACGCGATAGCGCCCGTCCTCGTTCGAGGATTCGATTTCCTCCCCGTTGCCGGCCTCGCCGTGTTTCTGGAGTCGGAGGGTCAGTGTGCCGTCGACGAGCTGCACGTTGCGCAGCAGGATGAGCGAGCGCGGTCCGGTGGGACCGAGCGGTGTCACCTTCACCGTGTCCTTCTCACCCAGACGCAGCAGCTCGTCGAAGTTGGTCTTGCCGTTCCGGTGCTGGACGATATTGAGGAACGGCCGGTCGAGCCGCACTTCCATGAGCACGATGCGGCCGGCGGCGAAGTCGATCGGGTTGTAGCCCAGCTCGGCGCGTGGCAAAAACGCGACCAGTGTCGAATCGGGATCGAGCAGCCGCACATCGGAGAGCACGACGCCGGTGAGCAGCGACCCACGCACCTCGCCGACGCTGACCGATCCCGCCAACGCCTTCTCCACAGCGCCGCTCGCGATGCGGGCGAGCATGGTCCGGCCCGCGCGCGTCCCCACGAGCCCATTGAGCGCGCCGAGGAAACAGGCGAGCAGCCCGACGAGCGACCAGAGCGCGACTCCGAGCGAGCGGCGCATCTAGAAGGCCTGCCCGACCGAGAACTGCACCACGACCTTTTGCCAGAAGCTTTTCGGGGCACGGATCGGTGGGTATTCGTCACGAATGACGACGACCGCGCTCGAATCCCCCACCGGCGGCTGATACAGCAGAGGACCCCGGTCCAGCGGATAGCCGTTGTACGCTGCATCGATCCGCACCGGACCCAGCGGGGTGGAGAATCGGACGCCCATGCCGGGCGTGAATCGCATGCCGTTGATGTCGAGCAGCTCCTCACCACGCTCCCACACCTGTCCTCCATCAACGAACAGCCCGAGCCGCATGCGCTGTGACAGAATCGGGGACGGCATCCGGAGCTCGGCGTTGACGATGAACGTGGTGTTGCCGCCCGTCGGCGCGGTTGACACGCCTTGCCACACCTTCTCGCCGGCGCGCGCCGTGGCCGGGAGATCGAGCGCGGCGTCCGACGTGTCCGACACGACATAGACGCGGGGACCCAGCTCGTTCCGGCCGTATCCGCGCACCGACGTGGGACCGCCGCCGTAGAAGCGCTGATCGGGCGGGACATAGCCCACGTTCTGTCCGGAGAGCGTAATGTCCCGCGGCAGAATCGTCCCGCCACGGACCCGCCACGCGAACACGGTCCGGCGGCCGATCGGATGATACTTCGAGAACTCCGCCTCGCCCCGGTTGAATTCGTAGGGTGGCTGCGACCCGACCAGCCGCGACGCGTGCAGCACGCTCACGGTCATCAGACTGCCCTCGGTCGGATCGAGCAGCGCGTTCACCCGGCTCCGCACCACAATGACACTGACCGCCCCGAACTGCCGCGGGTCGCGCAGGAACTTCCGGCTCGCTTCGTCGCACAGGCGGAACAGGTTGCAGTACACGCCCTCTGAGGCCTGTGTCCGGCCCACCGAGTAGGAATAGCCGAGCGTGACGGGCAGGCGGCCCCGCGGATTGAACGTCACGTCGAGATTGCCGCCGATCGCCTCGCGCGTGTAGATCGCGAACTCGGAGCGCCGCTCCGCCGCCAACCCAAGCGTCAGCAGGTGTGACCTGGATAGGAACGCCGGCTGGCGCACCGTCACGCCGAACGAGTAATCGACCGTGTCGATCGTCCACGTCCCGGCGAACGGATTGCAGAACTGGTTGATTCCAGTGCTCCGCCTTGGTGTCCCCGCGCCGAGCTTCGAAACCTTCGCCGAGAGATCGAGCGTGCGCGCGCCGCCGAGAAAATCGTGCGCCGTCCAGCCGCTCTGCACCCGGAAGCAGTCGTACGTGCCATACCCGGCGCCCGTGCGCACCTGATGGCGTTGTCCTTCGCGGACGTCGATTCGTACGCGCACGGTGGAGTCGGCAGCGGTCGATTCCTGAGGCGGGATGGAATCGAGCAGCACGACGTTGACCGAATTGAACACACCGATTCCATACAGGTCGCGCTGTGTCTGATACAGGGCATCCCGCTTGAACAGCTTTCCCGGACGGACCGACATGACGCGGCGCACGGTGCTGGTGTCCACATCGCGCAGTCCCTCAATAGTCACCTCGCCCACCCGCATGCGAGGCCCTGGCTGCGCGTCGAGCTCTACCTCCGCCCTCAGGATGCCGGCCTCGGAATCGAAGTTTCTCAGCACCTCGGCGTACGGGTAGCCGCCGTTGCGCAGGCGGCTGACGATCGTGTCGGCGGATGCCTGCAGCAGGAACCGATTGAACGGGTCGCCAACTTGCAGCGGCAGGTCACGCTTGAGCTTCGAAACAGTCAGGATCCCATCGACGCCCATGACGTCCAGACGCGCGACCCGAACCGGCTCGCTCTCATGAATGCGGAACCTGATGTACACGTCGCGCGGCGTCCGGTGCACCAGCGTGTCGACGACGGCGTTCATGTAACCGCTTTGGCGATAGAACAGAATGAGACGGACGACGTCGCGGCGGAATTCGATTTCGCTGAAGTAGCGCTTCTCGCCCAACCCGATCCAGCGTACCAGGCTGAAGCGGGCCCACCAGCCCGACTTCGTGGTCGCGATGACGCTTTCGAGCGTTACGTTGTCGTAGGCTCGGTTACCCTCGAACGACAGACCCCGTACCACACGCTCCTGATCTTGAGCGGACAGGACGGTTGTCGCCGTGAGCGCGGCGAGGCATAGGAGGTGTATGACGCGCAATTGACGTATTTTGCCAATCTTGGCTATGTTGCGACACTTGCTCCGTACTGTCAACCTTTTCGACACCGCGAAAACCGCGCTGTTCCTCTGTTTTCTCGCCGCCTGCTCGGGCCGAACGAGCTCCGAGCAGGGTCAGACACTCGTCTACTACGAGACCTACGACCCACGCTCGCTCGATCCGGCCCTCTCGACTGACGTCCCGACCGGCGAGATGGTGACGCTCCTGTTCGACGGCCTCACCCAGTTCGATCCCGACGGCCGGCTGCTACCCGCACTCTCCGACCGCTGGACGGCGGACTCGCGCGGCCAACGATACGTGTTTCACCTCCGCTCCGGCGTGACCTTTCATGACGGCCGGCCGCTCGTCGCCGCCGACATCAAGCGCGCCTTCCTGAGAGTGCTGAACCCTCAGACGCGCGGCGGCCGTGTGTGGCCGCTGCTGCCGATTGTGGGAGCAGCCGACTTTGCCGACGGCCGCGCGCGCGATGTCCGCGGCATCGAGCTGCTGGGTGACACGGCGATCGCGTTTACGCTCACGGAGCCCCTCGCCGTCTTCCCGAAGTTCCTCGCGATGCCGGTCGCAGCGATCGTGCCGTCGTCCCCAACGGCCGACCTGGGACAGCGCCCCGTGGGCACTGGACCGTGGCGGTTTGTGGACTGGCAGCACGACGACTTCCTGCGCTTTGCCGCGAACTCCAGCTACTGGGACGGCGCCCCGCAGAGCGAGTCACTCACCGTCCGGATCGTGCCGGAGACGTTCACGCGCGCCGCCGAGTTTCTCGCCGGCCGGCTGTCCGTGGCTGAGATTCCGTTTGGCGAGACGGCCAAGTGGGAGCGCGAGCATCCGACCTGGCTGAAGCGGAAGCCCGCGCTGCGGGTCATCTACGTTGCGCTCAACAATAGGCGCGGCCCGCTGCGCGATCCCAAGGTCCGCCGCGCCCTGAACCATGCCGTCAACGTCCCCGAGATTCTGCGCACCGTATGGAGCAGCCGGGGCGTTGCCGCCGCCGGATCGATTCCCCCCGCGCTCGGCGGCAGCGATCCCGGGCGAAAACCGTACGCGTACGACACCGCGACCGCGCGCCGGCTGCTGCGCGAAGCCGGAGTGGCCGAGGGGTTCCCCGTGCAGTTGTGGCGTTCCGGGACGAACGTCGAGCTGGGGCGCGTCGCCCAGGCGATCCAGGCGCAGCTCGCCGCGATCGGCGTTCGCGTCGAGATTGTCTCGCGCGACGCGTCCAGCATGCGCGAGGCGGTGCGCAAGGGCGACACCGACATGGCGGTGCTCGACTGGTGGGCCGATTACCCTGATGCAGACAACTTCCTGTACCCGCTCTTTTCCAGCGCGAGCTTCGGCCCCGGGGGCAACTATTCCTTCTATAGTGATCCCGTGACCGATTCCCTCATCCTCGCGGCCCGCCGCACGGTCGATCAGGGAGCGCGCGAGGCGCTGTACCGGCGCATCGACAACCGCGTGTTCGAGGCGGCTCCGTGGATCTATCTCTGGTTTCCGGTCGATTTATGGGCCGCGCAGCCGTCCCTCGACGGATGGGATGTTCCGGTGATCTTCAACGGCCAGCGGTGGACCAAGGCTCGTGTTGCCGCTGATCGCTAGGCGGTTGCTGGCGACCATTCCCACGCTGTTCGGTGTTCTCGTCGTCGTATTTCTGCTGTTGAACGTCGTCCCCGGCGATCCGGTCGCTGAAATGGTGGGAGAGCGCGCCGATTCTGCGACGATCGCGCGGCTCCGTGCCGAGCTGCATCTCGATGAGCCGGTCCCCGCGCAATTCGGGCATTACCTCTGGGGCGTGCTGCACGGCGATCTGGGCCGCTCGTATATCACGCAACGCCCCGTGCTCGGGGACCTCGCGGAGCGCTTTCCCAAGACACTGCAGCTGGCGGGTGCGGCGATGCTGCTCGCCGCGACGTGCGGGATCACGCTCGGCGTGGTCGCGGCGATCCGGCCGGGCGGCGCCGTCGACCGGCTCAGCATGCTCATCGCGTACGTCGGGGTTTCGTTCCCGGTCTACTGGGTGGGCCTGCTGCTGATCCTGCTGTTCGCCGTGGCCCTGCGCTGGCTGCCGCCGTCCGGCTATGGCGGGCTCGCCTTCCTGATCCTGCCGGCGCTCACCCTGGGCACGCGGTCGATCGCGTTCCTCGCGCGCATGACGCGTGGCGCGATGCTCGATATTCTGCCGTCCGATTTCGTGCGCACCGCGCGCGCCAAGGGACTGACCGAAACGCGGGTGATCGGCCGGCACGCGCTGCGTAACGCGCTGTTACCGATCATCACCGTGCTTGGTCTCGATGTCGGGAATTATCTGACGGGAAGCATTCTGACTGAAACGATTTTTTCATGGCCGGGCGTGGGCCGCTACGTGTTGCTGGCCATCGAGCGGCGCGATCTGCCGGCCATCCAAGGCAGCATCCTGTTCATGTCCGTGATCTTCGTGCTCGTGAACCTTCTCACCGATGTGCTCTATGCGAAAGCTGATCCTCGCGTCGCTTTCGATTAGCGGGGCGATCTCCGTCTCGGCGCAGGCGCAGAACCGTGAGCAGCGGATCACGCGGCTGCTCGACTCGCCGCCGTTCAATCGGGCGACCTGGAACATCTACGCCCAGGACGATCGCGGACGCGTAATCTTCAACCGCAACGGGGATCGCCTCTCGGTCCCGGCGAGCAACACCAAGCTGGTGGTCGCGGCGGCCGCCTCGGTGCTGCTCGCGGCGGATTACCGCCCGCGCACGAGCCTGTACGCGAACGGCACGATCACGAACGGCGTGCTCCAAGGCGACGTGATTCTGTATGGCCGCGGCGATCCGACCTGGTCGGAGCGCTGCTACACGATCGATACCCTGGCGCCGGGGGGCTGCGATTCCACCTGGAGCGCCGTCGCTGCGATCGCCGAGTCGGTCAGGGCACGCGGGATCAAGCGAGTGACGGGGAAGATCGTGGGCGACGGCTCGTACTTCGAGCCGACGCTGGTGCACTGGAGCTGGGACGTCTTCGACCTGAATTGGTGGTATGCGGCGCCGGTCTCGGGACTCGGCTTTCACGACAACAGCATCGATTTCCAGATCACGCCCGGGACGGCCGTCGATCAGCCCCCGCTGATCACGTGGAATCCGGCGATTCCGTTCTTCACCTTCGAGAACCGCGCCCGCACCGTGCCGTCCGATTCCGGGACGACGATTGGCGATAATTTCTTCCGCAAACCGGGGACGCTCGACATCTGGGCCGAAGGCACGGTGGCGCTGACGCGTTCACCGTGGATCGAAAGCTTCGCCCTGCCCGACCCCAATTACTACGCCGCGCGAGCGCTGCAGGAGGCGCTGCAGCGGAAAGGCGTTTCCGTCGAAGGCGGCACGTCGAGCACGACCGACTCGATGGCCTACCGCACCGTGCGCTGCTGCGGGAGTCCCATCGCGGAGTATCATGGCCGGCCGTTGCCGGACTTCATCTTCCCGATTCTGAACTCGAGCCAGAACTGGTTCGCCGAGATGCTGCTGAAGACGTTGGCGCGAGCGGTGGGCGACACCGGCAGTTGGACGAAGGGGCTCGAGGTCGAGACGCGGTTTCTGATCGACTCGGTGAAAATCGATTCGACGGCGTTCGACCTGCGGGATGGCTCGGGGTTGTCGGCCGGCAATCTCGTGACGCCGCGCGCGTTCGTGCAGCTGTTGTCGTACATGTACCGGCATCCCAAACGGGCGCCGTTCATCGCGGGGTTGCCGCGGGCGCAGCAGCGCGGCTCACTGCTCAGACGGTTTGCGGGGACGCCACTGGAAGGACGCGTATTGGCGAAAACCGGATCGATTTCGCGGGTGAACACGCTCTCAGGTTACATCGAAAAAGCCGATGGGCGGGTAATCACCTTCTCGATTCAGGCCAATGCACACGACCTCTCGAATCGGCAAATGCTTGCGCAAATCGACTCGATTGTCGTGCAACTTGCTCGCTGAACACTTGAGACCACTTCGCCGTCTGTGCAACTGCGCCACTTCACTGGCGTCCTGCTGCTTGCTTTAGTCGTCTTTCTGACCAAAGATGGCCATGTTGGATGAATGGCCCGGCATGATCTTGGCGCTCGGATTCAGGAAGTGCGCGATCTGGTTGACCGCAATGCACGCCTCGCCGAACCCCGTCGCGATCAGCTTCAGTTTCCCCGGATAGGTCGTGATATCCCCGGCGGCGTAAATGCCGGGGATGTTCGTTTCCATCGTCTGCGACACCTTGATGTCGCCCTTCTCGATCTCCAGCCCCCACTCGGCGATCGCGCCCAGCGATGAGACGAAGCCGAGCTGCGGGATCACGCAGTCCATCGGCAGTGTTTCTTCCTCTTTCGTTTTGTTGTTGACGATGGTGACGCGCTCGATCTGATTGCCGCCTTCGATCGCCTTCAATTCCCAGAACGTGCGCAGCTGCATCTTCCCGGCCGCCGCGAGCGCCTGTACCTGATCGACCGTCGCCTGGTGCGCGCGGAAGCCGTCGCGCCGGTGAATCATCAGAATCGACTTCGCGACGCCGTGGAGATTCACCGCCCAGTCAAATGCCGAGTCGCCGCCGCCCACGATCAGGATCCGCTTGCCCGCGAACGTCTTGGGGTTGAGCACGCGATCATGCAGCCCTTTGTCGTTCCACTGATCCGCGTCCTTGAGCGGCAGCTTGCGAGGCGTGAACGCGCCGATCCCGCCCGCGATCAACACGGTACGGCCCGGATACTCGTCTTTGTCGGTGACGATCGTGAATTGCGGCTTCCCGTTCTCGTCTGCGCGTTTCAATCCGATCACCTTCTCGGCGAGGTGCACCGGCGGGTTCCACCGCAGCCCCTGCTCGGCGAGTCCCTTCACGAGGTCCTTGGCGAGGATCTGCGGAAAGCCCGCCACGTCGAAGATGTACTTCTCGGGATAGAGCGCGGTGAGCTGGCCGCCCACTTGATCGAGATTGTCGATCAGGCGATGCGAGGCCCCGCGCATTCCAGCATAGAACGCCGCGAACAGTCCCGTCGGGCCGGCGCCGATGATCGTGATATCTTTCGCGTCTTGCATCGCGCGAACGCTAGCGTGGTTCTGCTGATCGGGCTACTGGCGGAGGCCTGCGCGTCCTCCAGTCGCAAGCAGCTGGGGGCGCTCGGTTGGAGCCTCGGCGGCGAGGCGCACGTTTTTGTCGCAGGTGACCGCTATGCGCGCGATTTCTACCGGGAGCTGACAGGAGCCGGCGGGCTCAGCGACTCTCTCGCGCGACGCGGACTGGTCGCCGTCGAAGCCGGCAAACCCCGCAGCGCGACGGTGCTCTCCGCAAACGGCGCGGCCCCGGCACGGCTCACGCTGGCTCGATTTCACGCGCGCGGCACCTGCGGCTACTCCGGCATCGTCACCGAGCTCGTGCTCGCGTTTCCACCGGGTGGAACGCGGCGCGGCATCACCCCACCGTCCCATGTCACAGTGGTCGCGCTCCTCGACGAGTCGCCATTCGCCGGGAGCGTGGGCGCGCCTCGGGCGACGCTCACACGTGCGGGGACGCGCGATCTTGTGAATCGCGTGGCGCAGCGCGCCGAGAGCGTGAGTCGAGGATCCCGCGCGACGCTGGTCCGACAGCTCACGGTGGACGCCGATCAAGCGGCGGACGCGGGTGAGGTCGTCCCCTTCGCCGTACGCTACGCGGTCGGGTTCCGGGCCCGTTACGTCACAGCGGACAGCGACACGGTCCTGGTTACCGGCGTCGTGGCCACGGATCTCGAGCTGCGAGAGCTGCAGTGGGTGGTAGGGCCCGAGCGCTTGCCGCTCCGCGGCGGCATGATCACCGGCACGCGAACCGATGGAAGGCGCTACTCGCTGCGCGGGGCAGTACCCGGTTCCGCGGGGAGCACGCTCCTGCTGGTCCACGAAATTGCGGATGTCTCGGTGCGCGACTCGCGCGCCACCGCCGTCGATGTGGACACGCGTCGGATCGTTGCGGCGCAGCCGCTCGCGCTCCGTTGCCCGTGACGATACGTTCCGCGCGTTGCCCCCTCTCCCGATGGGGAGAGGGGGTCAGGGGGTGAGGGGGGGCATGAAGATTTACACAAAGACCGGCGACGCAGGCGAAACGGGACTGTTCGGCGGCGGCCGCGTGCCGAAGGACGATCCGCGCGTTCAAGCGTACGGCGACGTCGACGAGCTGAACGCGACGCTCGGCTTCGCCGCCGCACTCGATCCCGCCGGCTTCGAATCGGGTTTTTTCCAATCGGTTCAGCGAGATCTGTTTGCGATCGGGGCGGAGCTCGCGACGCCGAACGCCGTGAAAGTGCGAGAGCAGGTGGGTGCAGATCGGGTGAGCGCGATCGAGCAGGTCATCGACAAACACGAGGCGACGCTCACGCCGCTGAAGAATTTCATCCTGCCGGGCGGCACACCGAAAGCCGCGGCGTTGCATGTCGCCCGCACGACCTGCCGGCGCGCCGAACGCGCCGTGGTAACGCTGGCGCGCGATGGGCAGATCAATCCGACCATCATTCACTATCTGAACCGGCTCTCCGACCTGCTGTTCGTTCTCGCCCGGGCGGTGAACAAGCAGGCCGGCCGCGCCGATATCGTGTGGTGACGATCCGCGTCCCGCTCGTCGAGAAACGGGACGCCTCCTACGACATCCTGATCAAGGCGGGTCTGGTCCGGCAGTTGGACACGATCCTCGAGGAGTACTGTCCGGCGGCCGCGTACGCCGTGATTTCCGATTCGCACGTCGGGAAGCTGTACGGGGAAGAGCTGGTGCAGCAGCTCTCGGCCGGCGGCCATCGGGTCGAGCTGCTCACGTTCCCGGCCGGTGAATCGAACAAAACGCGCGAAACCTGGGCGTCTCTTTCCGATCGCATGCTCGCCGCCCAGTTCGGACGCGACAGCGCGGTGATCGCATTGGGCGGGGGCGTCGTGAGCGACGTGGCGGGATTCGTCGCGGCGACCTACCTGCGCGGCGTTCCGCTCGTGCAGGTGCCGACGTCGCTGCTCGCGATGATCGACTCATCGATCGGCGGGAAAACCGGCGTGGACGTGCCGGCGGGCAAGAATCTGCTCGGCGCCTTCCACCAGCCGCGCGTCGTCGTGGCCGATCCCGATCTGCTCGGCTCGCTCGCGAGTGTGCAGCTGGCGGCGGGACTCGCCGAAGCGGTGAAGCACGGCGTCATCGCCGATGCCGACTACTTCGCGTTTCTCGAAGCGGAGTACGCGGCGATCTTCGCCAAGCATGCCCCAGCCCTCGAGCGACTCGTGCGCCACTCGGTCGAAATCAAAGCCGCGGTCGTGGCGCAGGACGAGCGCGAGCAGGGACGGCGCGCAATTCTCAACTTCGGGCACACGGTGGGACACGCGATCGAATCCACGTCCAAGTACGAGGTGCTGCACGGGGAAGCGGTGTCGATCGGCATGGTGTACGAGGGCCGGCTCGCGGAATCCCTCGGCATCGCGGCCGCCGGCACGGCGCGGCGGATCAGCAGCGTGCTGGAGCGACTGCACCTTCCCATCGAGCGGCCCGATGGCAGTCACGTGGACGAGCTGCTGGCGGCGATGCGCGCCGACAAGAAGGTTCGCGCGGGTGAAATCCGCCTCGCGCTCCCGAAAACGATTGGCACGGCGCACGGCAGTGACGGCGAGGGATGGACGGTCGCCGTAGGTGAGGAGGCCATACGTCAGGTCCTGGTCAACACGTAGCCCACACGCCTTTCCACCTGTCCACAATCGCCTTCTCATCCTTCGGATTGAGTAGCCACCGTGCGGGACATCCGATCGGTGACGTCATTTTCCACAGCTCGTGTGGAGAGTGGACAAACCGGGGAATGCCTACAAACCCAATAATTTGTGATGTGGAAAACCGCGTCGATTTGCACCGATTGGCAGGAAATCCTATATTGACGGGCAGTTACGTGGCCTAAACGGCGGTCGCACCCGCCGTTTCCACACACAGATCGTTTCAGGGGGAATCCGCATGGCTCGGTCGAATGGCGGCAAGGCGAAGGCCTTTTTCCGCACCACCCCATCCGGCGCCTTCGACCAATACCTGCAAGACATACAGAAACTCCCCCTCATCAAAGATCCCGCTGAAGAACGTCGCCTCGCGCGTCGGGTACAGCGCGGCGATGAAAAAGCGGCCGAGCGCCTCGTCACTGCCAATCTTCGTTTCGTCATCTCCTACGTCAAAAAATATCAGGGTCACGGACTCGATCTCTCCGAGCTCGTCGCCATCGGCAACGAAGGCCTGCTCAAGGCCGTGAAAAAGTTCGATCCCGATCAGGGCGTCAAATTCATTTCGTACGCCGTGTGGTGGGTGCGCCAGGCAGTGCTCAAGGCACTCGCCGAGCAGACGCGCAGCGTGCGCATTCCACTGAATCAGAACTCGCAGCTGATTCGCATGAGCCGCACCGAGACGTACCTCTCGCAAGAGCTCGGTCGCGAGCCCACCGATAACGAGATCGCGCAGGCTCTCGAAGACTCCGTCGAGAACGTCCGCACCGCGCGCCGCATGACGGCGGCGGAGCTGTCGCTCGACGCGCCGGTCGACCGCACCGACAAGGATGCGGCGACGCTCGGCGAGCGGTTCGCGGGCCAGGAAGGCGGCGAGATCGAGGAGCGCACCGACGGCAAGCTGATGCGCGAGTTCATCGATCGGATCTTCCAGAAGTATCTCACGCCGCGCGAGCGCAAGATTCTGTATCTCTACTACGGACTCGAAGAGGGCAGCGAGGCGATGACGCTCGAGAAGATCGGCGCGCTGATGGGCGTGACGCGCGAACGCATTCGCCAGATTAGAGAACGGGCATTTGAGAAACTGCGCGAATCTCCGGACGGGAAGGCGCTGAAAGGATTCTGGAGAGCGGCCTAGACGGCTAGGCAGACGCCTAGACGCTCAGACGCCTAGCGGTGACTAGGCAAGAGGGGTCAGGAAGACGTCTTCCTGGCCCCTTCGTACTAGGACCCGCTAGGCGCCTCGGCGTCTAGGCGTCTATGATATAGTCATGTCCCCTCACCTGGCGCGCGACCTCGCCGCGATTGTCGGAGCACGGCATGTCCGTGAGGCCCGCGCCGAGCGTATCACCTATGCGATGGACGGCCTTCCCACCCACCGTCGCGTTCCCGATCTCGTCGTCCTTCCCGGCACGCGGGAAGAATTGATCGCCGTCGTGCGCTTGCTCGCGGCGCACAACGTGCCGTTCGTCCCGCGCGGCGCGGGCACCGGGCTCTCGGGCGGCGCGCTCGCGGATGCAGGCTCGGTCCTCGTGGTGCTCACGCGACTCAACCGGATCATCGAGATCGACCACGCCAACCGCCGCGCCACGGTCGAGCCGGGTGTGGTGAACGCGAAGTTGAGTGCGGCGGTGAAACCGCACGGGCTCCAGTACGCGCCCGATCCATCGAGTCAGAGCGCGTGCACAATCGGCGGTAACGTCGCCGAGAATGCGGGTGGTCCGCACTGTCTCAAGTACGGCGTCACCGTCAACCACATTCTCGCACTGGAGCTGTTGCTCGCCGACGGCTCGCTCGTCGACATCGGCAGCCGCGGCGGGGAGCCGTGGGGGCCGGACCTGGTCGGCCTCTTTGTCGGGTCCGAGGGCAATTTCGGCATCGCGACGAGAATCACGGTCCGGCTCACGCCGCTGCCGCGCGCGGTGCGGACGCTGCTCGCCGACTTCAATAGCGTGCGCACCGCGGGCGAAGCAGTGTCAGCCATCATCGCCGCCGGCATCGTACCGGCGGCACTCGAGATGATGGACCAATCCTGCGTTTGTGCCGTCGAAGACTCGGTGTATGCGGCGGGCTATCCGCGTGATGCGGCAGCGATTCTCCTCGCCGAAATCGATGGCGGTAATGCCGACGCTGTGGTCGCGGAGACGGAGGTGGTCACCGAGCTGCTGCGTAAATCTGGGGCGCGATCAGTGAGATCTGCGGCGAGTGAGGCGGAGCGCGAGCGGCTGTGGCAGGGCCGCAAGAAAGCGTTCGGCGCGATGGGCCGGTTGTCGCGCGACCTCGTGGTGCAGGACGCGGTCGTACCCCGCTCCGCCCTGCCCCACGTGTTGGAAACGATCGGCGGCATCGCGCAGCGCTACGGCCTCGTGGTGAGCAACGTCTTCCACGCCGGCGACGGCAACCTCCATCCCAACATTTCGTTCGACGCCACCGACCCCGGCCTCAAGGAGCGGGTCGAGGCCGCGAGCGCGGAGATCATGTCGACGTGCATCGCGGCCGGTGGTACGATTACCGGCGAACATGGCGTGGGAATCGATAAGGTGCGTTACATGCCCCTGATCTTCGACGCGGAATCGCTCGGAGCAATGCAGGCCGTGCGTCGCGTGTTCGATCCGTACGAGCGCGTGAATCCGGGGAAAGTGGTCCCCATCCACGCATGTAGAGAATGGTCTCGCGTGCGGCGTAGCGCTGAAAGCGCCTACGCCACACGCCACACGCCACACGTCACCGTCGCGGCGCCATGACGATTCTCGACAAGGTCACCGCGCTGCTCGGCGAAGGTGCCGTGCTCGAAACCGGCACGGACCGCGTCCCCCGCATCGCACCGGGATCACCCGACGCCGTCGCGCTGCTGCTTGGCACCGCGCATCAGGAAGGGTGGCGCGTGCGCATCGAGGGCGCGGGGACGTGGCTCCCCAGCGATGCGCCCGCCGACCTCGCGCTCACAACCAGGCGCCTCGATCGCGTGCCGGCCATCGAGCCCTCGGATCTCATGGCGACGGCGGAGGCGGGGATCGGACTCGACCAGCTGCGCCAGCAGCTGGCCGATCGCGGCGCCTGGCTCGCCATCGATCCACCGGGACTCGCGGGGCGCACCCTGGGCTCGGTCGTGGCGACCGCCACTGCGGGTCCGCTGCGCCACGGGTTCGGGCCGATCAAGGACCACCTCCTGGGTGTGACATTTGTGACGGGCGACGGTCGCATGGTGCAGAGCGGCGGCCGCGTGATGAAAAACGTCGCCGGGTACGATCTCACCCGTTTGCAGGCGGGAGGGTTCGGCGCATTCGGCGTGATCGTGCTCGTGCATTTGCGGCTGCGCACGCTCCCCAGAGCCGATGTCACCTACCTGCTCGAAGGCACGCGCGAAGAGCTCACTCAGGTCGGTGAAGACATCGCTGGCGCGGGTCTCACCCCGGCGGCGCTCGAGCTCGTGTCCCCCGCCCTGGCCAGGCGCGAGCGCTGGGTGCTGGGGGTGCGGCTCGCGGGATCGCCGGCGCTGGTCGCGGCGGATGAAACGGGCCTGGGCGCGGCCACCGGCGGCGGCCGCTTTGCGGCGTTGCGCGCCGAAGAGGCGCACGCATTCTGGATGCGACTCGCCGAGGGATTTGCCGTGCGGCCGGTGACGTTCCGCATCGGCGGCGTGCCGGCGACGAGCGACGAGCTGCTCGACCTGCTGCAGCATCAGCTCGGCGACGAGTGGATCTCGGCGTCACCCGCGGCAGGCGCGATCCGCTGGACCGGCGACACGAGCATCGACCGGCTCCAGCGGCTGCGCCGCACGCTCGCGGGCATGGAAGTCCCGATGACGCTCGAACGCGCGCCCTGGCCGGTGCGCGGCGCGGTCGGTCATTTCGGCGCGTATCGCGAAGGCGTCGGACCGCTGGTCTCGGGGCTGCGCCGCACGTTCGATCCCGGAGGCGCCCTGGTCGTCGCAACCGAAGGCTCATGACGGGAGTGATTCGAGGCGGATTCGAAGGGCTGGACGCATGCGTGCATTGTGGGTTCTGCCTTCAAGCTTGTCCCACCTTTCTCGCCACCGGAGATGAATCGGATTCGCCCCGCGGCCGCATCGAGCTGATGCGGGCGCTGGAGCGCGGCGATCTCGAGGCGGACGACCCGGCGCTCGCCTATCATCTCGACCGTTGCCTCGGCTGCCGCGCCTGCGAACCGGTATGCCCCTCCGGAGTGCGCTACGGTCGGGGCCTCGAAGCGGCGCGTGCTCGGATCGCGAGCGTCCGCGGCGTCCCGCTGCTCACGCGACTGGCACTGTGGGCGCTGACGGCCCCGGGCGTGAGCGGTGTGGTTTATTGGTTTGCGCGGCTGCTGAGATCGGTGCTCCCACGGGGGATCGCTGGATGGGGACGGGTGCGGTTTGCAATGGGAATGCTGGCGGCCACGAAGGCGGCGAACGGCGGCGAACGGCGGCGAAAGGCGGCAACGGCCGTGGCCCCTGCCGCTCTGCGCCGCCCTGCGCCGCCCTCCGCCGCCCTGCTGTTTCGTGGATGCGTCCAGCAGGGCCTGTTCTCTCACGTTCACGACGCCACCGTGCGCACCTTGGGCGTCAATGGCTACGAGACGCGTGAGGTCATCGGCCAAGGTTGCTGTGGAGCGCTCCATGCCCATGCCGGCCTGCTCGACGAGGCCCGTGCCCTGGCGCGCATCAACATCGCCGCGTTCGGGGACGGCGCTGAGCCCCCCCCGATCGTCGTCAACAGCGCGGGCTGCGGCGCCCTCATGAAGGAATACGGACATCTGGTGGGCGGTGCCGAGAGCGAGCGGTTTGCCGCGCGCGTCCGCGACGTCACCGAGCTGCTCGCCCCGGCTCCCGTTCCGGGCGCGCCGCTCGATCTCCACGTCGCGTACGATCCGCCCTGCCACCTGCTGCATGCGCAGGGCATCGCCGTCCCGCCGCTCAAGCTGTTCGCGGCGATACCCCTGCTGGAGCTGGTGCAGGTCCCGGGCGCTGCGGAGTGTTGCGGGAGCGCGGGACTGTTCACGCTCGTCGAGCCCGAGATGTCGCGCGCGGTCCTGGCGCCGAAGCTCGCGCGCCTCCGTGAGGCGGCTCCGCAGGTGGTCGCGACCGGCAACCCGGGCTGTCTGATGCAGCTGGGGGCCGGGCTCGCCGCCGCGGGACTGCCAACCGCCGTGCGCCACCCCGTGGAGCTGCTCGACGACTCCTATCGCGCCGCGGGCCGCTACGAATGACGGGCGGGGCTCGGCGGATCACTGCACCAGACGGCGTCGAGCTGGCGCTCCACCGCCTCCGTGCCTATCGAGATGGCCGGCCCGCGATCCTGCTCGTCCATGGGGCATTCACCAACCATCGGTTCTGGCTCTACTCCTCTGACGGAGCCACTCCGGATCGTGGTGGCCTGGCGCATTTTCTCGGCGCGGCGGGATTCGACGTCTGGCTCGCTGATCTGCGGCATCACGGCGAAAGCTCGCGCGAGCCGCGTCGCGGGGCCTGGACGTTCGAGGACTGGATTCTGCAAGACGCACCGGCGCTCGTCGCGCGCGTGCGGGAGGAAACGGACGGCGCTCCGCTCGCCTGGCTCGGCCACTCGGCAGGTGGCGCCGCGGGATTGTGCTGGCTGGCGCGTGTCGCCGCCGCTGCACCGATTCGCGCGGTGGTCACGCTGGGCACGCCGGGCCCGCGCCGCCTGGGACCGGTGCGCCGCACGCTTGCCGGGCTGACGATCGCCGTGTCCCGCGCGCTCGGGCGATTTCCGGCCCGGGCGCTCCGGTTCGGGAACGAGGACGAAGCCGCGGAAATCATCGCGGAATGGATGGAGTGGAACGTGCGGGGCGCGTGGATGGGCACCGACGGTTTCGACTACTTTGCGGGTCTCGCGGCGCTCAGTATTCCATATCTGGGTGTGGCGGGAGCCGCGGACCGGATCTTCGCCCCGCCCTCAGCCTGCCGGCAGGTGGTCGACCGGATCGGTACGGGGCGGAAGAAGCTCGTGATCGAGGCCGGGTTGTCGCACAGCGGTCTCGTGCTGGACCCGCGCGCGCGTGAGTCGTGCTGGCCCAATATCGTCGCCTGGTTGAAGGAGACGTTGTGATCCAAGCGGTGTTGTTCGACTTCAACGGCGTACTGGTGGACGACGAGCCGCAGCACTGCGAAGCGCTGCAGCGCGTCCTCGCCGATGACGGTATCACACTCTCGCGCGAAGAGTACTACGCGCATTATCTGGGTCTGGACGACCGCGCCGGCTTCGTCGAAGCCTACCGGCGCGCCCAACGCACGCTCACGACTGAATTCCTGAAGTTTCTCGTCGACAAGAAATCGAACCTGTACCTCGAGCTGGTGGAAACCACGCTGCGGCTGGTCCCCGGCGCTCAGGAGTTCGTCCGGAATGCGGCCCAGCATTTCCGGCTGGGGATCGTCTCGGGCGCACTGCGCCGCGAGATCGACACGCTGCTCGCGCGCACCGAGCTCACGCTGCAGTTCGAGGTGATCGTGGCGGCGGGCGACGTCCCCCAGTCCAAACCGCATCCAGCTGGGTATCTCGCGGCACTCCACGCGCTCAACCTTCGGAGTCCGATCAAGGCGGCGCACTGCGTCGTAGTCGAGGACTCGCTGCATGGACTGCAGGCAGCGCGCTCGGCGGGAATGCCCTGCATCGTGCTGACAACGAGTCACCCCGTGGAGCGCATCGAGGGCCGAGGCGCGGCCGGGGTGTGGAGCTCGTTGGCGGGCCACACGCCCGCGGAGCTGGCGAGTCTATGAGCGAGCCCGGCATCACGCGCCTCGAGCAAGACGCCGTGCCCGCGGAGGTGGTCGATCAGCTACGCGCCGGCGCCATCGTCGCGCCTGTCGATGCCGGCGTGCTCGAGCTGACGGGAGCGGGCAGCGCGGCCGTCTCGTGCTTCCAGGGGCTGCTCACCAACGACATCGAAAAGGCGGGTGATGGCGCGTTCGTGTACGGCGCCCTGCTCACGCCCAAGGGCATGATCGTCGTGGACGGATGGACCGCGCGGCTGGGCTCGCGCGTGCGGTTCACGGTTCCCGCCGAAGGGCGGGAGCGCGCCCTGGGGATTTTCCAGCGATCGATCCCGCCGCGGCTCGCGCGGTTTGAGGATCGGACCGACACGAGCGGCGTGCTGCGCGTGGCGGGCGCGCACAGCGTAGCGGTGATGGGCGCGGCCGGGTTCCCCATGCCGCCGGGACCCAGTCGCGCGGTCGAGGGCAAGGCGGGCGACATCGCGGTGGAGGTCGCGCGCGCCGGCGATTCCGCCCCGTTCGTTTTTCAGATCACGGCCGCGTCCGAGCACCGCCGGATGCTGCATCAGCGCCTCGCGGGCGCAGGCGCGCACAGCGCGACGGCGGACGCGCTCGAGCTGGCGCGAATCCTGGCCGGCTGGCCCCGGCTCGCCTCGGAAGTGGATGAGAAGACGATCCCGCAGGAAGTGCGCTACGACGAGATCGGCGGTGTGTCCTACACCAAGGGCTGCTATACAGGCCAGGAGACCGTCAGCCGCCTCCATTTCCGCGGGCACGCGAATCGCCACCTGCGCGGCCTGCTGTTCGAAAGCGATCCCCCTGCGGCGCCCGCGAGCGGCTGGAGCGCGGTGACGCAGGAGGAGCGGGAGGTGGGACGCGTCACGAGCATTGCCTGGCTGCCCGACGGCGGCGGCTCGGTGCTGGGTCGCTGGATCGGGCTGGCGATCGTGCGGCGCGAGGTGCCGATCGGCGCGACGGTCCGGGCGGCCGGCCGCGAAGCGCGCATTGTCGACTTGCCGTTCGACGCTCCGACAGTCACTCCGGCGTGACGGTCCTCGTCACGGGCGCCGCCGGGCTCGTGGGGACGCACGTGCTCGAAGCGTTGCGGGTCCGCGGCGAGCGTCCCCGCGCGCTCGTCCGTCAGCACGCGCGCGCCCTCGTCGAAACGTTCGGCGCCGAGCCGGTGATCGGCGACGTGACCGACGGGGTGACATGGGATCGGGCCGCGCGTGGGGTGCGCGCGATCGTACACGCCGCCGCCCTCGTTGTGACGCGGGATTCCTTCGAGGAGTTCACGCGCGTCAACGTGGGCGGCACCCGGCTCGCGATCGAGGCGGCGCGCCACAACGGCGCACGATTGATCCATGTTTCTTCGGTCGCCGTGTACGGCCGCACCGAGGTGTATGACGCCGGCAGGGACGGCGTCTCGGAGGACCATCCGTTTCAACCCCTGCCCGGCGCCGACTTCTACGCCCGCACCAAGCGCGCCGCCGAGCTGCTCGTGCAGCAGGAGGCGGGTGGGGCCGGCCGTGGCGTCCTCAGCGCGATCGCGATTCGCCCGAACGTCATCTATGGCGAGCGCGACCGGCTGTTCACCAAGCGCCTCATCGCCACTCTCAAACGGGGACTTATACCGCAGATCGGGCCGGGCACCAATCATCTCTCGTGCGTCTACGCGGGGAACGTGGCGTCCGCGATTGTCGCGGCGCTCGACGCGCCTGCGCGTCCCGGGTTTCGAGCGTACAACGTGACGCGTGATGCGCCGCCGCCGCCGCCGCCGCTCACGCAGCGCGAATTCTTCGCGGCCTTCGCCGAAGCGATCGGCCGGCCGGCCCGCTTCATTCCGGTTCCGGTCGGGCTTGTCCGATTCGGCATTGGAGTCTGGAGCACGCTGCTCAAGACGCTCTTTCCGGGACGCTACGCGGGACTCGGCAGCGCCGCGGTGTCGTTCATTCTGGGAGAGAATCCCTACTCGACCGACCGCATCCAGCGGGAGCTCGGTTGGACGCCCCCATACGACACGCGGACCGCCATCGCGCGCTCGGTGCGCTGAAAACAAAAAGCCCGGGGATCGCCCCGGGCTTCACTACCAAAACGACCAGCGATGTTTACGGACGCGTCTTGGCTGTATCCGGCGCCATGTGGTGCGTCGTGTCGGCCTTCATCGAGTCCGACATCGCAGCGCTGTCCGCGGCCATGCCACGATCGTCAGCCTTCTTGCACGCGCCGGCGGCCATGACGACCAGCGTCACAGCCAGTGCAATACGCTTCATGCTGGCTCCTGTTGAGGTACCTGGGGGATGGAACGCGCGAAACGTACATGGGGGACCCGGACAGTCAAGCTGCGGTAAGTAAGTTATAGCAACCATGCTTCGTTTCGATCGTCGCGCTTTTCTCGCCTGGCTCGGCACACTGCCGCTCATGCGCCGATCCGGGTCCGGCACCGCCGCGCAACAACCGGTGATCGACGTGCGGCCCACGGCGCTGTTCCAGCAGCCCGACGGACGCCGCAACCTGGTGCGCGTGATCGTGTCGGGCCTCGGTGCGCCCGCCGCGCGCGCGAGCGTCACCGATGGCCGCGGCGCGCTCGTCGGCACCGCCGGCCTGCTGCCGTCCGCCGACGGCGTGACGCTGAGCGGTGAGTTGTGGGTGCCGCTCTCACGACCGTCCGACTTCCAAGTCGATGTTCAAGTGGGACGCGATCGCGCCGCGCGCCGGCGCCTGCGGCTCACGCCGCCCAAGCGCTGGACGCTGTACTGGCTCTCCTCGATTCACACCGACGTGGGATACACCGATCTCCAGGAGCGCGCGCTCGAAGTACACCGCAGGAATCTCGATGCGGCGCTCGCATGGCTCACCACGCATCGCGATTTCCGGTTCACCGCCGAGTGCGCCCTGCAGGTATTGTCGTACGTGGAGAACCGCTCGGCGGACACGGGCGATGCGCTGGTGCAAGCGATCCGCGAGGGCAAGATCGGATGGCAGGCGCTGTTCGCGAACATGCTCACGGGGTTGCTCGATCACGAGACGCTCGCTCGACTCGTCTGGCCCGCGGGCATGCTCGCGCGCGAACGCGGCCTGACCTTTCTCTCGGCGCAAATCACCGACGTTCCCGGACAGACGCTGACGTTTCCGATGATGCTGGCTGCGAGCGGCGTGAAGTATCTGGCGAGCGGTCCCAATCCAGAACGAGCCGTCCCGCTGCTTCCGGCGAGCGGCGGCGAGGGCACGGTCTATCCCCAGCTCTACTACTGGGAAGGGCCCGACGGCAGCCGCGTGCTGCATTGGCGCGCGCACCACTATGGCGACGGTACGCGCTTCGGCTTCGACGCGGGGCCGGAGGAAATGGGGCGGCGCCTGTCCGACTGGCTGCTCAATCAGCCAGCATTCCTGGCGCAGAACTGGCCGTATGACATTGCGTTGGTGTACGGGGCCGACTGGCAGGACAATGCTCTTATGAAGGAAGCGCTGGTGAAAAACGTGGAGGAATTCGGGCGGCGCTTCATGTGGCCCCGGATCGTGACGGGCCGCGCCGAAGACTTCTTCCGCGAGGTCGAGCGCCGGTATGGAACCAAAGTCCCCGTGCGACGGGGCGACACGGGACTCTATTGGGAGGACGGCGCTGCCTCGACCGCCGCCGAGCTCGCCGCGTTCCGGTCGGCCCAGCTTGCCGCACGCGCCGTCGAAATCCTCGCGCTCTGGGACGGCAGAATTGATTCGCCGGACGACGACGGGGTCGAGCGCCGCCGCGAGCGAGTCGAGGCCCGCACCGCGATGTGGCGCGAGCTGCTCCTGTTCGGCGAGCACACCTGGGGCGCCGCGGACAGTGTGGAGGCTCCCGCGTCGCGGCAGACCGTGGCGCAGTGGGAGTACAAGAAACGGTTCATCGACGCAGCGGCGGCAGGCTCGCGCGATCTGATCAATGACGGGCTGCTCAGACTGGGCCGGGCGTCGCGTTCCGGACGCGGCCGGTTGGTGTTCAACGCGGGATCGTGGGAACGCACTGACGTCGCCCGCGTGGCGGGTGGCGCAGGCAAGGCGCTCGCATACGAAGGGCGGGAGTTGGCCTCCGTCGATCTCGAAGACGGGGACGCCCTCGTGCTCTTCCGTGAGGTGCCGCCGCTTGGCTACGTCGCGCTCACCGAATCCGATCGAACCCCCCTCCGTCCGCCGTCAGCCGATGGCGACGCGCTCGACGCGAGCGCGGGCGGCTTCACCGTCAGGCTCGATGACACGAGCGGCGCAATCCGGTCGCTGACCGGCCCGGATGGGAAAGAGCGCGTCAAAACGTCCGAGTGGTCGGGCCTGAACCAGCTGATCTGCGCCCGCGGCGGCGAGCGCAGTGCGTTATGGACCAGCGGCAATCGCGACGATCTCAAGAGCCCCCCGCAGCTGGAGATCACGCAGGCGCGCTTCGCGCGCTCTCGGCGCGAGAAACTGCCCGGCATCGGCGTCCGGCTGATCACCGAGCGCACGCTGGACGGTTTCCCGGCTATCACGTCGAGCGTGACGCTGTACGACGAGCTGCCCTGGGTGGACGTCGAAAACCGCATCAGTAAGACGCCAACGTTCGCCAAGGAAGCGCTGTACGTCGCGTTCCCGTTCGCGTTCACCAAGCCGGTCGTGGAGGTCGAAGTCCCGCTCGGACGCATGACGGTCGAGCGCGATCAACAGCCGGGGAGCTGCCGTGACTGGTACTGTCATGCGCACTGGGTGTGGCTGCACGAGGGCAATGAGGGCCTGCTGTGGAGCGCGCCCGACACGCCCCTGTTCACCTTGAATGATTTGTTCCGGGGCCAGTGGCGGAGCAGCATCGTGCCCGACGGGACGTTGTTCGCGTACGCCATGAACAACTACTGGCACACCAATTACGCGGCGGCCCAGGGGGGGGGCCGGGCGGTCACATTCCGCTTCCGCATTTCCCTGCTCGCTCCCGGAGATGCGGCTGAGCCGGTGCGCCGCGGTTGGGCTGCCTGCGATCCGCTGTATGTGAGTCCGTCCTACACGAACGACACGCCCGGCCCCCTGATCACGAAGGACCGCGCGCTGTTCTACGCCGACAAGAACGTCATGATCGTCGGCGCCAAGTCCGCGGACGACGGCGAGGGGGCGATCGTGAAGTTGCTCGATGTGTCGGGGCAGGCGCGGGCCGTCGGCGTGTGGCCCGCGGCGTACGCGTTCAAGCTCGCGCGCCGCACCACCCTGGTCGAGCAAAACGGCGATCCCATTCCAGTCGGCAGCGACGGACGTGCATCGATCGACCTTCAGGCGTGGGGGATCGGCACCGCGAGACTGTTCACGCCGTCCGAGGGCTCCTGACCGAGTTCGCGGCCAAGGATGTTCCGCTCCGAGATGATGTCCGAACGCTCGGCGCGCTCGTGGGCGACGTGCTGCGCGAGCAATGCGGCGAGGACTTCTTCCAGCTCGTCGAGCGGGCGCGCCACGCCGCGATCGCCTCGGCCGATGACGAGCTGCACGAGCTCGTCAAAGGCCTCCCGGCCCGGGACGCCGAAACGCTGATCCGCGCCTTTGCCACCTTTTTCGAAGTCGTCAATCTCGCCGAGCGAATTCACCGCATCCGGCGCCGGCGTGATTATCTGCGCGACGGCACCGCGCCGCAGGAAGGCAGCCTGAAAGCCGCCGGTGCCACGCTGCTGCAGCAGCCGCTGCTGATCGAGCCGGTGTTCACGGCGCATCCGACCGAGGCGACCCGGCGTACCCTGCTCGAGAAAGAACAGGTGATCGGCCGGCTGCTCGTCGAGCGCCTCGATCCGTCCCGCACGCCCGATGAAGAGCGCGCCGCGCTCGCGCGCATTCGTGAGGAAGTCACCGCGGCCTGGCAAACCGATCCGCATCCCTCGGCGCGCCCCACCGTCATGGACGAGCTCGAAAACGTGCTCTTCTATTTGACGGACGTCGTGTACCGCATCGTCCCGCCGTTCTACGAAGAGCTGGAACAGGTCCTCGGCGCTCCGGTCCAGCCGCTGCTGCGGTTTGGCTCCTGGGTCGGCGGCGACATGG
>Ga0137432_1000194_pt1 | contig 43623 bp, 57 predicted proteins | sample EasRivERMZT820_2_FD_102337 | JGI IMG/M metagenome (GOLD analysis project Ga0137432, IMG submission 102337) | Soil microbial communities from meander-bound floodplain in the East River, Colorado, USA - East River MetaG ERMZT820_2 | ecosystem: Environmental > Terrestrial > Soil > Floodplain ... | reverse complement strand
GGTATCAAGGTAGAAGAGGTTATGAATTGGATGAGTTCTCGTCATTCACAAGAGTTTGGACGATTTGGTATTTATGATCTACAAGATCGTAAGAACGTTGCTGAATGGTTCGTGACTCAGATGCAAGAGTTCTACAATTATCAGGCCGGTATCAACTCTAATTCGCTGTCGGTTTAGCTCATGGTCGAGAAAGCTAGTCACGACTCAGATCCAAACTACAGCGACGTAGCTGCCTTTACAAGTGAGGGCGGCCGTGTAGGTATCATTACGTGTAAGAGATGTGGTGTTGCTCTCTTGTTAGATATTAGAGATCAGTTCTCTCCTACAGCCTTACACGACGAGTTCCATGAACACCTAACTCATCTTCATAGGCTACTAGATGAGGAACTGTAATGTACGCAGGAACATACTCAATAGGAGTCATCATCCTGTATATTTCAATTTGCGCTATTAAAGATTGGTTGCACAACAGGAAATGGTAACGACAGAAGATTTACCCAGGATAAGTCCAAGCCAAATGTCAACCTGGATCTCATGTTCAAAAGAGTGGGAATTCGGGTATATACAGAAGATCAAGCGACCAGGCACAAGAAGAGTTTTTGAAATAGGAGGTTACTTCCACGAACTACTCCATGTGTACTACCAACTACTTAGGGAAGGGCAGAAGCCAGGTAGTCAGTTTGTAATTGACTACATGGACTCTCGTCTGAAACGTAGCTTTGATGAAATCACAACAGAGAACGTAGAGCTTGTAGCTCTCGTTACTCGGATGGTTCGGGACTACGTAAAGTTTCAGTCGCCTAATATTGATCGTGGAATCAAAGTCCTTGAAGTAGAGGATTTCCTAGAGTACCAAGTCACTCTACCAAGTGGCAAAGAAGTTATCCTAAATGGTTACGCAGACTTGATTTATAGGGATAGACAAGGTAGACTTCGTGTAAGGGATCACAAGACAGGAGCACAACCGAAGAACTGGCATCAGGGTAAACTAAAGCTCAACCCACAGCTTCTTTTCTACAGCGCCGTGTACTGGCAAATTAGTGGAGAAATGGCGCTGGATGTTGAGATTAACTACGTCAACTCGTACAACTACAAGCGAACTCCTCCGCCTATCGAAGAACGATTCAAGCTTCTTCGACACCAACATACGGAGCACTCGATTCGTAGGTATTGGGAGTATTTGTTAGAGCAAGCAGATAGAATGTTAAACATGCCACCAGTAGAAAACTACGGTGAACACTGTACAGCGTGTCAGTACAATCCAATCTGTGACCTAGCACTAAGAGGTTTCCCAACTGGGGATCTAATCCGATCCTCCTACGAGAAAATTACAAGGAATTACAGTGTCCAACTACCAACAACTCCAACTACCGGGACTGAACCTAGCACCCAAGAAACTAACAAAGAAAGTACCCCTACAGACAAGAGCAGTAAGCAAGGTGACAATCGAGTACCCAGATTCGTCATCCCTAGTCTTGGAAGTAGAACTGGAGCAGGGATTCCACAGAATTGAGGAATATAGAGCTAACGGTAAGAAGATCACGATCCACGAGGTCTTTTTGACCTACGGAGAGGAAGTAGATACTTGAAAGTAGAAAAGATTGACGATAGCCTAGAGTTCTTTAAGGCTATGATCTACGGAAAGGGAGGGACTCGAAAAACGACGTTCGCCAGTACAGCCCCTAACCCTTTCTGGATAGATATGGAACGAAGTACCGATACGTTACGTCACATAGGAATGGGCCACATAGAACACGTCAAGCCTAAATCTATGAAAGATGTACAGGATGCCGTCAAGATCTTCTTGAAAGGACCATACGAGACACTAGTCTTTGACACAGCTACACGGTTACAGATCTTCCAACTTTCGGAACAAATGCTTGAAGCAGCAAGGAAGAACTCAAGCCGTGACGTGTATCTCCCTTATCAAGCGGACTACCGACGTTCTGGCAACGTTATGGACGAGTTGTTCTATGAGTTGCAAATGTGCGAGCGCCACGTTATAATTATCGCACATGAGAAAGTATTCATAGACGACGAGACAAAGCGTATCACAGCAATCTTACCCGACCTAACACCAAGGTTACGGGACGCCATAGGTGGACTTATTAATGTAGTTGCCTATGTCGAGTTAAGGTCTGGAGCTAACAAAGCTCTAGAGCAAGTAATGCATTTCAACAGTCAGGGCAAGTACTTTGCCAAGAACAGACTCAACATAACTGAATCACTAACCAATCCCACTTTTGACACTATCTTCAAGGAGCAAATCTAGTCATGGCAATTAATTTGAATTTCAGCGGGGTAGATCGGCCAACACAGGGAGGGTTTCTTCCTATTCCTGAGGCAGACTACGAACTGGTAGTTTCCGACTTCAAGGTTAAGGATGCAGCGAACAACCCAAATCAGAAGGTTGCTCATTGCGTGTTTGAAGTTACCAGCGGGGAATATGAGGGACGCCGTGTTCTTCATTTCCAGGGTTTGCTCGGCGATCAGCTTCCATATGCAAGGGTGATGTGCGAAGCCATTATGGGCGCACCTTTGGAAGATGATTTTGAGTTGGACGACGAGGATATGATTGGCCGTAACTTTGAGGCCCATGTTGGCGTTCGTCCAGATAACCGTGATCCAGATAGGAAGCAGAACCGCATTTCGTACTTTATCCTTCCCTTCCAAACAGAAGATCAGCCGTTTTGACTGGACCCTTTCTATGTGAATAAATAGATCGAGGGAAGGTAGAAGTTCAGCCACCTCTCAGGTTTCTTCTACCTTCCCTCACCTGAGGGCGATTACTGGTGTAATATAGGAGATACTCCCCGCCAACAGGAGTTTCTATGCAGGTTCGATTCCTGCCGCCTTCACTATGAATGAACTTCAAGCTGTAAATCTTACATCTGGTGTTAACGAAAAGGGTGAGCCGTTCGTGACTGTTGCCACTAATGCCACTAATGGTATATTAATGGTTGGGCAGCTTGATCCTGAAACGGTACGTACTATGGCGATGCAGTGGTTGAGTGTTGCTGAGGCAGCAGAACAAGATGCAGCGACTTGGCGTGCAATCCGTAAATTAGATTTGCCAGAACAATTGGCAGGAGTCATTATCACAGAGTTGAGAGAATCGCGTCCATGAATAAAGAGTGGTCTCCAAAAGATTTACCAAACCTAAAAGGTTGGTATGACCCAACTGATCCAGGAGCCTTAATAACTAAGGACGGAAAGGCTGTTAAGTTCATAGATAAATCAACTCGCAAAGGACGATTCCGTTGTTGGTTTCGTCGTAATATAAGGAGAGTTAAATGATTCAGGCAATCTTCGCCCTGTTCTTTGGTTTGCAGTCTAGTGTACTTGCTGAAACTACTGGTACTACCAACCTTCTAATAGTAGTCCTTGTTGTGCTGGCGATTATCGCTCTGCTCATCTGGATTATCAAGAGATGATATGCCTTTATGCATTCTTCTTTCTAGGGATGATGACATAATTCAGAGTATGGAATGTCCCTATAGGGTTACTCATATCTACATACCTGTCTACACTAACTTTACGGCTAGATTTTACGACCAGGATAATGATCCTGATTCATTTATACGATATAAGAAGATTCGTTTTAATGTATCTGATACGGCAGAATGTTTAGCCTATCAGTTACTTTATAATCGTCCAGATGTTTATGTTTATAGACAGGAGTTAGAAGAGTGACGTGAAAGAACTAGAGACCTACTTAGACTTTCTCTATGGTAAGAATGTAGGCCATGTCTATGTACCAACTAGACCTAACGGCGAATGGAAAACCGAATGGTTTGAGTGGCCTCGTCAACAGAGAGAACTCACTGACTTTATCCGCACACAAAGTCGTGTAGCAGATGTACACATAGGTACTAGTCTCTTCAATAAACGCTCTGGACTTCGAGAGGAAGTCCAGAGTACACAAGTTGTTTGGTGTGAGTTTGATGGTAACTTTACTGGTGATTGGAAGGGAATCCCTGAGCCGGATTTAATGATCCAGAGTTCGGGAGTCCAAAATATTCACTGTTACTGGAAAGTTGAGACTCTTACTGAGGTAGCGGCTATTGAAGAAGTTACCTTTCGCCTTGCCCATCATCTAGATGCCGACATTGCTTGTTGGAATGCTAACCGTGTACTTCGCCCACCTGAGACTTTCAATTACAAAAGTGGGGAGCCTGTACCTGTTACCATTCTGAAGATCGATCTAACCTCTGTACATTCGACTAAAGACTTTGATAGTGCTGAGCGAATAATAGCTAAGCCAAAGGTCTTTATAGCGGCAGATGTTCTAGATTGGTCGGCTCTTAAGTCTCGACTTCCTCTTGATATAACTCGACGTGTTGAGAAGTATCAAGTAAAGGAAGGCGACAGGTCTACCTTTTACTTTAAAGTAGCTGCCGATTTAGCTCGGATGGGTTTTGAAGAACAAGAAATCTTCAGCACCCTGTACGTTTTAGACGAGCGAGTACGAAAGTACGCTGATAGAAATGACCGATTGGAGCGGTTAGCTAGTATCGCAGCTAAGGTCATACTGCCAATTGTTTCTGCACTACAGGTAGAAGCTTACTCCCTGACAGAGTTGCTAGCCTTACAAGAGCCTGATATTCACTGGATCATTCCAGGGTTACTTCCAGCGGGTGAGATGGGAGTCTTAGTAGGTCAGCCAGGTGTAGGTAAAACTCAACTAGGATTATGGCTTGGACGGTTACTAGCAGCAGGTCAACCGGTGTTTTCCGGTGAAGGACAAGAACCAATAAAAGTTCTCTTCTTCTCCAAGGAGATACACAGGACTTTATTAAGGGTTTTCTTGGAGAAACAACACAAAGGACTAAGTGGTATCAAGGGAGGAGATAACTTCACTCTAGCCTTTCCTGAAATCACTCATGGCTTACAGTCAATAAGAACTTTGTTAGATAAATACAAACCTCACTTGTTCATAGTAGACAGTTTGGTCCAGATGGTTCCAAGTCTTAAGGATGAAGAACTACTTAAGCAGGCCGTTGATTCAATAATTCAAGTGAGTGGAGACTCAGCAGTTATCTTTATCCATCACGTTACAAAGACTAGTTATGATGCTAAAGATGGCCCGACTCTTAAAGATAGCTACGGGGCTATGTATCCGTTGACTGTAGCCAGTACTGTTATCTCCCTGTACGGCGAAGGTAGCCTGCTGAACTTTAAAGTGTTAAAGAATCGCTTTGGTCCTCTATTTGAACTACCTATTAGAAGAACTGAAAACCTAACTTTTGAGGTGAGAAGTGTTGGTCAACGACTTGGAACTACTGAGAGTCCTACAGGAGAAGCTGACAGGTTCAATCTCAGAGGTAAGTTGTGATACTGAGACGAACTGGACTAATAATTGGAACGAACGTTACTGTATGGGAATAGCTTTAGCGACTGATGACGAAGAGTTCTACATACCTGTACGTCACGAAACGTGGATGATAAAAAACGAGCAAAACGTACAGCCGCCTGCAGACCTACTTAGTTCTTTGAATGTTCCAGTAGTCTTTCATAACGCTAAGTTCGACCTACAAATCTTGAAGAAGGCAGGTGTACAGCCTCCTAAAGAGTTCTATGATACAATGCTGATGGCTCATCTCATTGATGAGAACAAGTTATTTGGCTACAGCCTAGAGGATCTAGCCACGGAGTTACTTGGTGTAGGTAAAGACTTAGCTATGGCTAAACTTATGAAGTCAGTTAAATGGAACGACGTTCCCTCATTTGCTATGGCTCGTTATGCTAAGCAAGACGCTAGGATTACACTAGACCTATACCATAAGCTAAAGCCGTATTTCCTAGAGTACGAGGAAGTATGGAAAGTAGATAGAGAGTTCCTTCTAGTCTTACAGCGTCTTGAAGAACGGGGTATGTTGGTAGATAGGAAGATGGCGGCTGAACTAAAAATTCGTTGTGAAGAGAGACTTAAGGAACTAATCTCTCTGATTGGCTTTGACCCAGCTAAGTCAAATACTCTTCAACAGAAGCTATTTGACGAGCCGCCTTTTGGTCTAGGATTGAAGGTACTCACACGTACACCAACAGGGCGAGCACAAGTGAATGACGACTTTCTAGAAACTTCTAATCATCCTATCTGTGGTTTAATTCTAGAGTTTAGGAAGCTTAATAAGCAGCTAACGGGCTATTACATTCCCTACCTAGAAATGACTAAATCTGATGGCAGACTTCATGCGGGGTTTAAACAACATGGGACGGTTACGGGTCGTCTATCTTGCGCAGATCCAAATCTACAACAGATACCCAGAGACGGAAAGGTTAAAAAACTATTCCTGCCTGATCCGGGTTACCAGTTGTGGGAGATTGACTATAAGAATATTGAGATGCGACTTGCAGCCGTGTATTCAGAAGAGCCTGGATTGCTTGAAACATTCAAGGCCGAAGGTGACGTGCATCAGACCACAGCTAATGAACTGGGAATTTCCAGACAAGATGCAAAGACCATCAACTTTCTGATTATCTACGGTGGCTCACAAAGAAAGTTATCTCAGCAACTTGGAGTCTCAGAGCAGACAGCATCTAAGTACTTGAAGAAGTACAAGGAACTGTACAGGGAGCTATTTAAGTGCATGTACAGGGCAGAACGGGCCGCTGATGAACTGAATTGGGTTCAAATGTGGGGTGGTCGCCGTCGCCATTTCAAACAGCAATACGAGCACCGGAAAGCATTTAATTCTCTTATCCAAGGTGGAGCTTTCGAGATAGTGAAACGTTCAATGATAAAACTAGAAGAAGCTGGCTTCGATCAGCGTTGCCAAGTACATGACAGTGTTTGGTTGCAAGTCAGTTCAGAAGATGAAGTTAAAAAAGCCCAACAAATTTGTGAAGAGTGGACTGAGCCGATCTTTGACTTAAGGTTCACAACCGACAGAAAGAGACTAAATTGAAGAAACTAATAACCGGGCTAGTATTAAGTACGTGTCTAGTAGTACCCGCAAATGAAGCTGAGGCTCATTATCCTTTAGCCTCCCGATGGAGAAGTACAGCTTTAGCAGTTGGTTGGAAGAGTTCACAATGGCACAGGTTGTCCTGTATCATAAGTAGAGAGAGTCGTGGAAATCCTAGGGCATATAATGGAAATGACCCGCATGGCGGGTCAAGAGGGTTAGCTCAAATTAATGGTGCCAACAACAAATATCTGATGAAAAAGGGAATTATTCGTTTCCCACACGACCTATATAATCCACGTCGTAACTTGAAAGCGGCACTCTTAATCTACAAGACCCAAGGCTGGAGAGCCTGGACAACAGCAAGGAAATGTTAAAGCCGTGACTATTAAGGGCCAAGTAGATCAACATAACGTATTTGATATGGATATGGTTAGAGTAACTGGCTCTATTCAGTTAGTTTCTATGGATCAAGAAGGGATAGACTGGTTAAATGAAAACTTCCCAGACTGGCAAGATCATATTGGCTACACGTCTATTAAAACAGAAGTAAACATATCTAATCAGGTAATACAAGCTATGGGTCCAGAGGAACTTTTGAGTATAATAACTCATGAACTTACTTATGAGTTAGCAGAAGAGATACTGAAAGTAGTAGAACCAAAAATAAAAGGACTAGATGAAACTGCTCGCATTCGACCCAGGAAAGACAACCGGCGTAGCTCTAGTAGAACTAGAGGATAAGAAACTAACTCTACTTCACACAGATCAAATTCGTGAGATTAAGGCTAACCAGGTACTACAGTTGGTAAAAGAATGCGATGTAGTAATATGCGAGAACTTTCTAGTTCGGCCGAACCGCGCTCGTACAGGGGCTTTTGATTGGAACTCGATGGAACCTGTACGGGTGATCGGTCTAATACAAGGTGTAGCAGAGATGGAAGATCGAAAGTTTGTTCTACAGGAGCCGGCGATAAAGCCAATGGGTTTCGGATGGGCGGGATTAAAATACGTACCGGGGAAGAAAGGGACACACTCTCAAGATGCTGTTGCTCACGCTGTTTACTACGCTGTGAAAGTTCTTCACGCCTTGCCGCTAGGTACCGGTTCACGCGGTAATTAGATCGTTCATGCTCATCCATCCCTCCCCATATTCCAAACTCTTCATTTCTTAGAGCGTTTTCTAAACACTCTTGTTTAACACCACAACGTTTACATACCTCCTTTGCCTGAGCGCGAAGTTGAGGTTGTCGTTCAGAAGCATAGAAAATTTGAGGGTCTAGATGCAGCAGTTTGCACAAGCTGTCGTCCCTCCAAGAATAGTCTCGTCCGGACATGCCCCTATTATACCACATAGGATAGGCAGTTGACTATAGGCAACTTGTATAGTGATGTCACTAGCACACATGGTCGAGGACATACCGCATAAGACCTGCTCAGAGGGGTCGCCAGAGGGGCCTAGAATGACCGTAGAGCGACGTACAGCCCGCTAGTGAGTGTTTATATCTGGCTACAACACAGGGGCGTACAGACTATTACTTTCCGGCAAGAAGTTTATTTAGAGCTTCCTCAGCCTCAGGAATAGTCTGATAAGCTGTAACCTTCCCGGTATTAACGTCCTCAATACGAACGTCAATACCATCCTTACGCTCACTGTAGTAAACGTGGTATCCCTGTTCCATGCCGCGAGTATCTAGTTTAGTAACTTGTCCCTTAGCCTTGAAAAGAAGGCTATTAATCTGAGCATCCTGTTGTCCCTGAGTGGCTTTCCTAATAGGAATACCCAGGATATTAGAGATTTTAACAACAGGTGGGGCGTCCTTAGTAAGACGCTTGTACTCATTAACGGGACGAAGGTTCTGTAGAACTACGTCAATCGGGTTCTTCACGTCTTGGTGCGTAAAGGGGTTTTCATTATAAGCTAGGTCTGAAACTCCACGGAAGAGCGGGTTAATATTGGACATAGGATTTTGCATCCAGTCCGTAGCACCCTGCATTGGAAGAAGACCACCAACATCCATACCTAGCGGTGCTGCTCCGCCTCCAAATGGAATAAAGGGAGAGTCGCGCATCCATCCTGGCATTCCAATAGGATCAAAGCCAGGGTTATTTTTATCGGCGTATTGTTGCCAGTTAATAATGCCGTGTGCTGTGTTAGATAGAATTCGTGGCGAGATTAAAGTAGCTTCTGCGAGTGTTGATAGTGCCTTACGAGGATACGTATAGAACGGAATGATTCTCTTAATGTACTTCTGTTCCAGGTTCGTTAAAGCAGAGTAATCGAACTTATACTTATTAACCCTGTACGTTGCTGCCTGTACGGATTTATCCCACGCCTTTGCAGGATCAGTGTACTTAGTAAGGTTGTGTTTCATCTCCTCATCTAGAGCATGAGTGAAGTGAGTGAAACGACCAAAATCCTCTCTCTTCTCAGCCCAGTCTCCTACACGTCCACTAATACGCTTACCCTTAAAGAGAGGAGTCTCACCAATCTCTTGTAGAAAGTGACCAGACGACGAAAGATTGCGTTCGTACAGTTCAACTAGATCACTAAAGGAATGCTGAGTCCCACCAATTGAGATAGTGCTAGATGCTCTCTTATTCCACTTGTTAAAGATCTTAAGGTAGTCTCGTACACCAACCCCATCAATAGCTCCCATATACATATCCCCAATGAAGTTACGGATATGGAATGAAGGGTAGTACAGGGTGCTAAGTCGCTTGAACTTACCTGTGACGTAATCCACTGAGTGCAGAAGAGCTTGGTGTTCCTTAGAGCCTGTCTCAGCAAACGTTCTGTACCTCTTTAGAATTTCGTGACTCTCTTTGGTGAGGTACATCTTCTCACCAGGACGTAGAGAAGCTGCGAGACTAGGTGGCAACTCTCTACTATCCGCACTAACTGGAATCAGCTTACGGCGAACTATCTCGTTGTGTGAAAGTGTACCCTTAATACCAAACTTCTCATTTATCTGACGTGCAAAGTGGATTGGTGCAATATCTCTGTTAGCCTTAATCTGTCGAGCTAGTAAGTTGTTGAAGGCGTTTGTCTCCGGCTTAGCTCCAGCGGCTTGCAGATCAGTTAGTGTGAAGTTTCTGTAATCTCCGTGCTGCTTAACACTCTTTCTCATAGCATCTCTAAGTTCTCTAGTTGACTTAGAGTTAGACTTAAGATTAGTGTACACGTAATCACTTAGACGACGATTATTAGCAACAACAGAGTTACTTGTACGCAGGCCGTATGCTTCTTCTAGAGCAAAGATTTCATCATACTTCTGACGAAGCCAAACTCTGTGTCCTTCCAAGATTGGGTCAGCAAGCTGTACACCGTCTTGCAAGGCTTCTTGAATTACTCTAGCATCTTCCTTAATTACTGACTTGCCACGTAGTTCAACTTCTCTAAACAGTTGCTTGAAGGTATGAGTTAGTTCTGAACGAGTAACACCACCCATTCCAAGAGAGACACCTGGGTTACCTCGCCCATAAGACAAACTCTTCATCATCTCATCGAGCGGACCTTCAGCTATCTTGTCAGCAATTCTGTTAAGTGCAGACCCCATTCTGTCAGAGGTTGCAACTACCTTGCCACCAACCTTAATACCGGGCGCCGTGATTAGGTTACTCTTAAGTCCAGATCTAACTACGTCAACAATATCATCGATGTGGGGAGCAATTTCAGTAGAGAATTGTTCTAAACTCAGTCTCAGAGCATCATCAATATCAAGTGCTCCTGGATGCGTAGCCATCTGCTGTGCGTTAGTAACGAACTTATCATAGACGTTTCTAAAGTTGGGATCAGCGTGTAGCCAGCCTCTAATGACGTTTTGATTAGGAGTACGATTCAACTTCATCGTGCTCGTAATCTGTTCCATCTTAGTACGTACAGGTTCAAGGATTCGAGTTCGTACAGCCTCCCCCGTAACGTCTGGAACTTGATCTATGATTTGGCGACGTCCTAGAGTCTTAGTCTTTTGTGCGCCTCTGCCAATATCTAGACTTACTTCATCAACTCTAGGAACAATAGCGTTTACAACGTCATCAGCAATAGAGCGACTGTGGCCAGCACCTTCTACTGCGTCTCTTACAACTCTACCCGCACCTTCTTCAAAGGCTTGTCTGCCAGTTGCTCCAGCTACATTTCTAGCTTTACCAACTGCTCCTGCACCTGTCCAAGTTAGCGGGTCGTAACCTACATCGCCAATTAAGCCAATGGCACGATCGAAATTAACTTGCCAACCCTTAGGTAGTTGATTACTAACAGTAGCAGCGGCGCCAAGAAAATCTACAGGCAAACTTCCAATACGAGCAGCTTCATTTATAAAGCCACCTATACCGCCGCCCTTATAGTTGTAGCCCTTCTTCTTTTCTCTGAGAACGTCGCCAGCACCGTGTTGTGCTTGTCCTGATAAACCTCTCCAACCACCATAAGCTACTTCATCAAGAGTAGACCAGAAAGGTTCACCCTCGGCCATAGCTTTAGCTTGCTCGTACAGGGCTCCTGTAACTGTAAATCCCGGTCGCGAAATTAGGTTCAGGCCACGTCCTACAACGTCCTTAAACTTATCAAAGAAAGAACGGTTACCTTCTTTAGTAACCTTAGAGTCCTTAAGAAATTGCTTTTGACGGGCTGACTTCTGTTCAGGAGTGAGTTCAGATTTTTTACCTGCACTAGCTGACGTTCGACGCTTAGGTCCAGCTAGGATTTCTTTTTGTGCCTTAGCTCCTTCAATAAGAATTTTGTTTAGATCGGCTCGTACTTTCTCTGACGGCTGGTAGTTCTTGTACGGCTTGAGTGGACGTCCGATCTTATTTCCAAGCATGGTATTAAACGCATCTTGGAAAGCTTTCTCACGATCTTGGACAGCACCCATTTAGTTACGGCTTACCTGTGTGTTTAACAGTACTGGTAGTGAAGACTCCACCGTAGCCCTTAGCGATTGACCGATAAAGTTGACGATCCTTCTCAGCTCGATCAGCAGCCGCCTTAGCCTTAGTATTTCTAGCTGTCTGACCAGCATTTTTAATTGAAGTAATGGCAGAGTTACGAGAGGTATTAGTTTTAACCTTAGTAACCTTGCCAGGCGTGTACGTACTAGCTTTAGTAGCTGCTCCTAGAGCGCCACCTTGCTGAATATCATAACCTCTTTGAACAGAAGCTGCACCTTCATAATCACCTTGAGCAATAAGATCAGCAATCAAAGAGTTGATTCCAGTATCAACTGAGGTAGAAGTTGAAGTAGCAGAACTCTTTACTCCACCACTTCCACCAGAACCTCCACCGCCACCCTTTCTTTTTGAACCTCCGCCCCCTCCACCACCTGATTTAGCCTTAGCAGCTTCTGCGGCAAGTTGTTGCAAATACATCTGATATTGTAGCTGAGCATCTGCCTTCTCTTGTAGAGAACCAGTCTTTAGAGCACCAAAGCTTTGCTCTTGCATCAACTTCATCTTGTCCAAGTAACTTAGATCACTAGTCAAACTAAGGTCACCAGTTTCCTGAAGTCTCTTCATGGCGGCATCTTGTGTAGCGTTAATTGAAGAGTTACCGTAGTCAACTCCAAGATTAGCTGCCTGTGCGGCTAGAGGGTTTTGTGTAGCCTGGTACTTAGCGTACAGGTCTTGTTGTGCTGTCTTATACTGATTAGTGATTGTAGCCTTAGTAGCATCATAATCACCAAGCGTATTAGTCTGTTGTGTACCAATTTCAGCTAGCAACTTATCATACATATCATTAATAAGATCAGTTACACTAGGACCAGATGGAGCGGCCGGAGCAGCAGGTCCACCTTTACTTCCTGTACCTGTGTTCTTCTTTTTAGTACCTCCACTACTCTTTGGTTTACTTCCGCCGCCTCCGCCACCTTGAGAAGTACTTGCAACAGCTGATAGAATTTTATTAGCTAGCCTCTGAGCCGATGCTGTTGACTGCTCCTTAATAAACTCAGGAGAAAGTCCACCAGACTTATACGTGGGAGCGTGTTCAGTTTGTCGTTTAATAGCCGCAGCTAGTTCTGGAGTTAGATAATCATGTCTAGCGTTAGCTTGCTTAATACCAGCAGCCAATTTAGGATTAGGGATAAGGTCCTTACTTCTAACTGGACCCTTAGTTGTGTTTGTTACCTTAAAGGGTGGTTGAAGTTGGTTTTTTCCAGGAGCAGAAACTGTACCGCTATATGGATCATACGGCGGCAACGGTTCCTTTTTCTTAGTAGGCATTAGTAGCCACCCCTTGCTCCAATAACTGGCTTGTTCTTAAAGTTCTTAGCACCTTGTTGCTTAATCTTATCAATGATAAGTCCAGAAGTGAGTCCAGCAGGCTTACCACCTGTATTACCTAGGGGCCTAGGCTTAATTTGCTCACCTGTAGGAACTACCTTTTTAACTGGTTTCTTAGGAGTAGGCTTCTTAGGAGTAATTGTTCGAGGCTTAGTCTTAGGAACTCCAGGAATAACTCCAGTAGCAGCAGGGGGAGTTACAGCAGGAGCGGTTGGAGCAACCGGATTAGGATTACCTAGCATCCCTGTAGCTGCTTTTTCTGCTTCACTCTGTGCCCACTGACGTTGAAGATCAGCAAAGTTCCAGTTATAAGTAGCCTGGTTAGAGAGTCTCTGCTTAGCAAAGCTAGAAAGATCTTCAGTGTTCTCTTGACGAAGGCCAGCTAGATTTTCCATGAAAGCACGATTAATGTTGCCATGCTGACCTAGGCCAATTCCAGACTGAACAAGTCCACGATCTGCAAGGTTCTGATTAGAGGTACGCAAAGCTAGTGGATGAGCCTCATTCAACTGACTTTCCTGAGTTCCAAACAGTCTACGCTTAATCTGTTCCTGGAAATCAATCTCAGCCTGATCCTGCTGCAACTTCTCTAGAAGTCGTTGGAGGGCTGTAGCAAACTCTCCACTAATGGGCATTTCAGCCTCCCTGGCCTCTCATCTTCAACTTCTTCTTAGCAAGTTCTGCCAGAAGAGCCTTACCTTTAACTCCACTCAAACCTCTGGGAGAAGAACGCTTGACCTTCTTAGTTGCTGTTCCGTAAGGAGGAGGACTAATAGACATCGGCAAGTCTTGGCCAGAAGGCAAAGGCTTAGGGGTAAGTCTAGTTGTCGGTGTAGGCTTAGTAGAAATCATTTTACCAGGAGCATAGCCTGGAGTAATTGTAGGCATTTTTTCCATATTAGACGGAGGCTTTTCATAAGGCTTAGTAGTCAGATCAGGATTTTCTCCCCGACCATAAGCTTCACGCCTCTTCTTCTGATAATCAAGTTCAGGAGTAGTTGGAGCCGGAGGACCAGTTCTATTAGGAAGTCCTGAAACTACAGCAGAACGAGCGTTAGCCTTTGATCTAGCCATATCGCTAGCAGAAGGTAGACTCTTCTTATCCAGAGGCATAAGAGGGCGACGACCCTTCATCTTTGGTTTAACCATTTTTTCAGCCATCGAGCAAAACCTTCCATGATTTAGGTCCACAATCGGACGGTGGAGAAGGAGTCAATCCGTGAGCAACATCAAAAGCGATCTTAGCTTCTTCAGTTACGTTACCCCAATCTCCATCGAAATAATTGGGGTTTTCTTCCAGATAACCAGCGGCTGCAAGAAGATGCTGCATACGCTTTACTGCATCACCACGGTCTCCCTTTTTAAGATTAGGAAGCTCCATAGTAACTGTTTCAGTTTCAAAATCATCGGGGTCAGGAGGAGGTAAGTCTCCATTTAGATAATCAGCAACGTCACGACGAAAAGCATTCATATCCCACTTATTTCCACCTGAGGCGTACTTAGGTGGTCCAGCTGGATCTACTTTTCTATCAGGTGCCCATTCAAAGTGAGAGTGAATTCTTTCAACTGGAATATCATAAGCCTTACACAACTCACCACAAAGCCTAACGTAGCTATCAAGTTGTTTACTAGGCCAAGTTTCACCGTCACCTAAGTTTGCAGCTTCAATTCCAATTGACTGCGAGTTCATGTAATCATCGCTAGTGACATTAGGAGAACAAGGGTCTTGACCTGTACCAGCGTGATTAGATGCGCCCCCAGCCTGTACGTAAATTGCACCATCACGCATCAAACTAATATTAGCACAAGGGCGATCAGAGTGGTCAAAAACAAGATAGTTAGCAAGTTTCCAACCATCGCTAGGTCCGGCCGTGTGGTGCGCAATAATATGATTTGGTTTACCAGAATCATAACCACCAGAACTACGAGAACGACTCTTCCAAGCATCACCAGGTGTACTCTTTGCACTTCCTACTTCAACTACAGGATACCCTGTACGACGACATACATCATCTAAATCTGTAAGGTAACGGGAGCCCATCTTAACGCCCCTTCATCATTTCTGCACGAGCCTCTGTTAACCTATCAATAAAGATAAGAGATTCATCTTGCAACTTATCTAGAAGGTTTAGGAGAGGTCGCCGTCGAATTGGATCTGGATTAAGTATATAAGACTTAATAGCTCTTTCAAGTACATCTAGGCGCTCATGAAAAGGATCACCTGCGTCATAAGCATCCTCAGGAAGAAGATCATCAGCAATTGCTGTAGGCTCTGTCATGAATGACCCCTTAGTTTAATAGCTGAAAGTCTGGCTAGTTCTTCAAAAGAACTAGGTCCAAAACGTTCCGTCATTGATGGACCCATTTGACTAGGGTTATGTTGATTCGATCCTGCTGGGTTAGGAGAACCCAGTCTATATACAGGCTTTCCTCTTGCCATTGTAGCACGTTTATTGTTCCCGTCAAGTGGACGAGGACGCTTAAGTCTCTGAGCAGCTACACGGTCTAGTCCAGAAAAAGGCATTTTAACCTACTAGATAGAAGTCAATAGAGATAGGATCGCTAGCTTCAAATGGATCACCTATAGAAAGAGTCTCTGTAACATTAAAGAAAGTATGGTCTTCGTGCATTACTGGTAACGATGAAATCTTAAATCTCCGGACTTTAGATCCACTCTTCATAAGAACTACGTCACCAACCATTAAGTAGTCTAGAATTACAGGACCATTAATAGTTACACTATCTTCTGTAGCTTCTACGTCCCAAGTAGTAGCTCCAGCCATTCCGTGTACATGATCTTCTCTAGCTGCTGCTGGACGAACTCCTACAAAACTAGATTGACCAGCAACGACGTCTGTAACGAAAGTAGGTTGCAGAAGAGAGCCACCGATAAAATGAAGTTCTGGATTATCATGAGAAGTCTCATCAAGAGGCTTAGCTTTCAGCTTAATCTCATCCAGCGACATATTTTTCCTCTGATCTACCAGTGTTATAGACAAGCATCATTCTCTTGATTTCAATTGGAGAAGTTTTAATAGGAATCTTAACAAGTCCACTCCAAGTAATTTCTCCCTTAGTTTTGATATCAAGACGACGAGCGTAGTTATCAACAGGGAACTGAATATTGAAAGAGTTATCGTTTGTAGGGCTTTCTTTCTCTAACACGACGTGTTTACTAGAGAAGTAGCCCTTTCCTTCTATGTTCAGTTGGAACTCAACTTCGTAGTCCAGTTCCTTGCTCAGAATATCCATGTACCCGTACTTAACACGCTTCTCTTTATTGAAAGCAGGGTTAAAACTAACTGCAAACTCCCAGCTTTGAAGAGCTTCGTTAGCCCTATCTGTATCATAGTTATAAGGAGATTGAATAAAATTACCATCACCCATATGATGGTCCCTATCTACAAAGGCTGTACCGATAAACATAGCTGAGTCACGGCCAGTTAGATAGGTAAAGTAAGTTGTGGGGCGTTGATTTGAAATATCGGCAGCGACCTGTACAGCCGATCCAATGATAATAAGAAGAGGGTTTAGTGCAGCCTCAAACATCGTAATTTCAGTCCACACGTTTTTATTAAAATAGAATACTCGTGTGGAGTCAATAGTTGCTTTAGTAGGATCAGCCGTAGAAGGTTTGTATTTCTGCGTACTAACTAAGCAACCATCTTCAAAAGCGAAAACTCCTATAGAATGTACCTCCTCCAAGTACTCTTCAATAGGATCAGAAATCTTCACGTACTCCTGGCCGCCGTTGTAAGCATATACAGCGTTCCCCTGAGTATAATAAAAGGTTGTCGTGTTCAGACAAATAGCTTGTTCATGAGTAACACTTACTGTAGGAGTGAGCAGCTTAAGAATCCAAGACTCAGGAGGACCATTAACTTGAAGAGTCCAGATACCTAAACTTGTAAAGAAGTACAGGATGTTATTAAAGACGAAAGTCTTGTACACGGTTGGTACAGGGAGTGTAAAGAAGTTAACGGCAATATCCCACGTCTCAGGATAGCCACCAGGAGCAGCCGTTTCTGTAAAGTACACTCGATTACCAACAGTCAAGAAGAGTCGATCCTTATAAACGTCCAGATAGGCGTTAAAAGAAAGCTGTGACGCTTGGTTAGCTGGTGAAGTAGGTACTAGGGTTCTAGTAAGAGTACGAGGATTAGAAGTAGTAAAGTCCCAGTTAGAAACAACGCCGACCCCCACACTCTCCCACCAAGCATAAATTTTATCTTTATACTGGGCGTAGTTACTAGTTGGATATTTATCTGTTAGACTCCAGAAATAGTTACTAACTACAGGTGCCTGACCGGCAGTAGCAATTGCCGAATTCACTATACGAACATCGTAGTTCCCTGAGGCGACTGATGGATCGTAGTTACTCTTATGCGGCTCAAATAGAATGGGAGCATTCTTAATCGAGTCATTAGGAATAAGAGGGACCATCTTAGTAACGTACCGAGGGTAGTAAGAAGCCGACCTATAATTAAGAATGCCTCCCATTGAAATTTGCTGACCCGACTGAGCTATAGCAAATGTCCGTACACCTAGGAAGGCTTGCATAAAGCCAGGACGAATAATCAAAGAACCTATAGGCGTTACAAAGAGATTCTTAAGAACAGAACAGAAACCTGTATGTAGATCAGGACTATCACTTAGCCAAAGACCTTGAGAGAAGTCAATAGGTTCTGACTCTTCGCCATAAATCATTAGAAGCCTACCCAGAAAGGATCGTCACGAATAGTGGAGTAAACCTCATCCTGTACATCTGTCTCATCAATTCTATCAGAGATACGAGAGGAGAATTCAGCCATAGCTATTTCCATACCCCTGTAGTTTTCGTTACGCTCATGTGCGCGGGCGAGACAAAAACGAACTATATCTTCATGATAAACATTTGGAACAGTCAATTGTTCTGCCGCCGCTGTCAACATAATTGGAAGTTTAGCGTACTGGATAGTAACACTTACAAGATCTGTCGGTACAGCCGCCGGGTACAGCCTCATCTCCTCTTTAATGAAATAGAAGTAAGCAGGTACAGCTGTATTCATAAGATCAGTAGTTTGAGAATCAAGTGTCTCAACAGGGATATAAGGAAGAGACTTCCCGCCGTAAAGAACTCTAGCCGTTTTAAGAAAGTTATTGGGAAGAGTCCAAGGAAAGCTATTGGCTGGAACAAAGACTTCTTCAATTAGACAGTTCGTCTCCCTAACAATCTGTAGCTGTGCATCATTAATCCAGTCCAAAATATCATCAGTTTTAATGAAGATAGAGTTGTCATCACCAAAGGAGCGTTGTACTTTTCGGATTAGAATAAGAGTATCCATAATAGCTCCTATGGGTTTTGAACTGAGGCACCAACTACATTAAACTTCTGTTCGCCAGCTAGATCAGGGCTGGCTGTACTTTCCCAACGATAGATCCAAACACCATTAGGACCACCATCTGGAATGTTGTAAGTTCCCTTAAAGAAATTTGTACTTATTTGTGCAATGCTAGCGGCAGCTTCAATCTTAAGAGGGTTCTCAATTCTAAGAGTCAGACCAGTAACATCAGGAAACCCTGGTGTAGGTACAAAAGTAATATCGATCACGGCCGTGTTACCAGCAAAGATATCTCTAATAACTCCCATTAATGCACCTTACTCTTAGTCCGTACTCCCGAATAAATATCCAGTGTAGAACTCTCATCCGAAGATATACGAGAGCTCCATCCAATAGCGTGATAAACATCAGAAATCCAACCGTACTTAGACTTAGTTATTTCAGACTTACTTATGGTGAAAGTAAAATTACCTTCATGTGCAGTTTCTATAAGAAGCTGCTGCGGTATGACTGGCCGTTGTACTAAGTTTTGAGCTAGGTTTCTTTCAAGAGCCTGGCTTATGGTAAAGAGAGGTTTCTTAATTAGATCAAGAGCTAGGTTATTTTCTTTAGCTATTTCAATAACCTTATAACTACCCTGACCTATATTAAGGGCTTGGTTTCGTTCAACTGCCTGTTCTAGCAGTACGTTGTGGAACAGGTGAACTACATTTTGAGCTACATCTTTTTCAAATGCCTGTTGAATTAGAACGGTGACTGGTGCGTACCTTATTACGTTCTGAGCTACATCTTTTTCCAAAGCCTGTTGAATTACAACAACCCTTGGGAACATAAACGTTATGCTTAAAGCTACGTTCTGTTCTTCTGCTTGTTCAATTAAAACAACATCTGGAAGCAGATGAGCTACATCTCTAGACAAGCCTCTTTCAAGAGCTTGAGTTAGTGAGATAATTTGAGGAACTGGGTTTGCTAGGTTCTGAGCTACATCGTTTTCAAACGCTTGTTCAAGAGCACTCACTAGGAAGGCTGTAACTCTAACAATTTCTTGAGAGTAGACTTTTGATTTAACTCCAACAGCAGGGTAAACGTCACTCAACCAAGCTGGAAGTTTAACGCTACCCTTCAGTGTTATTGCGTGATAAAGATCACTTACTGAACCAATTGAAGAGATCTTACTTTGCCAACCTATGGCGTGATAAAGATCAGAGAACCAGGAACCGTGAAGCGTCTCTATTATATATTGTGTTACTTCAAAAGCGAAGTTGCCTTCATGTGCAGTTTCAAGAAGAGTTTGCTGTACAAACTTGCCAAGATTCTGAGCTACGTCACCTTCAAAAGCCTGCTGAATTAAAGCAACCTTGCCACTGAAGGAAAAGACCAGATTCTGAGCTACGTTCTTTTCAAATGCCTGCTCTATAAGAGTTAGTCTAGGTAGACTTACATCTCTAGCTAGATCACCTTCAAACGCTGTCTCAATCGAGACAACCTTGATTGGAAAATCAAACGCTAGGTTACGTTCAAACGCTTGCTGGATTGTAAAGTAACTAGGTTGACCGAAGTCCCGAGCTAGGTTAGCTTCAAAAGCTTGCTGAATAAGAACAAGTTTAGCAGCCTGTACAAGACCAACTACGTTTCGAGCTACGTCACCTTCAAACGCCTGTTCGATTGGGAAAGGAACAGGTTGAGCTACATCAAGAGCAGCGTTCTTTTCAAAAGCCTGTTGGATAGGAACAAGTGTAGAAGGTACCTGAACTAAATTATAAGCTACGTTACTTTCAAACGCTTGTTCAATAGGAGTTAGTGGCGGTGTAAACTCAGTTAAATCGCGAGCTATGTTGCCCTCAAAAGCTTGCTCTATTACTAGAGCTGGCTTTATTAAAGCAGTTACGTTTTGAGCAAGATTTCGTTCTATGGCTTGTTGAAGTAGAACGTTCTTAGAAGGTAGAAGATTTACATCACGAGCTACGTTATTTTCAAATGCTTGCTGTATTAAAACATTCGTTGAAGGCTGTACGTACCGAATTACATCTTGGGCTACGTTAGCTTCAATAGCCTGTTCAATTGACTTAGCTCTAGTAAAGGCTACGTTTTGAGCTAAGTTCTTTTCAAGTGATTGATCAATTAAAACTAGCTTAGGTGTTAGAGTAAGTTGAGCAGTTACATTTTGAGCTAGGTTACGCTCTATTGCTTGCTCAACTGGAACAACCTTAGTAGGCTGTATATACCTAATTACATCCTGAGATAAGTTAGCTTCAAGAGCCTGCTGAATTAAAACAAACTTTGGCGATAAAATAAACTGTGCAGTTACATCTTGGGAAGCGTTCTTTTCAAGAGCTTGTTGAACCAAGATAAGCTTAGGAGGAAGAATAAATCTAATTACGTCATAAGTCTGGTTACCCTCAAAAGCCTGTTGAATCGGTGTAGATCTAGCAAACGTAACATTCTGAGCTACGTTAGATTCTTCTGCTTGTTCGATTGGAGTAGACTTAGCAAGTTCTACATTTTGTGCTAAGTTCCTCTCAACTGCTTGTGCAACTAAAATTAACTTAGGTGTTAAAGTAAATTGTGCAGTTACAGTATAAGCTTGGTTTCGTTCAACTGCTTGTTCAACTAAAACATTCTTAGGAGGTATAACGTAGCGCGCAACGTCTTGAGATTGGTTACGCTCAAGAGCTTGTTCAAGAAGGAAGAATTTTGGAGATAGAGTAAATGAGAAAGTTACATTTTGAGAAGCATCTTTTTCAAGAGCCTGTGTTATAGCTACGAGTTTTGGAGGCTGGATAAACCTAGCTACATCATAAGTTTGGTTACTTTCAACCGCTTGTTGAACACTAGTAGACTTACTAAATGAGAAGTCCTGAGATTGATCTTTTTCAAGAGCTTGTTGAAGTAGGTACGTCCTACCAAGTGTAACATCTTGAGCTACACCTTTTTCGAGAGCCTGTTGAATAAGAACAAACTTCGGTGTCAGTGTAAGCTGGAAAGTTACAGTCTGAGCAACGTTCTTTTCTAGAGCTTGCTGAACAGGAACAATTGTAGGAGGAAAAATATACCTAATTACATCTTGAGAAGCGTCCTTTTCTAACGCCTGCTGAATTAAAACAAACTTTGGAATCAGAGTAAACTGGAAAGTTACACTCTGAGCTAAGTCCTTTTCAAGCGCCTGTTCAACTAAAACAATCTTAGGAGGAAAGACGAACCTAGTTACGTTCTGAGCTACGTTAGCTTCACTAGCTTGACTTAACGTTACAGACTTAATAAACTGTGGGTCTTGAGTTAAGTTACGCTCCAAGGCCTGCTGAATTAGAACAAACTTAGAACCCGATGAGTTCTGAGCCGAGTTACGTTCTAAGGCCTGCTGAATTAAAACAAACTTAGGAATCTTTGTAAACTGTACAGTTACATTATTAGCTAGATCCTTTTCAAGAGCCTGTTGAATAAGAGGGTGGAAGCTGGGAGTATCCCGAGCCCGATCTTGTTCAAGGGCTTGCTGAATAGGAACTACGGGCATTCATTCGCCTGAAAATAGCCAAGTGCGTTGATCTGGATAATAATAGTAGAACCGTCAGGAGTAATAGCAATATCGTGAAGGGAAATCGGGATAGTACTTGCATGGTTAGTTGCAGCTGTTGCAAGTGTAGGATTAAAACCGATGACAACCTTAGCCCAAGGGTCACCAGCAATAACCGCACCAAAGTTGACGTCAGTTAGATCAAGTCTAATCCAGTTATTTGTATCGTCCGGTGAACTAGGAATAGGAGTGTCAACGACTTGAACTGTGGTATTGGCAGCAAGGTTTGTAGTCCCTGCAACTACATCAGCCAAAGTGACCTTATCAAGAAGAACAGCATCAGTCTCTAAACCTGTAGCTGAAATTGCAGCCACAACTAGACAGGCAGAGGTAGGACCACCGCCAATTGCCATAGCATGAAGTTCAACAGCACGTCCTTTAGCAATATTGAATACAGATGAAGCCACGACTTCTCCTTTAACATTGACCGGCTTGGAAATAGCCAGCAGCTGGAATTTGAATTGTAATAGTAGATCCATCTGGAACAATATTAACATCGTGCATTGTCATTGGAACAATAGCACCTAGTTGACCCATAGTACCATTAGGACTCCAACAAACCAAAACCTTAGACCAAGTATCCCCAGCATTTACTGTTCCAAAAGCAATATCTACCATATCCAGAGGAAAAACATCTGTTGCATTGTTTGGAGCAGGAGAAGTTAGATCAGCAGCTGGAATAATTTTGGGAACTGTTGTATTTGTAACTAAGTTTGTAGTTCCAACAACTACGTCACCTAGCCAGTCCTTATCAAGAAGAATAGCGTCAGATTCCAGACCAGCAGCTGCTAAAACAGCTACGCAGAGACAGTTACCAGCCCAAAAAGCATCTTGAGTCTTAGCTCTCCTATGAAGTTCAACACAGCGCCCCAAAGCGACGTTAAAAACGTGTGCAGCCATTTACCTAGTCTCCCAAACTGTGAATGGATTTTTCTGAACTGACTTGAGTAGGGGGTTTATCACCATGAACACGAACTAGCTCGCCCTCAGAATTATGAAGTGTATAAGTGTTCTTTTTAGACAACATAGCGTGTATAAACTGATCCGTGTTCTCTAGGTGCTTTTCATTATAGCGATCTTGAATTTCTTTACGCTTAGCTGTTTCAAGAGCCACAGCGTGATTAAAGATATTGATGCGAGCGCCATCTGCCATAGCAACTCTTTCAATAATCCTCTCATCCAGTTCCCACGCCTCAAAAATTTTGTACAGGGAGCCGTCTTCACGACGACAGCAGATTACAAACGGAGCATCACTCATTTCGTGAAACTCCATATCGGAGTCCAAACACATAATTTCCAAGTTTGGATCGTAGTCCTTAAGACGTTCAGCAATTGAGAGAGCATCGCGCTCTACAATCATGCCATCAACAACGACGTAATTTCCAGTTCCTGGATCGTAGTAATTACTCATGGAGCAGACTCTGGCTCTGGAAGTTCGGGCCATTCAGGTTCTGGGCCGCCAGTATCAAACCCTGCTAAACACGGTACAGCCCATTCACCAGTTAGAGTCTGACGTGGAATTGCCCACTTTCGCGATTCACCGCCATCATAGACAACTTCACTAAGATGATTCAAACCAAGAAACGGTACAACTGAAACAGACTTAACTACGTCACCTGGCACAGAACGTACATCGCCGCCCGCTTCAGTTACAGTAATAAGAAACACTGTAAAAAGTGCAAGAAGTTCAGTTGGGATACGTTCATCTGGCATGACATAAAGAATGGCCGCCCACGTCAAATCACAGTAGTCAAGTGCTTCTTGTTCAGTTGGAAGCACTTTCCAACCATCTGTTTGAGAAAGTGTTTCAATAGTAACGGTCATGGTGTGCCCCACTTCGCTCTCAAATACTGCTCAACTGACTCACGCTGAGCCGTAGTATGTGCCCCGCTATACGCAAGGATTTCAAAATAATTATGGTAAAACGAACGCCAAGTTTCTTGAGCAGGCATTTTACCTGTCCTAAGTCCAAATTGAATTCCCCACCCATTATGGTTAGCTGAATTAACTAGAACCCCGTTACGAAAAGCTTTACCGTTTGGGTTAGGTGCTACAACAAATGAATATACGAGAGGCTGATCGTCTGCTGTAGCACACGGCCAGAGAAAGCTTCCACCAAAAGTATCAAGCTTAACATTAGCTGTATCACTACTAAGTATTGGACGACCTAAGTCAGCGGTATCAACAATAGTTGTTTGATATGATGACTTAAGATTAGGTCTACAGGCAAGATAAAGTGTGTAGGGAGTCGTTGCCACAATAGAAACATTAGCTGTTTTCAAAGAGTGATTTCCACTAGGGGTATGAGTAATGGTAGGAAGTGCGTTTTGAAGTCCGCTGCGTGAAGGTTGTTCTATCACAACAGCTTGAGCCATGTTTTTACCGTTCCCAGATTTATCATTCCACCCAGAAACTACAGTCCCACTTGAATAAGTAAAGGTAGAAGCATCATTAGAATCCCACCAACCAGCCAACCCAGCAATATCAGTAGGAACGAATGGAGCAGGAGTAGCCCACTTTGCTCTCAAATAAGTTTCAACTTGTTCGATATCAGCAGCTGACAAGACTGAATCATAAATAAGGATTTCAGCTATATCACCGTTAAGATAGGAACCAGCAGGTGCTCCTAAATAATACCTATCACCTACAATAATTTTTAAGTTAGCAACTGTGAATGGACCAAATGTAGGTGTCGATGAAATAGCTAAGCCATCATTATAGACATTAATATTACCATCAGGACGTAATACAGCCCGATGTATTCCATATGGCACAGGACCAGTTCCAGGAGTAGCTGAAGCCCCATTATTTCTACTAGCAGAGAGTCGATAACTAGAATTACTAGCACCTATCAACAAAGAACCAGCATTATCAGTATCATTTTGACCTGCACCACCAAGTAATGACAAAAAACCTGCATAGAGTACTTCTTCAGTATATTCAGCACCTACAATAAAAATTGTAGCGGTTCCAACGTTTACACCACTAGATCCGATGTATTCCATGTATCTGCTGGCAAAGTTATGGTATGTAGGAAACGGACGACCTGCACCATCACGGGTAGGTTGATTAGCTACAACACCTTGAGATAGATGTTTAACGTTTCCACTCTTATCTCGCCACTGACTAATAACAACACCTGACGAAAAAGTGAAGCTCGACACATCAGCCGAATCCCACCATTCCTGTAGACCTGCAATACTGCCTGGATTAAAAGCACTACCAGAAGTAATGGTAAAGTTTAGTGAGTTAGATATATCTGCACCATTATGAACGGTAAAGGAGGCAGTTCCCTCAACAGCAGGAGTGTAACTACAAGTCAAACTTGTAGCTGAAACGTAAGTAGTTGTTAGAGCAACAGCACCTGCGTACACAACCGAGCTACCAACAAAATTAGTTCCAGTAACTGTAACAGTAAGGGGAGAAGCACTTGAGGGGGCAGTATTTGGAGACAAGGTAGAGATTGTAGGTGATGGAACAGCAGTTACAGTAAAGTCTCGTGAGTTAGAAATAACAGCACCTTCATGCACAGTAAAAGCAAAAGTTCCTACTGATGAAGGTGTGTAACTTGCAGTAAGCTGATTAGCGTTAACAAATGTAGTTGTCAACGCTACAGCACCTGCGTACACAACTGAAGTTGCTGTAAATCTAAGACCATTAACTGTAACAGTAAGAGGGGAAGCACTAGTAACAGCCGTGTTAGGACTTAGAGTAAGAATATAAGGATCAGTTGATCCTATACTACCACCGCCACCCTTATTAAAGGGCTGAGCTAAGGCTATTCCTAGTGCCGTCATAATTAAGAGAGTCCTACAATCAAAGTGGCCGTTGTATTAGTTGCAAGGACTTTTCTTGTCTGGATATTAAGATACGTGCCAGCAGAAACACCTGAAATAAGAATTGTATCTCCACCAGATGTAACGAGATTAATGTTTCCAGAACCACCAACCCAAAGTGCATGAGCACTCATAGGAAGATTAGCTGAATCATTAGGTGTGATAAGGGCAGCACGACTAGCGTTCAAGGACGCCAAATTACTCATTTATACTCCTTAAAGAAGGAGGGGAGAGTGTTAGTCAAGTGGCAACTCGAACCTAACACTCTCCCCAGGATAACGCCCAGATTTAGGCTTCTGTGATGTTCGTCATCTTTGCGTGAGCGTTACGCTGATGCGTAACAAGCTGCCAATATTGCTTGAGAAGAACTTCCCAAGCATCGTAGTCCATCACGTACTTAAAGATGGAACCATCGTTTGCAGCGAAGTACCAAGGCTTTGTACGATATTCCTTAATCTCCGGCTCACAAAGAAACACCATCGTCTTATCAGGAGCGTCTACGTCAGAAACGACAGGGAGTTCCTTTTCGTAGTTAAACGCCAAACCAATAAGACCACCACTGAATTCCTTAGGCTCGTTGTAACGACGCAAACTTGTCATCAAGTTAAAGTACGCACGACGAACACCAAGGGAGGCAAAGATAGCCGTTGGGCGCTTTCCACCAAGACGACGAATTCCGTCACATGCCTGAATCATTGCAGCTTCAGTAAGTGTCGTCGTAGTAGAATCAACGTAACTCTGCCAGTATTCATTACCAGCTGTTGCAGAGTTAATGTTATGGATTGTACCGGTATTACCAACCAAACCGAGAATTCCATTTGGCTCACGGTTTGCATCGCCTGAACGAACGATGTTGTTACCAGTAACTGTAGTAACTGCTGCAGAAACTGTAAAGCTACCTGCATACGGAGCAGCAGCAGTAACAGTAAGAGCAGTTCCACCCGCTACAGGGGTTCCTGTGTTATCAACAATATCAATAACCATTCCAGGTTGAATTGATCCAAATGTAGGAGCAGCAACCGTAGAAGTTGCTGAACCAGCTGTTACACGGGAAATAACACCAGTAACGTTCACAGTACCTTGGTAAGCTCCCCAAGCAATTCGGTTGGAGTCCTTAACAACGTCTTCCTTAAGTCCAGACATTTCAGCATCCGCTGCATTAGCAAATGCCTGTGCGTTGGTTTCTGCCAACTCCATAAGCTGACCAGTAAGCCTAACGCGACCGTAGCCGTACTTAAGCATTTCCTGTGTGGAAGCGTAACCCTGCTGACCAGCAGCACCAAGCTGAGCATTCTCAGCACGATATGAAATACCCTGGTTACGAGCGGTCCTCACTGGAAAAACGACGTATTTACCACCAGCGTTTTCAAAAACACCAGAAGTCGAAGATTCGATTCTCTTCATGAGAACCTTTTCCTCATTCAACTGGTTGTTAATGTCGCCCTCGTAAACTTCCTTAAGAATACCGAGAGCAGAGGTAAGTGTAGCGACCATTCTAGGTCAGTCCTTTCATTGATTGGCGGCTTGAATTGATTGAGTAACGAAGGCAATTCTTTCATCGCGACTCATCTTTCCAAAGTCTGCCTGGCTTCCAGAAATCGCACCATTCCCTCCCATTACATTTGGGATAGGCTTGCGTTGAAAGCTGCTGACCTTTGATTGGAGTAGAGAGTTCCAACCTTCGATTGCTTGTTCTGGTGTAGCTCCACGACTGAGTTGTAGAAGAACCCAGTCATCGTCAAAATCTCCGTGGACAGTATGCATCTGATCCATCAAATTGTCAAGTTCTTGCATCTGTTCCGCTTCTTCAGCGGCATAAGCTTGCTGCTCTTGCCACTCTTTAAATTGCTGCATCTGCTGTTCAACAGCAGACAGTCTGTCGGGCTCTTCCTCAGCGACAGACCTTGTTTGTGGGATAAATTCTGGTTCTTCTTCGTAGTCTGTCACTAGTAGTCCTTGCTCTCTCATCTCTTCCAGTGTTTCCTGGAGGTGGTTATAAAAATCTACTGGGTTATTCTGAAGATACTGGTTGAGAGCCATAGCTTGCTGTAGTTCCTCATAATTACCCAGTTCTTTGTAAGGTTGATATTGCTCGTGGATGGATTGGAACTTACGTGTTACGTTACCATCCCAATCCTTGATATACTTCTGAACGATATTGCGATCTTGTTCAGGAATATCCCTAAGAAATCCCTCACCCAGTGTTTCCTGCGGGCTGGGGCTGTCCATTTGAACTTGGGGCTGACTGTCCATCTGCGGGCTGCTCTGTGCCGGTGGTATCGTATTCGGCACCTGGAACTCCTGCGCCATATTGCGCTCCTAAAATAGCCTGCTCAGTGAGCATGTAGTGGGTAATAAAAACCTGCTTTACCTCATCTGGCAAAGTCTCAAATTCTTGCGACTTCATGTACAAACCGTGTTCGTACAGGTGAATATCATTATTATCCCAAGGGTTGATGGGAAACATGGGCAATTGTACAGGCGCCTGTGGTTCTTGTTCCATTCCAGGCAAACCAGCTAATGGTCCAATACCAGCTTGTTGTGTTGCTTGCTGCATCTGCATTTGTTGAAGATCTTGTTGCATTTGTGCCATCTTAACGTTCTCACGACGAGCTTGCTTAGAATCGACCTGTAGTTCTTCGTACAGGCGGTTTGTCTCGGACATTTCCAAGTAACGAAGTCCCTTTTCAGGTGGAATCAACTGAAGCTTCATCAACTCAGTAATGAAAGCTTGTCTAGCCGTTCGTGACTTAGGTGCCATAGAACCTGTCTCGACTCTGATATCTGTGCCGCCAATAACGTTGGCATTCATAAACTGCTGTGTCTCTAAAGCTCCAGCCTTAGAAACAACAGCTAGAATCTTCTCCGGCGGCCAGAACTCTTGAACTAACTCTAGTGTTTGAATCCCGATAACAGTAGTCATTTCTTCAATTGATGCAATCGTGGTGTGAAGTCGAGAGTCGTTCTCTTCCTGAAGATAAGCAATTGCTGAAGCCGCTTCAACTCCGGGAGGAGTTCTACCTTTAGTTACTTCGTATTGTCCCGCTGCATCATCAAGATCAGTAAGTGTAAGTTCAATGTTCTTCTCTTCATAAGAAGAAACTGGCTTAGTATCGAGGTAGTGAGGAGCTTCAAAGCCGGGGTTAACCGGGATGAGCAACCCCGGCTCTGAAGTGATTTTGTTAGGATCAATTGATCCCTTCGTGTAAACAAGCTGCGGCTTTGATGTCAGATTACTTGATTCAATGATGGATGAGCGTTGACGGTTGTATACCCGTTGTGGAGCTATCATATCCTCAATAATCGACAAGCCATAGAAACCACCAGACGGAACGTGCTCAGACTTAGCAAAAGGAAACATGCCGTGTTTGTATGGGTAGCTAGTCGGAGTAAAACCAAGTAGGTCTAGTGGCCTTTCAACTAGGCTCAACATGGGATCTTGAATAGGAGGCTCTACGTACACGATTTTAGACCCTGCAATAACGATGTAACCTCCTTGTGGATATTTAATGCAGGGCTTAATCCAAATATCCCACATAGTCACCATATCCATCGACGGTCCTTGATTCCTGATTCCAATTGCCTGCATGAAGCGTTGATCCACAGGAATTGCTGTAATCGCCGAAGGATTTATCTTCATTCCATATTGCTCTTGAACTTTATCTACATGAATGGCCCGTTCACGGATAACGTAGGGCTGCTCTTCAATGGACTGTTCTTGAGGGTTAGGAATGAAAAGATGGAAAGGAGTAATGTCGTCGTAACAGATGTTACACTTAGTTATATCCTCTCCCTGATCTTCTTCAATATAGGTGGAGATAAAGGAAGTGCCACAAATACTCATCCAAAACGCAGCGCGACGGCGAGCGATATTAAAATGAGCAGCATCTAGAATGTACTCTGCAATTGCCTCACTAACCTGAGCCGCCATTACATCTGTCGGCTCAGTAGTAGCCGGAACAACGTAAAACTGAGGCTCTTCCTTCGTTAGTTTCGCAATCTCCATTCGTACAGCTGGCCTAACTTTATTGCCGATATATCGTACACGGTACCTGGGTGCAGGAGGATCCATAAGCCGCTGATTAGACAGAATAGAGTTAGCTGGAATCCAGCTAACATATTGCTTGCCGTTATAGAACGCAAGGTTCAAGTACCATTGCCGTTCAAACGGCTCTCGTAGTTGCTTGCACTTTTTGTACTCAGCCTGCCAAAAAGCTACTTCTTTGGATACAGCCTCATCAGGCATCCTCAAACTCCTTCTCGGCTAGTTCATCTAGCACAGTCTCAGGAAGAAGGCCGAGATAAATAGTTCCCTCTTGACCTTCCTCTTCATTACGCTCCGTAGAAGGAAGTTCGTAGCTACTTGTCTCCAAGTTGTCCGATTCGGAACTTTCCGGAAACAACCGATTCATCAACCGCTGGTTCATCCCCATCAAAAAGGAATTGTTTTCCACGAGGACGTTCATCAGATACAGGTTCTGCTGAAGAATCGTCTCCATCATCTCGTCCATAATCGCCTTCATCTAGTAGTTTATCCGTATCAAAACCCAAATGGCGCAAGCGCGCCAGTACAGCCGTAGCCGTTTCATCCCTAATCTTATACTCTTCGATTTCCTCGTCGTAAGCTAGAATTAGCTTGTCGATATGAGACTGTACGAAACTATCTGGCATAGCCTTGACGATATCGTACAGGCACTCATTACAGTAATAAACGACGCCCTCGAAGTCTAATGTAACTCCCATGTGCATCCAATAAAGCCTAGGTGATCCCTGATCGCCACGACACTTAAAGCAAGTTGCTGGAGGAAGCATTGAGTGTTTGTCTACAATAACAGGTAACATTAAAACTCCGTTCCTAGTGTGTCATCAAAAGACTTTTCCTGTGAAGCGCCCATTTTAGACCAAAGGTCTTCATCGAAACGTTCGCCGTGAAGTGCTACAGGGGCATTAATAATGTTCCCGTACTTAAACTCTACTTCGCCAGGCAAGGCTGGCCGACTTACTACACCGTACCTAATAGCGTCAATACCGTGATCGTCCTTCTTAAGAGGACTCTCTTTAGCGTTACGACGCTCAGCTATTTTACGGCTCTGGAACTTGTCCCACCTATAACGAGGAAGTTCCCAGATTAAGTTCTCACAATCCTTGGTAACAAAGAGTAGCTTCTTACGGAAACGGTTACTTAGTCTATTTATCCCCGCATCCACATCGTTATTTCCCAATCCAAGATAGAGTCCCGCTTCAGCGTATTCAGCTTGGATTGATGTTCCCGTAATAGGATCTTTGTTCCTGATGGATGGGTCAGCAACGATATATAGTAGCTTCTCGGAGAGACGTAGCTGTCGAATTCTTGATAGAATCGCAACGGCATTTTCTTCGACGACTCTCCCCCTTTCGTAGTATTCATCACATACAACCATTCTTCCTTCGCCGTCGAATGCAATGATATAAAAGGCTGTAGGATTGGTGTAACCGTGGTCTAAACAGCCAAAAAAGCCCCATTTTGACATGTACAGGGGCCATTTTTCAGTGTTTACAATTGGATCTATGAACACTTCTGGCTTCAAAACTTGCTTAAAAATGGTCCCAGATTGACTAATATAGGCCCCTGTAAGTCTTGCTTTCTTCTCTGCATCACTCATTCCATCGATCATAATGTCCATTTCAGCCGATGAAATGTAGGGATTTTCTGTTGTTGAGACCTCATGGATGCCAATATTAGGGTCGTTTGCCTTACCTTTGGTGTAAATTCTATCGTAAGTCCAAGAAAGTTCCTGAAGCGGCGTTACAGTCATCCAAATATGACCTTTGGAGTCGATTGTACGAGCTAAGTTCTCGTTATATATCTCTTGGTCACATTCTTCGTCTATCCAAATACCGTGACGACTAACACCAGCGTGCTTTTCTACGTCCTGGTCGTTAGATAGAAATTCCATAACAGAGCCGTTTGTAAGATACAGGGTACGCTCGCCTCTAACGTAGGAATCTTCCCAGCTTCCGTTTTTAAGAAGGCTTGGAGGAATCCAACGGGCAATTTCTGGAAGCATGATTCGGTTGATTCCTGATTCAAAGTCGACTCCAACGCCTCTTAAACGTACAGGCGCCCCAAATAGAGGGGTCCGTACAGGGTGAATTCCAGCCAACATCATTACAGCCTCAGCACCGCCGCCGACAGTTTTACCTGAGCGGTTTCCACCAATGAACAACCTTATCTTATGGGGGTCGTTATGGAAACGTTCTTGGTGAGGGAGAGGTTTGTAGCCGTGAATAGAGGGCCGCAGAGCAGTTCGTCTCAAGGCGGCCGACATCTGTTTAGAGAGTGTCCCTACTGAAACTACGTCGTCTTGTTTAGTTTTCACTTCTTCATCTTTTTAATAGCGGCGTTAGCAATTCTAATGGCCTTAGCGTCGTCGCCACCCTTTTTCAAGACTCCGTTAGCGATCTTAACCCAGGTGCCGTTAGCGTTCTTGTTATGACGGAGTGCTGTCTTCGTCGTCCACGGCATGATTGTGCATCTCTCTTTCTAAAAAGTCTTTAAGGTCTTTCATAAAGAGAAGGAAGTTCTTCGTTGTCTTAGTTATTTTGTGGAGAGCGAAGAGAAGGACAGTGATATTAATGAGTAGTAATAGAAGGTTTCCGTAGAGTAGCTGTGTCTCAGTTGACATCACTCTCCCTCACCCTTCCCTAGTTCACGTTGTGAGGCGGGTTACCAGGGAAGGGGAGTCTCCAGCGGGGAGAAATTAAACCTTAGCAGCCTTTTCCTTAGCCTGCTTCTCAGCTTCCTTATCTGCTTCGTCAACAGCCTTTGCTGGGTCTTCCCAACGACCGTTACCGTAGAAGTAAGCCTCAATTTCAGCCTTAAGGTCAGAATTAGTAAGAGAGAGTCCTACGTAAGCAGCCTCAAGAAGCTCATCACCTGAACGAGGCTTTTCCGTCTTCTTAGACAACTTCTCCAACTCTTCGTTCCTTGACTTCTGAGCCTGATAAGCTGCAATCTCCGCCTTCTCCTCAGGAGTAAGGGGTCGATCTTCAGGCTTAACTTCCTTTTCCTTAGTTTCCGTTGTCATCTATCCATTTCCTTTCCATATCGGGACAAACTGAATAAGGGACTACCTCGATGTCTTTCCACTTGGAGAAGATAACGAAGTAACTGTCGCTCCAGGAATCGTACACGCACTCGATTCGCACACCGTTAGGTGTTTTACTGGTAATTGCCTCGGCAGCTATTAGAGAGAAGTCCGCCACGGCAAGTGTACAGGCCGCCCCCAAGAGAAGAACTTTAGCTCTAGTCACTCGGAGATTTCCTTCTCAAACTCTGAGGCGACCAAATCAAGAACCTTCTGATCTACATGCCGCGCCAAGATTTCCATCACCTTTTGGAGAACTAGGATGAAGTTGAAAGCGGTCGACTCGGTACTGTTGAAGCGGCCCGTGTACTCATGGAAGTACTTGATGGAGTTTAGATCTCCCGACTCGATATTACGCATGAGTGAAGTCTTAGCGGAGTACTCTGTTGTTTCAAAAGCTTCACTAAGACGACGCTCGTAGTAACTCCGGTTCTTCTCCAGTTTTAGGTAAGCTTGGAAAGATTTAGTGCTTAGTCCTAGGTCCTTTAGTTTAACAGCGTTACTTCTCTTATCCATTGGATCTGAGAGCTTGTTCACAGCTAGAACGAACATAGGATCGAACTGATCCTTGAACAAGGTCTTACGAGTAGTTGGAGGTAAGCCGCGCTTTTCTAGGACTGGGTTAGCCTTTAAAAGAAGGGCTTCAGCTTCATCGAGTTTTAGAGAGTAGAGTTCAGCCATATCTTGGGAGGAGAGGTATTCCCCTCTATCCCAGTAAGTGTACTCTAGGTCTGTGATAAATTGCATCCAGCGTTCGTCTGAGAGAAGACGATCCGGGTTGGGGAGTTCTTCTATGGGTGTTGCAGATACTCGAATTGGGGGTACAGAGAAAGAGGTAGCCACTTGTGCCAGTAAAGCAGTTTCTTGAAGGTTTTGCAAGTTTTCAATTTAAAAAAAGTGAAATTTTTCTGAAAAAACTTCTGTGATATTACCAGACAAAACGAAGTCTAGTCGCCTTTTTTCGTTGCGGGATCAACCAATCCTGACTGACGCGTCAGTCACTGACTGATTAGTCAGTCAGCCTAGAAATTGAGAATGGTTCTCATTCTCATTTCATGTTTATGCAGAGGGGTGCATAATAAACCGACATCATCTCGTAACATTGGCGTAACGGAATTGACGCATTGAAGGAGTAGAGTAATCCTTGTCGGAAAGGCCGACACCAAACCTGAGAGGGAAACCAAACCATGTACCTGAACCACCGTTACCACGATGACGCAATCACGCAAGAGGTTGTCGATCAGCTGGCGGAGAATCTCGCCACGGCGAAGGTCGAGCGGGATGCGTTCGTCAAGAAGGCAAATCGTGCGCAGAAGCACGCCGATGCCCTGCGCAACGTTGTTCAGCTGATCGAGCGCGACTTGCGCTGGTGCCGAGCTTCACTCAGCTCGAACGTCGATGAGTACATCGACTGAGAAAGGGAAGGGCGGGGAGAAATCCCCGCCCAAACCTTCCACGCAATTCGTGTTCAGCTTGTGCGACGAATGCGCCGAAGATTGGCGCTGGTGCCGATGCCGGGAGAACTCAGCCCTTCGGGGCTGAGTTACTCGCGGGAGAGATTACGCCGCAGGCGGGTCGCAGTTATTGGGTTCGCTTGAAATCGATTTCAGAAATCGTTCTCATGAAATCGTTATCAGGTAATGAGAATCATTCTCAAAAGACAGCGTCGCAGTTATTCGGTAGGCTTGTCAAGTGACATTTGTCACAACGAACGTTTGTTCGATCGACGAACGTTTGTTTGGTGTGACGGACGTCACAAAGAAATATCTGGACAATCTTTCGGCGATCTGGGCATAATTCTCTCAGCGAAACCGCATGGCATCCGAGTCCGCAAGGCCCGCACGATCTATACCGCCTAATAAGCGGTTCCCGATACGGCGCCACCTACGGCCGGGAAACAAGGTTAGGGAGAGTTTCGTTCCTACTAGATCAGACGAAGGGAGGTGAACTAATGACTGATAAGCAGACTTTCCGGGCGAAATTTGAAGCCTATGGGCGATTGATCCCGGGAATCTTCAAGGATGGTAGCGACGCTGAGGTTGCCCAGATTGCCAAGCATATCGATACGCTGGGCGATTACGTGAGCGATCTTCGCAAGCTCCACGATGCGCAATTTGATTTGATTGCGCAAGGATTGCAGCCCGCAAGGGGCGATACGGTAAAGCGTATCCGCAAGCCTAACGTGAATTCGACGCCAGTTGTCGAAGCCATCGTAGTGGAGAATGATCCCCTAGCGGGAGAATTCTAAGCTAGCTTGGAGTCATCATTAGCGACTAGAACTAGGCCAGAAATACCTAGGGAATCTAGCGTAGTGGGTCCCGAAGAGGGTAGGGGGACAGAAATACCCCCTACCCTACCCAACCCTTTAAGGGCTCGGCTCGAAAGAGTCGGGCCCTTTAGTTTCGCTGCGCGGGTCGCAGTTACTCGGTTCGTTCAGCAGAGAAAGACCGTCGCTGTTATTCGGTTAAATTAAATTGATTATTGCCTCTTATATTGAATTAAATGTTACGGCGTGAGCTTTACGTTTTTCGGCGGCTGGTTTCGTACAGGGGTCTGGCTAATTATTGGGCTTTCATTGGGTATTTTTGCAACTGTTAGTGTATGTTTTCTTGTAAAAGAAACACACTACAGTTAGCAGTTACGAAGTGTCTGAACATAACAGAGTTATACCTCACCCCCCCTGACCTGGGCTTATGCCTCTAAAAGTTAAGGGTAAGGTATAACATTCATCATTATAACATAACAGCCCTAAAACCACTTGGAACTATCAAGAAAGGAAAAACCACTTAGAACTATCAAGAAAGTGCTAGTCAAGTAGCTACCCTCTATGGTACAATAGACCCCTACCGCCGTCGCATAAGGAGGGTGTAATCTATGCCGATTGATCCAGTTAGTTCTAATCCAAGTGACTTCATTAAAGCCTTAGAAAACTTCAAGGCAACAGGAGAGATGGAGATACCACTTAAAGATAAGTGGAAAAGAATCATTCAGTTAAAAAACGATTACCCTAACATGAGTAATCAAGAAATCGCTGACCGTGTAGGCTACAAAACGGGTCAACAAGTAGCTAACGAATTAGTAAAGATTAGAAAGTGGGAAAAGGAAACAGGAAGTAAACAGCTTTTTGATTCACCAACTATTAACCGTGCTAGTCGAGAAATAGAATTAATAGATACTGCTAAAGAAGAATGGAGAAACGACAGGGCAGAGTTAGTAACTCTCTTACATCTTGTTTACGAAATGGCTAAGAAGGGTATGCCGTTTAAAGGAATACAGACTCGGGCAGGCTTAACTAAAGAGAAGTTTAAAGAATTATGGGGCGAGTTAAATGAGGCCGGCTTTCAAGAAGACGGCACACTATGGCGTGGAATGGTTATGCCAAAGGCTATAGCTAATAGAGACTTTAATGGTGGTGATGAAGTAATGAGTTATCTAACATATCTTAGCCATAATTTAGATCAAGTACCTAGTGTTGAAATAAATGTAGAACTGGCGGGTGAAATCCTAGTACACGCTATGGCCGCGATCGCAATATTCCAGGCACAAAACAAACGTTATGAAGTGCTAGAATCATTCAAACCTTACACAGTTCCTAAGAAACATCGTAATAAAGAAAATACAAATGCTGCTTTGGATATCCTTAAGCATAAAGATCTGATTTGGGAGAATTAAAAAAAGGCTTGACATTCGGCCGGATCCGTGTTATACTTGCCTCCTGGGAAGAAATATTGATTGAGAGGAAATCCCAATAAACATGGAACAATCACGTAAACCTACTGCGTGGGATGAATTCGAGGTTGACGCCTCTATTGCATTCGATGATCCGATGATCTTTGCTCGGAGTGTTGTTGCAAAGGCCGCTGAGATTCGTACCCAACTAAACGCAACGAGTACCCTCAACTCCTTGAACTTGAAGTTCAGGGCACAAGCTGAGAAGAACTTAGACGCTAAAGCGATTGCCGATGTGATCGTCTCAAACATGCTCGATTGTTTGTCTGAACAGATCCCAGAAGTTCTCGTCCACGTCTTACCAAGACTTGCTGAACTTGCCGACTTCTGTGATGGCACGATTCGCCACGAATCAATGCGGTCACGTATGAACAACGGTTTCTCGAAGAAGCGTCTGCACCAAATGTACATCAAGTTGAGGAAGATGTACGAGCAATACTGTGCAGCAATGCAGCTGATGACTCCCAATAAATTCCCCCTGATTCCTGCCGTTTCTGGGAACTACAACGACTCAACTCGGTCAGGTTCTATGGAGCATTTGTTCGAGGTTGATGGCGAGGTAATTGTCAACTACTACCACGCCGCACGCCTGTGCGAATTCGAGGCGAACTCCTACATGGATGTTGTCGAGAAGTTCACCGGAGTTTCAGAAATCAACGGACACAAAGTAAAGATGGTGGAACTGTGAACAAGAACGAGCGGTACAAGAGGGACAAGGAAGTTCGGGCTGCCATCGCCGAACTTGACCTGAAGGTTGGAGATACTTTCTCCACAGTTACCCCCGATGGTTCAGTTATAGAAGAGAACTGCGTTGTTCTCTCAGTTCCTGATGAGTACGGGCATTTCGAGGCATACGATTCCGAGATGGTTATCTGTCTCTTTGAAGTAAGGATGGTGAAGAAGTGAACATCGTTGAGTGGAAAGAACTGACTACTCGTGTCAATGATTGGGCAAGGGTTAACGCCCCATCTTGCTTTAACTACGGCTCACGTTATTCCTACTGGGCTAACGCTAAGCATGAGGGAATCTGTACAGAAGAAGAGTTCAACTACGCCGCCGAGATCTTTGGTGATCTTTGGCACTACAGAGGGGATTGAAAGTCATCATGAACTGTCAGCATGTAAGTGACCTAAGGTCCGATGAGTATTGTGACAAGTGTTGCTCAGAGTGCGGCGAACTCTTTGAAGAGTGTCTCTGCAATTATCCTACCGATGCCCCTGCATATGATACCGAGCAAATGGAGTTGGAACTGTGAACTTCGAGATTCCTAAGTCTATCCCGCCTGCAAATGATCCCCTTGCTGGGGAGTTTGATGCTCTAGAAGAGAATAAGCCTATCGCAATTATTGAGTCGAAACGGCCTACACCTAATCATGCAGTACAGCAGGCAATCTTCCCTGCGTTTCAGCAGAACTCAGTTAACGTTGATCTTGAAACTCAGTTCGCCACTTTGAAAAGTGAACGTGACAACTTGGCAACTTTGCAAGAGCAACTTCGTTTGGAGTTTGAGCAGAAGCTATTGAAGCTGCAAGAGAAGAAGAACGACCTGACTCTTTCCATGCGAGAGATTGAGCGGAAGCTTGAAGAAGAAAGACTGGCCGCTGCTGAGCGTGCGAGGTTGGAAGCACAACTTCATGCACAAAAACTCGAGGCCGAAACTCTCGATCAACTCTCAAAGGAGTTGGAGCTTATCTGCCAGAACTTCCCTGCTTACTTCCAGGCCCATATGTACCAGCATGACGACATTCTCTTTACCGTCAACGCTTTCAATGAAGGCCGCAACGGTATCCTGAATGCAAATGACCTGGGACTTGGTAAGACATTCGAGACAATCGTTACCCTGTACATTCTGAGCAAGACTTATCAGGATCAAAATTCTGGTAAGAAGCCAAAGGTTCTGTGGCTTACGAAGAAAAGCTTGGTTGGTTCTACTCCGGCAGAAATCAAGACTTGGTGGCCAGATTGCAAAGTAATGACTCCATTGAAGTCTACAGTCAGTGAGTCCGATCGCAATTTCTTACTCGATATGTATGAGGGTATCGGCGTCGATATTCTCTTGGTCAACTACGAGTTTGTTCGTACAACTCCTAAGGTCAATGAGACAGCGTGGGATTACATCGTAATTGATGAAGTCCATAAGCTCAAGGGTGGAGCGAATAGTTCAGGCCCAACAAAGATCTGGGAAGCCTGTAAGAACCTGTGCCATAATGCACGATTCAACCTGTTCCTTTCTGGTACTCCAATGGTGAATAAGCCTGAGGAAATGTGGAGCTACCTTCACATCTTCGATCCCGATAAGTTCCCGAATTTCCGTCTATTCGAGCGTCAGTTCACTTCCTACAGAAGTGTTGCGGGACAGTTCCAGTTGGTAGTTGATTCTGAGAAGATTCTTAAGTCCGCACTTAAGGGACAGATGATTCGTAGGAACAGAAAGGAAGTTGGGCTCGAACTTCCTGAGCTTACAATCATCCAACGTATGCTTGATATGAATAGCGAACAAGCTAAGGTGTATGAGCAGATGCGTTTCCAGTTCTTTATCTGGCTTGATAAGCAGGGACAAATCCCCCTGACTGCTGCGGCCATCATCGCACAATTAACCCGTTTGCGTCAGATCAATTCATGGCCAGCAGGTATCAAGATCACCGATCCAGTTACCGAGCACGAAGTTAGGTTGGATATCCAGGATAGCTCGAAGATCGATGAGACGATGGATATTATCTACGCCGCTGACGATCAAGTAGTTGTCTTTTGTACCTTCAATGAGCCAATGCATGAAGTGAAGCGTCGTTGCGACGCTAATGGCAAGAAGTGTGAAGTTATCTTTGGTGACACGAAGAACGCCGGAGATTTCGAGAAGAAGTTTCAGGCCGGAGAGATTGACGTCTTGTGTGTGAACTTGGCTATGTGCGAAGGGCTTAACCTTCAGAAGAACCCTGAGCGTTGGGTTGGTGGTTCTGCAACAGGAGTTCTCATTGATAAGTGGTGGAGTCCTGCAAGGAATGAGCAGGCAATTGGCCGCATTTGGAGGCAAGGTCAGACAGAGCCTGTCATCGTATATGACTTGAAGAACAACGATAGTATCGACCTGTTCATGCAGGCTAAGTTGGATGAGAAGAGTGAAGCCTTTGAGTCCATCATGGAAAGCAAGGAAATCCGTCCGGCCTCCGAATGGAGAAACTTCTTGGAAGGTGTGATCTAGTGAGTAAGCGTAAGCAGCAGCAACTTGAGAGAAAGACGAGAATAGCTTGGGTAGAAGCTGTATCACAACATCTTGTAAATCATACTAGAAAGATGAACGAACTAGAGTATCGTCTAGCTAAGTTAGAAAAAAGAAATGAACTCGAACAACTTGAGAGGGAGTCATGAAAGCGTTTCTGCTAGAGAAGTGGTGTAAGTTCATGAACCACGAACTCACCTGGAGATACGGTACAGGTATCCGTATCCATTGGTGCGAGAAGTGTAACCTAGTTCACGACATAGAGAGGGTGTGAAATGTTTGAGACATTGGTAGCCGCCATTCAACAACTCAAGACTGACTATTTCTATCACCGAGGTATGATGAATCACCTTTGGCCAAATCCATATAAGGAATGTCCTAAAGTAAACGTGCTTCTTTACAAATCCCATCGCAATAATGTTCTGATGATCGGTCACGCTTTCACAGAAGCAAACATGAGCCTTTATCCTAGAAGGGGAGCAATCTAATGAGTTTCATAATCATAGCTAGAAGAGATAAGAACGACCCAGAACCTAATTTCTACGGTCCCTTCAACTCTCTAGGAGAAGTTGATGATTGGCAGGATCACTTCAGTGATGTAGTTATGGAGTATTCTGTACATGAGATAACACTTGAACCAAGGGAATTCATCCAGTACTGTGCAGGAATCACAGCAGCACTAGAACTCAAGCATAACCTGTACTTGGAGAGCTTCAAGGAATTCGACTTTCTTGGCTACTGGCAAGCAGGAGTTACTCCTAAGGAAGTCATCAAGATCATTCTGGAAAAGGCACTATGAAAACTGAAGTATATATCGCCAGCGGGGCAATATTCGTAGTGACAACTATCGTACTTATAGCTGCAATTCGTTACTACTATAAGTGTAAGGAATTGCACAGGCAAGCTGTACAGCGCCATCGCGCCGCAAATACAGATGAGAAGCGAGCCCTAGTTTACTGGGATAAAGCTCGTGAGAACCGTACAGCCGCCCACGATTTTTACGCACAGGCATATCGACTGCGTGAAGAAGCTAACCAACTTGTTGAGCAAGCCATAAGTCTAGTTAAGGAGCATATCTAAATGGCTGAAATAACTGTTATTAAGTGTGATAACCCTAAGTGCAAAGTAGTAGGAAACTCAGAAACAGAGTCTCCTTCTCCAAGGCGCCGCCGTCCATTAGCACCACCTTATGGATGGTATTGGGTTGATGCCTTTGGACAAGGTACTGGACCTTTCGTAAAGGGAATTGTAGCTTGTTCAATCCTATGTATCGGACCAGCTGTAGTAGAAATGCTTGAACAAGCTATTGCTAAGGATAACGATTGGAGGAACGACTAAGATGAAGGTAGATTTTCTCGAGTTTAAGGAACCAACAGAAGGATGTATCTACGGAGTAATCCGTAGAACATACAGCGATACAGTATCTACTGTTATCGGTGTCATGGCCGTTAAATACCCTAGCATGTTTAGGAGTCAAGAAGCTGTTGTTGCTTTGAACCATATTGCAGCACCAGTTGATGACGATGACGCTTATCCTTGTGAGTTACTAGAAACTCATTGTCGAGTTGTTAATAACGAGCGACTAAGCCGTTATCTAGAAGCTCATGAATTCAGTGTTAAATCAATACTAATCTACTACGGAATGAGGGAAGATGAAACGACGTAACCTTACACACGATATCTGTCGCACAATTGGACACGCTTGGTTCGAGATTGACAGTACGTCTAAGACAGACTTTGGTTGGTATTTCTGGGTAGCATGTGAGCGTTGCAACACACAAAGAAGAGATACAATTAACCTCCGCGGGGATCTGAACTCTAGAAGGTACGTGTACGCCGATAACTACGCTAACTCAGGTAAACTTACTAAGGCAGAATACCGCGCAATCATCATGCAGAAGTTGCATCCGATAAGGAAGAGGAAGGCGTCATGAAGTACTACTGTGCATTCATATTGGGTTTCTGTTTCGGCATTTGGCTTGCCGACTACCTAGAAAGGTTGCCAGTTGAAAACGGTAATCTATAACCAGGAAGATCAACAAATTGAGGGAGTAGTGCTGTCAAAGCTAGAAGCAAAAGCACTCCTCAATTTACTTCGCTACAACGATTTCACACAACCTTGCTACGTAAGGTTTGCCGCTGACTTAGCTGAGAAACTAATGAAGGAAGGTATCAGGTAATGGATGTTAAGAGATTGCTAGCTGAGTCAAAGGCTTTGCTAGCTAAGTTTGATCAGAAAGAAGATTGGCAGCAACCTGTACGGCAGGTATTCTGTGTGGAGTTTCTAACTGATGAGTTCTTTGATATTCCAATGGAACAACTAACTCACTCGTACACGGATAAGGATTTCCCAATCAATGAAACGACTGTAATTCATGGTCATCCTAGTTACGGACATTGCTACGCTTCTGCGTTCTGTCACATAAGTAGCTATCGTCCAAATGTCATGAACTCTCCAGCGTTCCGTCGCCAATTTGAAATGAAATGGAAGTACAACGGTGACTAAAAATGAGAGCAACATTAAAGACATAAGATCAACAGGAAGGAGACGAGCACGTAAGGCCCTGTACGAATCGTACACGCTTTTTGCTTGTGTTGATTGCGGAAAGACCAGTATCAATCCTCCGAAGGATGCACCTAAATTCTTTGAGGAAATCTGGCCAACTGAACAAAGAGTTCTCTCGTACAGTCTCCAAGCAGATCACGAAACTAAGGATCTACTTGACAACGACGTAAGCATCTTGAACTGGCGTTGTGAACCTTGTCATAAGATTCACGACTCAGCTACTAAAGTTGGCGAGTCCACTATCAAGCGAGAGTACTTCTAGAGCACTATGGCGACCGAGCCTAGTGAAAGACTATCAAGAAAACCCTTGACAGGGTGCTAGCGTCTGTGAGATAATGGACGTACCCCGAGGGGACTACCCTCACTCAAATATCAAAATGAAAGGTAAGTATCCAAAATGGCCGGTACTTTTAACTTGATGGAAGCTCATGACGAGCTTCACCGAGCAATTGACGAGATTGATGGAACTCTCGATCTTCTCGTTGATTCTAAGGCCGCAGGTAAGCGGAAGATCACCAACGATCTGATCGAAGATGCGAAGGAAAGTTGGGAGCCGATTACTACGGCACTTGTGGATCAGTTGGAAGCAACTGATGAGAAGACTCAGATCGGTGTTTATTTCGGTCTGATCCGTGCATTGCAGAACAAGTTCTCCGAGACTTTGGGAGAAAAGGTTGCGGCAATGGTGGAAGCTCAGCCGCAAGTTGAGAAGCCCGATCTTTCGGAAGAGCAGGTCAAGGAACTTTCCTCGACTCGTTCCGGTCTGTATCAGAAGCTGAAGAGTCTCATCGAAATGGCCGAGTCTTTCGGTCAGAACGATGGAATGAAGATGGCTTCAAAGCGTACAGGCGCTGTTGGTCCCCGTGGTCCTCGCGCAATTTCATTCGTAACTTGGTCGATTGAAGATGACGAGTTCGAGAAGTTGGGCGACGTTGTTGCTAAGTACGATCAGTACGAAAAGGTTGCTGAACTTACGAAGGCAATGCGTGAGACAGGAATCAACCTGACAAAGCCTCCGGCTCGCATCGAATTCACGATGCCTGATGGACGAGTTCTGGTTGGTGTGAATACTG